>MWWA01000024.1_pt1 | contig 61199 bp, 57 predicted proteins | sample 1047341 | NCBI WGS metagenome assembly MWWA01 (sample SAMN06349978, study PRJNA376086) | soil metagenome | isolation source: MS5-1 sample Antarctic (ecotone) soil | place: Antarctica | collected 2015-01-13
CAATGCCGCAACGCCTTGTGGACTTAAAGTTTTTTTTCCATGATCTTATAGTTTTAAAATGAAAAATAAACTACAAGATATAATGAATCTGAAAACTCATCGCCTGAATAGGCGATGTTGGTTCAACTCAAAAATATGCGAAAGTTTTGGCTTTCTAAACTTTCGTATTTTGGTTTAATATCTTTATTTTCAAAAGATTAAAAAAATTGCTATTCCTGTATAAACTTTCGCAAATACAACTGCCTGTTCTAACTTAAAGTAATCCAAAGTGTAAAATAATAAATTTGAAAATCAGGAATGAATAATAAACTTCGCACCACATGAAAAACTGATTCAACGACCGCTCACGAAATGCATCGGGGCAGGCATGCTTCGACCACCGCAATACTGCGGGGCAGGCAAGCTCCCACGATATACATCGGGGCAGGCATGCTTCGACAAGCTCAGCATGACAAATGCTTCTAATTCCAAATACCACTGAATGGCACATTCACCTTCAATGAAAAATTTCTACCCATATTAAATACACCCTGGCGACCGGTGGCGTTGTTTTCCGCAGTATACTTTAAGCGGCTTAAATGATTTTGATAGGCTTTGTCTGTAATATTATTGGCAGAAAAATAAATATTTGCTACTACCCTGCCCTTGCTATAAATATCACCGCCTGCCCCTGCATTTAATAATGAATAACCCGGCGTTATAGTTTCCGTATCATACCCGGTAAAAGGATTGTTTTGTTTAAAGGTATTATCCAATTCAACTTTTACATACAAATCTTTCAGCCATTTTCCATTGCGTAAAAAATCAGCTTTTACTTCGTTGACCATCCTTGGTGCCGGAATAAAAGGAATATTATCACTGCCATCCTGTGGTTCTGAGAGCTTACCCCTTACATAAGAAAATGTATTTTCAACGTGCAACCAGTCCAGTGGGTGTGGGTGAATATCAACATTAAATTCAAAACCATACAATCTGGCATTCACCTGGTCAAAACGGAATGCAAAAAACTGGTCATTGCCATCAACAATAATTGAATCTCCACCCGCTACCGCATTAAGCTTACGATAATATATAAAATTGCGAATTGTATTATAGAAAAAACTGGTACGTAAAGAAATATGTTCGCTATGAACATCAATGCCTGCATCAGCCTGATAGCTTCGTTCTGATTTAAGATCTATTGAACCGTACTCATACCGGTTGGTTCCTTCATGCGCCCCGTTAGAGGCCAGTTCAGCAAGATTGGGCGCTCTGAAACCCCTGGCAAGATTTGCCCGGACTGTAACATATTCACTGGGCTTATAACTTAATCCCAGGCTTCCCGAAATATTGGAAAAGGATTTTTCAAATGCTGTAAACTTTATATCACCGCCTTCAATAAATTCTTTGGACTGAATGTTCCTGTTATCAAATCTTAGGCCTCCGCTTAATGTAATTTGTTGATACATTTTTTGAGTGAACACAAACACACCCAGATCATTTAAATCATAATCCGGAATAATTAATTCTTCTCCCTTATTCCGGTTAAACTGATTCATTCCATTAAATCCCAAAGTAGTACGCCAATCATCCTTTTCAGGCATAACCCATTGCATGTTATAATGCAATGTATGCAAGTCAAAAAACAATTCCTTTTCATCGGGTGCATCCGCTTCCCCAAATTCTTTTCGCTGGTTATTCTGATAGCCTGCATTTAATTTCAACCTTCCCTCTCCAATGGCAATGCTGTTATCACTTACAATTTTATGATGGTTGATGGATTGATATGGAATGAATAATTCCCTTGATTTAAGATCATTATCATTAGCTATTCTTTCCATTGGAGTTCCACCATACAAAATAAATTTTCCACTGGCATCATCCCGTTCGCCTTCTATTAATCCTACCTTTTGATTAAAGCTGCTAAAGATCAGGTGGCTATAGCCCCATCCTTTATTCAACCCGATGTATCCCCCAAAATTTTTCTCATTAAAGCGTGAATTTAAAACACGACCATCGTATTTATTGGTATAATCTCCGGCAGATTTAAAGGTGCCATATGCATTCCAGTTAAACCCATTTCTGTTTCCGGCCAGGTTTGCATGGGCAGCATATAACCGGTTATTGGTCTGATAATTAGTCAGCACATTTCCTTTAATAGTTCCATCCTGAACAGGATTACTTGAAAGAATATTGATAACTCCACCCAATGCATCACTACCATAAATTAATGAAGCCGGACCTTTTAATACTTCAACCTTACTGATGCTTAATTCATCTATTTCAATTCCATGTTCATCTCCCCACTGTTGTCCTTCCTGCTTTGCACCTTCATGAATAACTACTACACGATTATATCCAAGTCCCCTGATTACAGGTTTGGAAATTCCTGGCCCTGTTCCTACCTGAGAGATTCCTGGCTTTTGAGTAAGGGCATCAATCAGGTTGGTAGACGCATTTTTTAATAATTCTGTTCTGCGAAAAATAGTTATCGGAATGGGTGCATTTCGAATGCTAGTTGCACTGGTGACACCAGTCACAGTAACACCTTCCGATTCAATAATGGAAGGCTGAAGCGCATAATCTTTTTGGATGTTAACACTGATATCTACGTGTTCAACTATCGTTAAAAATCCAGTATGTGAAATTTCCATTAAATGATGACCGGCAGGAATATTATTGAAACGATAATTTCCATTAGCATCCGCAATGGCTCCAATTTTTTCATCCTGTACATAAACACTGGCCCCAGGCAATGGCAAACCAGTTGATGCATTTATAATTTTACCCGATAAAATAAAATTTTCAATGCGGGTATATCGATTTTTATCAGATACAATAATGGATTCAGTTAAATTTTGTCCGAAAGAAAATGCAAATAAAAATATTCCGGCAATGCCGGAAAGAACGAACTTCTTCATGTAATTTATTTTTGAAAAATCAATAAATGAAAACTGGAATAAATAAGCAATTAAACCAGTAATGAAGGAGGTCCGCGGCCATGTAAGGCGAATATTTGCGAAAAAGAGATTTCGTCACAGTAATGTGTAAACGATGTTTCAAATTCTATAGGCAATGCTTCAAGTGATGCAAACCCTGGATTTATGTAACCGGTAAAATTATAATCACAAATAGAACAATGAAAAGATTTTTCTCCTGTTCCGGTGGTTATACTTTCAATCGTATGTGCAACAGCAATCCGGTGATTACTGATATCATGGGAATGAAAAAACTTTAATGAATGAATCCCTATCATTAAAGCAAACAACAATAATGCTGTGGCCTTAAATTTTAATATGGATCCATTTTTACGCATTGGGCAAAACTAAGTAAACTTTATTAAATACAACATGGTTGCATATTTATGTCTCAAAAATTGTTGGTTATGGAGTGATTAAATATAATTAATTGAAATTCTCAATAATCCCGGCTATACCTTGCCCCCCACCAACACAAGCTGTTACCATACCATATTTTTTATTTAACCGTTTCATATCATTCAAAACCTGGATAGTGAGTTTGCCGCCGGTGCAACCTAAAGGATGCCCTAATGCAATGGCGCCTCCATTGATATTTACTTTCTGTGGGTCCAGGCCAGCTTCCCGGATAACAGCTATGGCTTGTGATGCGAAAGCTTCGTTTAATTCAATCAAGTCAATATCATTCAAATTCATGCCAGCCTGTTTCAAAACTTTTGGAATGGCTGCTACCGGGCCAATTCCCATAATACGTGGATGCACCCCGGCAGATGCACAATTAACCAGCCGTCCTATAGGTTTTAAACCCAATTCATTCATCATTTTCTCACCCATTACTATTACAAATGCCGCTCCATCACTTGTTTGAGAAGAGTTACCGGCAGTAACACATCCATTTAAAGCGAACGCTGGCTTAAGTTTAGCCAAAACTTCAACTGAAGTATCTGCTCTCGGACCTTCATCCGTATCTACAACACCTGATCTCGTTTTCTTTTTGCCATTTTCATCCACATAAACTTCTTCAACTGTAATGGGTAATATTCCTGATTTAAAATATCCTTCTTTGATCGCTGTGATTGCTTTTTGGTGCGAATGGAAAGAAAATTCATCCTGATCTTCCCTGCTCACCTTGTATTCTTTTGCAACGGCTTCTGCGGTAAGTCCCATGCTGAGATAATAATCTGGTTCATCTTTAGCAATTGAATATGCAGGTACAGTTTTCCAACCGGCTGTAGGAACCAGGCTCATGCTTTCTGTGCCACCGGCAATAATGCAATCAGCCATTCCCGTCCGAATCTTAGCGGTAGCTAATGCAATGGACTCTAAACCACTGGCACAGTATCGGTTAACGACCATACCCGGCACGTCAAAACCAAGTGCCCGTGCAGATATAATGCGACCCACCTGCAAACCTTGTTCTGCTTCAGGTACGGCGTTGCCCACTATTACATCGTCAACCATTTTTGCTTCCAGTTGTGAAACACTTGCCATTAATCCTTTGATCACTTCAATGGCCAGGTCATCGGGCCTGTAAAATCGGAAACCGCCTCTTTTAGCTTTTCCAACCGCTGTTCTGTAACCGGCAATTATATATGCTTCCTGCATTATTTTTTAATTGAAATTTTATAAAATGCTTACCTGATAACAGTTAATAAACAATTTGGTTGTTTATGCAACCTTGTATATCAAAGTTAACTTTTCTGTTTTGATGGAAAAATTTTTTTGAGATAAGATTGAGATAAGGTTTCTTTGAGCAAAGCCCTTTATGAAAAAAACTTTTCTACTGCTTGCCTTTGTAACTGCAACCTTATTTTCTTTTAGCCAGGATGCCGCATTAAATGCCCGATTGAATAGTTTTATAAAAGCTAATGATGCAATGGACCTTGATAAGATCCTTGATTTTACTTACCCAAAAATATTTACCCTAGCACCGCGAGAAAAATTAAAAGAAGCATTGAATGAAAGTTTTAATGGTGAGGATGTGACAGTAAAAATGGATTCGTTGCAGATTCTAAAGATCTTCCCGCTATTCACTGTAGAAGATGGAACATTTGCTAAAATAAAATATTCATTTGTTATGTTCATGACAACTAAAGAGTCTGAAGAACAGGAAACCAGGAAAGATGAGAATGAATTTATGCTATCGTTGATGGGTGAAACTTATGGTAAAAATAATGTAAGCTATGATCCTGTTTCAAAAGCAATTAGGATAAAAGTGAATAGTGAAATGGCCGCCATAAAAGATAAATATGCCAAAGAATGGTGCTTTATGGATATGGTGAATAATAAAGCGATGAATGAAAAAATGCTGGACAAAACCATACTTGATAAATTAGCCACTTACCATTGATGTATCATCTACTCCGCAATTTTCTTTTTCTTTTTCCTCCTGAAGGTGTGCATTATTTTTCCATGAATGTCCTGAAAATATTATGTGGGATAAACTTTATAAAAAAAATAATTTCCCGTAACTACTCCCCCCAAAATAAAATCCCTGTAAATGTTTTTGGAATTGAATTTAAAAATCCTGTGGGCCTTGGTGCAGGTTTTGATAAAAACGCTTCTTATTTAAATGAACTGGAAGCCCTTGGTTTCGGATTTGTTGAAATAGGAACTGTTACACCTATGCCGCAAACCGGAAATGAAAAACCAAGACTTTTTCGTTTACCTAAAGACCAGGCTCTTATTAACAGGATGGGTTTCAATAATGATGGTGCCAGGGTTATTGCTGGCAGATTAAAGGAATGGAACCAAAAGCAAAAAAAAGGAAACAACAAACTAATCATTGGTGGAAATATTGGGAAGAATAAAATGACCCTAAACGATGAAGCCTGGAAAGATTATGAAATTTGTTTTAATGCCCTGTTTGATGATGTTGACTATTTCGTAGTAAATGTAAGTTCACCCAACACGCCCGGCTTAAGAGAATTGCAGGAAAAAGAATCGCTAAGGAAAATTTTATCGCACCTTCAAACCCTTAATCAGGTTAAAATAAATCCCAAACCTATCTTATTAAAAATAGCACCAGACCTCACACTTTCACAATTAGATGATGTGATAGACCTGGCAATTGAAATTCAACTGGATGGATTAGTAGCGACCAATACGACTATCGATCGGCAAAACCTGATCACACCATTAACAGAACTGGAAAAAATGGGCGCAGGTGGATTAAGTGGAAAACCACTGCAAAAAAAATCGGGTGAGGTTGTACGTTATATTCATGAAAAAACAAATGGTAAAATTCCCGTTATAGGTTCTGGTGGAATTTTTACACCAGAAGATGCCCAGGAAAAAATGAATGATGGTGCCACACTTGTACAGGTTTGGACTGGATTTATTTATGAAGGACCTTCCATTGTAAAAAAAATCTGTTCAGTCTGGTAATAATCCTTTTCGTGTTATTTATTCAATTTTAAAAGAGTTGCGGCCACTACACCAGCCGTTTCTGTTCTTAACCGGTTTTCTCCCAATAAAACCGGGGTAAATCCTTTAGCCAGCGCCTGATCAATTTCACCGGAAGTAAAATCTCCTTCTGGACCAATCAACATCAATACAGAATTTAAATTTGATATATTTTCATCCACCAGGTTTCTTTTTATTCCCTCATCACAATGTGCTATATATTTTTTTTCATAAAGGTCATTTTGCATTACCTGGCTGAACAAAGTGGGTTCATGCAATCCTGGTAACCATACCTGCCGGCTTTGCAACATGGCACTCACCAATATCTGTTGTAACCTCGAAATCCTTAATGTTTCTTTTTCCGTTCGCTGGCAGATAAGTGGAATAATTTCATTCACACCTATTTCTGTCGCTTTTTCCAAAAACCATTCAAACCTGCTGGCATTTTTTAGGGGAGAAATAGCTATCGTAATTCGTTTGATGGTACCCGTTACAGTTTGTACTTTATTGATTTTTACAAGGGTTCTTTTTTTATGACCTTCCAGAATTTCTGCATCCAGCAAATGACCTTTTCCATCGGTTAGCTGTACAAGGGAACCAACCTGCATTCTTAAAACCTGTACAACATGACGGGAGGTATCTTCATTCAATATTACCTGGTTATTATGCACATCATCCGCAAGGAAAAAAAGTGGTAAAGCCATTTGAAGAATTTGAACAAAGAAAGTTATTATCCGGGCATAAAAAAAGAGCCTCAACCACAGGCTCTTTTAAATGGTACATTTAGTATACAAAAATTTTAAAAAGGTGCATCTTCATCATCTGCCGGCAGATCATTCATCTTGCTTCCTGTTTGAATGTACAGGCGTGGTCCTTCTGTATCGGTAACAGGTTTCCAACTACCGGGTAATCCAATTCCACTAAAATCATCACCGCCATCTTCCACAAATTTTTGGATATGAAGTAATGCCTTGAGTTTAATGGTTTCTAAAGATCCATTTCTGTGCTTGGCAATCCTGATATGTGTTTCCCCACGATTACTTTCTCCCATTTCATTTTGGGTAATATCATAATATTCCGGGCGATATAAAAACATTACCATGTCAGCATCCTGTTCAATAGCTCCGGATTCGCGCAGGTCACTCAATTGCGGCATCTTTTGTCCATCCTTTGCGCCGCGCTTTTCCACTTCACGACTTAATTGAGATAATGCGATAATAGGAATATTTAATTCTTTAGCCAGCCCTTTCAGGTTACGTGAAATATTACTGATCTCCTGCTCCCGGTTACTATTCCTGTTTTCAGTGGTGCCACTCATTAATTGCAGGTAATCGATTATTATCAAACCGATATTTTCCCTGGATTTCAGGCGGCGGCATTTGGCCCGCAATTCAAAAATGTTCAGGGCTGGTGTATCATCGATAAATATTTTTGATTGAGCCAGTCTTTGTATGCCTTTTGCATAAAGTTGTTTCATTTCATGTTCTTCCAGTTTGCCCCTGGAAATTTTTTCAAGCATGATTTCACTTTCTGCAGAAAGTATTCTTTGTACCAACTGACCCGCACTCATCTCTAAAGAGAAAAAGGCAACCGGGGTAGGTTTGGAAGGATGCAAGGCAGCATTGCGTACCAGGTTTAATGCAAAGGCTGTTTTACCTACTGCCGGGCGTGCTGCCAAAATTACCAGGTCCGTATTTTGCCAACCATAAGTTACTCTATCAAGACTTGGGAAACCTGATGGAACACCTGATACATCTTCATTTCTGTTGCGTAAATCTTCAATACGCTGGATCGTTTTAACTAAAACAGAATCGATGGTATCAAAATTCTTTCGCAAGTGATTGTTGGTAATTTCGAAAAGCTTTGTTTCGGCATCATCAAGCAGATCAAAAACATCTGTGCTGTCTTCATAAGCATCGCCAATTATTTCACCACTTATCCGTATCAATTCTCTTTGAATGAATTTTTGAAGTATAATGCGAGAATGGGCCTCAATATTGGCAGATGATACTACCGCATTCGTTAATTTGGTTACAAAGTAAGGACCGCCCACCATTTCCAATTCTTCTTTAAATCTCAGTTCTTCTACAACCGTCAAAATATCAATAGGCTGGCTTTTTTGAGAAAGGCTCTGCATGCTTCTGAAAATACGCTGGTGCGCTTCTACATAAAAACATTCAGGCTTTAAAATCTCTATAACACTATCAAAAGCATTTTTTTCCAACATAATGGCACCTAACACAGCCTCTTCCAGTTCTTTAGCCTGGGGAGGCACTTTGCCGTAAACCATTGTACTTAAATCTACGGAGGATTTGCGGCGGTTTTTTCTGTCCCTGTTAATATTAGTTAAATCCATGGAAGCGATACAATATAAAAGTTAAAAGTTCTGGTTAAAGTACCATACCAACAGTAATTATTTGCTCATATATTATTAAATGATTAATTAATTATGTTGCAAATGTTACCGGTAAAGCCGACGGCGAATTAAACTTAACCAACCCTATAAAAAAAATATTTATTTTTAAAACGTTATACCCATTTGTTTCACAGTTTTATTCCCAGTTTGCAAACAGGAAATAAACATTCAATTATCCATTATCCACAATTTAAAAAAGTTTTAAGCGGATTTGGAATTTTAATTCACACAGGATGTTATTAAAAATAGATGCCCATTTTTTTGGTGAATATTTCGGAACTACAGAATGGAACTTTCATTGTATTTAGTGCAAAAAGGCTAGGACAAAACCCTGTGAAAACCACTGTTCTACTGCTTTATCAATATTTAGAAAATTTACTACCAAAGCTGGAATACCCTGTTTCAGGGACACCTGGCCATAATTTAAACCTCACAGGTAACCGAAAAAATCCATGAAACTACTATGGGTTAAGTATCTCAGGACTAAATGGGATATAAAATAAAAAAGCCGGTTGTTAAACCGGCTAATTGCATTGTTATGGCTGGCAATGCGTAAGTAGAATATTTAATTATTCAGGACATCTGAGCGACACTTCCTTTTTACGATTTGAGCCCCGGGTACGAATATCAGTTGAATCCGGGGTTGAATAAGAAAAATTCACAGATTTCTTCTTTGTTCTTTTAAAGAAAGTAAATTCAGTACTATATAGACCTAACGTGGCGATATTTACGAATACTTTCCAGGTTTCATCAATTCTATTCATTTTCTTTAGGGTTTAAAAAATAGACGGAGGGAATATTGTTTTGGTTAGTCATAAAGCGTTAAATTTTTTTAAACTTTATGTGTAAAATTATCACTCATAAATTGTTGGAGGCAGGTCAAAATACTTGTTGAGCTGCATTCCATATACTAATTTATATAAACTAAAGGATGGATCAAACCTATTGATTAATATAATTTTCACCACTAAGCAAAACCACTTATTCAATCATAAAAAAACAATTAGGCATCATTATTTTAATTGAATTTCTTTTTTAAAAGAATTGAAATATGCTAAAACAGGTAAAATACAGATTGAGCAAGTTTACAGCCAGTGCTGCCTTATTATCACTTGAATTAATAATCATATTAATTTCTTTCTTCGGTTCATTTGTTATTGTTGCATGGATTGTAAGGCGTACGTTTTTTTTAAAAAAAGAAAATCTTGATTTTAAAGTCTTTGAATATTTCACCCGCTTTGTTAGTGATGGTACCACACGTTTTATGCAGTTTATTACCATTTTTGGATCTCATAATTTTTTGGTACCAGCCAATCTGGCCCTGATTGCTTATTTTTTATTTATAAGAAAACATAAATGGTACTCTATAAAAATTCCAGCAGTTGCTATTACCAGTTTGGTATTAATGTTCACATTAAAAACATTTTTTAACAGGCAAAGACCACTTGTTCCGTTATTGGAACAAGTTGGAGGCTTAAGTTTTCCCAGCGGTCATGCCTTTATGAGCTTTTCATTTTTCGGTTTATTAATTTATCTGGCATATAAATATGTTGATAGAAAATGGCTCAAATGGTCGATGATCCTCTTTTTATTGGTATTTATATTTTTAATTGGCATTAGCCGTATTTATTTAAAAGTTCACTATGCCAGTGATGTAATGGCAGGATTTAGCCTTGGTTTCATGTGGCTTGTAATGTCTATATGGATCCTAAACAAGTTTGAAAAGAAAAGTATAAAAAAAGTAATTGTACCTGTTGTACAGATAGAGGAGCCTGTAAATGAATTAACGCCGAAAAACTGAAACGATGCCAAAATTATATGATGTAATTATTATTGGAGGAGGACCTGCCGGTTTAAATGCGGCCGTAGTATTAGGACGATGCCATAGAAAAATATTATTGTTTGATACTGGAGAGCCCCGCAATCTTCAATCAGAAGGTATGCACAATTACCTTACACGTGACCATATTTTACCCCTTGAATTTATAAAAATTGCTCATGATGAGATCAAAAAATATGGAGTAGAATTTCGATATATTAAAATCACACATACCATAAAAGATTCAGAGGGCAACTTCATAGTTTCTGACCGAAAAGGAAAAAAATACCTGTCTAAAAAATTATTAATAGCAACTGGATTGAAAGATAATTTACCAGAAATAGAAGGCTTTAAAGAATGCTATGGCAAAACAATTCACCATTGTCCATATTGTGATGGCTGGGAAATTACAGGCAAAAAAATCGGGGTTTATGCCAGTCAAAAAAATGGTTTCGACCTGGCTATTTCCTTAAAAACCTGGACCCCATACGTAACGCTTTTTACAGATGGAAGCAACAATTTAAAATCAGTGCAGCTCAAAATTTTAAAAAGATATGAAATTGAAGTTTTGAAACAACCTATCCAAAAGCTGGAACATAAAAAAGGGAGATTGTATAATATCAGATTTAAGAATAATGATAGCAGACTTTGCGATGCTATTTTTTTTGTAAATGGCTATCACCAACAGATTGATCTGGCAAAGGAGATTGGTTGCGAAATGAGCCTGAAAGGAGTCGTTAAAACCAATAAAAGTCAGGGAACGAATATAAAAGGCCTATTTGTAGCAGGGGATGCATCAAAAGATATGCATTTTGTAGTTGTTGCCGCAGCTGAAGGTGCTAAAGCTGGAGTGACCATCAATAAAGAATTACAAAAGGAAATGCTTGAAGAAATGTTAGAGCATATCAAAACTTAAAGATTACATTTTTTCTTTTAATATTCTTGCTGAATCGAGGTGATTTCGAAGAAAAACCAGTGACCTGGAGGCAAACATTTTAACTTCCGGACTTTTTAAATTGTTGGCTGCTTTTTCAAATTTCTTGACGCTTTCTTCATGCGTATCAATAATGATTGACAAATATTTTTTACCAAATTCTGTTTCGGGTATATTTTGTAATTCTTCAAGCCATGATTGGTGCTGGTTATTTAATGACAGTGGTAAGGTTACATTTTTTAGCGAGGCCAATATTTTCAACTCATCAAGTGCTGAAGTATGATCTTTCAAAATTTGGCCGCTCATATTCCTGACAGGGTTTTGAATGCTTCTTTGCGTGGCCAGATTACCCACTTCCACATCAACCATAAATAAACCTGCCATTTCAACCATAAACTTTGCATCCGATTCATTAACCGTATTCATTCCTATCAATGTATCGGTTCCCTGCAATGTGTTTTCATCAGCTACCTGCGATTCCTCAAAACTGTTTTTGTTTTGATTGTTGCATGCAAAAAAAACTATGTTTCCTGATAAAATTAATACACCCAAAAAATATTTTTTCATATCAGCCAATTATGATCAAAAGACATGCCTTTAAAATGGATTTTCGAATTTAATTCAGACTTTTTTGGGCTAGTTGCCAGAGAACTTTCTGATCATCAACTGTAAGCAAACTATCCTTATCAACAGAAAGGAATCTTCTTTTGAAGGCCATTATTGCAGCCGAAGTATCCCGGATATCGTACCCGATTAATCGTAATGCATGCAGGTTATTAAAGTTAGGTGGTAAGCTTGTTTCAGCATTCACATCATACCAGATTCCAAATCCGTTTTCAGACAATCTTTTCCAGGGAAAATTAACATTTGGATCAACTTTGCGAACAGGAGCTATATCTGAATGACCAATAAAATTTGCTGCAGGAATACCGTAATTCTTTTTGAGCTTATCCAGCAGGTATAATAAACTTTGTAATTGCTGTTCGGTAAATACTTCAAAACCATTATTATCTATTTCGATACCGATGCTGGATGAATTGATATCCGTTATACTTCCCCATCGTGCCACTCCCCCATGCCAGGCCCGCAGGTAATCATTTAACATGTGATGAATTGTTCCGTCCTTACAAATAACATAATGGGCACTTACCTGGGAAGCCATTGTAGTAAAAGTTTTTAAAGTCTGTTGACAGGAATTCTGCGCAGTATGATGTATGATAACATAATTAGGTTTACGTAAGTTGAAATTAACTGCTCCTACCGGCCAGGCTCCCGGATAGATAGAATCAACAGAGGGCAGAGTCTTTATTTGCCTGGATAAATCTTTAGCCTGCTTTTTATAAATTTTATTGGTGTTGTGGTATGGATGCCTGCTACATGAAGCAAACAAACCCAGTACAAAAGCAACCACAAATATCAAACGTTCATACCTGTTATACATACCCATATCTTGATAATTATATAACAAATATATTACCTCGTTAAAGATTATGATTGGATTAAAATCGAATACACCTGGAAAGGCAATATTGCATTCTACAGATCAGAGTTCGCAAAATTGATTGTGGAAACCTTTTTACAATACCAGTTCATCCATTAAAAAGACTACAGTATATCCTCATCATCGTCATCATCATCATCGACATCCCCATCAATCAGTATATCATCCGAATCTGAATCAACAATTTCCAATTCATCATCATTTACCTCATCTGTTTCAATTTCTAATTCCTCCTCCAGATCAATAGTATCATCCTCATCATCTAAATCATCATCATCCTCATCCCCCGGTAACTCTACTATATTTGCTGAATCCCTGATGTATTTTTCAGCTTTTTCATCCAATAAACTACTTCTTTTAGGAGCTCCCAAATCATCTACTTGGGATAGCTGCCCGGATAAATTAAAATCTTGCAAATGACTGTAATTCAAGTTGAAATTTGGGATACTTACTGGTTGTAGAATTGGAGGTTGTAAGTTTAAATTTGACATAATTTTTTTAAAATGAGCTAAAATTCCTATGCCATTAATTAGTGGCATAAGATTTTGATATAAACTTTTGTAAAACCATAGGTTATGAGAGAGAAACCAATTAAAATAGAACCTACTGAAAAATCTTTACCGGCAGCATCTATTTATAAGAAGGAGTCAATGAATACTCCCTCAGGAATTCATAAAAAAAGCGATAATATACAGCGAACGGTAAACCGGTCTTCCAAAAGAAATGACAAACCTTTTTTAATGCTATAAAATTGTGTCATCAATAACATTTTTTTATTAGTGTTTGAGCCATCCTTCAAGGCCATCGGTGTTTTTAATATAGAAAAAATCATTGTATCCGGCAATCACATCTACTTCATCTCCATTAAAAATCTTACCTTTTTGAAAGGCTTGCAAATTCGGTTGATCATAAATGTTAGTATCTGCAGATACCTTTATTTTTCTGATCGGATTGAGTCCGCTAATCATGGAATTATTTATAAAAATGCTTATTGAATCGGGTAGCACCACTTTGTATTCATTACTTGCGGCCCCTTGAATATAAACATATGTGTTGGGTAAAATAGTAAGTGGTTTTCCATTCCAGCTTGTATTGATGGATCGGCTACCAGTCTTTGCAAAATTCCCCAATTTATCTAAAGGCGAAGTAATATTAGCCGGTTCTTTATTACTGGGTTTGATAAATGGTAATGGATCTATTGCTCCTCCTGAGGTATATATTCCAAAATGAAGATGAGGAGCTGTTGTAATGGCATTTCCTGAATTTCCTAATAACCCTATTGTATCTCCAGCTTTTACCGATTGTCCAATATGAACTAATTGAGAATCAAGATGCGCATAATACAAACTGATATTGCGGTCTTTGAGGCGCATAAAAATAACCTTGCCTCCCAGGTTATTTACATTCACGCGACTTATACGGCCATCAGCGGCCGCTGTTACAGGGGTGTACCTTGCGGCAAAAATATCCACTCCTTCATGGAAACGATTACCTCCATCACGACTGGCACCCCAAAAACTTTGAATACTTTCTTTACCAGGAGCCTGAACCGGATAAGCTAACGAAGGACCTGTAGTTATAGTAAGTGTATAATTACCATTGCGCAATAATTCTGGTTGCAATCTTAATATGTAAGCGCCATCTTCTTCAACTTCAAAATTAAAATGTGTGGTATCTGCATAGGTCAGATTACCAGGTATGCTATCGCGTGAAAGTTTCCATAAATCCAGGAAAACATCAAAATCTTTCAAAGGTTTTTTATCAAGTGTAACATTTATAAACTCCCCTCTTTGGGCATTAAAAACATATCCTGATGCATGGGCTTTGTCACCCGAAAAATATCCCGCTTCCCGAAAGGGTAATTGAATTATGACTGGGTTTTGTAAACTCCAATCAGCCATATATAACCAGGCTTTACCCAATGCAGATTCATTTAAACCAGCATCCTTTAATTTTTGCTCATATTTATTATGTGGAGTTTTTTTTCCGAAAATATCGATTCCCGGGGAGCGGCATCCTATGAAGGCAATTATAGTAATGTAGATTATCGGAATCCAACTTTTCATAGCCTATAGTTTAAAATCTTAGCGTGTATATAAAAAAATAATCTTTATGAAAACGGAAAGACCGTATCATAAAGATTATTTTTCTGATAATTAACCGTGAATTATAAAGTATCTCCACTTTCGCTTCCGCGACCTGAACGCTGTCCACCTTTATTAGGGTCATTTTGCATTCCTTCCTGACCCTGGTTTCTTCCCTGTTGTCCTTGCTGACCGCTTCTGTCAGAAGTTTGCTCTTGGTTTTCGCTGTCCTTAGAACCGCTTCTTTCCTGGCCCTGGCGCTGCTTATCACCTTGCTGATTCTGGGAATCTTGACCCTGTTGATTTTTTTGATCTTTTTGATCTCTAGTGTTGTCTGCCATGATATAAAATTTAAAGTTTACAGAACCAGGTAATTTTTGTTACTATTATTTTTAGCTTTCAGCTATACATATTCGTTATTACTGAAATGCTATAAATAATTGCTTATATGGCTGCAATCAAGTTTAAAAATTACCAGTTTCCAAATTATAATAACACATAATTACTTTTAAAACTCATGCCATGAAAACCTGCCCTCATGCATGGAACATATTGTTCAGTTAAAAAAAAGTTTGAGGAATGAATTCAACATTTTGATTGTCAAATAATAACGTTTTTATATACGGCAATTGAATCAAGCGAATATATCCTATGAATTTTTTGTCGGTTATCCTTATGGTAAAATGATCTTTTCAACAGGTTACGTAACTGCTGCCTCAAACATTATCTTTGCCCTCCTAAGAAATAGATAATGACAATATCGTATAACTGGCTTAGCGAGTACTTACCCGTTACATTAGAACCTGATAGATTAAGTAATATTTTAACGTCCATTGGACTTGAAGTTGAAAGTCTGGAAAAATATGAGGAGGTTAAGGGTGGCCTTAAAGGATTATTAATTGCAGAGGTAATGGAAACTAAAGTTCATCCCAATGCTGATAAATTAACCCTTACCACTATTAACACAGGTAATTCCCAGCCAATTCAGATAGTTTGTGGCGCCCCAAATGTAGCTGTTGGTCAGAAAGTGATAGTTGCTCCAGTAGGCGCAACAATTTATCCCCGCAGTGCAGAACCAATTACAATAAAATTGGCAAAGATACGAGGAGAGGAAAGTTTTGGTATGATATGCGCCGAAGATGAAATTGGTTTAGGTGATTCACATGAAGGCATTATGGTTCTCTCGCCCGATGCTAAACCCGGAACTTTGGTTTCCGATTATTTTAACCCTTACGTGGATTACATATTTGAAATTGGTATTACGCCAAACAGAATGGATGCGATGAGCCACCTGGGAGTAGCCAGGGATGTATGCGCCTACCTTAGCTTTCATGAAAAAAAAGAATTTAAAGTCAAATGGCCTTACAAAGGAAATTTTAAGGCTGATGATATAAATACGGTCATTCAGGTTATTGTAGAAAACAAAACAGATTGTCCTCGTTACAGCGGTATTCTTATAAGCAATGTTGAGATAGGTGAATCTCCCAAATGGTTAAAACAAAGATTAAGATCTATTGGAATAAGACCTGTCAATAATATTGTGGATATAACCAATTTCATTCAACATGAAACAGGACAACCTTTACATGCTTTTGATGCTGATAAAATAACTGGTCAAACGATTGTGGTTAAAAATCTTCCGGATCAAACTATCTTCAAAACCCTTGATGAAAAAGTTAGAAAACTATCTGCTAATGACTTAATGATATGCAATAGTGATGAACCCATGTGCATTGCCGGCGTTTTTGGAGGATTGAATTCAGGAGTAACTAACACTACTAAAAATATATTTATTGAAAGTGCTTTCTTTAATCCAGTTTCAATTCGCAAAACTTCATTCAGGCATGTCCTTCGTACAGATGCGGCAACCCGTTTTGAAAAAGGCGTTGACATATCAAATACCGTTACCGTTTTAAAAAGAACAGCGCTGTTGATAAAGGAAATTAATAAGGAGGCAATTTTAGCAGGGATAATAGATATATATCCTCATCCCGAACCAAAAAAAGAAATAGATCTTAAATTTCACTACCTCAAAAAATTAAGTGGTAAAAGCTATCATCCTGATGCAGTTAAAAATATTTTACAAAGTCTTGAATTTGAAATTTTGAAAGAACGGATAGATGAAATATGGGTAGCACCTCCTTTTCATAAGCCTGATATTAATATACCCGCCGACCTTGTAGAAGAGATTTTAAGAATTGATGGGTTGGATAATGTAGATATCAAAGGCAATATTACAATTTCACCTTCCATGGAAGAAAATTTTACTAAAGAGAAATACAGGGAAAAGGTTTCAGATTACCTGGCTGGGTCAGGATTTAACCAGATCATTACAAATTCTATAACAAATTCTGTTTATTATTCAGAACCTGAATTAAAGACTTCTGTAAGACTGCTAAATAACCTGAGTGAAGAATTGAATGTAATGCGTTTATCATTATTGGAAACAGGGTTAGAGACCATAGCATATAACTTAAACAGAAAAAACGAGAATCTCCTTCTTTTTGAATTTGGAAAGACTTACAATACAGAAACAACTGGAAATTATGTGGAAACGGAGCATCTGTTATTATTAAGCACTGGTAAGGTAAATGATTTAAGCTGGCGAATAAAACAACAACCAGCAGATTATTATTATTTAAAAGGAGTGTCTGATAACATACTATCAATGACTGGAATTGACATTGACACGGTAAGTTCAACTGAAACTTTAAGGGGTCCGGTGTTAAAGGGATTTATTAACCGCAAGGAAGTGTTATCCATGGGACAGGTTACTAAAACTATCCTATCCAAATATGAAATAAAACAACCTGTTTTTTACCTTGATTTTAATTGGGATTTAATAATGAATCACATTCAGGATAAAACCATCCGGTACCAGGAAATATCAAAATATCCTGCTATGCACCGCGATTTGGCATTAGTGGTAAATTCTAGTTTACCTTTTACTGATATTGAAAAAAGCTTACAAAAACTCCAATTACCCCATCTCCAATCGTTTCATTTATTTGATGTTTTTGAAAATGAAAAAATTGGGGCAAATAAAAAATCATTAGCAATAAGTTTTACTTTTATTGATAAAGAAAAAACACTAACAGATAAGGAAATTGATGGTTGGATGCAAAAACTGATCAATGTTTTGGAAAAAGACGTTTCAGCAGAAATCAGGAATTAAGCTTTTCATGGAAAATAAATAGTATGCCAACACTTGAACCCCAGATTAAAAATATTCAGTTTAAGATTCAGCAATTGGTGAAACTATTTGCTGCCCTGAAAAAAGAAAACGCCCGACTAAATATAGAAAAAGAAGCACTTCAAAAAAAAGTAACAGATTACCAGGAGAGTATAGAACAGCTGCAACAACAAGTTGAAGTTTTAAAAATCAGTGGTGGCAACTGGAATGATAAGGATAAAAAAGATTTTGAAAAAAGAATAGCAGGATACATAAAAGAGGTGGATAAATGTATTAACCTGCTTAGCCGTTAATTATATCCTTTTCACCATCCTGAGTTTTATTTCCTCACCATTTTGTTTTAATTCCAGTGTGTAAATTCCATAAGGAAGGCTATTGAGCCCTTTCCATACAAACTCATCCCTTTCATAAGGTGGTCTTGTTTCCATCTGGCTGCAAATACTTCCATTTTCATCAATTAACTGTGCCGAAAAATTAGAGCTGCAGTTTTGTAATTCAAATTTTACTGTATCAATAAATACAGGGGATTTAACTTTGGCGAAGATCATAATACAAGCATTTTGGCGTTTCATAAAATAATGGACATAAAAAATACTCATAGAATCTGAAATTTGCAAGTAATGGACACATTAATTCCTATTAACATCCTCATTGGCGACCGTACTTACCGTATTAAAGTAGAACCGAAGGACGAAGAAATAGTACGTAAAACCGTAAAAACCATTAATGAAAAGATATTAGAGTTTAAAACACTGTTTGCGGGAAAAGATATGCAGGATTATGTGTCAATGGTTTTGATATGGTATGCTACCGAACTTTCCGGTAAAGAAACGCCAATCCTTGAGACTGCTCAGCTGAGTGAGAAACTGACCGCTATAGAAAAAATGATCAATGAGCAATTAAATACCGATGAATAATTTTCCAATGATCTAATCCTTTCCTAACTATTTAAGAAACATAATCATATAAGCCGCTTTTATTATCTTCGCAAACTCCCGCAGACTTATTGTCAGAGGAACCGCTTAAACAATACGAAATGCTTACTTTAAAACGAAAAATTCATGGACCCGATCATAATTTATATCACCATTGGCCTCATATGCCTCATAGCCGGCATTATTGCAGGTAAAATAATTTTTGCCGAAAATACCCGCAGAACTGTAGAAGAAGCTCAATTTCAATCCAAAAAAATTATTGAAGACGCTAAATCAAATGCAGAAAATTTAAAAAAAGAAAAATTACTGGAAGCTAAAGAAAGATTCGTTCAATTAAAGGCAGAATACGAAAAGGACGTGCTTGAACGCAATCGCAAAGTAGGTGAAGGTGAAAATCGAATTCGCCAAAAAGAACAAGGATTAAACCAAAAAACAGAACAACTGGATCGGCAGCTTAAGGAAAATGATGCCATCAAAACCAATTTGAATCGCCAGATTGAGGTAGTTAATCTGAAAAGAACGGAATTTGAAAAACACCAGGAAGAACATATTCGAAGACTGGAAAAAATAGCAGGGCTTACAGCTGATGAAGCCAAATCTCAACTGATTGAAAGTTTAAAGCAGGAAGCTCATACCCGGGCAATTGCTATTCAACAGGAAATTGTAGATGAGGCAAAGTTAAAAGCCAATAAGGAAGCACGAAAGATCATCATTCAAACCATACAAAGAACTGCAGCGGAACAGGCTATTGAAAATTCAATCACCGTATTTAACCTGGAAAGCGATGAAATTAAGGGTCAGATTATCGGCCGGGAAGGACGTAATATCCGCGCTATTGAAGCTGCAACCGGAGTTGACCTTATAGTGGATGACACACCCGAAGCCATAATATTATCCTCTTTTGATCCATTGAGACGTGAAATAGCTCGTTTAAGCCTGCAACGCCTGGTAACCGATGGCCGTATACACCCGGCCCGTATTGAAGAAGTGGTTGAAAAAACCAAACGCCAGATTGAAGAACAGATCATGGAGATTGGCGAAAGAACAGTTATTGAACTGGGAATTCATGGATTACATAAAGAATTGGTGCGTTGTGTTGGTAAAATGCGATTCCGTTCCTCATATGGTCAGAATCTGTTGATGCATAGTCGCGAAGTAGCCAATCTTTGTGGTATTATGGCAGCAGAATTAGGAATGAATCCTAAATTAGCTAAGCGTGCTGGATTATTACATGATATAGGTAAAGTCCCTGATGAAGAAACAGAATTAAGTCATGCGCTGTTAGGGGCAAAACTTACGGAAAAATATGGCGAAAATCCAGCGGTTGTTAATGCTGTTGGCGCTCACCACGACGAAATGGAAATGCAGTATGTAATATCCCCAATAGTGCAAGCTTGCGATGCTATCAGCGGTGCCAGACCAGGTGCTCGCAGGGAAATTATGCAACAATACCTTCAAAGGATCAAGGAATTGGAAAACATTGCGCTGGCATATCCTGGTGTAGAAAAGGCCTATGCTATCCAGGCCGGTAGGGAATTAAGAGTAATTGTAGAAGCTGATAAGGTTACTGATTTAGATTCTGATAAATTATCTTTTGAAATTGCTCAAAAGATCCAAAATGAAATGACATATCCTGGACAGATCAAGATTACGGTTATCCGGGAGAAAAGGGCTGTGAATATTGCACGTTAATCATTAGCATATAAAAATCATCAGATGGCTAAAGGTTTTTGATTTATTTCTATTACCTTTGCCGTCCTTAAAATTCAGAGTAATGGATGCAGTAGCTTTTGTACATGAACAACTTACCGGAATAAAAACTTTCCCTAAGTTTAAAGCAGGTGATAATATCACCGTTAATTATAAAATTGTTGAAGGAAATAAAGAAAGGATACAGCCATTCAAAGGTGATGTTATCAAACGCCAGGGAACTGGAGCAACAGCTACTTTTACTGTTCGTAAAATTTCAGATGCTATTGGAGTTGAAAGAACTTTTGTTTTAACTTCTCCTAACATTGATTCTATAATATTACACAAATCAGGACGTGTTCGTCGGGCTAAATTGTTTTACTTACGTGAATTGAGTGGTAAAAGTGCCCGAATCAAGGAAAAAAAGCATGTTAAAACTGCTAAAACGCCAAAAGTTTCAAAAACAGCTAAAGCTAAATTGGAAGAGGCTAAATAAAATATTTTAAAATACACTCCCAAAAATGAAAGTCTGAACAGCTTTCATTTTTTTTTGTATAAATAGTTGCACCGAAGGCGTACTTTTGTATTTTAAATAATTAAAATCGCTTTTTTATGAGTTTAGGTTGGAACGAAATTTTGCTCGTCTTACTGATTGTCTTGTTATTATTTGGTGGTCGTAAGATACCTGAATTAATGCGCGGACTGGGTAAAGGAATCAGGGAATTCAATGATGCAAAAAGCAATGTGAAAAAAGAGATTGAAGAAGGCATGAGTGAAAAGGAAAATATCAATACCGACAAATCCACTCCAGCCCAAACAACACAAACTTCTGCACAGCAATAAATACAGAAGTCTTATCTTTTTTCAATTAATAAAGCCTATTGCTTTTGTTTGAGTTTTCTTCTATTGAGCAATATCATTCTCAATTACAGGAAGGCAGGTGTACCTGTTTGCAGGTAGTGGAGCATTATCTTCAAAAAATAAAAGAAAATGCACATCTCAATGCATTTATAAAAGTGTATGCTGATGAGGCCCGTGAAAAGGCATCTTTGCTTGATAAACAGCGGGATTCAAATATTAAAACCGGGAAACTGGCAGGAGTCATCATTAGTATCAAAGATGTGATCGCTTATAAGGATCATCCACTCACATCATCATCCAAAATATTAGAAGGATTTGAATCTCTTTATTCAGCAACAGCAGTGGACAGGTTATTAGCAGAAGATGCCATATTAATTGGTTCAACAAACTGCGATGAATTTGGAATGGGATCGGCCAATGAACATTCTGTTTATGGACCGGTTAAAAATTATTTGGATATTACCAGGACACCGGGAGGTTCCTCCGGAGGTTCAGCAGTATCGGTTCAGGCAGGACTTAGCATGGTATCATTAGGGAGTGATACCGGGGGCTCAGTAAGGCAACCAGCTGATCATTGTGGGATCATAGGATTAAAACCTGGCTATGGACGTATTTCCAGGTATGGGCTTATTGCTTATGCTTCTTCGTTTGATCAAATTGGAATTTTTTCCAAAACAATCAAGGATGCAGCTCTTATTTTGGAAATCATTGCAGGTCCGGATGATTATGACAGTACCGTTTCTACTCAACAAGTTCCAGCTTATACTAACGAATTAAATAGAACCTCCAATGAAAAATATAAGATTGCTTATCTACCGCAAGCATTGGACCATCCATCTCTGGATATAGAAATAGGAAATTCTATTAAAGATCTTTTACTTCATTTGGAAAAAGATAACCACCAGGTTAAAGCCGTAAATTTTGATTTGCTCGATTTTGCCGTACCCACTTATTATGTTTTAACAACGGCTGAAGCCTCATCTAATCTTTCAAGATATGATGGTATCAAATATGGTATTTCAAACCATGAAAATGTTGAATTAACAGACTTTTATAAAAGTAACCGATCAGCTGGATTTGGCAGTGAAGTAAAACGCAGAATAATGTTAGGAACCTTTGTATTAAGTACAGGATATTATGATGCTTATTTTACCAAAGCTCAACAAATTAGAAATCTATTTAGGGATCAGTTAAACTTGGTTTTCAACGATTTTGACTTTATAATAATTCCTACTGTTCCGAAAACAGCCAGCTTATCCGGAAACTCAAATCTGGACCCTATCTCTGTATATCTGGCGGATATTTATACAGTTATTGCTAATCTAACAGGCATCCCTGCCATCTCGTTACCTCTTTTTACGCATACTAATACACTCCCCTTTGGCGTTCAGATTATGGCAAACCGGTTAAATGAATTACCTTTGCTCCGATTTTCAAATCAACTTTTGATTAAATATAATGCTGATTTTTAGTTAAACCGATAGAATAAACCACCAAACTGACATTAATTGTGAACTTTAAAATTAAGTATGGTAAAAAAATTATTCCTGTCGTTAACATGCGGCTTTTTCTTTTTTTCTTTAGCAAGTGCTAAAGAAATTCCCCAGAATCCATTGCAAACAGGTCCTAACCCATCCACAAAAAATTTTACCGATAGTTTAGTGACTGACTCGTTAATAGCCGGGGTAAAACATTTGGATAAATCAAATTCTGTTATTGTAAAAGATCCTAAAAATGACTTTAAGGATATGATGGCTTATTCATCATCTGATGGAGCCATGTATGAGCTAAATCCAAGAGTAGAAAGTTTTGTAGAAGATTATACCAATAAAAATGCGACCAACCTTGAAAAGATGAAAGATTGGGGTCGTCCATATTTTAATATGATGGATGAAATTTTTACAAGACATGGATTACCGCTTGAGTTAAAATATTTGTCCGTTATTGAATCAAAATTGAAATCCAATGCTGTTTCCTGGGCCGGTGCTGTGGGTCCCTGGCAATTTATGCCTGCCACAGCAAAAGGACTTGGTTTAAGGGTTACGAAATACAACGATGATCGTCGGGATTATTATAAAAGTACCCAGGCAGCAGCCCGCTATTTAAAACAATTGTATAATACTTATGGGGATTGGTTGCTGGTAATTGCAGCATATAATTGTGGCCCCGGTGGCGTAAACAATGCTATCCGGAAATCAGGAAGTAATGATTTTTATAAACTACAATATTCCTTACCTGCGGAAACCCGCAATCATGTTAAAAAATTTATTGCTACGCATCATATAATGGAAGGTGACGGTGGCATGACTACGCTGACTAAATTTGAATTAAAAGACCGCTATTTAAATCCGGTAATAATTAGTACCGAAGAAAATCTTGTTGACAAAATCCAGGATGCCCCGGGAACAAAAAAAATTACGATCAGCGGAAAATACAATTCCATGGTTATCAGTAAGCAAATTGCATATGATATTGCAGCATTTAATAGGCTTAATCCCAATTTTGACGCTGTGATGGCGCATGCAGGAAATTATGATTTGCGCTTGCCTGTTGAAAAGATGGATCAGTTCCTGGCAAATAAATATATCATTTTGAATGAATCTCTGCAGATTTTGCTGAATGCTGCTAATAATACTAAAATTGAAGGTGCAGGTAAAGTGAGTAAACCCGTTAAAAAATCTTAGAAATACAATACATTCTTGTATAAAAAAAGTGTTGTCTCAATACAACACTTTTTTTATAGCCTCAGCTTTCAGCAAGCATTCCTCCCATTCCTCTTCCGGATCACTTAAATAGGTGATGGCCGAACCAACCTGGTAGGAAAGATATTTCTTACTTGTATTAATCATAATACTGCGTATCACAACATTAAAATCAAAATCCCCGGCCGGAGACAGATATCCTATGGCGCCTGAAAAAATTCCGCGTCTGCTTTTTTCATATTTTTCAATTAATTCCATTACTCTTTTTTTGGGAGCACCTGTCATGGAACCCATAGGGAAAGTGGCCCGGATAATATCAGTAAACAGTTGATCCGGCTTCAATTTGCCTTCTACGGTAGATATCATCTGGTGAACCTGTGGAAAAGAATATACCCCGAATAATTCAGTGGCAGAAACACTACCTTCTATACAAATTTTAGAAAGATCATTTCGGACTAAATCAACAACCATCACATTTTCAGATCTATCCTTTTCACTTCTTTTAAGTTTTTGGCGACTGGCGTCATCAAATTCTTTATTCCCTGGCATTCTTGCTGAAGTGCCTTTGATAGGTTGAGATAATATTCTATCGCCCATTTTTTTTATAAATCTTTCAGGACTGGCGCATATAAGATACTTATCGTGTATCCTGTAATATGCGGAAAATGGATTAGGTGATAACGCACTCAAAATTTGGTATAAACCGGCCGGGTCTGTCACTGCATGCTCAGAAAAAAATTCAATGCAATAATTAATTTCATAACAATCACCTCTAAGAATATGCGCTTTTAATTGATTTATAATCTGCAGATATTCCTGTTTAGTAAGGCGACTTTGAAAAAGCAAAATATTTTTCTGTGAAATTTCTTTGACCGGAACATTAAGTATTTCATTGTAAACTTTAGCCGGTTCTTCAGCTTCAATTTCCAATACCGTATCATTTAACCGTAAAAGTATCTCCGGTTTAAAGAAAAATATATCTGGGAATGCTACATGATCCGGATAATTGGAAGATAAATTCTCAATTTCATTTTTCAGATCATAGTTAAAATGACCAAATAACCATCCTTTTTGCCCGTTTATGAAATGCTGAAGTTCCTTTAACCCGTTATTATCATCGCCCATAAATAATTGCTGACAACCTGCTGCTAACATGCATTCCGTATCATGTGGCTGAATTTCGTATTGATGGTTGTCCAGGAAACAAAAAATGCCGAACCGGTTGGCCCAGTTCAGCATCTTATTTTTTATCTCCTGAAAATTATCAATTTTATATTGGCATTTTTTGCCGGTAATAATTTTCAATTTTATGTACCCTTTTTAAAAATCATCATCTTCATCATCGAAACCAGCATCTCCATCATTAAAAATATCTTTGAATTCATCATCAATTTTAAAATCTTCATCCTCATCCACAACAGCTGATTTTTTTCCGGTTGATTTTTTTCCTTTGGATTTAGGCAAATCAAATTCTTCAAAATCCGGATCCCATGCTTCTTCTTCCTCAACCTTTTCCCAATCATCTTTTACATCATCATCTTCTACATCCTCATCGTCATCATCTTTCGATTTTGATGCAGCGGACTTTCCTTTAACCCCTTTCGTTGCTTTTGGTGCATCCAACTCCAGGTCATCATCATCCAAATCATCATCATCCTGATTTTCTTTTACAGGTTTAGAAGATTTTTTTGCTGCATTATTTGCAGGTACGGCCTTGTTCCCGGCCAGGATCTTTTTCTCTTTAGTAGGTTTTGTACTCATAACAACAAGGATTAGTGCTGTAAATTTCAGAGAAGTTTTTAATTGTCCAAATTTTTTACAGAATTATTTTTTGAACACTGCTCAATTAACGGAAATAAGCTGGTCCCGACCGGGACCGTTGGAAATATAGTGAATATCTACACCTGTTTCCTTATTAATAAATTCTACATATGTTTTCATTTTCTCAGGTAAGCCGGAAAATGATTTTACGTTGGTTGTATCCTTGTTCCAACCTGGAAAAGTGGATAAAATGGGTTCAATCTTTATCCTTGACATTTGAAAAGGCATTTGCGTGGTTTCTTTACCGTCAATTTTATAGGCAATACAAATTTTTAATTCATCAAATGCATCCAATACATCCGCTTTAGTCAAAATAAGCTTTGTTACTCCATTGATCATACATGCATAATTAAGTGCTACAAGATCTATCCAGCCACATCTTCTGGGTCTGCCGGTTGTAGCTCCAAACTCACTCCCTATTGACCGTAATTTTTCTCCTGTTTCATTTTCCAGTTCTGTTGGGAAAGGACCGCTACCAACCCTGGTACAGTATGCTTTGGAAACACCCATTACCTCCCGAATCTTTTGCGGTGCTATACCCAAACCATTACAAACAGCGGCCGAAATGGTGTTAGATGAAGTAACGAAAGGGAAAGTGCCAAAATCCACATCAAGCATGCTTCCCTGTGCACCTTCGGCCAATATTTTTTTGCCCTCATTAATGTGTTTGTTTACGAAATATTCACCGTTTACTATATTAAGCGATTTTAAAAATTCAACGGCTTCAAAAAATTCCTCTTCCCATTCGTGAATGTCTTCATTAAAAGAGTGGCTATCTAATATGCGCTGGTGCTTTAATCGCAGTTTAATATAATTGGTTATAAAACTTTTATCCATTAAATCGCCCACCCGTAAACCATTGCGGCCAGTTTTATCCATATAAGTTGGACCAATTCCTTTAAGCGTTGAACCAATTTTCTGATTTCCTTTTGATAATTCTGAAGCTTTATCCAATGCCCTGTGGGTGGGTAATATTAAATGGGTACGTTCTGAAATAAAAAGATTTTTTCTTAAATCAACGCCAAATGATTCTACAAGGTCACATTCCTTTTTTAAAACAACAGGATCCAATACCACACCACTACCAATCAGATTAATTGTATTAGAATGAAAAACTCCTGATGGAATCTGGTGTAAGACAATTTTCTTTTCTTGAACGTATAAAGTATGCCCTGCATTGGGACCACCCTGGAACCGGGCGATCATATCATAATCCTTTGCAAAAAAGTCTACTATCTTTCCTTTCCCCTCATCTCCCCATTGCAATCCCAATAAAACATCAACCATTATATTATCAATTTTTTTTGTAAAGAAGGCAAAAATAAGGTTTCATAAAAAAGCCACCCAATATTTCAGGTTGCTGTAAAATAAAACAAATGTTTTTGTTGAAGATTAACTTGCGTCTGTATCAAACCTGTCAACAGTTTGAATACCATTTAAAGATTTTAGACGTATTACCAATTCATCCAACTCTTCTTTATCATGTACGAATAAGCGGATGTGCCCTTCAAAAATTCCTTCTTTGGATTCTATAGTCAATGCGGAGATATTTATACGAAGATCGCCACTAATTATGGTGGTTATTTTATTTACAACACCTACATCATCCATCCCTATGATCTTAAGACCGGTTAAAAATGAAATTTCTTTATTTTTAGCCCATTTGGTTTTTACGACCCGATGCCCGTAATTGGCCATTAATTTTGCGGCATTCGGACAATTGGTTCGATGAATGGTTAATCCTTTACCAGTAGTTACAAATCCAAACACATCATCTCCAGGAATAGGTTTACAGCAATTGGCCAGATTATAAACTATTTTATCACTGCTTTCTCCAAAAATGATCAATTCTGCATCTTTTTTTGAAGGTATTCCCGAATCTGTTTTTATTTCCAGGGCTTTAACAGGTTTTGGAATTTCGATCTTATCTCCATGAACTTTAAGTTCCTTGATCTCTTTTAAATCGATATTCTTTACGGCTATCTGGTAAAAAAGATCTAGAGGAGAATTTAATTTAAACCATCCAACCAATTCTTCAATATTATGCTGGCTGAATGCGGCGCCCATGTTTTCCAATTTTTTCTGCAAGGCATACTTTCCATCTTCAGCTATTTTTCGTTTTTCATCTTTTAAAGCATCTTTTATTTTATTCCGGGCCTTTGCTGTCACCACAAAATTTAACCAGTCTTCATTAGGCTTTTGTTTGCTACTGGTAATAATTTCCACCTGGTCACCACTACGCAGCTTATGACTGATTGGCACTAATTTATGATTCACTTTTGCCCCGATACACTGAACCCCGATAGCACTATGAACCGAAAATGCAAAGTCAAGCGCGGTAGATCCTGTAGGTAGCATTTTTACGTCTCCATTGGGCGTATAAACATAAATCTCCTCAGCCAGAAAGCTGAGTTTGAAATCCTGTAGAAAATCAACTGAATCTGTATCCTGGCTCGTCAACACCTCTCTTATCTGGTGAAACCATTTTTCGAAACGACTTTCATCATTTCCACCATCCTTATATTTCCAATGGGCAGCCAGTCCTTTTTCGGCAATTTCATTCATTCTTTTAGAACGGATCTGAACCTCCACCCATCTGCCTTGCGGACCCATAACAGTAGTATGAAGTGCTTCATACCCATTGCTTTTTGGATTGCTTAACCAATCCCGGAGACGCTCCGGTGATGGAGTATATTCATCCGTAATTAATGAATAAACCTTCCAGCAATCTTCTTTTTCTTTTTCCGGTGTTGAGTTTAGAATGACCCTGATAGCAAAAAGATCATATACTTCTTCAAAATCCACAGCTTTCTTCTTCATCTTATTCCATATGGAATGAATGCTTTTCGGCCTGCCATGCATTTCAAAATCAAAACCATTCTTTACCAGCTTATCTTTAAGCGGTTTTACAAATTCATTAATGAATTTTGATCTTTCTCTTTTTGTTTCAGCCAGTTTACGGGCAATTTGGCGATAGGTATCGGGCTCCATGTATTTCATGGCCAGATCTTCCATTTCAGTTTTAATGCTATATAAACCCATCCGGTGCGCAAGGGGTGCATAAACATAAACTGTTTCTGAAGAAACTCTTAATTGCTTTTCCCTCTTCATGCTGTCCAGGGTTCTCATATTATGCAACCTGTCAGCCAGTTTAATAAGAATTACCCGGGGGTCATCGGTGAGGGTTAATAATATTTTTTTGAAATTTTCAGCCTGTTTGGATGCATTTACATCTACTACATTACTGATCTTGGTTAATCCACCTACTATTCTGCCAATTTCATTCCCAAATTCTTTTTCTACATCTTCCAGGGTTATGTCAGTATCCTCAACTGTATCATGCATCAGTGCACAAATTGTTGACCTTACACCCAAACCAATTTCTTCAATACAGATCTTAGCAACCGCTAAAGGATGTAAAATATAGGGCTCGCCACTTTTGCGACGCATGGTTTTATGAGCTTCCACAGCTATTTCAAAAGCATTCCGGATCAATTTTCTATCACCAGGCTTTAATTTTGTTTTTAAACTTCGCAAAAGGGATCGATACTCTCTTAAGATGAGTTTTTTCTCCTGTTCTTCGTTTAAACCGTATTTGGGTATGTGTGCTACCGTTTCCATATGATTGTGCTACACGAATTTACGTTGATGTTAAGTGCAACCTATAATATACGATCAAAATTGTTTAGTTAAATTTAAAATCCTAAACAAAAGAATCTTTTGAAGCTTTTTTTAAAGTAAATAAAACACCTACATTTGCAGCCCGAATTTGGAATCCTTAAAGGGATATAAAATAGCAGCGGATGTGGTGAAATTGGTAGACACGCCAGACTTAGGATCTGGTGCCGCGAGGCATGGGGGTTCGAGTCCCTCCATCCGCACCAGGTTGAAATGTTGATAATCCAGTCAACATTTCAACCCATAATCTTATCAACTTATTTACATGGCAACTATCACCAAAGAAAATATTGGTTTGCAGCACGATAAACTGATCGTTTTGATCGATAAATCAGATTATCTACCTGCCTTTGAAAAAGCATTGAAAGATCATAGCAAAAAAGCTAATATTCCTGGTTTTCGAAAAGGAATGGTTCCCGCTGGTCTTATAAAAAAAATGTATGGTAGTTCTGTACTTACTGATGAAGTTCTGCGCACAGTAGACCGTGAGCTTAATACCTATTTACAGAATGAAAAGCTGGAGATTTTTGCTCAACCGTTACCATTGGACTTTAATATACAAAACCTGGATGTTAACAACCCGGTTGATTATTCTTTTTCTTTTGAAGTGGGTTTAAAACCAGAATTTGAATTAGCCGATCTTTCAAAAGGAAATTTTACCCGGTATAAAGTAGAAGCCACAGAAGAAATGATTAATGCAGATGTTGAGCGATTACAGAATCGATCCGGCAATATGAAAGATGTAGAAGAAGTAAACGGTGATGAAAATGTGCTGAATGTCAACTTTATTGAAGCGGATGCTGATGGAAATGAATTAGAAGGTGGTATAACCAAGGATAATTCTCTCCTGGTAAAATATTTCAGTGAGAGTACCAGGCCAAATTTAATAGGTAAGAAAGTGGCAGATTCATTTATCATCCAGCTAAAGGAAGCCTTTGATGTAAAAGAAAGAGAATGGATTATGGGTGATTTAGGGCTTAATAAGGACGAGTCAGCAGATGCTGAAAAATATTTCAAAGTTGTAATCACAAAAGTAGGACTTGTTGAAAAAAAAGAATTGAACGAAGAATTTTTTAACCAGCTTTATCCTAACCTGAATATTAAAACTGAAGAAGATTTTAGAAACCAGGTAAAAACCGAAATAGAAAAATATTGGGATAGCCAGGCAGCTAATCAGGTCCATGACCAGGTGTACCATTACCTGCTGGAAAATACCAATATTGTATTCCCTGAAAATTTTTTAAAAAAGTGGATGCTATCCCAGGGAGAAACTACTAAAACGGAAGAACAGGTTGAAAAAGAATTTCCGTCTTTTACCAACCAGTTAAAATGGACACTTATTGCAGAAAAACTGGTGAATGAGAATGATATCCAGGTAAACCCGGACGATATCCGCAACCTGGCCAAACAGCAATTATTTGGATATATGGGAATGAGTGGCATGGATGAAGAACAGGATTGGATAAAAGATTATGTTGACAAAATGATGAAGGATAAAAAATTTGTAGAGGATGCTTACCACCGCATTCAAACCCAAAAAATATTTGAATGGGGTGAAGGAAAAGTTAATGCAACTGACAAGAAAATTTCAGGTGATGAATTTACAAAAATCATTGAAGTACATAATCACCACCATTAATTATATAAATTTTAAAAGAAAAGGTTGATCAGTATGGAATTACCGGTCAACCTTTTTTATTTAATCAGTCATCTTGTCAACTTATTTTGCGGTTTTGGCATTTGGACGGATATTTGATTACCTAATACTAAGAATAAAAATTCCCATATGAGCTTTAATTCAGAATTTGAAAAATATGCGGTCAAACACCGTGGCATTAGTAGTAATACTTTAAATAGTTATACCAAACACCTCGTAACGGGTTTAACGCCTAACATTATTGAAGAAAGGCCAATGAATGTGGCTGTAATGGATGTTTATAGCCGCTTAATGATGGATCGCATCATTTTTCTGGGTTATCCAATCAATGATGAAGTAGCTAATATTGTGACTGCCCAGTTGCTTTTCCTGGATTCGACTGACCGTACCCGTGATATCAATATGTATATCAATTCACCGGGCGGCAGTGTGTACGCAGGCCTTGGATTATATGATACCATGCAATACGTATCGCCTGATGTAGCAACTATTTGTATTGGTATGGCAGCCTCCATGGCATCCGTATTACTTGCAGCCGGAACAAATGGTAAACGTGCTGCGCTTAAGCATGCCCGTATCATGATGCATCAGCCCAGTGGTGCCATTGGCGGACAAGCCAGCGATATTGAAATAACAGTGAACGAAATACGAAAACTCAAAAGAGAATTGTATGATATAGTAAATCATCACTCAGGTAAAAGTATCGCTGTTATTGAAAAAGATTTCGAGCGTGATCATTGGCTTACAGCACCTGAAGCGAAAGAATATGGCCTTGTTGATGAAGTCTTACTTACAAATCCTAAAAAAGATAAAAAGGAATTATTATAGATTTTGAGTTATAATCAAATCTTTATTTAAAAAAATAAATTAGCAGTTATGTCTCCAAAACATTTTTTATATAACGGTTGGATCAATGAAGAGCCCGCAGAAGAAAAAGAGGAAAGGCCTGACTCAGATCTCAGGATGTTCAACAAACGTTTAGAGAAATATTTTTTTGAAAAAAGACAGGTTCATCTATGGGGCATTGTGGATGATAAATCGGCCCGTGATGTTGTAGCTAAAATGCTTTTGCTGGATGCAGATAAACCTGGAGAAGAAATTAAATTTTATATCAATAGTCCTGGTGGCGTTGTGACCAGTGGAATGGTAATATATGATACAATGCAAATGATGTCTTCACCTGTTAGTACCATTTGCATGGGACTGGCCGCATCCATGGGCAGTATTTTATTAAGTGGTGGCAAAAAAGGTCAACGCTACATATATCCACATGGCGAAGTGATGATCCATCAGCCAAGCCTGGGTGGCTATATTCAAGGTGTAAGCAGCGACCTTGAAATACAGGCTGTGCAGACAATAAAAGTAAAAGAATTAGGAGCCCGTATTTTAGCGGAAAATTGTAATAAAACTTTTGACCAGATCCTGAAGGATTTTGACAGGGATTACTGGATGAATGCAGATGAAGCTATAGCGTATGGAATTGCAGATAAACTGGTATCAAAGCTTTAACAGGTTAAGAGCCATACCGTTAACATATTAAATACAAATAAAACCGCCATTACCCGGCGGTTTTTATAATTTTGCAAAAGCTTTAAAAAGCTACTTTAAAAAGTTCTAATGGCAAAAACACCCTTACATTGTTCTTTCTGCGGTCGAAGCCGTGATGAGGTTAAAATCCTTATTGCCGGACAAGAAGGACATATTTGTGAAAACTGCGTTGAGCATGCACGTGAAATTATTGAGCAGGAATTAGTAGTTAAAGATGAAAATTCAACGAATGCTTTTAAACTCCAGGTTAAAAAACCAATGGAGATGAAAAAGTTTCTGGATGAATATGTTATTGGCCAGGAAGATGCTAAAAAAGTTTTATCAGTAGCGGTTTATAATCACTATAAACGCTTACAGCAAAAACAGGTTGATACCCCACAAAATGATGTTGAAATTGAAAAAAGCAATATTATAATGGTGGGCGAAACTGGCACAGGTAAAACCTTACTGGCTAAAACCATTGCCCGTTTATTGAATGTTCCTTTCGCAATTGTAGATGCCACTGTTTTTACCGAGTCAGGTTATGTTGGTGAAGATGTAGAAAGCATTCTTACCCGTTTGTTACAGGTTTGCAATTATGACGTAACAGCCGCTGAACGTGGTATCGTTTATATTGATGAAATTGATAAGATTGCCCGTAAAGGAGACAATCCATCCATTACCCGTGATGTAAGTGGCGAAGGTGTGCAACAAGGCATGTTGAAATTGTTAGAAGGGACCGATGTTCTGGTGCCACCACAGGGAGGTCGTAAACATCCTGAACAAAAACTGATTAAAATTAATACGCAGAATATATTATTCATTTGCGGAGGTGCCTTTGACGGTATTGATCGGGTAATTGCCCGTCGCGTACAAACCAATACCATCGGTTTTAATGTTGATAAGGAATTGCAGGAAGATATGAAGAAGAACCTGCTTCGTTACATTAATGCAACTGATTTGAAATCGTTTGGTTTGATCCCGGAATTATTGGGTCGTTTGCCGGTTGTTACACACCTGGATCCTTTGGATGCTCCTACTCTAAGAGCTATCCTGACAGAACCAAGGAATGCCCTCATCAAACAATATAAAAAGTTATTTGAGCTGGAAGGTATTGCATTGACTATTGAAGATGATGTACTTGATTTTATGGTTGAAAAAGCGGTGGAATATAAACTGGGTGCAAGAGGTTTGCGCAGCATCTGCGAAGGTATTTTGACCGATGCCATGTATGAACTTCCTTCTTCAAAAGAAAAAGTATTCCATCTTGATATGAAATACGCTCAGCGTAAATTTGAGAAAAGCAAACTCAGTTTGCTTAAGGTTGCTTAATTATAAAATCAACTTAACATTTCGTCATTAAAAATTTACAACATGGATGAATTAATAGACAGGTTAAAATCAGAAGCCGGATTGACAGAAGAGCAAGCTGAAAAAGCACTGGAAACAATCAAGAACTTTGTAGTTGAAAAATTCCCGATGATGGAAGGAATGGTGGGGAATTTATTAGGCGGGAAAGAATAACATTCGTCAAAAAAATCTATAAAAGAAAAAACCATCCTTTGCGGGATGGTTTTTCTTTTATACTTACTTCAGTTAACACATTAACTGCAACCCATACTGTTTCCACAGTTAAGACATTTATAGCAAGTTCCGCTGCGTACGGTTATATGTCCGCATGTATTGCAAGCCGGTGCATCACTTTGCATGGATTGCGCCGCCCGGTTTACGGATTCCATACCAGACTCTTGTTTTACAGCAGTTCTTTTTGCAGGTGAAGTACTACCCGATACAATTCGCAAACTTGATAATTCAGGAGATCCCGGTTTTGCCTGGTCCAGGTTTGCAACTGGTTCATCCCATGCATCTTCACCGGTATTCATTACTTCTGGTTTATCCAACACATGGACAAGATCGGTACGTCCCAGGTATTCATAACCTAACACACGGAATATAAAGTCAACGATCGAAGTGGTTGATTTGATATTCGGGTGTTCAACAAATCCAGCCGGATCAAATTTGGTAAAGGCAAACTTGTCAACAAATTCTTCTAATGGAACACCATATTGTAAACCAATAGAAATAGAAATAGCAAAGCAGTTCATCATGCTACGCATGGTGGCTCCTTCTTTCGCCATATCGATAAAGATCTCTCCCAAAGTTCCATCTGCATATTCCCCGGTTCTTACAAAAACTGCCTGTCCATTGATCTTGGCTTTTTGTGTAAAGCCCCTGCGCTTGGCCGGTAGTGCTCTTCTTTCAACAATGGAAGCCAGTTTACGTTTCAATTTTGTATCCGCACTTGTCTGCACCCTGCGGTTCACTTCTTCCAGCAATTCTTCCACCGTCAGCTGGCTCATATCCACAATATTGCTTTTAGTTACCGGGATTGGCAATTCTTCTTTTTCTTCTTCAGCCTCTCCCTGCTTTTTCTTCTTATCGCTCTTGTTGCTTAATGGCTGTGAGAGTTTTGATCCATCGCGATATAATGCGCATGCCTTTAATCCAAGTTGCCAGCTTAACAGGTACGAATCAGCGATTTCCTCTACTATTGCTTCATTTGGTAAGTTGATGGTTTTACTGATTGCACCGCTGATAAATGGTTGCGTGGCTGCCATCATACGGATATGCCCATGCGCATGAATAAATCTTTGACCTTTTTTACCACATTTATTGGCACAATCAAAAACAGAAAGATGTTCGTCTTTTAAGAAAGGTGCACCTTCAACAGTCATGGTTCCACATATATAATCATTGGCAGCATCCACTTCATCATCACTGAAACCTAATGCATCGAGCAGGCTCCATTCAAAATTGAAATATTGTTCCGGTGTAAATCCAAGTCTTTGCAAACATTCTTCGCCCAAAGCATACACATTAAATACAAACCCGATTTCAAATGCAGCAGCTACCGCAGCATCCAGTTTTTTAATTTCTGCTGCAATGAAACCTTTTTCACTCAGTGTCTGGTGATTGATGTAAGGTGCCCCATTAAATGTTCCATGACCCACTGCATATTTAATAATGGCGTCTACTTGCTTCGCATCGTATTTTAAATTCTTTAAAGCTTGCGGAACAGATTGGTTAATGATCTTGAAATATCCGCCTCCGCTCAATTTTTTAAATTTCACCAAAGCAAAATCAGGTTCTACACCCGTAGTATCGCAATCCATTACTAAACCTATGGTACCTGTGGGTGCAATTACAGTAGTCTGTGCATTGCGGTAACCGAATTTTTCTCCCATCTCCACGGCTTCATCCCATACATTACAGGCAACTTTTAATAAATAATCCGGGCAATATTTTGCTTTGATGCCCTGGGGTTTAACACTTAAACCTTCATATTCATCTGCTTCGTATGCAGCCAGTCGATGATTGCGCATAACCCGCATCATGTCGTCTTTATTATCCTGGTAACGAGGAAAAGCACCCAGGTGTTCAGCCATTTCTGCGGATGTCCGATAAGATGTACCAGTCATGATAGCTGTGATAGCACCAGCAATAGCTCTGGCTTCTTCACTGTCATATGCTATACCGCTTAACATCAATACAGAACCCAGGTTGGCAAAGCCTAAACCAAGTGTACGGTATTCGTAACTTAATTGTGCTACTTCTTTACTGGGAAACTGCGCCATTAATACAGAGATTTCCAATACGGTTGTCCATAACCGGCAGGTGTACTGAAAACCTTCCACATCAAAATGATTATTCTCGGTATCAAAAAATTTCATCAGATTGGCTGATGCCAGGTTACACGCGGTATTATCTAAAAACATGTACTCTGAACAAGGATTAGAGGCCCTGATCTCCCCACCCTGCGGACAGGTATGCCATTCATTGATGGTCGTATTATATTGAGTTCCCGGATCAGCACAGCGCCATGCTGCATAGGAGATCTGGTTCCATAAACTTTTTGCAGGAATTTTTTTCATCACCCTGCCATCACTCCTGGCTGTTAATTCCCAATCTTCATTATTCTGTAATTTTTCGAAAAACGAATTGGGAATGCGAACCGAGTTATTGGAGTTTTGACCAGAAACCGTGCGATAAGCTTCACCTTCATAATCACTGGCATAACCAGATGATATCAGTGCGGCAACTTTTTTCTCTTCTTCAACTTTCCAGTTAATGAAAGTTTCTATTTCAGGGTGATCTAAGTCGAGGCAAACCATTTTGGCGGCTCTGCGTGTAGTTCCACCACTTTTAATTGCACCCGCTGCACGATCGCCAATTTTTAAAAAACTCATCAACCCTGAAGAAGTACCCCCGCCACTTAATTTTTCACCTTCACCACGTATAGAAGAAAAGTTGGTTCCAACACCAGAACCATATTTAAATATCCTGGCTTCCCTTACCCACAGATCCATGATGCCGCCATCATTCACCAGGTCATCATTTACACTTAATATAAAACAGGCATGTGGCTGTGGTCGCTCATAAGCTGAGGAAGATTGTTTCAATTCTCCATCATTGGCATCAACATAATAGTGACCCTGAGGTTTACCGGTAATGCCATAACTCTCATGCAAACCGGTGTTAAACCATTGTGGTGAGTTGGGAACACACATCTGGTTCAAAATAGAATAAACCAATTCTTCATAAAAAATTTGTGCGTCTTCTTCGGTAGCAAAGTAATTATAACGTTCGCCCCAAACACGCCAGCAATTGGCCATGCGGTGTGCAACCTGTTTAGCTGATGTTTCGCGACCAAGGCTTCCGTCTGGTTGTGGTACTCCTGCTTTTCGAAAATATTTTTGTGCAAGAATGTCAGTAGCAATCTGGCTCCATTGTTTAGGTACTTCTACATTTTTCATTTCAAATACGATCTCACCTGAAGGGTTGCGGATCACCGATGTACGGTAATCATATTCAAACAAATCAAAAACCGGAACACCTTCTTTGGTGAAGCGACGGGAGAACCGCAAACCGCCCGAAGCGGAAGTATTTTTATGAGCCATAACTAAAGAATTTATTAGGAGATGTAATTAATTAAGTGGTTAACGAAACTATTTTTTCTCAGTCAAAATTCCTACTTGTAAATATCAACAAGATGTGGAAAAGAGAAGTGGATAAATTGGAAGCTTAGGATGGATAACAGTTCCCTGCATTGTACACATTTTATTGGTGGTTTTTTTAAATCTTTTTTTGGTGATGATCAGAAATTGATGTAGGCAACCCGTAAATTCACCATTATTAAGATTCCGGATTAATACGTAATGCATCAGGAATCCTTTTAAATTCCCATCATCATGGCAAAAGAAATTTCAAGTTCAGATAAAGCATTTATTTCTTCCTTGCTTCCACGTTTAAAAGCGTTACGTCATCACCTGCATCAATACCCCGAACTATCAGGCCAGGAATATGGTACAGCAGCATATTTAACATCCTTTATTCAACCATATAAACCAACGGAAATACTGAAAAATTTGGGAAGCGGGACTGGCATTGTTGCCTATTGGGATAGCGGAAAACCCGGTCCTTTTATTTTATTCAGAGCAGAAATTGATGCTTTACCTATTGATGAAGAAGGAAATTTTGACTATTGTTCAAACAATCCTGGTATATCGCATAAATGTGGCCATGATGGACATACCGCAATGGTAGCCGGCTTGGCACCATTAATACAAAGAAACCCTCCTGTTGCCGGTAAAGCAGGTCTTTTATTTCAACCGGCAGAAGAAACTGGCGAAGGTGCATTTGCCATTGTAAAAGACGAAAGGTTCAGGCGATTAAAACCTGATTATATATTTGGACTACACAACCTGCCTGGTTATCCATTGGGTCAAATTGTTTTACGCAGCGGTACTTTTTGTGCAGCCTCGGGTGGTATGCGCATTATTTTAGTAGGTCGCACATCTCATGCTGCTGAACCTGAAAAAGCGATCTCCCCAATGGCATGTATGATCAATTTGTTGCAATCACTACCTGCGATAACAAACCAGATACAAACAAAACAAGCCACTCAACTTACGGTTACCCATGCCCGTTTGGGTGAAGCCAGTTTCGGAATAACACCCGGAACAGCCATCCTTCATGTCACTTTAAGAGCTTATGATAAAAATGATTTTGATGCTTTGATCAAAAAAGTAGAATCACTTGCAAATGAAGAAGCTCAAAAATCAGGACTAAAAATCCATTTTGAATTTAAAGAAGCATTCCCTCTTACAGCCAACAGTGAAAATATGACCAGCCTGATTCAAACCGCATCCGAAAAAAGAGGATTTAAATTTATAAAAAAGAAAGAACCCTTTCGTTGGTCAGAAGATTTTGGTCATTATGCTGAGATTGCTCAAACCGGGTTTTTTGGATTAGGCGCGGGCGAAGAAGTACCTAATCTTCATCATCCACAATATGATTTTCCAGATGCTCTGCTTGGTTATGGAATCAGGATATTTAAATCATTAATGGAAATATTGGGAAAAAGTAAATAATCAGTCATATAACATATTTATAATCATCCATTTTTTTAATAGAAACCTCAGGAAATAGACAAACGGACATCAATACCCGCTATTGAAAGGCTTTTAGTATCCTGCAAATAAGCAGTTAATTCACAAAAACTTTTTGCATTTTTGCATTTAATCAACTGTTGCCGAAAAGATGAATATTTACCAGTCATTGGAAAAGCAGAAAAGCCTGGGAAAGAGATCCTTTGCCGTACTTATAGATCCTGATAAAGTCAATGAACTGATTTTAGACGAATTAATTGATTTATCTACTGCGGCTAAAGTTGATTATTTTTTAGTTGGAGGTAGTTTGGTTATCAGTAACCAATTAGACTATGTTGTTCAACATATCAAAAAGAATTGCACTATTCCTGTCATATTATTTCCGGGAAGTTCCACACATATATCTAAATATGCGGATGCCTTATTGTATTTATCCCTGATTTCCGGTCGCAATCCTGAACTACTTATCGGGCAACATGTTGTATCTGCTCCATTTATTAAACAAAGCGGATTGGAAGTTATACCTACCGGTTATATGTTAATTGATGGTGGTGCACCGACTACTGTTTCATATATCAGTAATGCTAATCCAATTCCGGCTGATAAAAATGAAATAGCTATGTGTACAGCCATGGCCGGTGAAATGTTGGGAATGAAATTGATTTATATGGATGCCGGAAGTGGAGCCAAGCGTGCAATTACAGAAAGTATGATTGAAAAAGTTTCTCAAAATATTTCTGTTCCATTGATCATTGGTGGTGGTATAACTGATCCTGAAAAAGCATATATTAATTGCAAAGCCGGAGCCGACCTGATTGTTATCGGTAATGCTATTGAAAAAGACAAAAATCTTATCAATGAAATGGCAGCAGCCATTCATGCTGTACCCGTTAATTCCTGATTTTATTCCTTTATTCGAATGCGATTAGGAGTATCGGTGCCATTCACCAATGACGTAGTGGCTATTATTATTCCCTCCACAGTATTTGCAATATTTTCCATATCTACAATTTCAGTTTCATCACAGACCTGGTGGTAACATTTGCTTGAATCATCTGCTGTCATTATAGTATGCGCAGGTACACCCATAAGAGCGAAAGGATAATTGTCCGAACGCTTAAAGAGATTTCGATTTTCATCATAATCCCTAAATACTTTATAGCCACTACCGTTTAAATTCTGGGAAAAAATCTGGAAAAGTTCACTATTTCCGGAACCTGTTAACATGAATCCCTTCTTTTTATATTGCGAGATACCAACCATATCCATATTTATTTGGGCAATGATATTATCCGTATCTAATTTTTTTACTAAATCTTTTGAGCCAAGGAGACCCAATTCTTCGCCTGAGAAAGCACAGAAAATGAGTGTTCGTGCATTGTCATTTTTTTCAGCGAAGTACTTTGCTAACATGATAAGTGCAGCTGTACCCGAAGCATTATCATTGGCTCCATTGTAAATAGAATCACGGCGAGATCTTTTGGGGGGTATATGGTCATAATGAGCGGAATAAAGTATAACCTCCTCCGGATATTTATTACCAGGCAATATGCCAACAATATTCATCAATACTTCTTCAGAGGATGGTTGAATGGTAAGTTTAGCACTAATTGGGAGTTCCTGGTTTTTTACTATCAAAATTGGTTTTCGCGGTTGACCAGGAGGTAAGTTTAAAGATTGTACCCACATTTCTTCATCTGTTTCAAAATTTAGCAACTGGGAAAGGGAATCATTAAATAGTAAAAACCAATCTGATTCCGAAGGAAAGAAATTAAATTTTTTGTATTGAAAAGTATCAAAAACCACAAAAAAAGAAGCTGATAATAATTGGTAATGATCATTATTAATTTTCTGTTTGTTAATCTCCAGGTCATAAAAAATGGAAGGTTGTAATTTAAAATTAACTGGAATAGCAAAATGATTATAACCAGGTATGGTTTTAAGGCCGATTGAATCAAAATGCTTCTCAATAAAACCGGCAGCAATCTGTAATTCTGGCTTGTAATTCCCTCTCCCTTTTAAACTATCTGAAGCAAGAAAAGAAACAATATCACCAGCTAATTTAATGGATTCCTTTTTCCCTGGTAATTGAGCATATGCATAAGGACTAAGCAACCCAAAAAATAAGAAAAATAATAACCGACAAATCATTCAAATTTTTTACCAGATTATTTCCAATTATCGTAGTTCATTTACGTTTACCCGTGATGGTGAGTCTTCCCCACTTACAATACTCCGGGCACTGAGAATAATACTTTTAATAATAGAAGTCATATTTTTCAAATCCAGTGTTTCAATTTCATCACTGGGTTTATGATAATGGGGTTCGTCTTCCATTTTGGCAGTTGAAATAGTATGTGCGGGTACCCCTAATCTTGCAAGCGTCGCATTATCAGAACGATAAAATAATTGTTGATCAGGATAAGGATCGGGGTGAAATGTGAAGTTGGTACCCCTGAGATTTTTTTCCAATATTTTTCCCATATCCGTTTTGTCATAACCTGTTATAAAAGCTGAATTACGGCCCCACTTAGACTCAGTGCCGACCATTTCAATGTTAAACATAGCCGATACTTTTTCGGGATTGATGCGGGTAGAAAAATAACTTGAGCCAAAACCACCCGACTCTTCAGCTGTAAATGCTACAAACACCAGCGTGCGTTCATTATTATTGCGTTTTTTATAATAATCAGCCAACATGATAACAGCCGTAACACCAGAGGCATCATCGTTTGCTCCATTATAAATGCTGTCTCCATTTATGGGCTTACCAATGCCAACATGATCATAATGCGCAGAAAAAATAACGAATTCATCATTCTTACTTTTTCCGGGGAGTATACTCACTATATTGGCCATGGGTAATTCATATATATTATGCTGGGCTTCTACTTCCCAGGTGCTGGCTTCATCATTATGTAGTATAAAAATAACCTGGTTGGGTGATTTAAATAATTGCCTTTTAAAACCTGTTAAACGGTTAAAAGAAGAAGAAAAGCTTTCATCTACCATTACCAACATATTTTTATTGGCTGCCATATAGTTGGAAGCTTCTTTGAAAAGATTAGCACCTTCGCTGATCCGCACCTTCAGGTAACCATCTTTATCAGTTGCTTTAATGGAAGGCTGCGATGTAATTACAATCACTTTTTTATCATCAAGTTCTGCTCCATTTAAGCTTGCTTTCAAACCCAAAAACCTGGGACTTACCATAACAAACTCCTGGCGAAAATTCTTTATACCTTCCAGGCTTTGTAACCCAGCTTTTTTAAATTCACCAGCAATAAATGATGCGGCCTTTTCAATACCTGGTGTATTGACCATTCTACCCAACATATCATCTGATGAAAGAATTTTTTGAATACGGGTTACCTCGCTTACGTTAATAATATTTTCAACGTTTGTCTGTGCAACTAATATATAACCCGCAGCAATAAACGAAAGTAAAATGAGTATTTTTTTCATAGAGAATAAAATCAACATCTTTAATAATTAAACCTATTATTCCTGCTACCTGATTTACAGTTTTACAGGCTCATCATTTCTTTAAATTTTACAGTTTGCCGGCGGCTTACTTCAATTTTTTCACCACCCTTTAATTCCAGCAAAAGACCACCATTAAAATATGGTTCAATTTTATCAATCATTCTAAGGTTCACAATATGTTTCCTGTTTGCCCGGAAAAACATTTTCTCATCCAACCTTTCTTCCAGCGCATTTAAGGATTTCAAAATAAGTGGCTTATTTCCAGCAAAGAATACTTTGGCATAATTACCTACACTTTCAAACAATCGTATTTCAGTCAATTTTACAAACCAACATCTTTCGCCATCTTTTACAAAAACCTGATCATGCTCATTTAACATACTTTGATTGAAATTTTCTCCCACCAAATTTTGTTCCTTGGGTACTGATGTCAGTTGAAGCTTATGAATGGCATCAGCCAGCCTTTTAGGTTCAATAGGTTTTAAAAGATAATCTAACGCATTAACTTCAAAAGCTTTTATAGCATATTCATCATATGCAGTGGTAAAAATTACCTGGGGTGATTTTTCCAATTCTGATAACATATCGAAACCTGTTTTACCCGGCATCTGGATATCCAGGAAAATCAGGTCTGGTCTTAATAATTCGATTTTTTGAATACCTTCCTGTGCATTGGCGGCTTCATCTATGACTTCTACTTCAGGAAAATCCTGTAGCAGTTTTTTAAGTTCAGTACGTGCAAGCCTTTCATCATCAATAATGATTGCTCTCATGTGTGTTAGTTTTAAAATGTGTCAACGGGTAATAGTACTTTAGCTTCTACAAGAAAAGGATCTATTTGCCGTATATCGAAACTGGCCTTTGATCCGTATAATAAATTTAACCTGTTTTGTGTACTGGAAATTCCAAATCCTTCAGATTGTGTATGCCCATTTAAAAAACCGGTATTTTGAACTGCCAGCTCATGAAAATTATCCTTAAAATCAGAGGTAATCTTAACAACCCCGCCTTTTATTTGTTTACTAATACCATGTTTGATGGCATTCTCCACCAGGGTTTGTAACATCATGGGGGGTACAGGCTGATTTAAAGTATCTTCATCTATATCATATTCAACTTGTAAACGATCTTCAAAGCGCATATTTTCTAATGCCAGGTAATCCTTTACAATGTTCAATTCTCTTTCAAAGGGAACAGTTTCCATTTTTTCTGTTTGCAAACTGCTGCGAAGTATATTACTGAGTTCTGTGATAGCATTTCGGGCTCTTTTAGGATTTTCATCTATCAGGGCTCGGATGCTATTGAGTGCGTTGAATATAAAATGAGGATTTATATGTGCTTTTATAGTGTTCAGTTCCAAACTTTTTACTAACGCTTCAAGTTGAAGTGTATCCAATTGTTGCTTCCTGCTTTTTTGTACATAGTGATAAATAAAATAGATGCAATTCCAGATAAAAAGGTAAATAAAAGTATTAAAAGTATTTACCAGTAACTGCCCAAAAAAAGTATAGGTATTTCTTTCACCTTGTAACTGGAGTGCCTGGTATACAGCCACTTCAATCAATGCCAGGACGATAGAAAACACGAATGTGATGAGTATAAATCCAGGTATCTGAACATTCAGAGGTTTGATGAGTAAGTCAATACGTAAAATAATCCATCGCATTAAATGGGTAAAAATAATACCCATCAAAAGGAAGATAAGTAAGCGATTAACAAACAGGTTGTTGATCTTATCGAATGTAAGAGCAAAAAATATGTTTATCAGTGCAAACAATCCCCACCCCACCAGTTGAAACAACCAATACCTTTTATGACCTATTTGCATATAATTACAAAACTAAACTATTCAGATAACGCAATTCTCCTCAAATATACCAGTGGAAAAATAGCGATTACCAGTGGAATGAAAGTCCAAAACACGAGGTAATATTACTAAAAATTAACACGGGAATTAAAGGTCCTTTAAATTTTTATTAACGATCAGCATTTTGGGCATTCTTGTTAATTACCCCCAGAGAACTCCATTCTATAGAGGGAAAAGATTATTTTTACAGCTAAACTTCAGCTGAATGGAAATCATTCCCGGCCCTTTATTGAAAGATATTAATTCGCCAGCGGATCTAAAAACAATTCCAAAAGAAAAATTACACCAGGTTTGTGATGAATTACGTCAATACATCATTGATGTTGTAAGCGTTCATGGAGGCCATTTTGCAGCCAGCTTAGGCGTCGTTGAACTTACTGTTGCCCTTCATTACATTTACCATACACCATATGATCAATTAGTTTGGGATGTTGGTCACCAGGCATATGGCCATAAAATTCTTACTGGTCGCCGGGATAATTTTATGACGAATCGAAAATATAATGGCCTTAGTGGTTTCCCTAAACGTGGCGAAAGTGAATATGATACTTTCGGGGTCGGGCATTCATCCACATCTATTTCTGCAGCATTAGGAATGGCAATGGCTTCAAAATATAATAAAGAAAATCGCAAAGTAGCTGCTGTAATAGGTGATGGCGCTATGACTGCCGGCCTTGCATTTGAAGCCCTGAATCATGCTGGAGTAGCGGATACGGATATGCTGGTTGTGTTGAATGATAATTGCATGAGTATTGATCCTAATGTTGGCGCTTTGAAAGAATACCTGACGGATATTGTTACCTCTCCAACCTATAATAAAGTAAAAGATGATGTCTGGAAACTATTAGGGAAGTTACCTGTAGGCAAAAATTTTAGTCGTGCCATGGCACACAAACTGACTGAAGGTTTAAAGGGTATGCTGAGTAGCAGCGCTAATTTGTTCGAAGCTTTGGGTATGCGGTATTTTGGTCCTATTGATGGACATAATATCACTAAACTGGTAGATACGCTGAAAGATCTTCGTGAAATTCCGGGACCCAAAATATTACATATAGTAACGGTAAAAGGTAAAGGCTATTCATTGGCTGAAAAAGAACAAACTATTTGGCATGCTCCCGGCTTATTTGATAAAGTAACCGGCGAAATAGTAAAAAAGAACTTTGAAAAACCGCAACCTCCAAAATACCAGGATGTTTTTGGATATACTATAATAGAACTGGCTGAGCAAAATGAAAAAATATTTGGCATTACTCCTGCTATGCCAAGTGGTTCTTCATTGAAATATATGATGGCGAAAATGCCTGATCGGGCTTTTGATGTTGGAATTTGCGAACAACATGCTGTAACCTTGAGTGCAGGTATGGCTACACAAGGTATGAGGGTATATTGTAACATCTACTCCTCCTTCATGCAAAGAGCCTATGACCAGGTTGTGCATGATGTTGCCATACAAAAATTACCCGTTATATTTTGCCTGGACCGGGCAGGATTGGTTGGAGAAGATGGGCCCACGCATCATGGTGCATACGACATAGCTTATATGCGTTGTATTCCAAACATGATTGTATCTGCACCCATGAATGAAAAGGAATTACGCAATATTATGTACACGGCTCAACTGGAAAAAATAAATTCACCTATTGTTATCCGTTATCCCCGTGGGGAAGGTGTAATGACGGATTGGAAAACACCGTTTGAAGAAATAGAAATTGGCAAAGGAAGAAAGATAAAAGATGGGAAAGAAGTGGCTATTTTATCCTTCGGCCACCCGGGTAATTTCGCAGGTTCAGCCATCCGCGATGTAAAAGCGGAAGGACTTGACCCTGCACATTATGACATGCGTTTTGCAAAACCTCTGGACGAAGAAATGCTTCACGAGGTTTTTAGCAAATTCAAAAAGATTATTACGGTTGAAGATGGCACCATAGTAGGAGGTTTTGGATCAGCAGTTCTGGAATTTATGAATGAACATAAATATTCAGCTGAGATTAAGATGCTGGGTATTCCAGACAGAATCGTTGAACATGGCACATTAAAAGAATTGCACCGTGAATGTGGTTATGATGCTACAGCTATCATAGAAACACTAAGGGAAATGATGGATACTTCCGTTTCTGTTAGTGATCTTTTTGGCTGATAATAAAGTCTTGTCAAAAAAATATAAGCCAGCACTATGTACTGGCTTTTTTATTTCATCTGATTAATTTTTAAAGCAACAATAAAGAACCTAACGAATCTTTTGCAAAGATTTTTATTATAGATTATGCCAATGCAGCTTCTATACTAATATTAATACTTAAAGCTTTGCTTACCGGGCAACTTTCTTTTGCTTTGTTTGCCAGCTCCTTAAATTTTTCTCCATCTAATCCAGGCACTGTTGCTTTTACATCCAGGTGACTTTCAGTGATCGAACCATTGTCAAGGGAAATGGTGCATTTTGTTTCAATACTATCTGGTGTAAAGCCAGCTTCACCTAAAACAAAACTTAATTTCATAGAAAAACATCCTGCATGGGCAGCTGCTATTAATTCCTCTGGATTAGTACCTGTACCTTCTTCAAATCTACTTTTATAAGAATACTGCGCATCTGAAAAGGCACCGGTTTGTGAGCTCAACGTACCTGTACCTTCTTTACCTGTTCCAATCCATTTTGCTGTAGCAAATCTTTTTTTCATGATCTTTTATTTATTGTGGTTATTAAATATCCATTGCTGTTAAAGGCAGCCTGTCTTCAGGTTCTATGTATTCAATTAAAAAATTGTTCTTCCCTTCTCCAATCATTATTTTTAAAAACTTTTGTTGTACCAGCTCCAATAAGGAAAGGAAAAGAAAAATCGCATGCACCCTGTTCTCACATGGTTCGAATATTTTTTCGAATGAAACATTTTTTTCTGTACCTGCAACCGAGAGCATATACTCACGGCTTTTTTCCATGCTATAGTTATATTGAACAACCGTGTGCACGGGTATATTGAAACGATCCTGGTACCGCAACATCACCTTTTCAAAACTTTTCATTAGTTTGAATAAAGTGATATTCTGTATTTCTGTTCCTTCCCCGGCATCTTCGCCAATATTGGAAAGCTCCTTTTGGATATTTCCTCTTTTAACCATCAGCATACGTACCGCCTCCATATCAGCCATTTTAGCAGAAGCTTCTTTATATTTTTTATATTCCAGGATTTTATCAATCAATTCCTGCCGGGGATCAATTTCATTGCCTTGATCATCAATTTCTTTACGCGGTATCAACATTTTTGCTTTTATGCGCATAAGAGTAGAAATAAACAAAATAAATTCACTCGAAAGTTCAATATTCAGAGATTCCTGTTTGTGGATATAATCTAAAAAATCATTTATTATCTCCGTAATGGGTATATTATAAATATCCAGTTCATCTCTTTCTATAAAAAAAAGTAACAGGTCGAAAGGGCCTTCAAATTGTGGAAGTTTGATCTGGTACTGGGCATTGTTCACGGTGCTATCATTTTAATTAAAAAGACATCCTGGAAGATTGTCCACCTTTCCGGGATGTCAAAAGTATATAATTTAACTTGCTAAAGCAGGATACATACTTAAAAAAACAAGTCCATTTTCAGGGGTGATCTATCAGATATTTATTTTTTTAGCTGATCCCTGATCTCCATTAACAATTTATCTGTAAGTGAGGGTTCCGGAGCCGCAGCCACCTCGGCCTCTTGTTTTTTCTTCATGGAATTGATTGCCCTGATAATTAAAAACATCACGAATGCAATAATGATAAAATCTATAACTGCTGTTACAAATGCACCCCATTTAATAGACACTTCAGTCACTGCTGCACTAATTTCGTTTCCAGATGAATCTATGACAGGTTCAGTTCCTTCTTTTAAAACATACTTTTTTTCAGCCAGGTCAAAATCACCTAATAACATACCAACCAAAGGCATAACGACACCTTCATTTAAAGATGTTACAACTTTACCGAAAGAAGCACCCATAACAAAAGCAACTGCTATATCAACCAGGTTGCCCTTCATAGCAAATTCTTTATATTCTTTGAGCATTCCCATAAATTAATTTTTTAAACTATTTTAATACATTTTGATAAATCTTATTTTTTCATGCCCGGGTATTTCATGTCAAAACTTTGAAGTGTTTCATGGAGCATTACAGCAACCAGATATTCCTTGTACCAATTCTGGTCGGCAGGAATTATATTCCATGGTATTTCATTACAAATTTCAAATGCATCTTCATATGCATGCATATACTTATCCCAAACTTTAGCTTCTTCAAAATCCTGTTCGTTATATTTCCATTGTTTGGCAGGATTACTTATTCTCTCGTTTAATCTTTCCTGTTGTTCTTCAGTAGAAACGTGAAGATAAAATTTGAGTATGGTTGTATTATTATGTTCAGTTAATAATCGTTCAAAATCGTTTATGGCCTTCATCCGCTTCATAGCAGTTTCATCATCACACCAACCTTTGACGCGTGTGATCAGTACATCCTCGTAATGAGACCGGTTGAATATCTGGATGATTCCTTTAGGAGGAGAATGCTTATGTATGCGCCATAAAAAATCATGAGAAAGTTCTTCCTCCGTAGGGCCTTTGAATGATCTAACGCGTACTCCCTGCGGATTCAAATTGCCAAAAACATCACGGATCAAACCATCCTTACCTCCTGCATCCATAGCCTGTAAAACAACGAGTATGGAATGTTTTCCCTCAGCAAATAAAAGATTTTGCAAGTCATCCAGTTCTTCCAGTATGGTTATGGTTTTTTTCTTAGTCGCTTCTTTACCAAACTCTTTTGGCGCCCTTGATGAAAGTTCAGATAATTTGATCCTTGACATACTTTTTTTTGAAAGCTACTTTATTGAATTCAAAAATTCAAATGACTGATCATTATAATTCCCAGACCTTTGCACTCTTTTTTTAACTATGAACAGGCACGACTTAATTAACTGGTCGATTTTTATTTTTCTGGCCCTCATTTGGGGCAGCTCATTTATTTTGATGAAAATCAGCAGTGAGGGATTAACGGCGGTGGAGATTGCTGCCGTTCGTATATTTTCGGCAGGGCTGGTATTTCTTCCATTTTCGATCAACCATTTACATAAGCTACCCAGTAAAAAGATTTCATTGGTTATTTTAACAGGGGTCACAGGTAATCTTATTCCTGCATTTTTCTTTGCTGAAGCCATAGCAAATAATATTGACAGCGCATTGGCCGCTATCCTGAATTCACTGACGCCGCTTTTCGTAGTAGTCCTGGGCATTTTATTTTTTAAATTAAAAATTCTTCCAATCAAAATTGCAGGTGTCCTGGTTGGGTTAATGGGATTGGTATTGTTAACACTTTCGCAGAGAAATCTGCATATAGATAACCTGGGATATGCTACGTTGGTTTTATTGGCTTCAATTTCCTATGGATTCAATGTAAATCTAGTGAGTCATTTTTTAAAGGATGTAAATCCAATTCATGCAGCTACTGTTTCACTAGCCTTTATGTGTTTACCGACTGGTTCAATTTTATGGCAACAGGACTTCTTTCAAACCACCTTAATAGATCATACGCTATTTTGGCCTATAATGGCTTCCGTTTTACTGGGTGTGATGGGCAGTGCAATTGCCACTGCGTTTTTTTATATACTGGTAAAAAGAGCCGGTGGTCTTTTTTCTTCTACGATAACCTATGGAATTCCGTTTGTTGCAATGGGCTGGGGTATTATTTATAACGAAGAGGTTACCTGGGTACAAGTTGCCTGCCTAAGTGTAATTTTGGGAGGCGTTTACCTTACCAATAAAAAATAAACACAGCCAAGAGCTGCGCAAATAAAAGAGATCCTAAACATTTATACCGACATTATCTCCTTTTCCTTAAAAGTCAGATGCTTTTCAATCTGGCTTATAAATTTATCAGTTAAGGTTTGTACCTCTGCTTCTGCATCTTTGGCAATATCTTCACTTAGCCCATTCTTTTGTAATTTTTTTACCTGCTCAATGGCATCCCGACGAATATTACGAATAGTGATCCTGCTATGTTCTGCTTCCGCATGGCACCTCTTAACCAATTCTTTTCTTCTTTCTTCCGTTAATGGCGGTAAAAACATCCTGATCATTATCCCATCATTCTGAGGATTGATACCCAGATTGGAAGCGATAATTGCTCTTTCGATTGGTTGTAACATATTCTTTTCCCATGGTTGTATTGTAAGTGTACGTGCATCCAATACATTTACATTTGCAACCTGGCTAAGTGGAGTGGGAGAACCATAATAATCCACTGAAATACCTTCTAACATCTGAGGATTTGCCTTCCCCGCTCTTATTTTTACCAGTTCAGACTCCATGTGTTGAATGGCTTTATTCATGGTGTCTTCCGCTACGGAATTTATGTGTGCTAAATCATCTGACATAAATGGATTATTTTATCAACCTCAAAACTAACAAAAGAGGATGAATGAAAAAAAACTCCATGACACCTTAATGCAATAAATATTATATGCTAATCTTCATTGACAACAGCAACAGCTTCCTGCTTCAGGGCAATTACTTTTGAAGTTTGTTTGATTTCATTACTGCCAATGGCTTTGGAAAGATTATAAGTGGACATAATAACCTTACGCCTGGTTCTGTGGAAATACATGACTCCCAATGCAGTAAATGCTATTAAGAGCATAATCAACATGATATAATTAGGGCCTATATGACGCCCGAAATATGCCAATGCTATAAACATTATATTTATGGCTGTGCAACAAAGGGTAACATGTGTATGACTGAAACCTTTATCCAGTAATAAATGATGAAAATGGTTTCTATCAGGAGTAAATGGTGAACGACCACTAAATATGCGGATACTGAATACCCTCAATGTATCAAACAGGGGCACAAAAAGAATAGCAAATCCTACAGCAACTGCAGAAACTATAGGAAAAGAAACAGTGGACAATGATGCAAAGTTTATAAATTTTATTACCAGGATAGAATTAAACAAACCTACCATCAATGATCCAGAATCACCCATAAATATCTTAGCGGGATTATTATTAAATATGAGAAAAGCAACAAGGCTTCCTGCTAATGAAAAGCTTAGTAATGTATATGCATGCATATCAATCATAAAAAAATACACCCCAAAAATTACCATAGTAAGTAAACCCAAGGTACCCGCCAACCCATCTACACCATCAATCAGGTTAAATGAATTGGTTATAACTATGATTGTAAGATATGTGAGTGCCAGACTGAAAGCTTCAGGAATTTCGTAGATTCCTAATAATCCGTGCATGCTTTCAATTCTGATTCCACCCAAATGAATTAAAATAGAAGCTGCAATGGCCTGACCAATAAATTTCTTTGTAGCCGTTAAAATCAAAACATCATCCTTTAAACCAAGGAAAAAGATCACAAAAGCCGCTGCAAAAAAATACTGAAATTCAGGATTATGTACTATCGGTATAGATAAAAGCGCTGCAAGCAGAAAACCTCCGAAAATGCCAACACCTCCCAAAGATGGAATAGGTTGTGTGTGAACTTTACGTTCATCAGGCAGATCGTAAAGCTTTTTATACTTTGCAATTTTAATAATAACCGGTATAGCCAGAAAGGTAATTATAAACGAAACAGATCCAGTCAAAAAAATATCTAACATCCCTTTTATGGTTTTGGCGTACAAAAGTAGTCTTTACCCCTTTAATTTTTGCATCTGGTCATAATAATTTCATATAACCATGCCAAAAAATAATACCTGAAGCATTGATAATGAATTTATTGATATATCAGATTTTTAATTGTAATAGTGTTCAAAAGATTGCAATTTTGCACACTTAAAGGCAAATTGAAAAGTGAAGCCTCTTACATGTTTAATCATCAATAAAAAATATATGCCACCATTAAATGAAATAGCTTCTCAAATTCGCAGGGATATCTTACGCATGGTGCATGGAGCCAATAGCGGTCATCCCGGTGGTTCTTTAGGATGCACAGATTTTTTTACCGCGTTGTATTTCCAGATTATGGAACATAACCCGACCTTTTCTATGGATGGCAAAAATGAAGATTTGTTTTTTCTATCAAATGGACATATTTCCCCGGTATTTTATTCAGCACTGGCCCGATCAGGATATTTTGATATCAGTGAACTTTCCAGCTTTCGAAAAATAAATTCTCGTTTGCAGGGACATCCTACTACACATGAGCATTTACCTGGAATACGGGTTGCCTCTGGTTCGCTTGGACAAGGGATGAGTGTAGCCATAGGAGCTGCATTAGCCAAAAAATTAAATAAGGATAATCATCTGGTTTTTTCACTGCATGGAGATGGTGAATTACAGGAAGGCCAAAATTGGGAAGCACTCATGTTTGCAGCGCATCATAAAGTGGATAACCTGATTTCAACGGTTGACTGGAATTACCAGCAAATAGATGGCACTACAACCAAAGTAATGAACCTGGGTGATATAGGCCAGAAATTTGAAGCATTTGGATGGACTGTTTTAAAAATGGATGGAAATAATATTGACGAGGTGGTTACAACACTGGAAAAAGCAAAATCACTAACCGGAAAAGGCAAACCGATTGCTATAATGATGAAAACGATTATGAGTAAAGGTGTTGATTTTATGGAAAACGACCATGGCTGGCATGGTGTAGCGCCCAATGATGAACAACTGGAAAAAGCATTAGCTCAATTACCGGAAACTATGGGAGATTATTAATATTTCCGGCAATAGAAAAAAGACAAGTTTTATTTAAGTTTTATTCACTCCTTAAGGAAAATGATTGACGGGCTGCTTTTCTGCTGGGAATCCAGGCAGCCAGAACTGCAATGATGAATACTGTAGTACCTACCAGTAAAAAATCTTTTAATTGGAGTGTAACAGGAAAATAATCAATTAAGAAAGATCCACCCTGCAAGGGTATTAATTTGAATTGAATCTGTAACCAGGCTGCTAAGGCAGCTATTATCATTCCTATTCCCCCGCCGATTATAGCAATTAAAATACCCTCGCTCAAAAAAATTTTCTGAATAAAATTCCTGTTCGCTCCTAAAGCATGTAAAACACTTATATCCTTTTCTTTTTCAAGCACCAGCATAGTCAATGCCCCTATCATATTAAAAGCGGCAACAATCAGGATTAAACTAAGTATGGCATATATAACCCATTTTTCAGCTCGCATTACGGAGTAAAGGCTTTGATTTTGTTCATAGCGGGTCTGAACCAGATAGCCCTCATCAAAAATATCAATGATAGCTTGTTTTGTAGCATCCGCTTTCTCCGGATCGTGAAGAGCAATTTCCAACCCGCTGAATTGGTTAGGCTCCATTCCCAACATCAGTTTTATAAAAGCCAGGTTAGTAATTGCGTATTTGTTATCAAAATCCTGCTGAATTACAAAAGTGCCGGAAGTATTTATGGTATCTGAACTAATGGCATTCATGGGATCGGCCAGGTTTTGTGCATCCTTACGCGGAAGGTAAACGACCAGTGGAAAAAGATTACGATCAGACTGTACACCCACGGCACTTTCAATGCCTGCACCTAAAACAAGTGATGGAGAATTTTCATCTCCCAGATCAAAATTACCTTTTACAACGCTGTTTGCTACACCCGCCACATATTGGTAATTTTCATCAACCCCTTTCAGATAGATTACTGATTGATAATCGCCATTTTGTAATAATGCCTTTTCTTCTACCACTAACGAAACATTCCTGACTGCGGTTAATGCCCTGATTTTTCTTAATTGCTCCTCACTTACGGGAATAATCTTACCACTGGAAGGCAATACTTTTAAATCTGTGTAAAAAGATGAATAAAGAGATTTTACCAATCCTTCAAACCCATTAAAAACACTTAATACCAATATTAAGACGGCAGTTCCAATAATCATAGCCACAATACTGATCCATGAAATAACATTGATAGCATTAGTAGACTTCTTTGCTTTAAAATATCGCCAGGCAAATAAAAAGTGCAACAATTAATATTTAAAAGAATTTAGAATAATAGTTTGGGAGGATTAATTATTCTCGTTTGAATCCTCATCCTTTGTTTGGTCTTTTTCTTTTATTTCATCAAACAGTTTTTCCATTTTAAATACATGGTCAAGTGTGTCATCATGAAAATATTTTATTTCTGGTATTCTTCTAAGCTGTAGTTTAATTCTTTCCACCAGTTCCTTTTTAATTTCCCAACTCCTGTCATCAATCTTATTCATCACATTTTTTACATCTTTGGACTGGAAAATACTCAGGTAAACCCTTGCCTCTAAAAGATCGGGCGTTATTTTTACAGAAGAAATAGAAATCATTGCTCCTTCTATCATATTTAAACCTAAACGTTGAAATACCTGGCTTAACTCCTGTTGCAACAGGCCACTGATTTGTTTTTGACGTTTCCCTTCCTGCATAACCGTTCAGTTTATTCGTAGTAAAATTAGTTACTTTGTGGCGGTTTTACTGATCTAAAAACACGAATGAAAAAATACGCACGGCTTTTCAAATATTTAAGGTTCTATAAGGGCAATATTGTTTTGTACTTTCTGTTTACGATCCTTTCCATCATTTTTTCTTTAATATCATTAGGAACATTACCTTTTTTTTTACGGTTAATATTTTCCCAGGAGGCTCTTATATTAGCACCACCAGATGGGATAAGCAATTCAAACGATCTGATTCAATTTATTAATTACCAGATCAGCAATCTTATTGTAATGAATGGCGCAAACGGTGCAATTATCGCATTGGGATATATATGTCTCGTAATAATTATTACCGTTTTTCTGAAAAATATTTTCCTGTATTTATCATACTATGTCCTGGCCCCTATGAAAAATTCAATCATGACCAGGTTACGGGCAGATCTGTACAATAAATTACTTCAACTACCCATAGGTTATTTCACCGATCAACGAAAAGGTGATGTTATGAGCCGGATGACAAATGACATTGGTGAACTGGAAGGTTCTGTGGTAGGTACAATGGAAGGTTTGATAAAAGATCCACTGAACATATTGATTATCCTAAGCACGCTTGTTTTCTTAAGTCCGCAATTGTCCCTGTTTCTCCTTATATTTTTACCATTAACTGCTATACTTATAGGTCGCATTAGCCGCTCTTTAAAAAAGCAATCCAATATTGCTGCCGTTAAGCTAGGCGAAGCCTTATCTGTATTGGACGAAACACTTGGAGGCCTAAGGGTAATAAAAGCCTTCAATGCTGAAAATATACTACGCAATAAATTCATAACAACCAATGAAGATCTTTTTCATATTCGTAACAAAATGCAATACAGGAGGGATCTTGCTTCTCCATTAAGTGAATTTTTAGGGGTGATGGTTTTATGTGGCATTCTTTTCTTTGGCGGTCGGCTCGTATTAAGTGGAGGGTTCGGGTTGGAGCCTGAAGGATTTATTATGTATATCGGGATTTTTACACAGATCATTAACCCTTCAAAATCGCTTTCAACTTCTTTTTATAATATGCAGCGTGGGAGTGCTGCTATAGCACGGATAGAAGAAATTTTAATGGCTCCGGTAAAAGTAGATGAAAATGAAAATGGTCCCAAAATCACATCATTCAACCATGCTATAGAATTTAAAAATGTAAACTTTAATTACGAGGATCATGTAATATTAAAAGATATTAACCTTACTATTAAAAAAGGAAAAACTGTTGCTTTAGTAGGCTCTTCAGGAGCAGGAAAATCAACCCTGGCAGATCTCGTACCGCGTTTTCATGATGTTAGCAGCGGTGAGTTATTGATTGATGGAAAAAATATCCGTGACTACTCTTTACATTCTGTAAGAGCTTTGATGAGTATAGTAACCCAGGAAGCAATCCTGTTCAATGATACTATTGAGAATAATATAAAACTTGGAAAAAGTAATGCAATTGAAGAAGAAATTGTTGAAGCCGCAAAAGTGGCAAATGCCCATGAATTTATAGTTTATAAAGAAAAAGGATATCAAACCAATATAGGTGATCGTGGCAGTAAGCTGAGTGGTGGTGAACGTCAACGTATGACAATTGCACGTGCTGTTGTAAAAAACCCTCCCATCCTGATACTGGACGAAGCCACCTCATCTTTGGATACAGAAAGTGAAAGACTGGTTCAGGATGCCATCAATAATATGATGCAAAATCGGACAAGTATAGTAATAGCACACCGGTTAAGTACCATTCGCCATGCTGATGAAATAATAGTTTTACAAAAAGGAGAAATTGTAGAAAGGGGTACACATGTGGAACTTATGCATCATAATGGCTTTTATAGAAAACTGGTTGAAATGCAGGAAATTAAATAACCTTTTTTTGCAAAAAAATTATTTGCAAACCTATTTTAGAACTTCCCTTGAAATTACCATTTTTTGAATCTCGCTGGTGCCTTCCCCTATAGTACAAAGTTTTGAATCCCGATAAAATTTCTCCACCGGAAAATCCTTTGTATATCCATATCCACCAAAAATCTGTACTGCATCCGTAGAAACTTTTACAGAAACCTCACTAGCATAATATTTCGCCATAGCTGAAATTTTGGTAACATTGCCACCCTTGTTCTTTACATCGCAAGCCTGCAATGTTAATAGATCAGCTGCTTCGATTTCAGTTGCCATATCAGCCAACTTAAATGAAATACCCTGGAAACTGGCTATAGGTTTATCAAATTGCTGACGTTCCTGAGCATATTTTAAAGCAGCTTCATAAGCACCTTTGGCTATTCCAAGGGATAAAGATGCAATAGAAATACGTCCTCCATCAAGCACTTGCATCGCTTGTTTAAAACCCTGGCCCACATTTCCCAACCTGTTTGCATCCGGAATACGACAATTATCGAAAATCATTTCTGAGGTTTCACTGGCACGCATGCCAAGTTTATTTTCTTTCTTACCTCCGCTAAAACCAGGTGTTCCTCTTTCAATTAAAAAAGCAGTTGAATTATTCTTGCTGCGAGGTTCACCGGTACGGCACATTACTACAGCAAGATCACCACTAATACCATGTGTGATCCAGTTTTTGGTTCCATTAATCACCCATTCATCTCCTTCTTTAATAGCTGTTGTTTTCATGTTACCTGCATCACTTCCTGTATTGGGTTCTGTTAAACCCCATGCACCAATCCATTCAGCCGTTGCTAACTTAGGCAGGTATTTATTTTTTTGTTCATCATTTCCAAAAGCTAAAATATGACCGGTGCATAGCGAATTATGCGCAGCCAGGCTAAGACCAATTGATCCACAAACTTTTGAGATTTCCTCAATAACCGCTTTGTATTCAAAATAAGTGAGACCAGCTCCACCCCACTTCTCCGGCACCAAAACACCCATCAAACCAAGTTTACCCATTTCTTTAAAAACATGTACTGGGAATTCCTGGCTTTCATCCCATTCCATCACATATGGTTTTATGTGTTGATGGGCAAAGTCGCGGGCCATTTGAGTTACCTGGCTGGTAATTTCATTGTGTTCAAAATTCATTTTATAGTAATTATTTAAAATCTAAAATAAAACCCTTATCAGATATTAATCTGAAAAGGGTTTTTTAAAATACGACTTATAATCGCATTATGGCAATCGTTAAAGGCCGAATGCAAATTAAGAAAGAAATATGAACACTAACACCTGTTCGTTAAAAAAATTATTTTTTTTCTTTAAAATGTAGTTGCAACCCATCGTAAGCCATATGAATGCCGGAGGGCAAATCTTGTTCCACTTCCTGGTGACGGCCCAACTGGTGAGAGATATGGGTAAAATATCCTTCAGGAATACCTAATTCATGCACAATATCGATGGCTTCACTTAAAGTAAAATGAGAAATATGCGTTTGTTTTCTTAGCGCGTTTAATACAAGTGCCTGGCAACCTTTAACTTTTTCCATTTCCTTTTCATCAATCCGCTTAGCATCCGTAATATAGGTAAAATGACCAAACCGAAATCCCAGTACCGGCATTTTGTAATGCCACACTAAAATAGGTATAACCGGAATATCACCCACAATAAATGGATCAAGTTCAATATCCTTAAGCCGAATCTCAGGTACACCAGGATATTTGAAATCGCTAAATGCATAAGCAAAATCATTGAGGATGGCCTTTTGTGTCATTTTATTGGCGAATACATCCATCGCCTTATTATTAAAAAAATTAAATGCTCTAACATCATCCAAACCTGCCAAATGATCCTTATGAGGGTGAGTGAAAATAACGGCATCTAATTTTTTCACTTTAGCCCTTAACATCTGGCTTCTGAAATCAGGAGGAGTATCAACCACTAAACTGGTTTTCTCACTTTCAACAAGTATGCTTGTACGAAAACGCTTATCTTTTGTATCCGGAGATGTGCACACATAACAATCACACGCAATCATCGGCACGCCACTACTGGTGCCTGTACCTAAAAAAGTAATGGTAAGTGGGGGACATGTCACTTAACAAAAATAAGAAGAATGGAATAGTAAAGATTTTTGCTCCACAATTTTACTTTTGAAGTTTGCCCATAATTTCATCAAATATTTTTTTGGAATCCGGTGGCAATTCATTGGGCTGTATTTCCAATTGGGGGATAAGGTCTATTAAAGTGTTTATCCGACCTTCAACTGGCAAAAACTTATTCAACACTACAACTTTTCTATCTTCTAAAATACAATAGCCACTTTGAAAAGTACCTTTTTCATAACGAAGTACATATCCTGAAGATTCCAGGATCTTTTCAACTTTATCAAGTGTAGATTGCGTATACTTCATAATTTATTCTTCATTCAAAGTTATTTGCACTAAGCAAAAATATCCGTTGCCTCTAACTAAAAGTATATTGAACCTTCCGAATTTTCCACAATCACTCCCCCAAAGTATTATTTACTCTCCATCCGCACAACCGGAATAATCATTTCCTCCATGCTGACTCCTCCATGCTGAAATGTGTTTTTATAATAATTCACATAATAGTTATAGTTGTTAGGATAACATAAAAAACCATCTTCTTTGGCAAATATGAACGATGAGTTAATGGTTGGAACAGGTAATCCAACTTCCCGGGGATCACGGAATGCCAGAACATCCTTACTTTCATAATTCAGATTCCGGCCGTGTTTATAACGAAGATTGGTAGTAGTTTGTTTATCTCCTACTACTTTGTAGGGAGTTTTTACACGGACACTTCCATGATCCGTGGCTAATACAATCCGCACACCTTTATCGGCAATTTTTTTCAATGCCTGGTGTAGCGGAGAGTGCTCGAACCAGGAAGTGGTCAGACTTCTATAACTAATCTCATCTCCGGCAAGTTCCTTCAATACTTCCATTTCAGTCCTGGCATGACTTAGCATATCAACAAAATTATAAACCACAACATTCAGATCATTATTCATCAGATTATGAATATTGTTAACCAGTTCCAGTCCTGCACTATTATTTAAAACTTTAGTATAGGAGAATTTAAAATTTTTATCCGCTACTATATTCAGTTGCCCTTTTAAAAATTCCAGTTCCGACTGATTTTTTCCACCCTCATCATTATCATTTTTCCATTCATTTGGAAACTTTTTTTCAATATCTATCGGTAACATGCCAGCGAAAATTGCATTACGTGCATATTGTGTTGCAGTAGGTAAAATGCTGTAAAATGAATCTTCTTCCAGTATGCGGAAGCTTTCTGAGAAAATAGGTTGAATAGCTTTCCACTGATCTACCCGCAGGTTATCAATTAATATAAAAAACAAAGGCTTACCCTTTTCAAGGTGTGGAAGCACCTTAGTTTTTATTAATGTATGGGACATTATTGGGCCACCTGTATTTTTCGGATTTAGCCATGAAGCATAATTCCGGGAAATGAATTTAAAAAATTCGGTGTTTGCTTCGCTTTTTTGAGATTGCAGAATTTCCTGCATTTCAGGGCTATCACTTTTTTCCATTTCCAGCTCCCAATAAACCAGTTTTTTATAAATATCCATCCATTCATTATAATCCGGATTGCTGTTTAAAGCCATAAATAAATTACGAAACTGTTGCTGGTAAGCGCTAGTTGTGGTTTCAGCAACCAGCCGGCGGTTATCAATAATTTTTTTTAAACTTAACCAAACCTGGTTAGGATTTACAGGTTTAATAAGATAATCACTAATCTGGTTACCAATAGCTTCATTCATCAGGCCTTCAGTTTCATTTTTGGTAATCAGTATTACAGGTATTTGCGAGTTCACCTCCTTAATCTTTGCAAGCGTTTCCAGCCC
>MWWA01000025.1_pt1 | contig 59243 bp, 49 predicted proteins | sample 1047341 | NCBI WGS metagenome assembly MWWA01 (sample SAMN06349978, study PRJNA376086) | soil metagenome | isolation source: MS5-1 sample Antarctic (ecotone) soil | place: Antarctica | collected 2015-01-13
TCTATTCATTGCTCACGGATACTTATGGGGATGTTCCTTATTCTGAATCGAACAGGGCAAAATCAGATGGTATCCTTGAACCAAAATTTGACAGGCAGCAGGATATTTACCTTGATATTTTTCAGAAACTGGAAGAAGCCAATACTTTATTGAGTGAAGGCAATTCCATCGTTGCTTCAAGTGATCCGGTTTATCAGGGAAATATTGCACGCTGGAGAAAATTTGGAAACTCTTTATACCTGCGTTTACTATTAAGAATTTCTGGTAAGGCAGAAGTAACCCAACTTGTTAGTGCCAAGATTAAAGATATCTTTGAAACCAATGCCGCCAATTATCCCATCATGGCGAATAATGCAGAATCAGCTATTTTAAGATGGACAGGAGTTGCACCTTATACTTCTCCGTTAATGTCAGTTAGAGAACAGGATTTCAGAGCTCCTGGTATTGGCAGTTTTTTTATTGATAACCTGGTAACATGGAATGATCCACGTATTGATCTTGCATACGGAACAGGTTCTCCAACTGTCACCAACCGTTTTGCCATTGCACCATTCCAGGGTTCTTTTGCAGGTATTCCAAGTGGTTATGCTCCGGGAAACAACCCCGGCAAAAAATCCTATTTCTATTCCATTACCAATAATGGAAATACAGGTCCTACATTAATGACCGAGCCCCTTGGTGGAATGATCATGAATTATGCTGAACTGCAATTTATTCTTGCCGAAGCAGCAGCCAAAGGATGGATCAACAGCAGTGCAGAAACACATTATAACCAGGGCGTGCAGGCCAGCATTACCTTATGGCTTCCCAATTGGTCGGTGCCGGTAACAGACTACCTGATCGCTGCCGATATGCAATGGATTCCTGGTGCATCGCTGGAGGCTAAAATGGAGCGCATACATCTGCAAAAATATTATGCATTATTTCTTACAGATTTTCAGCAATGGTTTGAATTCAGGCGCACAGGACATCCTGTTTTACCACAGGGTGCTGGTTTGAGAAACAATGGCGTGATGCCTGCGCGTATGACCTATCCTGTTTACGTGCAATCTACCAATCCAACAAATTACCAGGCAGCCATCGCCAACCAGGGACCGGATCTGATCTCCACCCAGGTATGGTGGCAAAAGCCATAACGTAAAAACAATTGCACTTCTACTTAAATAAATTGTAATGAAAAAAATATTTATCTATTCCATATTAATGCTTTCAGCAGGCATTTTCCTGGGATGTAAAAAAGGAAATTATCCCGGCGCTACTGTGAGCCCTTATATTTCGATTTTTGATGTTAGAAATATTTTCAAGGGGAATGACATTACGCTGGATACGGACAATATGTTTGGTGCCGACAAGATCACGGCTGTGGTGGTGTCGGATCATTCTGGAGGCAATCTTCCTCCGGGTTTGTTAATTGTTCAGGACAGCAGGCGACTGGGTCAGCTCAGAGGCATTGCCATTCCAATAGGAAACGAAGCAGCGAATTATGTTCCCGGTGATTCTGTAATCATCAATGTGGCAGGGAAAGTACTTAAGTCTGTAGACGGCATGCTGCAGTTAACCGGTGTGGGTGCCAGTGACATTACTAAAGTGGCTTCAGGTGTGGCGATTGCTCCTTCAATTGTTACTTCAAACAAGATCCTTGCAAATCCTGGAAATTATCAAAGCACACTTGTTACCATTACCAGCGCCGGTTTCGATCCTTCTTATCCTGCGGGTTCAACTTATGCCGGCGATCGTATCATCAACGATGGTTTTGGAAACATTGTTTTGCATACAGAACCAACAGCCAGTTTTGCAAATGATGTATTGCCTTACCTGAGCAATTTTACCGGGATCGTTTTTGTTGCTACCGATGGCAGCCCGCAGTTAAGGCCGCGTGTGGATGGTGATATTACCATACTCAGTTCCACTGCACCGAAAATCGCAGCTATGGTTATATCTGGTTACCTAACGGATCCAAGTGGTTCTGATGCCAATTATGAATACATACAGTTTCGTGCGACTAAGGATATCAATTTTGCACTTACTCCGTTTTCTGTAGTCACAACAAACAATGCAGGAACGAATGTGCCTACCGGGTTCCCCGCTAATGGCTGGGCAACCGGAGGTTTAAGAACCTATAAAATCAATCTTACGTCAGGTACTGTTTTAAAAGGAGAATATTTTTATGTTGGTGGTAATCCAAAAATCTGGGGTGGATCATCAACTGACATCAGCAGTTCCAAATTTTTTACAAAACTCTATGCCACAGTGGATGGTGATGGTTTTGGAACAAAAACCACAAATCTGCTTGCCAACAGTGGCAATGCAGGTGGTATAGCGGTTTTTGAAACTACCACAGTAGATGAACAGAGTGTTCCGGATGATGTTGTGTTTTATGGTGGCGCAGGTAGTTTGTATACGGCAGGGCCCCCTGAACGCGGATACCGCATTACCAATACAGATTATTACGATAAAACAAACCCGGTGACATTAAATGATCAGCCGTTTTATGCCATGGGATCCAATACTGGAAAATTTTCCTTTCCTACAACAGGTAATTTTTCAAAGCTTGGCGGAACTTATAATAAAGTAACAGGCAGATGGACACAGGCCAGAATGCTGACCAGTGTTCCGCTGACCATTACTTCCATTGTTTCTGAAATTGAAGGCGGTACTACTATAGAGGAATAACATACTTATGCGAAGAAGAAAATTTTTAAAGTCTATAGCATGGCTTACCGGTGGAATATTGCTTTCCCGGTGCACACCGGCCAGGCTTTTATTGCCCGATGGAAAGTCATTGACAGGAACAGTTTCGTCAAATGGAAAAGGCCTGAAAGAGGTTGTGGTAAGTGATGGTTATTCAGTTGTGGCGACAAGTAAAAATGGTCAGTTTGCATTTGTGCCTCATCCGGATGCCGTATGTATTTTTATTTCTACTCCATCAGGATTTGCATTTGAAAACACAGAAGGAATTGCCAGGCATTACCGCCTGTTGCAGGATGTGGATCTTCAGAAATCCATTAATTTCGACCTTGTTCCTTTAGCCATCGATGATAATGAACACCAGTTCATCATCTGGGCAGATCCGCAGGTGGCCAATGCAAAAGATGTTGAAAAATTGATGCAGCAATCTGTTCCTGATGTTCAGAAATTAGTAGCAAATTCAGGATCCGGTGCATTGATGCATGGTATTGCTATAGGTGATATCGTATGGGATAAACTGGAAATGTTCAGGGATCATGATCTTGCTGTGAAAAAAATGGGGATTCCATTTTTTCAATGCCTTGGCAACCACGATATGGATTACAGGAAAGGTGGTGATGAAACTTCTGATGATACTTTCCAGCAAACCTACGGACCTACCTATTATTCTTTCAACAGGGGAGAGGTGCATTATGTTGTTATGGACAATGTGCGCTACCTGGGAACGGAAAGAGATTATGACGGATATGTTCAGCAACACCAACTCGACTGGCTCAAAAAAGACCTGGAGTTTGTTCCTGCTAATAAATTGCTGGTGCTTTGTGTGCACATACCGGTGCACAGGCTCACCAATAATAGCGAAGCACTCTATGCGCTGTTAAAAAATCGGAATGTTCATATCATGTCCGGCCATACCCATTTTAATGTGAATGTATTGAACGGAAACATTTATGAACACAACCATGGAACGGTTTGCGGTGCCTGGTGGACCGGCCCGGTTTGCAACGATGGAACGCCATCAGGTTATGGAGTTTATAAAGTAAAAGGCACTTCACTGCAATGGCACTACCAGTCAACAGGAAAGGAAGCGGAATACCAGATGAAATTATATGTAAAGGAATTCAATCATTCAGAAAAGCAGCTCATTGCCAACATCTGGAATTACGATCCTGCATGGAAAAATGAGTATTTTGTTGATGGAGTGAGTAAAGGACCGTTGGAACAGTTTGAAGGTTTTGATCCGCTGGCTTATGAACTCATGCTGGGTCCGAATCTTCCAAAGCCAAGAGGTTTTGCCGAGCCGCAACTTACCAGTCATTTATTCCGAACAGTGATTCCTGCAGGAGCAAAAGAGATCGAGGTAGTGGCAACAGACAGGTTTGGTAATGTTTTCCGTGCAAAAGAAAAAATCTGAGTTACTATGAAAATTATCTTATTCGTTTTGTCGCTGGCTATAAATTATTTTTGTCATGCACAATCCAAACCCTGGGACAGTACATATAAACCAGGTAACTGGCAATTAATCGTGGACCAGTTCAGGCAATATCCTAATTCTTCAAAAGATATCATCTTCCTTGGCAACAGCATTACATCGGGTGTTGACTGGAATGAACTATTGCAAAATCCGAATGTACGTAACCGTGGCATATCCAGCGATATTTCATTTGGTATTTTAGACAGGCTGGATGAGGTGACCGAAGGGAAACCTGCAAAAGTGTTCATACTTATTGGCATCAATGACATTTCCCGCAATGTGCCTGACAGTTTTATCCTGAAGAACTATCAGCTGATGATCACCAGGATCAAAAAAGAATCACCCAATACAAAAATTTATTTTCAGACAATTCTTCCTGTGAACAATGAATTTAAGCCTTCAAGAAACCAGTTCAATAAAGATGAACACATCTTGTACATTAATGAGGAATTAAAAAAGATGGCTGAAAGAGAAAAGATTTGTCTGATCGATCTGCATTCACATTTTTCAGGGGCAGATCAAAAGCTGGATAAAAAATATACCTATGATGGTTTGCATTTAAATGCTGCAGGCTATGCGCTGTGGGCTGAACTCCTGAAGAAGGGTAATTATCTGAAAAATTAAAGCCATGAAAAAATACCTGGTTCTTGTATTATATTCATGTTATATGATGGGATGCAATACGGCAAAGCAAAATGGCGCTACAATGGTACAGTTCGATAAACAGGGTCACCGTGGTGCGCGGGGTTTAATGCCTGAGAACACCATTCCATCTATGCTTAAAGCCATTGACCTTGATGTGACCACTCTTGAAATGGACCTTGTAATTTCAAAAGACAAAAAAGTAGTAGTGTCACACGATCCCTATTTCAGCGAAAACATTACTACCAACCCGGAGGGTAAAACATTGACAAAGGCAGCTGCTTCCGCACTGCTGTTATACAACATGAATTATGACAGCATCAAAAAATATGATGTTGGTCTAAAGCCACACCCGCTCTATCCGCGGCAGGAAAAATTAGCCGTGTACAAACCTTTGTTGTCAGACCTGATCGAAGCATCTGAAACCTATGCAACCAGCAAGGGAAAGCAAATGCTGTATAATATCGAGATCAAATCCAAACCGGAAAATGATGGTAAGAAGCACCCACAGGTTGAAGAATTTGTTGACCTTGCCATGCAGGTGATTAAATCAGCTGGCATTTCATCCCGCACCACCATTCAATCATTTGATTTCCGTGCCTTACAAGTAATGCACAGGAAGTATCCTGCTATAACAACAGCCCTGCTCATAGAAGATTCTGATAAAAGAACCTTGCAGGCACAATTCGACCAGCTTGGTTTTTTTCCTTCTATTTACAGTCCGCACTTTTCTTTGGTTACTCCGGAACTTGTAAAATTTTGTCATGATAAAAACATCAGGGTGATCCCATGGACAATTAATGACCTGGATGAGATCAAAAAACAACTGGGGATGAAAGTGGATGGGATTATTACTGATTATCCGGATCTTTTTGCACAACTAAACTAAATTGCAAAGCATCATGGCAAAATATATTCTTGCGCTTGACCAGGGTACAACAAGTTCACGGGCAATCGTTTTTGATAAAAAAGGAAATATAGTTTCGCTTGCACAAAAGGAATTCACCCAGATCTTTCCAGAGCCCGGTTGGGTGGAGCATGACCCTAAAGAAATTTGGTCCACCCAAATCAGTGTAGCTACAGAAGCTGTGGTAAAGGCAGGGATCAGCATAGCTGATCTGGCAGGCATCGGGATCACCAACCAGCGGGAAACTGCTGTTGTGTGGGACAGGCGAACATCTGAACCAGTGTACAATGCCATTGTGTGGCAGGACAGAAGAACAGCTGCATATTGCGATGAACTCAAACAGGATGGTTCTTCAACCATGATCAGGGAAAAAACAGGGCTTGTAACCGATGCTTATTTTTCAGCGACCAAAGTAAAATGGATCCTTGACAATGTAGATGGAACAAGAGAAAGAGCAGCAAAAGGGGAATTGTGTTTTGGAACAATTGATAGTTGGTTACTTTGGAAACTTACAAATGAAAAAGTTCACGCAACAGATGTAACCAATGCATCAAGAACCTTACTGTTTAATATCTATTCCATGGAATGGGATGATGCCCTTCTGGATCTTTTTACGATCCCACGGTCCATGCTGCCGGAAGTGCGTTCCAGCAGTGAGATCTATGGATATACTGAGCAGGTTCTAACCGCTGTGAGTTTGCCTGTGTGTGGTATTGCCGGTGACCAGCAATCGGCCTTGTTCGGACAAATGTGTATTCAGCCCGGAATGGTAAAGAATACCTATGGTACCGGGTGTTTTATGTTGATGAATACAGGATCAACGCCTGTAACTTCAGCTAATAATTTACTGACAACAGTGGCATGGAAGCTCAATGGAAAAGTGGAGTATGCACTGGAAGGCGGGGTTTTTATTGCTGGTGCTGTGGTGCAATGGCTGAGAGATGGTTTGAAGATCATCACCAGGTCTAAAGATATTGAACCACTGGTGGCAATGGCAGAAGATAATGGCGGTGTGTATATGGTGCCGGCGTTTACAGGATTGGGTGCTCCTCACTGGAACCAGCATGCACGTGGGCTGATCGTTGGTATAACCCGTGGAACAACAGATGCCCACATCGCCAGGGCAGCCATTGAAAGTATTGCATTCCAGGTGATGGATGTTTTAAAGGCCATGCAGGCAGATGCCGGATTGGCTATTAAAGAAGTGAGAGTGGATGGAGGCGCAACCATCAATAACCACCTGATGCAGTTTCAGAGCGATATGCTGAATACAAAAGTGGTGCGTCCACGCATTACCGAAACAACAGCATTGGGTGCGGCTTATCTTGCAGGACTTGCCGTTGGGTTTTGGAAAGACCTGGAAGAAATCAGTGGCTACTGGGAGTCGGATGTAGTTTTTGAAACAGTTATGAATGATGATGAAAGAAAGGAACATGTGCATAACTGGAACAAGGCCATTCGCGCAGCACTTGCATGGACAGAATCATAAATAACAGCAATGAATATTTTTATTGGCGAGATCATCGGAACCTTTCTATTACTCCTTCTTGGCAACGGGGTGGTGGCCAACGTAGTTTTAAATAAAACCAAAGGCCATAATGGAGGCTGGATCATAATAACACTTGGCTGGGCCATGGCAGTTTTTGTTGGCGTTTTTGTAGCGGCAAAATTAAGCGGCGCCCATTTAAATCCGGCAGTTTCGATTGCGCTATTGATTACCGGCAAAATTTCTTTAAGCCAGTTGCCTTTATATATTGCAGGACAACTAACCGGAGCTATGCTCGGGGCTGCAGGTGTATGGGCTTCCTATCGCCAGCACTTCCTGGAAACGGACAATGCAGCAATAAAACTTGCTTGCTTCAGTACCGGCCCTGCCATCAGAAGTTATGGTCATAACCTGATTACCGAGATCATTGGAACCTTTACGCTCATCCTTGGTGTACTCTTTATTATTGCACCTTCCAGCAGTTTGGGCGCCCTTGATGCCCTGCCAGTAGCATTGCTTGTGTTGGCCATCGGGTTAAGTCTTGGCGGACCAACAGGATATGCCATAAATCCAGCAAGAGACCTGGGTCCCCGCATCATGCATGCGATTTTGCCTATAGGAAATAAAGGAAGCAGCGACTGGAGTTATGCCTGGGTCCCCATTGCAGGGCCAATCATAGGCGCCGTACTGGCAGCATTACTGTTTTTGTATTTGCCTAAGTAGCCGGCCTAATCAATAAAACCCACATATTGACCCATCTGGATTTCAGGATTCATTAAAAATTGCAATTCGAAATGGGTGATATTATCTGGTTTCCTTACCTTTTATGAAAATCTGCAAAATGAAATCAGTATGCACTTCTGTTTTGGTCTTTATGTTTTTTATGGTGCACGCCCAGCCCATTACCTCAAAATTTCCTAAAGAATTTAATGAACATGGAAATAAAAGAGTGGATAATTACTACTGGCTGAACACCCCGGATTCATTTACCATCAGTCACTTGCAAATAGAAAATGCTTACCTGGAAGCCTACATGAAACCAACCGGGGCCTTGCAGGATAAATTGTATAAAGAGATTGTGGGTCGCATGGAACAAAAAATGGAATCATTGCCTGTAAAAAGCAATGGCTACTGGTATTATTCCCGGTTCGAAAACGGCGCACAATACCCGAAATATTTTCGAAGAAAAAATAATATGCAGGCCAAAGAGGAGTTGATTCTTGATGTACCAGATCTTGCAAAAGACCATAATATATTCCTGGTATGGAATCGGAGGGTGAGTCCCGACAACCGCTACATGGCCTATGCAGTTGATACAACCGGTTCAAGAAGAGGCACGCTATTTATCAAAGATCTACACACCGGGAAATTATTAAAAGAAGTGGTCTATCCAATGTCCGGCAGCCTGGCCTGGTCTTCTGATAGTAAAATACTGTTTTATACAATTGCTGATAAAACAGTGCGTAGTTACAAAGTGATGCAGCACATCATTGGCACCGATCAAAAAACAGACAAAGAAATTTATACAGAAAATGATGTAACCTTCAGCATTGGCCTTTCTGCTTCGCAGGACAATCGCTATATTTTTATTATTTCAAATTCAACAGATGTTTCAGAAGCACGGTTTATTGATGCTACCCAACCTGGAAAAGCACCTGTGTTGATCCAGGAAAGACAAAAAGGCCTGAAATATTTTCCTTCTTATTATGGGGGTAATGTTTTTTATTTATACACCAATAAGGATGCAATAAATTTTAAGGTGGTAAACACGCCGGTTGCCGATCCATCATTAAAAAACTGGAAAGATATTGTACCGCATAAAGCGGATGAATTTATTGATGAATATTACGTACTAAAAAATCACCTGGTGGTGCAGTCTAAAAAAGGAGGGCTACCCAAGATCACCATCACCAACAGGAACAACAACCAAACGCACGATCTTGTATTTTCAGAGGAAGCATTTATTACTGAAATGTCGATGGCTACTGATGAATGGAGTTCAGACAGTATCCGTTTTTATTATGCCTCCCTGACAACGCCGGGATCAGAGTTTTCCTATAATTTAAATTCGAAGCAAAAGAAGTTATTAAAGCAGCAAAAAGTTGAAGGTGGATTTGATGCAAGTGCCTATCAAACCAAAAGGATCTGGAGCAAAGCCACTGACGGTACAAACATTCCGGTAACACTTGTTTACAGAAAAGATAATTTTAAAAAAGATGGCAGTAATCCTTTGATGCTTTTTGCCTATGGATCGTATGGGGCATCATCAAATCCCTATTTCAACAGTGCCATATTCAGCCTGCTGGATCGTGGTTTTGTCTATGGTATTGCACACATCCGGGGCGGACAGGAATTAGGCCGTGAATGGTATGAAGCAGGGAGACAACTGAAAAAGAAAAACACATTTACTGATTTTATTGATGTTGCACAGCACCTGGTGAATGAAAAATATACAGCATCAGACAAGCTGTTTGCCAATGGTGGTTCAGCAGGCGGCATGCTGATGGGCGCTATTACAAATATGCGCCCCGATCTTTTCCGTGGCATCATTGCAGAAGTTCCTTGGATGGATGTGATCAGCGATATGTTTGATCCGAATATTCCATTGGTGACACTCGAATACGACGAATGGGGCAATCCAAATGACAAGGAATTTTATCAGTATATGTTAAGCTGGTCTCCACTTGATAATGTAAAGCCTGCTCAGTACCCTTCCATTCTGGCAACCGGGGGTTTACATGATACACAGGTGCCCTATTTTTCTCCGGCTAAATGGGTAGCGAAGGTCAGGGAATTCAACCTTGGAAAAAATCCTGTTCTTTTAAAAACCAATATGGAAGCAGGGCATGGAGGTGCTTCAGGCAGATTTGAAAGGCAGAAACTCACTGCTTTAAAATTTGCGTTTGCCTTGCATGAAATGGGATGGGATGAAGAGAAGAAACAATTTAGGTACAAAGGATTTTAAATTATATTAACCCGCTTTGCTGCGGGTTTTTTTATGAGGTTTTCTTATAACTGCTTTTGCGGGAACTAAAATATCTGTCGGCCCGCAGTAGTATGGAAAATTCAATGAAGACCCCAGTCCCATGCAACACTGTTAGATGAAATTTCTTTTTCAAAATTCAATTTAAGGAGATGGAGATTCATGAAGCCTTCAACAAAATTAAATAAGTTCCAGCCACCAATCATTCTATCGGAAAGTAAATAACCTGAGCAGTCAATATCTTTTCTATTAAAAGTTTCCCAAGCCTTGCGATTCCTAAAAGTACCACCAACGCGACGTTACAAAATTCAAACCTGCTGAGTTCCTCCTTGTTGTTTACCTCAGGTCCGGAAATTGATTGTTTGAAAAGAAAAATAAATGAAGACAGGAATCGGAAAGAAAATTTGGGCTATTGCTGAGGGTTATATTCCTTCAGAAAGCACAGGTCCAGAACCTGCTATGACGAGCCATGAAACCGCGTGCATCCTCAATACAAATGAAGCAGCAGCCAGGGTCCAAATCATGCTCTATTTTAAAGATAAAGATCCGGTTGGGCCTTATCATGTTATAGTGCCTGCCCAGAGAACCCTGCATCTCCGTTTCAATGACCTGGAAGATCCTGCACCTGTTCCTTTGGATACCGACTATGCCAGTGTGTTCATTGCAGACCAGCCTATCGTTGTGCAACATACGAGGCTTGATTCAAGACAGGCAGCAAATGCCCTATTGTCCACCATTGCTTTTTCCGCCAATGAATGATATGACCCAACAACACTGGTACCAGAATGCCGTTTTTTATTCCCTCGACGTTGAAACATTTTATGATTCCAATGGCGATGGAATAGGTGACTTTCCCGGGCTCCTGCAAAAGCTGGATTATCTTGCTGGACTTGGTATCAATTGTATCTGGCTGCTTCCATTTTATCCATCACCCAACCGGGACAATGGTTATGATGTAATGGATTATTATAGTGTTGACCCTTCCCTTGGCACATTGGGCGACTTTACCATTTTCATGGAAAAAGCCAATCTCCTGGGTATTCGCGTGCTTATCGATCTTGTAGTAAACCATACTTCGATTCTTCATCCCTGGTTTCGTGACGCAAGAAAACATAAAGATTCACCCTACCGCGATTATTATATCTGGTCTGATGAACCAAAATCTTTTCAAAGGAAAAATCTCATGCTGAAGGGCGAAGAAGATACCATGTGGTCCTATGATGATGCTGCATGCCAGTATTACCTGCACAGGTTTTATAAAGAACAGCCAGACCTTAACCTTGGCAATCCCGCGGTGCGCGAAGAGATATTAAAGATCATGGGATTCTGGTTGAAACTTGGTGTAAGTGGTTTGCGTGTTGATGCCGCTGAGATCATGATAGAAGATTATGGGCAGGATGATGTTGATCCCAAAGAACTATACAGTTTCTTTAATGATATGCGCAGTTACGCACTTTCAAAAAAACGGGATGCCATTCTTCTTGCCGAGGTAAATGGAGATCCGAAAAAAATGAGTGCATTTCTCGATGACGGAAACCGTGTGCAGATGATTTTTAATTTTTATCTGAACCAGCATATTTTTCTTTCACTTGTAAAAGGCAACGCAAACATCCTTGCAGAGGCAATGAATGCATTACCCGCACTTCAGGCCGACAACCAGTTCCTTAATTTTTTGCGGCATCACGATGAACTGAATCTAAAACTTCTCCAGGACCAGGATATGAATGCGGTGCTGGATGCACTTGCGCCGGAAGAAAATATGCGCATTTTCGGATATGGCATACGCAGGCGTTTGGCTACAATGTTCCAGGGTCACATTGGCATGCAAAAACTTGCCTACAGCCTTCTTTTCAGCATGCCTGGAGTACCCATGCTGCGTTATGGAGATGAGATCGGAATGGGTGATGATCTTTCACTGAATGGAAGAACCAGTGTGCGCACACCGATGCAATGGTCAAAGCAAAGAAATGGTGGCTTTTCGGATGCAGATGAAAAAGATCTGGTACACCCTGTGATCAGGGAGAACAGCTTTGGATATGAAACCATCAATGTAATGCAGGCACAACACGATGATTCTTCTTTACTAAGCTGGGTTGAAAAACTGGTTACAACCAGGAAACAGGTGCCGGAGATTGGTATTGGTAAGCTGGAAGTTTTACTGTCAAAAAATAAACCTTTGCTGATACATGCTTATGCATCGAAAAATGAAAAAATATATTTCATTCACAACCTTTCTGATCAGCATATAAATTGCAACCTCATTGAATCAGGAATTGAAAAGGGTGAAGTTTTTGATGTATTCAGTGACCGTGAATTCAATAACGATACTGAACAAGAGATGTGCATCAATAGTTATGGTTACCGCTGGTTCCGGGTCGAAAAAAATAATGCATGATAGGATATCATGCTTCCCATGAACAATTCATCCCTTCTGAATTATTAAATCTGGTTCATCTTGCAGAGGCTTCTGGTTTTATTATGACCCGTGGCGGGCAAATATTTTTGAGGGCTCTGTACTTGCCGATCTTTGACAGGTGAAACATTTCGATGCGCTTGGTGAATGGGTTCATACGCACAGATGAATGAAGTGGTACGCATATCAAATGATGTGCAGCAACATATTGACTGGATCGAACAGAAAAAAAACTTGGTTTTTAAAGGATCATCCTGCATAATGTTGGCAAAAACCAGAAACATTCATCGAGGTATTTGGAGAAAAAGTATTGACTTTTGTATAAATGAAATTCCTGTTGGAGTTATTTTATAAAGACAATTATGTTTGAACATTTTTTAATTTAATAACACCTGGAACTGCAGAATATATGCGCCTTTCCTGTCGGTCTTTGTTGCTTCAAATTCATTTGGTAGTTGTTGGTAAACAGGACGGCTCTGGTAAGCAGCGGTTAATTTTGCTGCATGGTTTTTTAATAACCAGCTGATGCCCGCATCCCAGAAAAGCATATTTTCTTTTAACCTGTCATAGTCTGCCCACTGCAACGATACATAAGGCAGAAAGGAAGTAGTACCCACAAGGTTATTTTTTGTTTTATATCCCAGCTGCCCATAAACAATATGACCGGTGCCAAAAGCGGGAAAGCCTGTGCCACTGCCATTTAAGATCTGCGGATTGTTTGATCCATTCGCAGGATTCATAGGCGCCAGGTTTCTTGAATACCCGTTCCCAAAATCAGAATAAACATAAGCTCCATAAAAATTGAAAGCATTGCCTCCTGTTCCAATCGGTGCATCATAAAAAAAATCTGCAGCAAAATTTTTAAGCGCTGAAAAAGTAGTATCTCCCTGCTCCAGTCGCCACATTGCTTCAGGCTGCACCTGGAAACCAGCTCCTATATTGAATATTTTTTTTGTTCCAAGGTAAGTACCTGTAGTATAAGCTGTGACATTGCTTTCCTGGTCAAGAAACTGGTACTGAAAATATCCCTGCCACTGCATTTCAGGAGGCAGTGCCGAAAAATTTGAATATAAAGTTGGTGTGCTCACATAACCGGAGGAGCGCTGCACGGCCATTGGACTGCTCATCAGCACCCTGTAATCCAGTTTGCCCAGTTTGCCTTTGGCAAATACACTCAGCTTTCTTAAAAACTGGTCGGTAACATCATTTGTATTTTGTTCAAACAGTGGCGCATCCACACCCAAAATACTGCCTGCAGAAGGAGAGGCGAATCGCGTAAGCCCGCTCCATCCCGTTAAACCCATTCCCAAAGAAAGTTTGTTGTTGATAACTTCATATTCTCCATGAATGTCGTGGATGAAAAAACCAGTTTTACGCTCAGACAGGTAATTAAAATTATTCATTCCGAACTGCGCATAAATAAAAACGCGGTCTGCAATCTTTCCAAATGCCTGAAGGCGGGCACGCCGGATGCCAATATCAGTAACCGATTTCTTTTCATTTCCATAAACCAGGGAGCCCTGGTTTAGATTGGCATACCTAAGCCAGGCTTGTGACAATAGGGAGAATTTAAAATAATGACGCCCATCTTCATTTAGCCTGAATCTGGCCTCTCCCTGCCCTGATGCATTGCCACAAATGCAGCATAACAGTATCGTAATGAAATAATTAGCCTTCATATCACCCATTTTTGGTTTCGCTCCGCAAGATATAGGAAAATGAAAAAATCGGCCTGGACGTTAAGATTGTTAACCACATGTAGAAAAGAATACATACAATTATTTTTCCATTATCACCGATTGCTTTACCTTCTGCCACAGAAATAGGAATGCTCGTCCTATAAACCAAACAATAGCAATCAATGGAACCGCAAGTGCTGCGCACATCAGAAAACAAAACTTTTTTAAGTGAAAAGTTTTTAATGGACAAAGCCATTCTCCCACTTGTGAAAGAAAGCATTATTATTATTGATGTGAACTGTACGATACTGCTGATCAATGAATCGGCACAACTCCTGATCAGATCCATTATCGGTAATACCTACGAAATTAGCGATTGTTTATATGCTATGCCCTTGGGGGATGCTTCCGTTTTCCGGGATCATTTGCATACATCGCTGCATGGAGAATCCACTTCCTTTGAGCAACATATTATTTCGGAGGATAACGGTTTCTGGATCAGCTGTTCTTTCATGCCATTAAGAATTCAGGATCAGGTAAGTGGTGTTTCTATTTTGATTGAGGATGTTTCATTAAGCAAGAAACTGGAAGAGGAAGAACAAAAAAGAAAGAAGGCTGAAGAAGCCAGCCATATTTCCAGGGTAATGTTTGAGCTGTTTGTTGAAAATGCGCCGCTGCGTGCATGGATCACAGATATCTCCGGCAATGTATTGTTCATGAACCAGCAATACCTAAATGCATTTGGTTTCGATAAATCAAAACTGGGGTCTAACCTTTTCGACCTTTTTCCGGAAAGTCTTGTGATGAATTATATCCGCGAGATCCGCAAGGTGCATAAAACCCAATTGATTTCTGAAACCATCAGTCAGGGCTTCAGGGATGATGGAACAAAAGGTTATTTTAAAATATCGAGATTCCCCATGAAGTCTGCCGGGCAGGACATGGTTGGTGGCTGGGCCATTGACATTACGGAAGAAAGAGACCTTCAGAAAAAACTTGTGGTGAATGAATTCCGCAAAAAGCAGGAGATCGTGCGTTCCATCATTGAAGCCCAGGAGAACGAAAGAATGGCGCTGTCCCGCGAATTGCATGATAATGTAAACCAGATATTATCCTCCTGCCAGCTGATGCTGGAAATGGCGAAAGACAAAAATGATACAGCTGAAGTGCTGGTGGTGAAGTGCTACGAAAATCTAAAGACCGCAATACAGGAGATCCGCAGCATCAGTCATAAGTTAAATCCGTCTGCCATCCAGGACATTGGATTGTCGGAAGCCATAGAAGAATTGATCCAGAATGTGAATTGTTCAGGAAAGGTCAAGGTAAGTTTTAAAAGCAGCAAAGGGCGCAACTATTCCCATTTGCTTAATGAAGACAAGATCGCAATTTTCAGAATTTTACAGGAAGTACTGAACAACATCATTAAACATGCTGGTGCAACAAAAGTGACCATTCACATCCTGTATTTTGATGGTAAGGTTTGTATCAAAGTACATGATAATGGAAAGGGTTTCAATCTGAATAAAGTAAAGAAAGGCCTCGGATTGCGCACCATTCAGCACCGGATCGCCTATTACCATGGTAAATTTCTGATCGAATCTGCACCGGGTATGGGCTGTAAATTAAAGATCATTCTTTATACAGGCCAATCATTACTGGAAGTGTAATGTTTCAAACAGTGGCAGGTGAAGAATCTTCCACCTGATGAATTATTTTATTTAACAATTATAACCAAGCTAATATCAAAAATTATGGAAAGTAAATCTTTCTTTAAAGCAGGCGTTCTTGCTTTATTTCTTGTAGCTGCTTTTGTCATTTCATGGGAGCTGTTCTGGCGCAGCAAAGGCGCACCCGTTTCTTTTAATGATGATGAAGCCCTTTGGGCGAAAAGCAGGGCAGAGATCTATCTTCCTTCGGACAAGTCCACTGTATTTATCGGCTCATCCAGGATCAAATTTGACCTGGATATTCCAACCTGGGAAAAACTCACTGGTGAAAAAGCGATCCAGTTATCCATGGTTGGCACCAATCCTGTTCCCCTTTTGGAGGACCTTGCAGACGACCCTGAATTCAAAGGCAAATTAATTGTTGATGTTACAGAACCTTTGTTCTTTTCCCTTGGCCCGCAAGCTTCCTCCTCAGCTCTTGAAGGGATCGAATATTTTAAAAACCAGACACCCTCGCAGAAATTCAGTTCCAAAATCAATCATGCGCTGGAAGCTAATTTTGTTTTCCTTGAAGAAGGAAAATATTCTGTTACGGCCCTGCTCGAAGATCTCGAACTGGAAAACAGGAAAGATGTATTTCGATTTCCTCCATTTCCAAAAGGTTTTGAAGTAACCAATTATAACCGGCAGACCTTTATGACGCAGGATTTTATGAATGATTCAATACAGGTGCAACGGCAGACGGCCATCTGGATGGGACTTGGAAAGCTTTTTAAAACACCACCCATTAAAGGCGATACACTTCAGCAATATTTTACCAGGATAAAAAAGGCCACAGACAAAATAAAGGAAAGAGGTGGAAAAGTTGTTTTTGTGAGAACACCAGCAAGTGGTCCTATGGAAGCGGGCACTAAAGCCGGTTTTCCAAGAAATGTCTACTGGGATCAATTGCTTTCTTTTACCTCCACACAGGGCGTACATTACGAAGACGATCCGGGAACAGCGTCTTTTATCTGCCCCGAGATGTCGCACCTCAGTCCGGCCGATGCCATTGTTTACACGCAACACCTGGTAAAAACTTTAAGTGCTGGACAGGGCGGCTCTTTTTTTACACCAAAATTTAAATGAACCACCATGCTTTTTAATTCATATACATTCATTGTTTTCTTTTTAATCCTGCTGGTGTTGCACAATGCAACAAAGCTTCCATGGAAGATCAAAAAAACAAATCTTCTTCTGGCCAGCTATTTATTCTATGCAGTGTGGAACCCGCCTTTTGTTATTTTGTTGTGGCTTTCTACTGTTGTTGATTTTGTTGTTGGTAAAAAACTGTTTCATACAGAAGGAAAAACAAAAAGAAGATCGTTGCTTGTGGTCTCCCTGGTATTGAACCTGGGAATGCTTGCGTTTTTTAAATACGGTGGATTCCTGCTCGAAAATTTTACACTGCTTGCAAATGCAATGGGATTTAATTATCAGCCTGCCAAACCAAGTATTATTTTACCTGTGGGTATTTCTTTTTATACTTTTCAAACCCTTTGCTATACATTGGATATGTATAAAAAGCGCATTACACCGGAAAAATCGTTTCTGGATTTTGCCCTCTTTGTAACTTTTTTCCCGCAGCTGGTTGCAGGACCGATTGTGCGACCTGCACAATTACTGCCGCAATTTAAAACGCCACGCACGGCAAATGCAGCCCAATTATTAAAAGGTTTGTTTTTGTTGTCACTTGGTTTGTTTATGAAAGTGGTTATGGCCGATACGATGCTTGCAGAACCAGCCGACCAGGTATTTGGCGCCTCGGGCTCATTAACTGCCCTCGATGCATGGTTAGGAGTGCTGGCTTTTTCGGGACAGATATTTTTTGATTTTGCAGGATATTCTACTTGCGCCATTGGTATTGCAGCCTGTATCGGGTTCAGCCTTCCCGATAATTTCAGGTATCCTTACGCGGCTATTGGTTTTTCTGATTTCTGGCGCAGGTGGCACATTACCCTTTCGTCATGGTTAAGAGATTATTTATACATTGGATTGGGTGGAAACAGGAACGGAGCCATAAGAACCTATGCCAACCTGATGATGACCATGCTGCTGGGCGGGTTATGGCATGGCGCTTCGTGGACCTTTGTGGTATGGGGCGCATTGCATGGCAGTTTTTTATGCGTGGAAAGAATGTTCAGGCCCAAACCAGCACAGACCGGCGCAGTTCAAGAGGAAACATCAATGGAAGAGGTATCTGCAGTGATCAAATCAGCATCATTTGCACCTGCATTTTTTCAAAAGCGAAAAGTGAAATTATTTTTTGCTGCCATGCTCACGTTTTTTCTTGTGAATGTTACCTGGGTATTTTTCAGGTCGAATGATTTTTCAACTGCCTGGCGGTTGCTGGGATCCATGTTTGGTTTGTCGGAAGGAGCGCCTGTGCTGCCTACCATTAATATAATTAAGGTAACTGTGGTAACGATTGCACTGGTGGCAACCCATTGGGTAATGCGCAATACCAGCGTTATGGAAGTGGCGCAAAAAACACGGTGGTGGGTAGTTGGTGTGGTTTGGGCTTTTATGCTGATCGCGCTGATCCTAAGCCAGAAAAGCAGCGATTCATTTATTTATTTCCAGTTTTAAAAAACAACACATTTAGTAAAAGAAAAACGAGCACAAGGCTCGTTTTTCTTATTTCTTCGAAGGGATCTTTAATTTCCATCCTGGATGGATCAGGTCAGGATTTTTTACCTGGTCTTTATTGGCTTCATAGATCTCTTTCCAGCTCACACCATATTTCTGTCCGATCTTGGAAAGACTGTCGCCGGCTACCACGGTATATTCCTCGCTACCTGTGTCATTTGACGAACCTGATGCCTGAATATTCATGATCAGGTCACCTGCACGGTAATCGGGATCAATGCGTCCATAGATCTCCCATAACTGCTTTTTTACATCTTCCGACGGCGCATTGCCATCTATATACAAAACATTTCCTTCCTGTCTTACCTGGAGGTTGCTGACACCCTGCTGGGTAGCTGCATCGATCAGTTGCTGGTATTTACCACGTAATGAACCTGTTTGCTGTGACATTGTTATTTATTTTTAATGACTAACTGGTTATCGATTCTTTTTGGTCTGAGTGCATTCATATCCATCATCAGCTGTTGCAATTTTTCCGGACTTTCAATAGTACCTCTCAGTGTAATGATACCTTCATTTACATCAACGTTTACACCGCTGTAACGGTCTGCAGTTTGTTCTGCACTGGAGCGGAGCGGCGCATCATCTGTTACCTGCACCTGCGCGATCTGGATGTTGTTCACTACTTTTTTTACGCCGTCAATTTCCTTTACTGTTTTTTCAGCATTGGTTCTGCAGGTTTCATCTGCACAAGAGCCTGTAAGTGTTACTGCACCATCATTTACCATGGCACTGACGCCTGCAAGTGCCGGATCGTTTTGGGTCTTTGAATTAAATGCTGTCTGGATATCACCATCGCGGTTCTTGTTCTTGCATGAAACAGATAATACCATTGTCATCATTATGAACAATGCATACACCCATCTTCCGGTCAAAGCTTTCATCATTTTTAAAAATTTAATTTGAATTACTATTTGATGCAAAATCCATTCCCCGCGTACAGACCCCTCTGCTTAAGCGTCTTCTTTATCCTGCTTTATAAAGGGGAGGAACGAATAAATCCCATAATGCTAAAAATATTAGTAATTTGGCCGCAGGTTTGTAACCCAGGAATTATGTTCATTTCAGCACACAGAACGATCGCCCACCTTGACCTCGACGCTTTTTTTGTAAGCGTGGAATGCCTGAAGAATCCGGCACTCAGAGGGAAGCCTCTGCTGGTAGGAGGACGGAGCGACCGTGCCGTAGTGGCGGCCTGCAGCTACGAAGCGCGCCGGTTTGGAGTGCATTCAGCCATGCCAATGAAACTGGCCCGGCGCCTGTGCCCCGAAGCCATGATCATTAGCGGTGATATGGAAAGCTATAGTAAATATTCGCGCGTGGTTACGGATATTATTGCTGATAGAGTGCCGCAGTTTGAAAAAGCTTCTGTAGATGAATTTTATATAGACATGACGGGCATGGATAAATTTTTTGGTTGCAGCCTGTACACCCGGGAATTAAAAAAAGCCATTACCAGTGAAACAGGCCTGCCCATTTCTTATGCCATCGCCACCAATAAACTGGTAAGCAAGGTGGCTACCGGCGAAGCCAAACCCAATGGCCAGCTGGAGATCCCGTTTGGAAATGAAAAAAAATTTCTTGCACCACTGGCAGTGGATAAACTTCCCATGGTCGGATCCAAAACCTCAGCGCTCTTCAGGCAAATGGGTGTGCGCACCATCAAAACGCTGAGCGAGATACCAGTAGAGATGATGGAAAACCTGATGGGAAAAAATGGCATTGAACTCTGGCGGCGCGCAAACGGAATTGATGACACCCCTGTTGTTCCTTACAGTGAACAAAAAAGCATCAGCACCGAAACCACTTTTGAAACAGATACCATCGATATCAGTTTCATGCAGGCAAAAATGGTGCAGATGACAGAAAAGATCGCCTATGAACTGCGCCAGCAAAATAAACTCACAGGTTGTGTAAGTCTTAAAATAAGGTACTCCAATTTCGATACCATCACAAAGCAGGTGCGCATTTCCTACACAGCGCTGGATGATGTGCTGATTGAGACCGTGAAGACCCTGTTCACCAAACTATACGACCGCCGTTTGCTGGTTCGGCTTTTAGGCGTGCGCTTTATGCACCTCGTTCCAGGTAATTACCAGATCTGCCTTTTTGATGATCGTGATGATATGATCAGGCTGTACCAGGAAATGGACAAGCTTAACGGAAGGTTTGGTAAATACATGGTGATGCGTGCAAGTGGATTTTTAAAATAAGATCATGTACCTGAATTGCAAAACATATTTTTCATACCGCTATGGTACGTTCAGTACCGAAGCGCTGGTAAATGAAGCTGCCGAAAAAGGCGCAAGCGCCATGGCACTCACCAATATCAACAACACATCTGACTGGTGGGATTTTTTTACCTTATGCCACGAAAAAGGCATCAGGCCTGTGCTGGGCGCGGAAATAAGAAACGATGATGAATTGATGTTCATCCTTCTTGCAAAAAACAAGGCCGGGTTGCTGGAGATCAACCGCTACCTTTCGCACCATCTTCAGCATAAGGAAATATTTAAAGAAACGCATTGGACTGAAAACATCTGGGTGATCTATCCTTTGGGAAAAAAACAACCCTCATTGCTTGCACCCAATGAAAAGATAGGGCTGCGTGTGTCGGAAGTGAATAAAATATTTTCTGCTGATAAAAACCTCCTTTCCAGGTTTGTAGTTTGCCAGGCTGTAACTTATAAGGATAAGAAAGGCTACAACCTTCACAGGCTGCTGCGGGCCATTGACAAAAACATCGTTTTAAGCAGGCAGGAAACTGCATCGATCGCGGCAGCAGATGAATATTTTCTTTCACCCGCTGAAATTTTAAAAGCTTTCAGACAGTATCCCCTCATTGTGACCAATACCCTGCAGTTGCTCGACAGCTGCAGTTATGAAGTGGATCTTTTTACCGACAAGAACAAAAAAGTTTTTTCATCCACCGCAGAAGATGACCGGATCCTGCTCGAGAAACTCGCCATTGATGGTTTGCATTACCGCTATGGAAAAAAGAATAAGGAAGCAGACCGCCGTGTAAAAAAAGAACTGAAGATTATTAATGATCTTGGCTTCAATGCGTATTTCCTGATCACATGGGATGTGATCCGTTATGCACAGAGCCGCGGATTTTATTATGTGGGAAGAGGCTCAGGAGCCAATTCAATTGTTGCTTACTGCCTTCAGATCACGGATGTGAACCCGATTGATCTTGATCTTTATTTTGAAAGATTTCTCAATCCCTACCGCACCTCACCACCGGATTTTGATATTGATTTCAGCTGGCAGGACAGGGATGAAGTGATCGATTATATTTTCAAACGTTATGGTAAAGACCATGTGGCGCTGCTTGGCATGTACAGTACCTTCCAGTACAGGGCCGTTGTTCGTGAACTGGCAAAGGTTTTCGGACTTCCCAAATCAGAGATTGATGAATTGACTTCCAATCCCAAAGCAACATTAAAGGAAGATAAATACCAGAAATACATTCTTTACTATGGTGAACTTTTAAAAAATTTTCCCAATCATTTATCCATTCACCCTGGAGGAATGCTGATCAGCGAAGAACCTGTTTGCCAGTACACTGCACTCGATCTTCCACCAAAAGGATTTGCCACAGCGCAGATCGATATGTTTGTTGCAGAAAAAGTTGGATTGTATAAACTCGATATTCTTTCACAGCGCGGGCTGGGGCACATCCGAGAAACCATTAAGCTGGTAAAAGAAAATCATAGCATCTCCATTGATATAAGAGAAGTGGAACAATTCAAAAAAGATAAAAAAGTGGCAGAACAAATCAGGCGTGCGGACACTATCGGCTGTTTTTATATTGAAAGTCCTGCCATGCGTCAACTGCTGTTTAAATTAAAATGCGGGGATTATGTAACACTGGTAGCAGCCAGTTCCATCATTCGCCCCGGCGTTGCACAATCAGGTATGATGCGCGAATACATTTACCGATTTCACAATCCTGGTAAATTTGAATACCTGCATCCAAAGATGAAAGAACTGCTGGAAGAAACCTATGGCGTGATGGTGTACCAGGAAGATGTGATCAAGGTGGCGCATCATTTTGCAGGGCTGGATATGGGAGAGGCCGATGTGTTGCGAAGAGCGATGAGCGGAAAATACAGGGGAAGAAAAGAGTTTGAAGCGATCCGTGAAAAGTTTTTTGAAAATTGCCGCACAATAGGTCATACGGATGACATTGCAAAAGAAGTTTGGCGTCAAATAGAAAGTTTTGGAGGTTACTCTTTTTCAAAAGCCCATTCGGCTTCGTTTGCAGTGGAAAGCTACCAGAGTCTTTACCTTAAAACATATTTTCCACGCGAGTTTATGGTAGCTGTGATCAACAACTTTGGTGGTTTTTATGATACTGAATTTTATTTCCATGAATTAAGAAGGGCAGGAGGTGTGGTGCATGCGCCTTGCGTGAATAACAGTGATGAACTCACCAATATTAGTGGCAGCGATGTACATATAGGTTTTATTCACGTGAAACAACTGGAAAAGAAGACCATTGAAAAAATACTCGATGAAAGAAATACAGGCGGCGCTTATATGCACCTCCAGGATTTTATTGAGCGAACATCAACAGGCATGGAACAACTGAATATGCTGATCAGGATCGGCGCGCTGCGGTTTACAGGAAGGAATAAAAAAGAACTGCTTTGGGAAGCCAATTTTCTGCACAAACATGTAAAACAAAAAACGGCAGTGGGAAATGCTTTGTTTGCCTCAAAGCCATTGAACTTTAGTTTGCCGAAGCTTGAACAAACCGCTCTGGAAGATGCAATGGATGAAATGGAGCTGCTGGGATTTCCGCTTTCCGATCCGTTTGGTCTTGTGGATGCAGAGCTGCATATTTTTATTCCCGCACGCGAACTGAAAGATTACCTGGGAAAACAGGTGGAAGTAATTGGTTATTATGTTACCGAAAAACCTGTGGTTACCATTAAAAAACAGTTGATGCAGTTTGGTACCTTTCTCGACCAGGAGGGCAACTGGCTGGATACCGTGCACTTTCCTGATGTAGCGAACAGATCGCCGCTCATCGGTAAAGGATTTTATCACATGAAAGGAAAAGTGGTAGAAGACTTCGGTGTATTTGTTGTTGAAGTGGCGTGGATGAAAAAGTTAGGAAGAAAAGTAGTTCAATAATAAAACAACAGAAAACCTTCCGCTAGAAACAAATAGGATTTAAAAAATATAAAACCAACTCTTAAAAACAAGGTTTATGATTGCTTCAATTGCAGCACCCTGATCTTTTTAAAAGCAGTTTGCCTTGCATTATAAAAACTGAAAAGTGTGCGGCCAAAAAATTTCACGGGCCAGTCTAGCAGCACATCTTTCTCATTCCGGGCAAATTTTGCTTTTTTGATATCTGCAAGATCAACTTCAACAGGAATCACCAGAACATTTTTCATGTTATTGGCAAAGCGCACATCAAGCGCTTCGTTCTCCAGCGTATCTGCAAAATCCACAAGGTCATCTTCAAAATCTTCCGCATCAATAAAAGCAAGCATAGCGGCGCCTCCCTGCATTAAAAGCATGTTTTGCTTCACCGTTTTTGTAGTATCGACAGAACAGGAAAAGAAAAAATCAAAAGGCGTTCCGGATCGTTCAGAAGAAAGGATTAAAAACCCTGTTTGTGTTTTGTCCTGGGCTAACAATCCACAGGATAGCAAAAGAAAATGGAAGAATAGTATCGGTTTCATACCCGGATTTTTGGATGAACCGAAGATAGAATAAATTTTTTTAATCACTTTCCCAGGTAAATCATGTTTGCAGCGATCTGCGGGCAACAAAAAAGCCTCCCGCAGATTACGCAGATTTTCGCTGATGGATCTTCTGCGTTCATCCGCGATATCTGCGGGCAACAATAGGAAGGTACTGGTGTCAAATAGATCCAGGGTTTCTCACCAAAAGAAATTCCAGGCCTAATCTTATCACATTTGGGTGGCTGCCGCGCCTCATTGCTCCTGTTTGTAACTTGAAGAATCATCATACCTAAGATGGAGCAATTCAGCGCCTCAGGACTTTTAAATAACCAGAGCGCGGGGTGTTGCACCTGTCTTATCATACGGAGGGCTCTCTTGCGCAATCACCCTAAGACAACTTGTAACCGATACTGCTCCGCATTGATTGCGCTTGAATTTTTGCCTGCCCACCGAAGCGAAGCGCAGGAGGGGCCACCTTTTTTTTCAAGAAAAAAGGTGGAAGATGCATTTATCATAGCGCTGCTGTCCGGCAAGAAACTCCATTAGGTTATTGCAACTGCAAAATCTAAGGCCCGGTTTAAGTAATCATCAACAACGCCAGATCCATTGCGCGTTTCATCGAAATCAAATAATTTTCCCCGGACAGCAATGATTGACCATTGACCATTCACTGCTCTCCGGCATTGTGCATAAAGCAACGTGAGCAATAAAAACTGAGGATTTAATTGCTAATTTGCATATTTAATTTGAACTTTTTAACAGGTTAAACAAGGAGGTTGCCATTCACATAATTTTATCATTTGCGCCGCAGGAAATAATAGTAAATTCCTGCCTTGAAACGCTGGTTATCCTTAATTTTCGCCCTCATTTTTTTCAGCACCATTTTGGAAGCCCAAAACCTGAACGGGTATTGGAAAGGTACGCTTACCATGACCGGTGGATGTTTTCCTGTAAACCATATTGAACTTCAGATCAAAATAAAAGGCAATGAGGTCTGGGGTGATTCCTATCACTATCTTGATGTAAACAATTATGTGAAAAAAGATTTCAGAGGAAGTTACGATCCTGAAACAAAAAAGCTGATTGTGCAGGAAGGATTGGTCACCACTTTTAAAATAAGGCCCGACTGCCAGGTATGTATAAAAAGATACGAACTTACTTACAGCACCAATGGTACACAGGAAATCCTTACTGGAGGATGGACCGGCCATATTATGAACTCCCGTATCCGTTGCCAGGATGGTTCTATTGTTCTTTCCCGGATTAAAGAATCCGTGTTTCGTGAAATTCCTGAAATTGCTGTGGATACCGGGCAACTGCGACTTGATTTTTATGATAATGCGGAAGTGGATGGTGATTCCATAACGGTGCGGGTAAACGGACAAACCATTCTCACCCACCAGCGGCTTTCAACCAAACCCATAACTGCTTTTGTGACCATTGACCAGAACAATCCATTCCAGGAAGTGGAGATGGTAGCAGAAAACCTGGGATCTATTCCTCCAAACACTGCCATTCTCATTGTTACCGCAGGAAAAGACCGTTACCAGTTATTTTTGTCATCTACGGAAGAAAAATCAGCCAGGGTAAGATTTGTTTATGATCCTGACCGGCGGGGTCGTATGAACAGCGAGCGGTAAGGCTGGCATAAGAGTTTTATACTTTCCAGCATGCGTAGCACTGCTCATATTAAATCACACCCGATTCACCCCATTCTGGTTCCCTTTCCTATTGCATTTCTTATCGGTAGTTTTCTTTTTGATCTGTATGGGTTTGTCTTTAAAGAACCGGCTTTATATCAAACTTCATTTTATATGCAGGTTGCGGGGATAGGCTTTGCAGTTCTTGCAGCCATTCCCGGGTTGATTGACCTGAATAAAACTGTGCCTCCTGATAGTTCTGCAAGAAAGAGAGGCATCCGGCATGGCATCCTCAATACACTCATGCTCATTATTTTCACAATTGCCTGGTTCTACAGAAAAGGAGATAATGCAGATATGCGCATTTTGCTTCTGATGGAATTTACAGGATCCATTCTCTTATTTATTGCTGGATGGATGGGAGGCACCCTTGTTTACCGTAACCAGATCGGTGTTGACCGCAGATATGCGCATTCAGGCAAATGGAAGGAAGTATTTATTCCCGATGATGCACCGGAAACTTTTGCTGTTGAAGGAGCAGAGGATCTTAAGTACAACCAAATGATCCTGGTACATAAAGGAGACAAAAGAATGGTGCTGGCACTTACAGAAAATGGTTTTGTTGCGTTTGACGACCGTTGTCCCCATAAAGGAGCATCACTTGCAGCAGGAGCCATTATGTGTGGCACAGTTCAGTGTCCCTGGCACGGCAGTCAGTTTCATGTGCATTCAGGTGAAGTAACTGCAGGTCCTGCAGAAGAAGGAATCAGGATATATAAAGTGCTGAAGGATAGTGGTAAAATCTTTATCTCCACAATCAATAAGTAGTTTTACCATTAAATCCGGGGAAACATCCGTTTGTATTCTCAACATTATCAGTAAATACATCATCCCGATAATAGGTCAAAACCACCATTGTTTGGTGTGGTGTATCATCTTAGTTTTGTGTCAGAAGTTGTTTGATTCAAATCAAACATTCCAATATCCGGGAAACCAAAAAAACCAGTCCTTAAAAAAACCAAATGGCCCACGCCAAAATCCAATATCAGGCAACTTCTTTTTTTTACCAATAACGCTATGAAAATATTTATCCTTAGAAAAACCAAAACCAATTCCTAAAAAAACCGATCCAGATCCATTGAATTCCACAGGCGTCCAATAATGAATAACCCCCATTAAGACCACTCATCCGCCTGACAATATTCTCCCCCCGAACCAGGGGGAGTTTTAGTTTAAGCACTGAATAAATTTTTTGATGCGGTTTCAAGCAACTTAATCGGGATCATAACATGATCCGGCCTTTTGCTGATCTCTCCGTTTAAGGCTAATAATGATTTTTCAATAATATAGGTTTCCAGCATCACCTCAATATCTTCATCTGCTTCAGGAATGAGGTCTGTTTCTCTGATCACTTCAAAATATGCTGCTGTAAAAAACCCACTCATGTAATGACCCCACAAAGGTGCAAAAGGCAGGAGATCAGGGATCTCTTCTTTTGGAACATGTGTGGTGGCAAGAATGGATTCGTAGGCAACATAGTAAAACGAGCGCACCATGGAAGCCACGTCTCTTAGTGGTGAACGTTTTAATCTTCTTTCACTGAAGTTGCGGTAAGGGTCCCCACCAAAATCATGTATGGCGATATCTTTTCCGGTGAACAGTACCTGGTCGAGGTGCAGGTTTCCATGGATCCTTATCTTTTTTGCATCCAGCTTTTTATTATAGATCCTTTTTAATATCGAAAGCAGCACTTCTTTTTTTGACGACCAGGACCTTAAATCTTCCTGTTCACCTGCTGGTAGCTGGTCAAGATTTTTATCAACATGATTAAAGGTTTCTCTTACCAGGGATTGCAGGGAAGAAAAAAGCGAGCGTTGGTAATGAAGCGAAAATGCTTCCGGTTGAAAACCAGCTTTACCAGATTTGTCTGCCAGTGCAAGGTGCATTTCTGCAATTCTTTTTCCAAGGAAACGAGCCTGTTCAGAAGCCGGGCCTCCAAGTAAGACCTGCATTTCATTATCCAGTTGGTCATATAATACAGGATTAATCAGGCTCCCTTTCAGATCTGTTGGTATTTTCTTCCTGTTACCAGCCAGTATTCTTTCAATAAAATTCTGAAGGCGCTCGATCATAAAAGTCCTGCCGTCTCCGTGATTTTCTACCATGGCCTGCATCATGCCCATCGACCATGTTTCTTTTTCTCCCATCCAGCCAATGCTTCCTATATATGCAGGAACCTTACTGTAATTGGTATCTTCTGTAATAAATGTAGTGAGTTCAACATCCGGATGAATACCTGCATCCAGCTTTCGGTACATTTTAAGAAAATAGGCATTATCAAATGTGATTGAAGTGTTTTTGTAATCTGTTGCATGTACTTTAGAACGGATTTCTGGATGGTTGGCCAAATGATCTTTCAACGCATTGTTGGCAGTGAAATGCAATACAGAATGTTTAAGGTTTACAATGGAATTGCCCGCAAGTTTTTCAAACAGCCAGTGTTGCAATTCAGGCGTATAAAATGCATCTGTAAGCATGCCTTCTGCATCCGGAGTAATCAGGTGCGCAATAAATGCATGGGGGCAGCTTTCTCTTAATATATTTTTTAATGGATCTTTTGCAAAACTAAAAGGAAGATGGTAAAATTCAGGAAGTCCACTTTCAAATTGCACTTCAATAACTACAAGATATACCGCACCTGAAGGAAGTTCAATGGTTTCATGCAAAGACATGGAAACTGCAAATACCTTTTTTTGTTTTGATGCGAACCACTCTGCTCTTTGTATATAAGCCGGAAGGATCTCGGATTCAAGAATGGACCTAAACGGATCTTCAAAAAGATCATTTATAAAATTCACCTGCAACTCGGGCAATTTATCCGGGTGCAAAGTTTCGCTTTCTCTTTTTCTTAATTCAAACCATTGAAATGAATGCGAACCAAGTGTAAAGAAATAAGGTGATTCTTTTACAACAGGAAATTGGTTTTTGCTGAAAACTTCTACAGGAGTGTAACCCGCAAATGAATGGAGATCCACTTCCGCGGCTTGCGAATATTTTGAAAGGTTGACGACCACCAGCAGGTCTTCATCTTGATAACTTCTTGTAAAAGCAAGGATCTTTGGATTGTCAACATTGATGAATTTCATATCACCTCTTCCAAATGCCTTGTATTTTTTGCGCATGTTTATAATGCGCTTCATGTACCAGAAAAGTGAAGAAGTATTTCTTTTCTGCAATTCAACATTAACTGCTTCATAATTGTATTCCGGATCGATGATCACAGGCAGGTACAGACTTTGTGGATTGGCAGCAGAAAATCCTGCATTCCTGTCTGGCGACCATTGCATTGGTGTTCTGACTCCATCGCGATCACCGAGATAGAAATTATCACCCATACCAATTTCATCACCATAATAAATCACCGGTGTTCCAGGCATGGAAAAGAGCAGGGAATTCATTAATTCAATTTTCCGCCTGTCATTATCCATCAATGGTGCCAGCCGGTGACGGATACCAAGGTTAATGCGTGCTTTTGGATCTTTTGCATACACCTTGTACATATAATCCCTTTCTTCATCCGTTACCATTTCAAGCGTAAGTTCATCGTGGTTGCGCAGGAACATCGCCCACTGGCAGGTATCCGGAATGGCAGGGGTTTGGTCAAAAATATCAGTAATAGGGTAACGGTCTTCGCGCTGCAGGGCCATGAACATCCTTGGCATTACCGGGAAATGATAATTCATGTGGCATTCGTCTCCGTTACCGAAATAAGAAGCGGAATCTTCAGGCCACATATTGGCTTCAGCAAGAAATACTGTACCCGGGAAATGCTGGTCTATATGCGATCGCAGTGTTTTCAGGTATACATGGGTTTCAGGAAGGTTTTCTCCATTTGTACCTTCTCTTTCAAATAAATAAGGAACCGCATCCAGGCGAAATCCGTCAACACCCATTTCACACCAGTAATCCAGCACCCTGATCACTTCTTCCTGCACCTTTTTATTATCAAAATTCAGGTCGGGCTGGTGATGAAAGAAACGGTGCCAGTAGTATTGCTGGGCAATCGGGTCCCATGTCCAGTTAGATGCTTCAAAATCCTGGAAAATAATCCGTACGTCGCGGTACTGGTTCGGATCGTCTGTCCACACATAATAATCCCTTTCCGGTGAACCTTTTGGTGCACGCCTGGCTTTTTGAAACCAGGGATGCTGATCGGAAGTGTGGTTGATGACCAGTTCTGTGATCACTTTCAGGTTTCTTTTATGCGCTTCTTCCAGCAATATTTTGAAGTCGGCAATGGTTCCATAAGAAGGATTGATATTGTAATAATCAGCAATATCGTAGCCATCATCTTTTAACGGAGAAGGATAAAAGGGCAGGAGCCAGATTGCTGTAACCCCGAGATCCTGCAAATAATCCAGTTTTTGCATCAGGCCCTTAAAGTCCCCCATCCCATCGCCATTGCTGTCACTAAAAGCTTTTATGTGCAGTTCATATATAATCGCATCTTTATACCAGTGTATCTTATCATCCAATTGAGTCATAGGTCCCTTCTTTAAAGTTTTACTAAGGCATAATTAATGTGCCAGCCCGCCATCAAAAATAAAATCCTGTCTTCAATATTAGTTTATTAACGGTGTTTGGAAACTAGCAGGGTATTTATACCAAAAAAAAATATCTGAAAAAGCGCTGCAGGAACATTGGAAACTAACCATCGGGGGTTTATCTTGCCAGCGATGAAGGTGCAGGAATTTAATTTGATGAACGAAGTGGGTCAGGCAGATGTATTACTTGACCAGGGAGTTATGGTGGCTGAAAGGATTTATAAAGACTTCAAGATCATTCTTTACCAGGTACAGCATTTCTACGTGGAGGTTTATTTTAATAAAACTTATGAAATGATCCAGGGTTTCAGGGCATTTGAAAGTATGCAACACCTTGATCCTTATCTCGAATCAATCGATATAAGGGAACTCACCTATAGTTGATTGGCCGCTTGGCCAGGCCAATAGGCATATTTTAACTCCCGGCTCACCGATTTCCTTGAAATGGCGCTGCATCATTTCCTATATTTATCCCCTTATTTATTTGAAGTATGCAGAAGAAAGATTTTATCTATTCAGATAGCTCAGAGCCACATCGGTTAAGAACAAGGCAAATTCTTAAGCAGCATCCTGATGTAAGGAAGTTGATCGGTAAAAACCCAGGGACCTTCCTTTTTATTTTGTTCCTCGTGGGTTTTCAGGTAGCTGGTGCCTGGTTCCTGGCAGACAAACCCTGGTGGGCAATTTTTGTAGCTGCCTATTTTGTAGGGGCTTTCGTAGATCATGCTTTATTTGTAATGATCCATGAGTGTGCGCACAAGCTGATCTTTAAAAATCCCATTGCCAACAGGTATGCCGGTATTTTTGCCAATATACCCCAGGTATTTCCAAGTTCAGTTTCTTTCGAACGTTACCATATTAAACACCATAGTTTTCAAGGTGTACATGAATTGGATGCCGACCTTCCCAACAGGTGGGAAGCAAAACTGATCAACAATTATTTTATTGGAAAGGTGATCTGGTTTTTATTCTACCCTTTATTCCAGGCTTTCCGTGTGGCCCGTTTAAAAGAGATCAAACCGTTTGATAGCTGGATCGCTTTGAACTGGGGCGTACAAATCGTTTTTGTTGCTGCCATCTGGTATTTTCTTGGTCCAAAAGCCATTGTATTTTTAACCGCCAGTTTATTCTTTTCTGTAGGCTTGCATCCTTTGGGTGGCCGCTGGATTCAGGAACACTACCTAACCCAGGGGGAACAGGAAACCTACAGCTATTACGGACCGTTAAATACTGTGGCATTCAATGTGGGATACCATAATGAGCACCATGATTTTCCTTCCGTTCCGTGGAATAAGCTTCCTCTAATTAAAAACACGGCTGCTGGTTATTACGATTCACTTGCTTCACATAATTCATGGACGAAATTATGGCTGCGTTTCATTTTCGACCGTGAACTTTCTTTGTGGAGCCGGGTGGTCAGAAAGAACCGTGGGAAGGTAGCGCTTGTAGACGAATCAAAACCAGACGTGGAAATGATCAAGTCCGAGCAGCTCGCAACCACCACAGTGTAAAGAGCGTTTGTAGCACGTCCCAGAACCCAATTTTTCTAATCAGGAAATAGCTGCCTTCTTAACGAAAAGGTTTTGCGGCTATGCCGAACTTCCTGGTCATACATTATTATTAAGAAAAAATTCGGGATCGTACTGGATTCATTCCTGCGTGAATGCATGAACCAATTCATCAAATGATCCATATTACTTCGGGTTCATGGCGATTTGAATGCCCATAGTTTTATTTGTTATGATTGTTCATGATGAGCATTTTTTATTCCTTTAAATTCCCTTGTTTTGATATCATATACATCCAAATTGCTCATAATGGTGACCTGAAGGCTTGCAACTGAAATGGGCATGCCGCTTTTGATGTCAGCTATGTTATTATGTTTGATACTGCTGCCATCTACAATCACCACACTGCTCGAACCGATGGCTTTCAGGCGCGTTCCTTTTTCTATGATCACACCTGTATCTTCATCCAGCCCAATTCCAATGGCGCCAGGTTGTGATGCAATAGCCTGCACCAGTCTGCCAAACCTGCCGCGCGCATCAAAATGGGTATCTATAATTACTTCCTGTAAAAAGCCAAGACCCATACTGAGTTCTACCCGGCCTTTCAGGTAAGCCTGGCTTTCATCACCTCCACAAATCATGGTATTGCTCATGGCTGCCGCACCTGCGCTGGTACCAGCAATCACAAAATGTTCTTTTTCGTAACGTTCCCGGGTAATGTTTAGAAATTCTGTCCCACCCAGTAAAGAACACAGGCGCACCTGGTCGCCGCCTGAAAAAAGAATGCAGTTGCATTTCTCCAGTCTTTCCAATACTTTCTTGCTGTCTGCCTCTTCGCGTGATGTGATTTTCAGATGCCCGATATCAATGTATCCTAATTTTTTAAAAGCTTTTTTGTAGATCTGCCCTACTTCATCAGGAATAGTGGAAGCAGCGGTTATGACCTCTATTTTGGGTTCTGTTTTTTTGCCAATCAGTTGAATGATCTGGTGAAGAATCCCTTCTTTAAAAAAATCAAGACTGTTCTGCCTTTCTTTTTCTTCTTCTTTGCCTTTGTCTTCTGCACCGCCAACCGCAATTAAAAATCCTTTAGGATGCTGCATACTTTAATTTTCTAAAAAGCATGCCATCCAGGTTTTTTATTGATATGGAAGCTTTTGATGAATTCTGGTATAAAATTTTTTATAATACCATAAGATTCAAGCCTATTTATGAAATTAATTGATGTAAAAATCCTGAGAGGACCCAATTTCTGGTCAGTTAAACGGCATCACCTCATTCAACTGACAATGGACCTGGAAGAAATGGAATTCCGGCCCACCAATACACATCCCGATTTTAAAGACCAACTTCAACTATTGTTGCCTTCTCTCTACGAACACAGGTGCAGTGAAGGTGTGGCGGGAGGATTTTTTGAAAGAGTGGATCAGGGAACCTGGATGGGACATGTAATTGAACACATTGCCATTGAACTGCAAAACCTGGCAGGAATGGACCTGGGTTTCGGACAAACAAGAGGAACAGGCAAAGAAGGTGTTTATCATATCGTATATGAATATGTAGGAGAGGACGCAGGTGTTTATGCCGGCAAGGCGGCCATTCGAATTGTAGAAGCCCTAATTGCAAATCGTTCATCAGAATTGATGATTTCATCCGAAGTGGAAGAAATAAAGCGGTTGTGGAATGCCAGTAAAATGGGCCCCAGTACTGCCTCCATTGTTAAGGAAGCAAAAAGCCGAAACATTCCCGTGATCAGTCTTGATGGTGATTCTCTTTTTCAACTCGGATATGGATGCAGGCAAAAACGGATAGAAGCTACGATCACCAGCAATACGGGGATAATTGCAACTGACCTTGCAGGTGATAAGGACCGTACCAAACAAATGTTGCTTGCAGCAAATATACCCGCACCCGCAGGTGGTGTAATTGCATCTGTTTCAGAACTTCAAGATTTGATAGAAGAGCTGGGTTACCCCATAGTGATCAAACCCCTCGACGGAAATCATGGAAATGGTGCTACCATAAATATTGAATCTTATGATGAGGCGCTTACCGCTTTTAAAAGAGCCAGAAAAATCTCAGATAAGATCGTTGTTGAAAAATATATTGCAGGCAAAGATTTCAGGGTACTTCTTGTAAATAAAAAATTTATTGCTGCCGCACTCCGCACACCTGCAATGGTAATAGGTGATGGCCGGCATACCCTGCGCGAATTGATTGATAAGATCAACCAGCATCCAGGGCGCGGATTCGGACATGATAATATGCTTACAAAGATCGATGTTGATGATGTTTGTATTGAGCTTTTACAAAAAAAAGGATATAACCTTGATTCCATCTTACCAATTGGTGAAGCGTGCACATTAAAACCTACAGCCAATTTAAGTACAGGAGGAACGGCAATGGATGTAACTGAAAAAGTACATCCGAAAAATATCAAACTTTTTGAGCGCGCGGCAAGAACGATCGGTCTTGATATTTGTGGGATCGATGTGATGGCCGCTGATCTTTCATCTCCCATTACAGAAAATGGCGGTGCCATCATTGAAATCAATGCAGCACCAGGCTTCCGTATGCACCTGGAACCTACGGTGGGACAGCCAAAGAATGTGGCAGCTCCGGTTTTGGATATGCTTTTCCCGCTGAATGGAGATGGCAGGATTCCTTTGGTGGCGGTGACGGGAACAAACGGCAAAACCACCACCACGCGGTTGATTGCGCATATAGCAGGGCAGGCAGGATTAACAACAGGTTTTACTACCACCGATGGCATTTATATCGATAATGATCTGATAGAAAAAGCCGATTGCTCAGGACCTGGTTCAGCACAAATGATATTAAAAGATTCCTCTGTAGAGTTTGCGGTTCTTGAAACCGCAAGAGGAGGCATCCTGCGTTCCGGATTGGGGTTTGATGCCTGCGATACGGCCATAGTTACTAATGTGGCAGAAGACCATCTTGGATTAGGTGGTATTGATACCATTGAAAAACTGGCGCGCGTAAAATCAGTTGTCCCGGAAACTGTGCTTCCTCATGGTTATGCCATCCTGAACGCCGATGACGATCTGGTTTATGCAATGAAGGAAAACCTAAAATGCAATCTTGCATTGTTTTCATTGTATAGCGATAATTACCGCATTGAGGAGCATTGCAGTAGAGGGGGATTGGCAGCTTATCTGGAAAACGGTTACCTGATCCTGCGCCTGGGCAATCAAATCATGCCGGTGGAGGAAGTAAAGAATGTTCCTCTCACCTTTAATGGAAAAGCGGAATTCAATATTGCCAATGCGCTGGCAGCCATACTTGCTGCTTACACGCATAATATCAGGATCAGCACCATCCGCAAAGCTTTGCAGAATTTTATTCCTTCTCAGGAAACCACCCCTGGAAGAATGAATATTTTTCACCTCAAAGATTTTTCGGTTTTACTTGATTATGCCCACAATCCTCATGGATTAAAAGCACTGGGAAAATTTATTAAAACCATGGAGGCAGCTTCCAGAATAGGTGTGATCACAGGCGTAGGCGACAGAAGGGATGAAGATATTGTAGCACTGGCAGAAGAAGCTGCCCGCATTTTTGATGAGATCATTATCAGGCATGATAATGACCTGAGGGGAAGAACCCACGAAGAAATTGACCGGCTGTTAACAGAAGGCATCCGAAAAATAAACATGGCCATTCCGGTTTCTTATGTCTGGTGTGAATGTGATGCAGTGGAAAAAGCCATTAAAATTAGAAAACCAAATGCATTGATCGTTGTACTGATCGAAAATATCACCTCAGTAACGGAATGTATAAACAGGCACCAGCAGGAAATGGATAAAATAACTGCGCTTAGAACTGCAGTTTAAAATAAGAATACATATAATCCGATTAAATAATAAAGAGGCTGTCATGAAAAACAGCCTCTTTATTATGATTTAACTTTTAAGCAGCTTCGCCGCTACGTGAATCGCGGTTACGGCTTCCCCTGGAATTTTGCCCGCCTTTTCTTCCTGCTTCTCTGGCTTCGTCTGCAGTCCACTCATGAGCAACGCCCTGGCGGTGTGCTGCCCTTCCACCTTCACTTGCTATTTGTCTTTGTCTTTCAGGATCCATTGCCGCAAATCCTCTGCGGCTTTTCTGGCGAACATCCTGTTGGTCGTTACGGTTGTTGTTACCTTCCATAATAAAATAATTAAAAAGAATGATTAAATGAAAAAACTGGAATTTTAAAAGGGTAGGAACAAATTGTAGAGATGGATATAAAAAAAATGTGCCTGCAATAAACAGGGCAATAATTGGGAATTTTACAATTTATTGAGGAGGTTTATCATTAAATTGCTCAGTTTGGAAATCACACAAGGGAAAGCGGTATATATCGGTTCCTACTTGTGTTGAACGATTAGAAACTAAAAATCAGGAAACTGCAACAATAATATTAACTCTTCCAATGGTGGGGCGGCTTTAAAAAACTACCTTTCATTCCGGTTCATTTCCTCTGTTAATTCAATAACACACGATCTCCGTTTAGCAGCAAGAGCCTTTGTTCACTTTAATAATTGCTGTTATGGCCAGAATCTTCACAACAAGTTTCGAATTTAATCATCAGATTTATGATGCCATTGTTACTGTGGTAAACCAGAATAATAACCTCAATTTTACCATCAAGGTGATGGATATGGAATTACAGCAACTATTGCCCAAGGGCGGTATTCAATATAAAGGATTTGATGGGTTTGAAACAGTGAGTGTTTTAGACAATACCCTCTCCCAGTCGCTCATGCGGTCGATCTCACGTTCAATAGTCACTCATCTTTCAGATTGATCATGGCAAACAATCCTTATTTCCTTTACGTGGAAGATGATGATGACGACATTGTTATCTTAAAGGAAATGATGACGAATTCCGGGCACCATCACACATGTTGCTCAGTGAAGGATGGTTTTGAGGCTATAAAATTTTTGCAGTCCATAAAGCATGGAGAAGCCTATCCTAACCTGATCCTGCTGGATATTCACATGCCAAGGCTGAATGGAAAAGAAACACTGCAATATCTGAAGTCAGATGACATGTATTGTCTGATTCCCGTACTGATGTTTTCCGCCTCGCGGGATTCCCGCAATGAAGAAGTTTATAAAAGCCTGGGAACAGAAGTTCTGTCCAAGCCTGACAACCTAAATGCGTGGGAGAAAACCATTCAGCAGATTACAGAATACTTTGGCTGATGCAACCAATAGACCCCTCCTGCGGTCATAGTAGCAGCCCGTTTTTATCCAATCCCTCATTTTTTAAAAGGCAGAACAATCTACCTCATCTTTCCCCCATAATACCTGGAAATTTTCTTAAATAGATTTGCCGGCAAGGGGATTTTGCCCCTATAAACTGCGCAATCTTTTGTCTGGAATCAAAAACTGATTTGGGAGCCGATGGCCATCCCGTCTGCCAAATTTCAATAGCTCGAAATTGGATCCAATTGTGAATGCATGAACCGGGAACAATGCTGGTCACCAAATTCTACACCCTTCAGTTAATTTTTCATGAGAAAAATTTAAGGTGGATATCCAAAAATATTACTAGCAGCACTTAATTCATCTTAAGAAATGAATCGGCAATAGGATGGTCTGGTAACCTGGGATGCATCAGGCATTCTTTTCTTTCAGCCTTAATTCATTGCCGGCAACAGGAATCCTGCTTAACATTTCCAGCAGGCTTACCGTCATTTGAGGTGTATAGAGGTTAAATTGTGCATAAGATGCTTCATATCCAATTTTAATCGTAAAGGCTTCATCATATTTTGTGAGCACCCTGAACATATCTTCATCCGTATAATCATCGCCGCAGGCAAGAATAAAATCATAAGCCTTTTCTTTCAGGATCTGTTTAACCGCATAGCCTTTGTCCATTCCTTTTATACGCACTTCAATAACTTTGTTGCCTTTAAATACCTGGATGTTCAGATCCTTGCTGTAATCATTTAATTCGGTGAACAATTCTGCAGACCGCACCTTTGCCTGTTCCGGCTCTGCGTTTCTGAAATGCCAGGCAACAGAATAATCCTTTTTTTCAATAAAAGTGTTGGCGCACCTGAGTTCATATTTTTGCATCACCTGCAAAATATTCTGCTTCCAGTTTTCATCGCTCATGTAAACAATGGAGGTTTTCCATCCGCTGCCTTTTCTTTTGAACTTTGCACCATGTTCAGCAATAATATTAATATTTAGATGCCCCAGCCACCTGTCCAGCGAACCACTGTCTCTTCCGCTTACAATAAAAATATCGTTACCCGGATCTTCAGAAAGATGATGTAAAAGTTTTAATAAGTTACGATCCGGGGCCGCCTGCTCAGGTACAGCGGAAAAGGGCACCAAAGTGCCGTCATAATCCAGCAGCAGCAAACGATTTTTCCTGCTTTTGTATTTACCGATCAATGCTTCAATTGCTTCAGGATTCAGGAATTTAAATTCAAATTCTTTTTGTTTGATTTTAATAAGCGAGAGTTCATTCATAAAATCTTCACCCCATGCAATAATATCATACTGCCTTACCCGCTTTTGCATGTTCACCAGTTTTTTACTCTGCTGTTCTGCGGGCATACGCAATCCTGCCCTGATGCTGTCTGCTGTTCCTTCTATATCATTTGGATTTATGGTAAGCGCATCGGTCAATTCGCGCGCAGCACCAGCCATTTCACTTAACACAAGCACTCCCTGCAAATCCTGTCTGCTGCTGATGAATTCTTTTGCTACCAGGTTCATCCCATCTCTTAATGGTGTGATCAATGCAAGATCACAGGCGGTATAAAGGGCCATCAGGTCATGAAAGTCCAGGTGTGTGTACTGGTAGTTTACCGGCTTCCAGGTAATATTCCCAATGCGGCTGTTAAAATCTCCAATAAAACCGTCGATCTCAGTTTTCCTTTCCGCATATTTTTTAATGGTATCACGGGAGGGAACAATTACCATTACAAACACTACCTTTTCTTTAAACTCGGGGTATTTTACCAGGAATCTTTCATAAGCTTTCAGCCTGCAGAAAACACCTTTGGTATAATCAAGCCTGTCAACAGAAAATATAATCTTCTGCTGATTAAATTGTTCCCTGTAAGTTTTTCTTTTCGAGGCTACTTCAGGAAGTTTATATGCCGAATTGTATTTTTCGTAATCAATGCTGATCGGGAAAACATCAATTTTAATAAGCCGGTTCTGGTATTTAACAATATGGTGTTCATTTTCGATATTCAAAACCATCTGTATGGTTTCAAGAAAATGCGAGGCATAATCAATCGTATGAAATCCTATGAGGTCCGCGCCCAGCATTCCTTTTAAAAATTCCTCCTGCCATCGGGAAGGCATGAGCCTGAAAATTTCAAATGAGGGGAAAGGAATATGCAGAAAAAAACCTATCGTGATCTTAGGAAAGTGGGCTCTTATTTTTCCTGCCAGCGGCAACAGATGGTAATCGTGTATCCACAGGATATCATCATCATTTAATTTTGAAAGCAAAGCAGCAACAAAGGCCTCGTTCGCTGCTATGTAATTGTCAAAATACTGGGCATTGTATTCAGCATAGGAAGGAAAATAATGAAACAGAGGCCATAATACGGAATTTGAAAGCCCATTATAATACTGGTCGTAAGCTTTAGGAGGAACGAAAACCGGAAGATAACCGAACGCATCATCAGTAAGCTGTACAGTGGCGCTTTCCCATACTTTTTCGGAACAGCCAGGTATGCCTACCCAAAATTTTTCTGAGAATTTTTCTGTTCCGGTGTTTCCGGAGTGGTTGATGTAGCTGCTGATCGCTGATACCAATCCTCCTGAGGAATTGGAAACCTTTATCTGATCCTTTTCATGCCAGATGGTGACCGGCAACCGGTTGGACAGAATAAATAACCTTTTCATTGGCAAAATCGTTAGGGTGAAAAAGAAGGCAATTTTCTGGTTTCGGTAAGTGAAGATAAGGAATCGCAGTAACTTGCTTATTCAGCCCCCTAATAAGTTTATACCACAACAAGAACTGATGAAAATAAACAAAAACCCAATTATCGTTGTTGACGATGACAAAGACGACCTGGAATTGTTGCAGCAGGCGTTTTTGGAATTGAACGTTGAAAATGAAATAATCGTTTTCGATGATGGTTTAAAATTTATCGAGTACATTAAGGCAACAGATAGCAAAACGTTTTTTATTCTGTGCGACATTAATATGTCTAGACTTCCTGGCATGGAATTGAAAAAAATCATCTATGATGATGAGACGTTAAGAATAAAATGCGTCCCATTTATATTTTTATCTACAAGCGGCGCATCAAGTTCGATTATGAAAGCTTATAGCTATGGTGTGCAAGGCTTCTTTATAAAACCGAATACCTTGGAAAAATTGAAGAGTATGCTACATGCCATGATAACTTATTGGAGTGAATCGCAACATCCAAATAGATAATTGTCATTCAAACTGAAACACAACCTGGTTCCTGCCTCTGCATGATGGTTCGAAAAAATTTTCTATCATTGCAACGCTAAACCAAAAACTTTACATGAGGATATCACACCTTATCTTCCTGAGTTTTACCCTGATCCTTCTGTTATTTACAGTAACTACCTATATCAATTACAGGCAATCAGAAAAAGTGCGCGAGAATACGGAATACATGACCATGTCTACCAACATGATGAGGAGCGCCAACAGGGTTCAGCGTAACATTGTACACATGGTGAGCGGATTAAGAGGCTTTCTGCTTACGGGTGAAAATTATTTCCTGCAGGCTTACGACTCTGCTTCCATAGAGAATGCAGCATTGATCAAGGAGATCGCGCTTATTCTTCCCGATACTTCTAACCAGGAAGCCTTGTTAGTTGAAATTGATTCATTAAATAATCAATGGATCAATGAGTTCACCGGACCATTGCGCGATGCAAAACTCAATGCAGAAAAGTCTGTAAAGAATGAAGCATACTATGATCGCCTGTATAAGGAAAAAATGTATGTCAGTGATGAAAGTCAGATCAACCTGGTGCTGAACCGAAAGATCAGGGAATTCATTAGCCTTGAATATGAGTCCAGGGAAAAACGACAGCAATTATTATCTGCATCCATCCAGGAAACAAAAGCCATTTCATTTTCCCTTACTATTTTATCCATTATTGCTGGTTTTTCCGTGGTAAGTTTCCTTGCTTACCGGATCTCCAGAAGGATCGCTATAATGGTGCGCATGGCAGATGCAATCGCATCCGGAAATTTTGAGGTTCAGACAGAAGAACAAGGAACGGATGAGTTAAGCGGTCTTGCGCGCTCATTGAATCACATGGCATCCATGTTGTCCGGATCTTTTAATGAGTTGAAAAGAAAAAACCGCGAGCTGGACCAGTTTGCGCATATTGTTTCTCATGATATGAAAACCCCATTAAGGGGAATTGGTAATGTGGTTACGTGGATAGAAGAAGATCATAATGAGGAGCTGACTCCTAAGGTAGAAGAATACCTGGGATTAATCAAAGGCAGGGTAGAAAGAGGTGAGCACCTGATCCAGGGTTTGCTGTCTTACTCCAGAATTGGTAAGGAGCAGCAGCAGTTGGAAGCAGTAAACATTAAAGAAATTGTTGATGAAGTATTGGAGAATTATAATCTGGAAACGAACATGAAGGTGCAGCTTTCACCTAAACTGCCGGTTATCTATACACATAAGGTTCCGCTCTTTCATGTGCTTTCAAACCTCATTACCAATGCGATTAAATATAACAATAAAGAGCAACCGGTTATTTCAGTTTACCATAAGGAATTTCAAAACCACTATGAATTTTTTGTTAAAGACAATGGGCCCGGCATCAGCAAAAATTATCACGAAAAGATATTTGTTATTTTCCAAACTTTGCATGCAAAGGAGCAAGTGGAAAGTACAGGCGTTGGCCTGGCTATTGTAAAAAAGATACTTGATTCCCGAAACGAAACCATATCTGTTGAATCTGTTCCTGGTGTAGGATCTGTATTTTCCTTTACCTGGAAAAAATCTGTAAGTAATGAATAAGATTATTAGAATTCTGCTTGTTGAAGACGACCAGCTTGATGCCATGGATATCAGACGTTCTCTTGATAAACTGAACATCCTTTATAAGATGATCGTTGCGAAAAACGGTGAAGAGGCCCTTGAAGTTTTAAATGGAAATCACGAGGAGCATTTCGATGAGTTACCCGATATGGTGCTGATCGACATTAATATGCCAAGAATGAATGGTATTGAGCTGTTGAACACCATTCGTAACACTGAAGAATGGAAAGAACTTAAGTGCTTTATTATTACGACTTCCGATGAAAAGGTTGATAAGGAAAGGGCAAATGAACTGGGTGTTTCAGGATATATTATCAAACCATTTAAGGTAAATTCGTCTTCTCTTGATTCTTTCAACCTGATGATTGACCTGATGAATATGAAAGCAGGAAGTTTATAAAATAAGATACAGGTTAATGTTAGTTGGTAAACAATCGTTCCGCCATTCTTTTATCATGTCCATAAATGTCATCCCTGAAATGCAGTACACCCTTACTGTCTACCCATGCCGTAAAATAGGAGATGATCACAGGAACAGGCTCTTTCAGTGTCACCCATTTTTCACTCCCTGCATTCATCAGCGCATCGATCTTTGCATCGGTGAATGAAGGATCATTTCTTAACAGGTAAGCCGCGAGTTTCGTGGGTGCTTCCAGCCTGATACACCCGTGACTATATGCACGTTGTTCCCTCGAAAAAAGCGATTTAGCAGGGGTATCATGAAAATATATGGCATAACTGTTAGGAAAAATAAACTTTACCTTCCCTAATGCATTGCCTGGTCCGGGTTTTTGCCTGATCTGAGGAATACCATTCGATGTACCAGTTTGTTCCATATTATTCTGGCTGAGGTATCCGGGATTTTTCTGCATGGCAGGCATGATCTCCTTCCTTATAATGCTGTTGGGTATATTCCAGTAAGGACTGAATACGACATATTTTAATTCATCATTGAATACAACTGTCCGGTTTGCAGCAGTTCCCACTACCACATTCATATCGAACACCTTTTCCCCTTTTTCAAATACATGGAGTTTGTAATCTGGAATATTTACAATCAGCCGGTCGCCTTCAGGTTCTTTTGGCATCCAGCGCATTCTTTCCAAATTGATCAGGATCTGTTCGATCCTGTTTTTCATAGGTACATTCAGCTCTTTTAAAGTGGCAGGACCAATTACGCCATCTGCCAGGAGGCCAAACCTGTTTTGCGCGTGTTTAACCGCAATTTCCAGTTCAGCATCAAAAAAAGGATGCTGATCATTGGTTTTCAGATCACCAAATGAAAACAATATTTGTTTTACCTGGAGAATGGCTGCCGCACTATCGCCTTTTCTTAAAACTTTTTTGTCGCCCGTATGAATGATCAGCGCTGCATGGTTTTTTTGGAGATCATAATAGACCAGAAGCTGTTCCTTCAGTCTGTGATAATTTACATTCAATGGCACCCATGCATCCAGATTTCTGCCTTTTGTGGCGATTAAGGTATCCAGGAGCTTCAGGGCATCAACTTTTTTACGTGGGATATGCCACTGCAATTCTTTTGGATCCACTTTTCCTTCAAATGCATGGGCGGCATATTCAAAAAAATGGCGGGTAAGCTGCAATTCGGTTTTCGTAAGGACTTCGGCACTCAGTTTTGCATCTGACTCATCCATCAATAACTGCATCTGCTGGTGCAATTGTTTGTCCACGAGTGAACTATCGCCGGAATACCGGGTAAAGCTGATGTGCAGGTTCCAGAAGGCAGCAGCCTGTTCTGCCAGTCCATCCTCGGTAAACCAGGCGAACTGGAAATTACGGTTATTATAAAATTCCCTCATGTTTGACGCTCCAGCTTCATCAAGGTTTGTCTCTTTAATAAAGACCTCCAGTTGAAGGCTATCAAGAAAAAGATCCGAAAAGGCATTGGAAATATTAATGGAACGATCTCTGAACACGGGCAATACCGTTTCTGTTTTCTCACGGCAACTCGTCAGCCCAGCATGTAACAACATACAAATAATGATCAATATCCTCATGAATTTATTAGTGTAAATATCCTGCCAACAGATGAGGTGCAACAGCATCAAGGCCTGCACCTGCTCATTTTTAACCTTAATTAATCAAATGATTTTTTAACAGGTCATTGGACCCCACGAAAGGGATTAGCCAAGGTTTTTCGCTGAATTAGCTGATTTTAAACGATTTTTGCAAGGTCACGGATTTCAAATTAAAAATTTCCTTTAGTTGTGGTATTGATTCTTTTATTTTTTATTGCTCACTGGTATTTATCACTATTTGCGCAATCTTTTTTCCATCACCGTTATGCAGCCCACTGCGCATTTACGATGACCCGATTCTGGGAAAAATTCTTTTATGTGTATTCTTACATCACTCAGGGTTCCTCTTATATGAGTCCCAGGGTTTATGGCATTCTTCACCGGATCCATCATGCATACACAGATACAGAAAATGATCCCCATTCTCCTTCGTACGATAAAAACCTGGTGGCCATGATGTGGAGAACCAGTATTACATATGTAAATATATTAAAGAACCGTGTTCCTGTGGAAGAACGCTTTACCAGGAATGTACCTGAATGGCGCTGGCTCGACTGGTGGGGAAATACATGGTATTCGCGGATTTTGTGGAGTGGGGTTTATGTATGGTTTTATGTGGCTTTTGCACCTTCAGCGTGGTGGTATCTCCTGATTCCTTTTCACATTCTTATGGGGCCTTTGCACGGTATGATCATTAACTGGTTTGCTCATAAATATGGCTCCACCAATTTTGAAACCGGCAATACTTCTAAAAACCTTTTTAAAGTGGATCTGTTGATGTTGGGCGAAGGCTACCACAATAACCATCACAAGTTTCCATCCCGTACAAATTTTGCATATCAAAAAGGAGAATTCGATCCTGTTTATCCTGTTGTAAAATTATTCAGTAAACTCAGGATCATCAGAGTCATTAACACAAAGGCATAAGTATTTAAAAGGATCGTATCCATCCATATTATGGCAATATTTTTTTCAAAAGTGATCAAGGCAGGGGAGCGGCAACGGGAATTTAATTTCAGGAAGCTTTCACAATCTAACGACCTGAATTTCCAGGTTGACGTACCGGATGATAAAGGAAACAGGGTCAACTTCCAGATGTCAAGAAATGAAGAAGGGAAATGGATCACTTCAACACCTTCCTTACCTGTATGGATACAGCATGTTGAAGAAATACTCAATGAGGCCATAATAGAGCAGACAAAAGAACCGGAACGAAGGAAATAACGCGGCAGCAACCAACCGGGCTGCTTATAAGATGAATCAATATTATGTCTATAGCCATTCACAATGAACAGGAAGCTGCGGTAGCGATATTATTTTCTGCGGCCATGCATCCTTCAAAAATAATTTCTGAGCAGCAGATCGAACACCTGTCGAGGGCCATTGTTTTATGTTCCAGATTTCGCGGTCATGAACTGAATGAACTTACAAAAAAAGCAATCAGTTTACAGGCAACAAATGAACCCAAAGACATCATTGAATTTGCTGCTGGTTTTATTGAAGAAGAATTCCGCGAAACACTGCTTGCAATGGTAAGCGAAGTTGTTTTGCTGGATGGACGAATTGATGATGACAGGTCCAATATGTTTGCCATGCTGGCTTTATATCTTGATATATCGCTTGAGCGCATGAAAATGATACTGGCCACATACCTGATAAGGAATAAGTGGAATGTACAGATCGTGGATAAAATGGAATCCTGATCAGAGGAAGGCAACAAAACGGCCGTTGATAAAATATTTCTCTTTTACAATAGAAGGTTTGGTCCAGTCAAGTTTTAAAATGGCGCTGATAGACGAAACCAGATCGCTGTAATTGGAAGGTTTGATAAAAAAAAGATCAGCGCCCATTTCATAGGCGGTATCAATATTGGCAGGTCTCGAAGTACTGGAAAAGATAACAATAGGTATATCTTTTAAAACAAGGTTATTCCTGATCTCGGTAAGGCATTCCAAACCATTTTTGCATGGCATATCCAGATCAAGAAAAATAAATTCAGGAATGAAGTGTTTCAGCAATGAAAGAAGTTCATCGCCATTTTCTACGATTGTAAGGTTAATGGTTGGCTTAACCTGGTTAAGTGCATCTTTAAAGAAATCATGATCATCGCGATCATCATCGGCGAGGATAATAGATTTTATGTCTAAATCCCGGGCTGGTTTCGTATGGCTCATCTTATTTTGCAAGGGTCGTGGGGATAAAGTTATTAAAATAAAGTTTTTAGAAAAGCATTTTATTTGGGGTGCGTCCCCTGGTTGATAAATTATAAAAAAGAATTATGGTATTTGGAAATTGGGAAATAAGTGAAAAAAATATTGCGTTTAAAGGTGATGGATATAATAAGTTTGAAATCCCTCTTCAGGAATTAAATAGAGTGGTTGTTGACCGGAATGGCGACATATTTTATGATTGGATCCTGCTCGCAACAGAAGAGGACTGGCTTACGCAGGATGATTTGTATGATCTTAATTTTGCTTTTGTGTATGCAATCGGAAAATATACCATGGATTTTAATTATAATGTTTTTGATGCTACACTGGCTGAACAGTTTGAAAAATTTGATGAGGAAGAGGATGATGAAGATAATTTCTAACTGGTCTGCCCTGGAACTACAATAAAAATCAGGCCACCGCCTTTCGTGTTTTTAAACCTCTATCTGGCGGATTTTACCTGATAAAAATTCCATCTGGCCGCATTATTTTTAAAAAACCGGTAATTTTTGAATAACTTGAATCTAAATCCAAAGCTCCATATGCAGATCAAAGAATTCAAATATCAGACGAAACAAACCAAAACCTCCCTACTTGCCTGCCATGGTGTTTTTCTTGCCAGGCGATCCGAAGGTGCATTTGCTGTATTCCTTTTCCAGGTGGAAGGTTTTTATGTTGAAATGTTCTATGATGAAACAGAAGCTGAAATCGGTTACATCCGTTCGTTCAGTTCTGTTGAAGAACTTACTCCTTATTTAAATGCGATCGACCTTTCTGAAATTTTCGAAAAACGCAATTAATTTCTATTTTCCTGCTGAGTCTGTGGCCTTGTTTTTGCATTTGGTAAAACATGCCAACCAAAAAACTCGCCATTGAGAAACAGCAAGGTCTTTGCGCTAATGATCCTTTCGGAAATTTCGTTTCCATTCCAAAATCAATTAAAAATTTTGACGGACAATCTTTTGGCTTCAATGAATTATCAGAAGAGGCTATGGAAACCATAAGTGTACCGCTCATGATATTGGAAATGCCTGAACAGCATGAGATCAGTTTTTACTATTATAAATTATTTGGAAGTACAGGCCTGTTGATAGGTGTTGTGAGGCAGGGAAATGAATTTAAAGCTGTGTTCGGACAAAAGAACCCGCAGGGACCACAATTAAGCCAGTTATATAAGAAGGCCCGGTTTATCCATTAATTAGCATCAAATATTTTCATAACTGAATACTTTATCCGTGGTTTCAATTACCATTGCCTGGTATTCATTCATGGCTTGAGTTAATTCTTCATCCGAAAATTTACCCGTGAGTGTATAATTGTTTGTATTCATCAGGTAACCAGAGGAAACTTTTTGGGAATACTTTGCCATTTGAATAAGACATTGGAATTTCAGGGTTCGTTTCTCCATCGGAGATAAGGGTTTTTGTAAAGCTATATAAAAATGACCCCGAACATAAATCATTTTTGGAAATAAATTTAAAGTTCTCCACAGCATCTTTACCTTATCAGTCTGCATGTCTCCAGGCTACCTGTTACTCATACGAATAAAAGGCAGGAATTCCTGCCTTTTATTCTGCTTATCCTGAAATTATAATTGGATTGCCGGAATGTTCCCGGCCGGAAATTTAATTTACTACTGTATTAAAAGTTACTTCAATATCAGTTGAAGATTTATTGCTGTTAACAGGGTCAGACACGGCTTTATTGGGTGGATTACCACTGTAATGCCTTAATACGATCTTCATGGTTCCATTGGCTGCATTTCCAGTTGACCACACGCTGTTCAATCCAAGGGGAATGTTTGCTCCATCAAGGTCAAGTCCTGTTACCTGGATATTACCTGATGCGGAAGGTTCAAAATAAAACCGGTGTGCCTCGGCTTCTCCAGAAATTTCAGTTGTAAGATTAGCAGGTGGGTTCAATGTTTTATTGAATAATTCAAGGGAAACATTATACACTGTATTTGCAGCCAGTTGAATGGCGTCAACTGTTGGTGCAATTCCTCCCGGGCCATCCGGATCATCAAAACTAAACGTTGAAGTTGCACCACCGCCTACCGGGGTGAGTTTTACTGAAAGTGTGGTGATCACTTCTTCATCATTACCTTCTCCATCGTCTTTTTCACATGCGGAAAAAATAAAAGTCATGGAGAGCAATGCTAATAAGAAACGATTCTGCTTCATAGTCTGAAATTTAAAAATTAAAAAGTTTGATTAATTGGGATCCGCAGTCTGAACTGGATGTTTCTTCCTGCTTCATCTGTGAAATAACGCATCGCGTTGAGGTAGTCTCTGTAAGTTGTATTTAAAATATTCCTAAGTCCAATGCCAAAAATGAGGGGAAATTTGCCGGCGAGCACACTTAACGAAACATCTGCATTCCATAAGAAATAGCCGGAAGGGGGTAACTTATAATCCTGTTTCCCGTTGCTTTCATCTGGAACACGTGTCTGTTCCCATACATAGATTGCTTCGGTGGAAATGTATGCGTTTTTTATTTTTTTCCTGTCTGTCAAATTATAAATGAATTCAGATTGGAACCTGTCAGATGGCATACGTATCAGCCAGTCGTTTATGTTATTGTTCTTTGCACGCAGGAGTGAATATTTGTTATTCCATTCAAAATTTTGAAAAGGCCTGAAGGAAGCCAGCAGGTCAAAACCACGCAAACGCACATCGGCCTGTTCATACACATTTTTAGGGAAGGCACCTGCAATCGTTAACACAGGTTCATCAGGTTTAGGCTGCAGGTAAATAAAATTTTTGATATTATTATTATAAAAACTGCCTTCAAGTATCACATTCCCTGATTCACTTGTAAATGTGTTGTTGAATGAAAAATTTAAAGACCTTTCCGGTTTCAGATCCCGGTTGCCTTGTTCATAGGTTGATGTGCCGTGATGAATACCATTACTCAATAATTCATTTACATGCGGCGCCCTGTTTGACAATGTAAGGGTTCCGTTAACGCGCCAATGTTCGTCGATCCTGTTTCCGATATTTAAGGAAGATGCAAAAGTGGTGTATTGGAAATCGTTTTTTTCCTGCACGGCGCCACCTCCTGTGATCCTGCTTGTGCTGATATTTTTATGATCGATCCTGATCCCGGCCTGCGCATCCCATGCAAGATGATTCCACCGCTCTATATGATACAGCCCCCAGCTGTTGCTGTTGTAATCAGGAATAAAATACCTGCCTGAATACCGGTTCTGCTGCTGCATGGCAGTAAGGCCAGTTATCCTGTTGAAATGTACAGGTCCTGCAGTCTCCCAGGTCAATTCTTCTGTAACAGTGAAAATGCCCAGGTCGAGTTGTGGTCTTGTAGTTGTTTGGGAACGGGTAACATCAAACTCTTGCCGGTCGTTGAATTGAGCAGCAAGTAAAAAACTAAACCGGTGATTTCCTGCGGTTTGAAAAACGGATCTTGATTTAACCAGGTGGTGTTGCACCCGCTGGTAAGGTCTCCCAATCCTGTAAGTATTTTCTCCTGTAAAAACCGGGTCAGGTTTATCCGAAGCAATAGCGGCTTCCAGGTCTGTCAGATTGCCTATATGAGAACCTTCAAACAATCCGATCCTGGTGTCAAAAAAACTATAATACAATTCGGATATAAACCTGTTCTTCCTGTACACACCCGACAGCGAAAAGTTTTTTTCTTCATTCCCGGTGTTGTTCAATCGGTAATGCGGAGTGGTGGTATTGGCGCCTTTTTTTAAAGTTCCCTGTAAACGATAAGTAAATTCAGGACGTTTGGTCAGTTGTTGTTCGTATTGTGCTGATACAACGTATTGCCTGTTATTGGAAAAGTAAACCGTATTCAATTCGGCCTGGTAACCGGGAAGGTTTCTTAACGGCCTTGGATCAACAAGGATCACACCACCAATGGCATCGGAACCATAACGTAATTCTTCAACACCTTTGATTACGGTGAGCCTGTTGGCAATAAAAGGATCGATCTCAGGTGCATGTTCATTTCCCCATTGTTGTCCTTCCTGGCGCACTCCATTGTTGATGGTGAGGATACGGCTTCCATGCAGGCCATGTATAACAGGTTTAGAAATGGTGGCACCGGTTTGAAGCATACTTACGCCATTGATCCGGCTTAATGCTTCACCTAGCGTTTGACCCCTGGTCTCCTCAAGTTCCCTTCCGCTTAATTCCTTTTTTATTCCGGTGACCTGGTGTGTGCGTTGTGCGGAAACAGTGATGCCTGATAGCGTATTTTGCAACAAAGGAAGATCAATGTCCAGGTGACGGTTTCCATATACAGAGATACTTTGAAAAATAGAGTCCTGCTGGTTATACACTACCCGAATGGTATAATTACCATTACATAGAGAATCAAAAACAAAGTCACCCCTGTTATTTGTGATTTTTACCCGATTCAATTCAACAATTGTAATCGTTGCCCTGTCCAGGTTCTCATGTGTAAATGAATTGTGCACATGACCTGATAACCTGGAAACACATTCCTGTGCATTCGAATAAAAAGAGAGGAATGCAAAAAGCAAACAAATAAAATATTTCAAATTCTGACATTTAGGATGATCAATAATGGTAGCTATGCAATAAGTGCAGGCGGACCTTTATTATCCCTTGAAAGAATATGTCTGAAGAGGTAAAACGGTAAGTCAACTGAAAATTCAATCGCATTTTCAGGTACAAAACCAAAATTTATTAAACTGGGGTACCACGTAAAGGGTGATTCAACAACCAGGTTCTGGAAATGACAATTGATCCCTGCATTGTTTACTGATGTTGCGTGGTTGATGGTAGTTAAAGAATCGTCTGTATGATCTGCAATAAGATCATGAAAATATTTTTTAGGTGTGATGCTGATCAAAAATAAAAGCATCAGCACCAGTGAAAAGAGCGATTTTATGTGATCTGTCTTCTTCAAATCTATAATTTAATGCCGCACCTTCCCAGCCGAAAATTAATGATATGTGCTGTAATTAATAGAAAAGCACCTGATCCTTTAAACATGGCTTCAGGCAAACCAGCCAGGTGAGTATTACCTGTAATAAGAAAAAGAATGCCAGAAACAAAAAGAAACAAAACTGTTTTTTGTTTATGAATTTTATAACCCTGGAAAATCGCATAACTACCAGCTGATGCAGCAATTACGATCATCAAGATCTCGATCCATAGATTACTCATAATTTCCAGTCCGGCAAGCGACAATGAGGTAACAAACAACGGAAGCACCACACAATGCACCAGGCAGCCCAGTGAAACAGCCACACCTATTTTGTCCATCTTTTCTTTTAATGCCTGCGTTTCCATAATTAGCTAATGCAACAATGATGCAAATATATGAATTCTGGGAGTTAATGCCAATTTTTTATGGATGTTGGCGATTTAATGTTTAGTTGAACGGTTGTTGAACAGTTGTTGAAGCTGTTCCCCTTCATTTACAATTTTAAATCTTTACGCTTTCGCGCCTTAGCAGCAGGCAGTTTTTTTAAAGGGATCTGAATGATTAAACAGAAACAGCAACGACTCCATCACTTGCTGCTTTTTCTTTTTTAAACCTTTCCAGTGCATCTTCCAGGGAGGGCAGCAATTGTCCTTTTTCACTTCCCAAAACGCTGTTAACCGGTCGTCGGGCAGCATAATTCATCAGTTCTGCAGGTACTGGATTTAATAAACTGCTGTCCAGCTCAAAACATGCAGCAATTTTCAGTGCGAATTCATACCAGCTTACCGCAGTTTTATTCGCAAGATGCCAGATGCCTTTTTCACTATCAATTAAAAGATCAAGAGAAGCATGTACGAGATCCGGGACATAAGTAGGGGATATAAGTATATCGGAAACTACGGGGATAAAATTTTCCTGTTCCAAAGAAGTCTTTATATAGTGTGCAAAATTATATTCATCCCATGGACCAAAGAACGCACTGGTCCTCACCATAAGTGCATTTGGGTTTAGAGTAAGCACACTTCTTTCAGCATCTGCTTTACTCATACCGTAAACATTCAGTGGATGAACAGGATCCGACTCCAAATAAGGTTTCTTTTTTTTTCCGTTAAAAACAAGGTCAGAAGAAAAGCCAAGCAACCTGATGCCTTTTTTATTTGTTGCTGCTGCCAGCAGTTCAGGTCCTCTGCAGTTGTCCCTGAAACAGGGTTCACATTCTTTCTCTGCATCATCCACACGTACAAAGCCTGCCGCATTGATCACTGCCCACGGCTGATATTCATCAATAAGCGATTCCACTTCCCTGGCATTACTGATATCACATTCATTTCTGCTGATCAATTTATAGGGAAGACAACGTATTTCGCAAATGCGCGCAAATGCTTTACCTAATGTTCCATTTTTACCGATAATAATAATGGGTTCCATCTTTTGCTTTTTCTTTGGAACAGGATTTATTGTGGGTCCATAAGCAATCCGGCAGCTTCTTTGCCACCAGCCATCACTTTTGGCGAGGGGATGATCGTTCGCGTTTTGTTTTGTTATATCCTTAATATAAGAAGCAAGGGCAGTAGGCCTTAATTTCCCTCCACTCACATCAAAAGCCCCTGGTTCATAATCACCGCCATTCTGAGTAAGTAGTTTATTCCAGCCAAAAGAACCCAGCATAGCCCATGTGGTAATACCCTTGATATCTATGCCGGCTTCCATGGTACGTATTGCTGCTTCATTTACATGTTTAAACCATTTGATTTGTTCTTCGCGGTGACAATGTAAATGAACTTCGGTGATGGCCATAGGTGCTTTAAATCTTTGCCATGCTTCCCTGAGTAATACTTCAATGCCTGTTGCTTCCTCCAGCTGCACCCTTACTGCTTCCACATCTGCATATCTATGTTTTACATTCGATCCGTGTGTGTGCTCAGGATACAACGCCAGCCTTTCATCAATATACCTTTCAGACGTGAGGTAATGGTTGAAGCCAAAAATATCAGGAGGGCAGGGGTTGCTGAGAAAGAACTCGAGATCTTCATTTGGAATATCCAGATCCTGGAAATGATTCCAAAGAAAATGATGATGGTCAAATTTTCCGCACAGCAAATCAAAAGTCAGCCAGCGTCTTTCATTTTCATAATGTGCCTGGTATTTCAGTAAATCCGTACTGTATGTTTTTCCAAGATCTTCTGTTTGAATCAGTTTAGCTTCCGGATTAATTTTTCTGATCTCCTGCATGGATAACACGGTTCCTTTTAATTGCTGGAGCAGCATCATGAAAAATGAACGCGCACTTTTTTTATGTGGATACCAGATGCCATACAATCCGCTGAACCTGGCAGTTGTCAATGGTTCATTTATGGGTGTATAATATTCCAGCCATGGAAATTTTTCAGCCACCGCACGCGCATAACCCGATAATTTTTTTCCAAATAATGGATCGGCCAAATTGGTGAATGATGGACCGCTGCCATGGTGTACCAGTCCCGCAATCACATCTATGTTTTGGTCCCGAAGGGTTTTTAATTGGCCTTCGGTCCAGGTCCAGTCTATCGCTGTGGTTTCTTCCGGCTGATGCTTTTCCCACAAAACAGGATAGCGCATTTTTTTAATGCCCAGGTCAGACAGCTCTAAAATGTCACTACTCCGGTAATAATGGCCGGAGTAGTGAAGCTGATCGAAAAACCTGTTTTTTACCCTGTTAATGGTGCATTCAATGCCGCCCCATATTTCAGGTTGTTTGCAATACTGTTTTTCCATTCAATTGTGTTTCAGGTTCATGTTGCTTGATCTTTTTATACGTGGTAAGCGCCTGCGCAACTACCTGGTCCATGTTGTAATATTTATATGTAGCCAGTCTGCCAACAAAATATACATTGTCTTTTGAAGCAGCCAACTGCTGGTATTTCTTATACAGTTCTGCATTTTCAGGTCGGGGAACAGGATAATAAGGATCGCCTTCTGCTTTGGGATACTCGTAAACTATCGCTGTTTTAGGATGGATCTGTCCCGTGAGGTATTTAAAATCTGTGATCCTTGTGTACAATTGTTCGTTTGGATAATTAACCGTTCCTGTTGGTTGAAAAACTTCTTTATCAATCGTTTCAAACTTGAATTCCAATGACCTGTAAGGAAGTTTGCCATAGCAGTAGTCAAAGTATTCATCAACAGGTCCTGTGAAGATCATGTTTGCAAATGGAATGATATCAATGATGTCTTTATAATCCGTATTCAGCATGATCTTGATATTCGGATGTGTGAGCATTTTACGAAACATGTTGGTATATCCATGTAAAGGCATGGCCTGGTATGTATCTGTAAAATAACGGTCATCCCTGTTGGTCCTGGTAGGTACCCTTGCTGTTACGCTGGCATCCAGCTCTGATGGATCCAGGTCCCATTGCTTCTTTGTATAGCCTTTAAAAAACTTTTCATACAATTCCCTTCCCACTTTACTCACTACTACATCTTCAGAAGTTTTTACACCCGCCACTTTTTCAGCTTTGGAAGCAAAAAAATCTTCTACTTCTGAGCTGTTAAGATTCAAACCATAAAGTTGGTTGATCGTATTAAGGTTAATAGGTATGGGCACAAGTTGTCCCTCAACACTTCCCAAAACACGGTGTTCGTAAGGACGCCATTCAGTGAATTGTCCCAGGTATTCAAAAACTTCTTTTGAGTTGGTATGAAAAATATGAGGTCCGTATTTATGAATCAGTATGCCGTCGTTGTTATAATAATCATAAGCGTTTCCTGCGATATGATCTCTTTTATCAATGATCAGCACTTTTTTATTGGCTTGAGTTGCCAGCCGCTCTGCCAGTACACTACCTGCGAAGCCGGCGCCTACAATCAAATAATCAAACATATAATTTCTCCTTCACTTTAGTGCTAACTGATTTATTCATTGCTTCTTCAATATGTCTTACCATCTGGCTCCATGTTCTGTCCCATGAATTGCCTGATAAAAATTCATCAACTTTTTTTAGCCAGCGTTTCCTGCTTTTCTTTTTTAGCTCGATTTCAGCTGCTGCAATAAATTCTTCAGCATTGCTTACAATATGTACCAGCTTATGATCACCGTAAGGAGAAACAACATCTCTGATTGGAGTTGAAATCACAGGCTTTCCTGCTGCGAGGTATTCAGGCGTTTTTGTTGGACTGATAAATTTTGTTGATTCATTCATTGCAAAGGGGATCGTGGCAATATCCCATCCGGCAATGTAGCCTGGCAATTCTTCATATTTTTTTCCACCCAGGTAATGAATGTTATCGTATTGCGGAAGGTCTGCAGGATCTATTTTAACGATAGGTCCAAGAATCACAAACTGCCATTCAGGCCTTGCACTGGCCACTTTTTCCAGCATTTCAATATCAAACCTTTCGTCAACTACTCCAAAAAATCCAAACCTTGGACCTGCAATGTTTTTTTGATCGGCAGGTTCATTTTTCAAAGTTCTTGCAGACCCGAAATGATTTTTATCGATACTGCTTGGAAATGCATAAATATTATGGTGCTGTGATTTTTTACTTTCATAAATACTATGTCCTCCGGTAAATACAACATCTGATTTTTTGAAAAGTTCCTTTTCCCTGATGGTTAACTGGGGCGGAGCAAATTTAAATGCCGACAGTTCGTCCATGCAATCGTAAATTACCAATTCAGGTGTCAGGTCTTCCGTAAATGGAAGTGCCATAGGGGTGTAGTACCAGCTGAAATAGCGGTTCACCTGCATTTTGGTAAATAAATTCTTTATAATTTTTTTAAGCTTGCTGATAACTTCTTCTTCACTCAATCCATGTTTTAAATGAGGGGTTACAATGTAAAGGTTTTCATTATAATTTTCAATGTGTACCTTTTCTTCATCATTGTGAAAAATGGGTTCTTCAATAAAGAAAACGCGCTGATGTTTTGAAAATCGGCTTAGCAAATGGTTAGGTCTTTGAAAAACAAATCCCCATCTTAAATGGGAAAAGCATACCAGGTCAACCTTGTGCAGGAAGGCACAAGATGCATCTTCAATATTTTTAATCATGTAGTTACTGATGCTATTTACATGCCAGCATTCTGTAATAAGTAATTCAAGAGATCACTGTAATCGGTTGAAATAGAATGTAGAATAACATCCTCATTAAGAATTCACTGTATACTACAGGTTGAGTTAAAATGGCGGATTAGCCAAAGTTTTTAAAAACTTTTTATGGGAATGAAAAGAAGCCGTTTCAAAATGACATGAATGGGCGATGGTCAATGGTCAATGGTCAATAGTGAATGGTCAATAGTGAATCATTTGGTGTCCGGTAAAAATCAAACATCACTTTTAGTTAAGCTATTTTGCCTCAGGCTGGCGGGTCTCGTACCTGCCCCGCTGCTAAATTCCCGTGGTGACTAAAGCCAGGCAACAAAAAGGCTTCCCGCAGATTACGCAGATTTTCGCTGATTGGTATTCTGCTTTCATCAGCGCGATCTGAGGGTAACAAGGCAGGTACTGGGGTCAAATAGATCCAGGGTTTCTCACCAAAAGAAATTCCAGGCACATCATCTTATCACATTTGGGTGGTTGTGTGCGCCTTATTGCTCCTGATTTTTCCTAAGAAATCTTTAACCCTAAGGTGGAGCAATACAGCGCGAAGAACGATTGCACAATCAGATCGCATGGAGTTGCACCTGTTTTCATTTTTCGGTGCGCTCCCTTGCGCAATCATCCGAAGGTATCTGGTAAAAACAGACTGTTACGCATTGATTGAGCTTGAATTTTTGCCTGCCCACCGAAGCGAAGCGCAGGAGGGGCCACCTTTTTTTTCAAGAAAAAAGGTGGAAGATGCATTTATCATAGCGCTGTTCTCCGGCAAAGAAACTCCATTAGGTTATTGCAATTGTAAAATATAAGGCCCGGTAGAAGTAATCATCAACAACGCCAGAACCATTGCGCGTTTCGAAATCAAATAAATTTCCCCGGACAACTGTGTTTCTGGAATCACTTTTTTCTGGGGAAAGTTTTATAGCCTCAAATCAGTCGCTGAAATTCAGTGTGGGCTTGAAGGATGTTGTTTTTTTAAAACCTAAGCCCCCTTATTTGGTTTGGAGAGTGATTCAATCACTATAGCTTAATTGAATTCTTTTGATTTTTAAGAATGCTCAGAGATTTTCTCTTACAACTTTTGGGTGGCTGCCGCGCCTCATTGCTCCTGTTTGTAACTTGAAGAATCATCATACCTAAGATGGAGCAATTCAGCGCATCCAGACTTTTAAATAATCAGGACGCGGGGTGTTGCACCTGTCTTATCATACGGAGGGCTCTCTTGCGCAATCATCCTAAGACAACTTGTAACCGATACTGCTCCGCATTGATTGCGCTTGAATTTTTGCCTGCCCCCGAAGCGAAGCGCAGGGGGGCTCCACCTTTTTTTTTCAAGAAAAAAGGTGGAAGATGTATTTAAAATAGGTCTGCTGTCCGACAAAGAAACTCCATTAGGTTATTGCAATTGCAAAATCTAAGGCCCGGTAGAAGTAATCATCAACAACGCCAGAACCATTGCGCGTTTCGAAATCAAATAAATTTCCCCGGACAGCAGTGTTTCTGGAATCACGACAGTTATTCTTTATTTATACCATTTCGGTCACAATAGTCAAATTCAAATTCATTATACCCGATAGGGTATAGTTTAAATAAACAAAATCCCTACGCTTTCTAAAAAGTATCATATCCCAAATGCAGGGTTACAAGATGTGCATTAGACAAGTATTCCACGCGGCTTTTTATATTAAGGCGGCACGCGCCTGCCCGCAAGGCAGACAATTAGAAAACCAAAAACGCTACAAAACTGTATTCTTCCCCATCTGTCAATCTGATGCATTATCTATTTTTTATATTCTTCCCTTGCTATTTTTAATTCTTATATTTAGCAAAAAACAGGCTGATGAATAAGAATGGACCAGTGATCGTGATTGAGGATGATGCAGACGATCAGGAAATGCTGAACAAAGTGTTCAAAAATTTAAATTACCAGAACGAGATTTTGTATTTTTTTGATGGACAGGAAGCGTTGGACTATCTCAATACAACCGACCGGTTGCCTTTCCTGATTCTCTCTGATATTAACATGCCCAAACTGAATGGGTTTGAATTAAGAAATAAATTGAAGACCGATGCGGATCTTCAGATCAAATGCATCCCATACCTTTTCTTCTCTACCGCCTTAAACCAAAAATCCGTTATTGAAGCTTATAGCATGTCCGCCCAGGGATTTTTTGTAAAACAAAATTCCATGGCCGAACTGGAAAAAACCATCAGCGTAATTATGCAGTACTGGAAAAAATGCGCCGCGCCAAATGATTTTTAAAGCTTAATGCTTCCTTTTCCTTCTACCCTATCCCCTCCTCACTGCTGTCTGGTAAAAAATCAAACATCAATTTTAAATAAGCTATTTTGCCTCAGGCCGCCGGGCCTCCTACCTGGCCAACAACCTTTTTGTTGCCTGTAGCCTTGAGAACAGGCAATAAAAAAGCCTCCCGCAGACTACACAGATTATCGCTAATTGGTCTTCTACGTTCATCAGCGCGATCTGCGGGCAATAAAAAAGCCTCCCGCAGACTACACAGATTATCGCTAATTGGTCTTCTACGTTCATCAGCGCGATCTGCGGGCAAAAAGAAAAGCCTCCCCCAGACTACGCAGATTATCGATGATTAGTCTTCTGCGTTCATCAGCGCGATCTGCGGGCAAAAAAAAGTTCTCCAGCAGATTACGCAGATTATCACTGAATGGTCTTCTGCGTTCATCAGCGCGATCTGCGGGCAAAAAGAAAAGCCTCCCCCAGACTACGCAGATTATCGCAGATTGCTCTTCTACGTTCATCAGCGCGATCAGCGGGCAAAAAAAAGTCCTCCCGCAGATTACACAGATTTACAGCAAAGGAATAACAAAAACTGATGTTTACTGACGGGCTTTTATTTACCACTCA
>MWWA01000026.1_pt1 | contig 58847 bp, 53 predicted proteins | sample 1047341 | NCBI WGS metagenome assembly MWWA01 (sample SAMN06349978, study PRJNA376086) | soil metagenome | isolation source: MS5-1 sample Antarctic (ecotone) soil | place: Antarctica | collected 2015-01-13
CAACAACGCCAGAACCATTGCGCGTTTCATCGAAATCAAATAAATTTCACCGGACAACAGTGATTGATCAATGATCATTATAATTAAAATTGATAACCATTTTGCATGGGAAGATGGTTTTTTTAAAAAAATTTGAATGCTACATATTCGGTTTTAAGATTTAGAAATCAGAATATTACGCAGGAAATTACCGGATGAATAAAAAAAACTTTTTAAAGAAGCTTGCATTTTAAAAATTCAGCTATTAAGTTTGCTCCACCAATCCTTCGAAAACAACCTCAATAATCAAATCAATCTGTACCGGATCTAAAATTGCAACTTTCTGCAAACCTTCCCCTTGTACTTATTGATTGATGACGCTGAACGCTTAGTTCATTATCCTCCGAATGACCAGCAATAAAATTTGCAATCAATCCTCCGTGAACCACACCTATCCATTTTTCTATTAATGCCAGCCAATCCTTAGTAAAGATCATTTTTCATTGATCCAAACCTTCCTGTGGGCCACTATTTTTTAAAAAAATAAACGTACCCCCATGAAAAGAATTTTAATGTCTTCTGCATTCGCCTGTGCCTTATTATCAGGGTCTATGGCTAAATCTCAATCTTGCTCAATCGTAAACAATTCGGTATGCGATGTCATTACTGAAAGCTTTGAATCCAATCCCACACCACGTGGTTTTTCTTACAGTGGTTTTGAATTTGCAGGCCCTCAAACTTCCGGCCGGTCCCTAAGAGTGGGAAGTGCCACTTCCACCACAGATTATCTTGTAACTTCTCCAGCATACTATTTTCAGAATGGTGGGAGCACCCGAATAGGATTTACAATCGCAACGGGCCCCATTGGAGGAAGTAACAATTATTTCGAACAGGGAGGATTGAATTTCACGCTTCAAATACTTTCAGCTTCCGATGTAGTTATTACTTCCTGCACCTATTATATACCTGCAGCCGGCACTTATTGCATGCAGATTGTTGATGCTGCAATTATGAGCGGCACCAACTACAAATACAGGTTTATTTTTGTAACAACAGAAAATATTACTGGCAGCAGGTGGATCAGCTTTGATAACCTTTCATTATCCTCCAGTCAGCAGGCCGTGCTACCTGTAACTTTTGTTTCCATCACTGGCAAAAACACCACTTCAGGAAACATGATCAACTGGACCGTTGCAGGTGAGGTGAATGTAGCGAAATATGAAATCGAAAAAAGCAGTAATGGAAAATCCTTCTCCAAAAATGGTGAAGTAATAGCAGGCGGAGTTACAGGTTATACATATACTGATGTAAATCCAGGCACTGCTACCAATTATTACAGGATTAAATCTGTGGATGTTGATGGAAAAACCAAATTAAGTCCAACAATCGCCATCAAAACTGCAAGAGGTGGTAAAGGAAAAATCGCACTAGCTGCATTTCCTTCTCCTGCCATTAGCGAAGTAACCATTCAGCACGACGCCATAACCTCCACTGGTGTTCTCAGTATCACAGCTGGTGACGGAAGGTTAGTAAAAAATATAATCCCTGCCAGGGGAAGTATGCAGACCATCATCAGTATGGCAGGTTTTACACCTGGACTTTACATTATAAGGTTTCAGAATGAGGAAGGAGAAACAGAAACGATAAAGATCGTTAAGCAGTAATCTTCCCACTACAAATCAAAGTTTAAAACAGGGCGGAGCCATTCATGCTCCCGCCCCTGTATTAAACCAAAAAGAAAATCATCCTGTCCGATACCTGTGATCAAACCATCTTAAATCTTCGGCCATGAAAAGAAATTTTACTCTAGCCATAATAATCCTGCTGGTAATCAAAGCCAATGCCCAGGTTATGTTGAATGAAGTGTATCCGATTCCGGGAGCTGGTCGTCATGAGTTTTTTGAATTATTCAACAATGGCACCGGATCAGCCCCTGTTTCCATGGACCACTATACCCTTATTACCTATTTTGAAGAAGCAGGAAATCAAACAGGATTTTACGTTCTCGATCTTCCTGACATGCCTGTTCCCTCTCAATCTTATTTTGTTGGAGCATCAGCAACACCATTTAATTACCAGGGGATCAACAATAGCAATTCCGCTCAATTCAGCTGGAATGATAGCGCATTCCTCAATGTAAATAATGGCTACTTAAAAAAGTGGTATGCGAGTAGTAATATTCCCGCAGCAATCGACGGAAATGATTATTATGATCTTGCAGCTACTCCGGCAAATTTGAACAACTTCTTTTACAAAGTTGGAGGCGGAAATGCCAGCTATGGAGTTTTTCTATACAGAGGTGGCACCCTCGTAAATTGCTTTTTAGGAGGAGTTGGGGGCAGTAATAATATGCCCTCTTATATTCTTTCTATGCCGCTACTGCATATTAATATGATGGGAAGCGCACCAGATTTTGACATTGTATTTTCTGGTTACACAAATACGCCTTTTGAATCAGTGACGCAGGAAGTAGGAACAGATAATGGATATATCAGGTTAAGAGATGGATTTTGCGGATCATGGAACAAATCAAGTGCAACGGTTAACCATACACCTGGCTTCACAAATGGCGGTTCAGGTTTTGAAGCAGCAACCATTAGTGTGGCGGCAGTAGTGGTGCCTGGAAATGCTACAACAGGTTCAAATGCGAATTATGATGTTGTAGGTGCGCCAGTTACCAGTTTCCCTATAACCATGCAAATTATTACCGATGTGGGCACATCTCCTTCATTATTAGATGCAGGTGATACTTTGGCCGGACAAAACACAGAAAACATCATTACTGATGGTCCATTTACTACAAACTTCTTTCCCCATAAAGCCCATATCCTTATCGTGGTATACACAAATGCGGGTTGCATTGACAGGATCATGGCGATACCAAACATTGGCGTATTGCCCATAAAACTGACTTCCTTTAAAGGGAAAAGATCGGGAGAAAACGTTCATCTTGAATGGGTAGTTGAATCAAATGAAGAAGCACAATCATTTACAATACAGTCAAGTGAAGACGGCAAAAATTTCAAACCTGTAAAAATCATTTCCAGTACGAACAAAACTGGCCAGGAAAATTATTCCTTTAGTAATCAATTACCCAAAGAAAATTACTACAGGATCCAGATAAAAGATGCATCAAATAAAATATCGTACTCCAATATTGTCTATTTAGAGGGTGGGCAGCAGGAGAGCAAACTTGTGGTTATTTCAGATCCTGGAGAAAGTACCATCAGGTTCAGGTATAAATCTACAGAACAAACAATGGCTACTGTAACCATTTACAATGCATCCGGATCAAAAATCCATGAAAGAATGTTACAGTTAACCAAAGGAGAACAAAACATAATACTTCCAACAGATCATAAAACTGCCGGAGTTTACATATTGGAAGTTAGTACGTTAAAGAACCGGCAGGTATGCAGGTTTGTAAAACAATAGACGATTTTTTTAGGTACGGATTATTGATCGAAGGCTCCTTTATAGGAGCCTTCCTTATATTATACTTAGTAGAAATACGGAAAAAAATAGAAAAAAATAAGTAGAAACACTTGCAATCATTAAAAACCCCTATTACATTTGCACCAGGTTGGTAGGTAATTATACCTAGCAGCTTTGAAAACTACCAGAACAGTATCCACCATTTCGACCACAAGTACTGTTCTTATCCAATTCTTAGCAAAGCCACATAATCAAACTGTACCCCAAATGAAACGTAAAGCTTCACTGCTCGTGCTGGCTGCTGCCATGCTAATGAATCTTGATGCAACTGCTCAGATCAACGAAAATTTTGAACCAATAGGTTTACTTTCCCCGATTTCTTCTCTTGTAGGAGCCGGATGGCAATTTTCCGATGTCAACTGGAGTAATTCCAGCGTGATCACAAATACCGGAAGTGTTTACATCCTTCCTGCTACAAACGGCACTGTATATGGCTCAATAAATTCGCCTTTCCAACTGTTTTCCGGCAACCATACCCTGTCCTTTAAATACAAACTGGATAAAAAGCTGAGTACGAATGCTTCCAGGGGGATCAGCTTTGGTATTATGAATGCATTAGGACAGTTCACAGAAATATCAGTTGTTTCCTTGTCAAGTGCCGCTCCAGTAACCGTTCAAACTTTTACTTCAAACTTTACGGTTACACCTGGCATTTATCGTGCAGCCTTTAAAATGATGGGTTCGCAGGATGGCAATACTTATCTCTACATGGATGATATAAGTATTACCAATGTCATTACAAGTTATGCTTCCGGTGTAAATGGTATTCCGGTTGCCGTTAATGATCAGTATGCGTCATTTGGTTCCATGCCCATTACCGGTAATGTGATCACAAATCCGCTGGGTCTTGACAGTGATCCTGACGGAGAAAAGATAACCGCCCTTGTGGTTACCCAGCCAGCGACAGGAACTTTAACGCTGTCTCCTGATGGATCTTTTACCTATACGCCACCGGTGGCCGGATTTGCTGGTGGATTGATCACTTTCACTTACAGTATTACAGATGATTCATTTACCCCTGCAACTTCAAATGTGGCTACAGTAACGTTAAGCTACCCCGCACAAATCATATTACCTGTAAAACTGGTAAGCTTCACCGGGAGCCTTGAAAAAAATAATGTAAACCTCAGATGGACTGTAGAAGGAAATGAAACAGCATATGTTTTTGAAATAGAAAAAAGCATTGACGGGAGAAATTATACCAGGATCGCTACTGTAAATGCCACCTCAAAAGAAGGAAAAGAAAGTTATGCAACGCAATTGATGCAGGCGGATGGTAATGGCTATTACAGGATCAGGATCATTGAAACAGATAACACCATCAGCTATTCAAAATTCATCAGGTTTGCTGCAACAGGTAAAGACGCTGTGAGCTTGCAGTTACTCAATAACCCAGTAAAAAATGACCTGCGACTGAATTATGTTTCTGGACTTCAGGGCCAGGTACAGTTGCGTGTTTATACAGCTGGCGGGCAAATCGTAATTTCAGAAAAAGTTGCGTTTCATAAAGGTCAGAACGCATATACATTAAATGCTACAGCACAATTAGCTCCGGGCATGTACATCATTGAACTGCTTAACGGAACAGAAAGAACCGCACAGAAATTTATTAAAGAATAATGGTTGGATTTGCCTCAAATAAAAAAGCTCCCCAAACGGAGCTTTTTTTATGCCTTGAAGATTATTTATTTCACTGTTGCCCGGTAAAAAATCAAACAAAATCAATTGAGCGATAGTGATTGAATCTCCTTCCAAACCAAATAAGGGGCTTCAAGTTTTTAAAAACACAACATCCTTCAAACCCACATTGAATTTCAGCGACTGGTTGGAGGAAATAAAACCTTTACCGGACAACAGTGATTATTTATTGATGTATTCCTGCAGTGATTTCACATAAACTTCAAATGCCTTGATACCCGGCTTTGTGATCCTGCAAATGGTTTGCGGGTAATTGTCCTTGAATTGTTTGATCACTTCAATATAACCTGCATCCTTAAGCTTTTGCACCTGCACGCTTAAGTTTCCTGCGGTAGCACCAGTCTTTTCTTTAATAAAAGTAAACTCTGCTTCCTTAACGCTGATCAGCAGGGAAACGATCGCAAGCCTTAGTTGTGAATGTAATATAGGGTCCAGGTCTTTAAACACTTATTTCATGGGTTGTAGGTTATGGAATTCCCTGTTTGCTAAATGACCGGGAATGATATACCCGCACAATACTGCGGCAGCATGCAGCAACATGGTAAATTCAAATTCTTTTACAAATAATGAAGCGAATGCAAAACCCCAGGTAATAAATGCTCCTATCACCGAAGGTTTGAATTCAAGAATGGCACCATAGATCAGGATCCAAAAACCGTAAAGTCCTAACAGCAATGCAAACCCTTGTACAGGATGTACGCCACCTGTATTCATTGAAATGATGATCAGCATCAGGGAAATGAAAAAGCCAACATTCAGTTTTTCAAAAACAGCCATAGTATAGGTTTTTACGCGGGCTGACTTTTTTAATAAAAAACTCCGCACCGATTCATATACCAGCAGAACTAAAGAGAGCAATCCAAAAATATTCCAAAAGAAAAAAGTGTTGAACCAATTGAATTTTAAATTCAGATAGGTAACCATTGAAGCGCAAAACAACAACCACCCCCAAACGATCCAGCCTTTTCCATCATCGCTTTGCTCCTTTTTTGCTTTCTGGATCATTTGCTGAATGACCAGGAAACTTTCCTGGCCGCTCATTTCCTTTTCTTCCATATTAAATGATTTCATTTTTTAATAAATGTCCCGGAATAATGTAGCTGGTAAGTATAGCGATTGCAGAAAGCAACAACTGGTAATCAAATGGAACAAAAACACAGGCGATGGCCAGGATCCAGTTAAATACCCCTCCAATTACAAGGGGTCTGAATTCAAGGATCTTTCCTGAAATAAATGTCCCCAATCCATAAAACAGGATATAAAACGGGTACCCGTTCAACCAGCCACCGGGAAGCCTGGAAATGATTACACTCAAAACAAAAAAACTGATCCCAAGGCCCATCCATAAATAACCCATACTGGTTCCTGCATAAGTTTTTACTGTTTCTCTTCTGCTTTGCTTTGCAGAATATACAATGGTAATTATGGCGGTGGGCACTGTAAGTATCCATACAATATAATGATGCCTGTATTCCATTACCACTTTCAAAAAAAACTGCATCAAAATCGCAAAGAACGCCACCCAGCCCCACAAGAGAAAATAAAACCGGTTCTCTCCAAGATTGGATCTTGTTTTTGTGATCATGGACTGTATCAGCCTGAGGCTTTGTTGCGGACTTAACTGATCATCTTCTTGCATACGAAACTTGATTTATTTTGTTTGCGAAAGAAAATATTGAGTAGTAGTTCTGCCCCATGCAGGATCTAAAGAATGTTTAGGATTGAATGCATCAAATTTCTGCAGCGCGTATTCAAATAATTTTTTTGCTTCTGATTTACTGCCACCAAATTGTTCTGGTGTATAAAATTTATCCTGACCAAGTAACAAATAAATTCGGGGGTTTTCAGAGTTCAGCCTTTTTGCAGTTTCAAGCGCTTCTGCTGCAACCGGACCATATTGCATGTACCTGCTCATAGGGTCGGCCATCATTCTTAAACTGGCAATCATTTTCTTTACAATAAAGATCTCGGAATTGTCTTTTGATAAAGCCTCGCTCTTATTTAACAGCTGTTCTGCCTTGTCGGCAATTGGATCGAGTGTGGAAGCAAGTCCGCCATTCATGCCACCATCCATCATTAAATACCCTGTAAGCACTTTTGTATAGGCTGCATAATAATAAGGATGCCACTGGTTCTTTTCTGCATCAGCAATTCTTTCAAATGCTGCAGCGAGTTCATTCAATCCACTCACTGAATTTGTTGTATCCACAGCGGCCACCCTGTCTTTCATCGTGCTACTGTATTTTTCCGACTGGCTGAATGCACTGAAAGTGATAAGAAAGAGGACAAGGGAAAAGAGAATTGTTTTCATGATCTATGGTTTTTGATTTTTTAATTTTTGATATTCGCTTTCAATTGTATTTCCGGTATTCACATAAGCACCAAGGTAATGGAACACTAAACCAATTCCCCAGCCGGCTGTGGACCATACAGGCCATGGAAAATCAGAATTGAAACTCCTTGATCCTGAGAAATACCATATCATCCACAACATGGCATTCACTAGCAGATAGGTTACAAGGTGTGATTTAAATGAAGCACGCCTGTGTGCAATTTGCCAGAGATGCGGGTCTCTGTCTGCAGGTGGCTGTTGAAAATCGCTTGACATAATAAAGAAGGATTTAAGGTTGAAGAATTTTTTATTTTAAAGATTACAAATTACTGTTGATCACATCCTGTGTTCTGTCTACGCCAAAGCTGAAAAAAGCACCCAGGTAAATGAAGGTCCTACTGGGAGGAACAATGGCTTCTTTTCTCGCACCATTAATGGAATAGTTGTATCCGTATACCTGCCTGCTTCCAAGAACATTCGTAATGGAAAAAACAAATACAGTGAATTTATTTGCTCCCTGTTTAAAAACATTAGGAAGGTAATTGACACTGAAACTTAAACTGTTGAAATCAATGGTCCTTCCCTGGTCAACAATTTGATATTTACTAGCTGCCTGATCAAACCTGATATTATAATAGGGCCTTCCGGTTGCATAAGTATAGTTGGCATTGAATTGTGTTTTCAGTGCAGTTACGAACTTCTTCAGCACAAGATTCGCTGTATGTTTTGATGCAAATGAGGGTTCGATCTCCGTGGGGTAATTCAGAAAATCCCTTTTTGTATCGAGGTAGGAATAAGAGATCCAGTAGTCAAAGTTTTTAAATGATTTTTTATCGCGCCAGAATAATTCAAATCCTTTTGCATAACCCGATCCATTATTGGTAGCGGCAGCTTCCGTATTATTCTGTATTTGTGTTTTTATAAGGTTATCGTAAACTTTATAAAATGCTTCAGCCCTGAAAGTTACCAGCTGACTTACTTTCTGGTACTGCGCTATATAATGCGTAGCTTTTTGAAAATCCAAAGGATTGATGGAAGGCAGGTACCTTCTTTCCGGATTTTGGTAGAAAGTTCCATAAGCAAGAGAAGCCTGGCTTTGTTTACCCAGCTTATATGCAAGTGAAAGACGCGGAGCAAAATTGTATTGATCGAGCAGCCTTGAACGCTCCATTCTTCCCCCAATTTTTGCAGCGAGATCATTGGTAACATACACATCAGCTTCTGCAAATCCCGAAACAATGTTTTCTTTTACATGCTGCTGAAATTGCTGTCCGTCGTATAAAGTAAAATTCAGTTTGTCATTGCTGTAATTCATTTCAGAACCAAAACGCAGGGCACTGAGTCCGCGCAGTCTTCTTTCAAAAACTATTTTGGAGTTTACATAATGTCCTCTTGAAACAAGATCAAAATTTTTAAATTCAAGTCCGCTTAAATTGACTTCCCTGTTGAACTGGTCCTGCAAACTTCCATCAATGTTGTCTTTATTGTTTGAATACGAAGCGCCAAGCTGCAACTTCCATAAGTTCCCCAGGTTTTCCCTGTAGGAAAGGTTATGATAGATGTTGAAATTCTCCAGTCGGAACGCATCCTTGTAACCCAATGTATCGATGCTTGGATTTCTAACGCCTACTTTATTCTGGCTGAAATAACCATAATATTTCAACATGCCTGAAGTTGAAGTACGCATACGGAAGTTGGCATCTCCCGTATGAAATGCGGGCATGACAAAATAATCCGGCAGCTGCTTAATTATTTTAAATGTCAGTCCCAGGTGCGTGTAACCATAATTAAAACCCCATGAAGCATTTTTGTTTTTGGAAAGCGACTGGTATCCACCGCTGATACCTAAAGGAGAAACACCAAGGCTTGCAGAACTTCGCTCAGGAAGATCAATGGATTCCAATATCAGGGCAGATGACAATGCCTGTCCATACAAAGCAGAGTATCCGCCGGCACTGAAAATGGTTCCTTTAAATATGAAAGGTGAAAACCTTCCGCGTTGTGCAATGTTGGGAACAGAGCTGTAGAAAAAATTATTTACCAGCGTTCCGTCAATAAATGTTTTTGTTTCTGCGGCTGTTCCACCACGTACAAAAAGCCCCTCACTTTCGCCCACCTGTTGTGCGCCGGGAAGTGTTTTGATGGCACCGGTAATATCTGCATTAGCACTGGCCGTGGTTACAATATCTATGGAACTGAGTACGGTAGTTCTTTTTTTATCGCTTGCCTCAAAGGCACCCGCGGTGATCACTACAGCAGTCATTTCATTAAAATCTTCCTTCAGCGCAATGGTAAAATTCAAAGGCTGTCCCGAAAGCAAAACCTTCTGCTCCCATTCTTTAAAACCGACTGCCGAAACCAGCAGCATTTGTTCACCTTTTTCAAATGTGGTGAAGGAAAATTTTCCCAATGAATCTGTTGTTCCCCCATCATAAGCATCTTTAATGGTGAGGTTAGCACCCGGCAGTGGATTGTTTTTATGATCCCTGACCACTCCTTCCAATTTGGTCTGGGCAATGAGTTGCTGTGTAAAAAATAAAATAAGTAGCAGGATCATCTTTCTCATAAACGCGATTTCAACACAAACGTAAACTAGTTTATTTTATAAACCAAATTATTTTTTCTGCATCCGCATTTTCTCGGAATTCAATTTTTAACTGATACTGTACAAGATCGCTAATCCAAAAAGAATAGAAAGAGGAGCTATTAGCCTGAAGTAGTTAGGCTTCAAAATGTTGGCGCTCCTCACAGAAAAATTATGATGAACCTGGCGAGGAATAAAATAGAGAATAATGGAAGTTGCCAGCATAAACCAGCCAAGCATTTTTAACTGAACCGGGTATTTTGATAGATCAGCATACAGGATCAGCGCAATGGCAGGCACCATCCTGATGGTGATCTCAGCATAATTAATAAAGTTGGTACTGCCTGCTTTTCTTAATATCCTTCCTGCACGCGCAGGCGAAAACAGCATCATGCCTCCTGCGCAGAGCAGGAAGATGCCAAAACAAAAGATGATCCATTTCGAAACAAACAGCATGAAAATTTCATTTACAAATTCGCATAAATCTACGTCGTGAAACGTAATACACTCTTTTTTTATGTAACTATAGAAATCCGCATCCATATTAAGGCTATGATATAACCATCGATCGATTTCATTTTCAGTGTCTATAAAAACAAAAGCGGCCCGAAAGCCGCTTTAATCATTATTGAAGAATGATCTTAAATTCCTCCCGTCCTTCCCTGGTATGAACGCGTACCAAATACTGTCCCTTGGGAAGAGAGGCAAGGTTTAGAATTTCAAAATTATTCGGGCCTGATTCGGCATTGAACCTGTAATTCCTTACTACCTGGCCGTGCATACTCAGAATTTCAATTTTCAATTCCTGAACTAGCGCTGAATGAATAGCCAGGTTGATCTTTTCGTGTGCAGGATTTGGTGCTATTTTAATCGCAGTAGTAATTGATGATTTTACCGGCATCACACCACTCAATTTATAACTTCCGTCAAAGTCAACCTGCCTGATCCGGTAACAAATAGTTGATGGGAAAGACTTTTTATCAAGGAATGAATAGGAATTTTCTGAAAGACCATTTGCTGAAAAAGCAATTTTCCCTATGGGCTCGTAAACAGAGCAATTAGCACTTCTTTCAATAATGTATTCCTTCACATTAACTTCATTTGAAACCTTCCATTTTACCAATACTCCTTCAATCTGCCTGTTGGCTAAAACCGAAATGAATTGTGCCGGCAATACAGATGTAACGATAACCGAGGCTGTTGCAGAACTAACAGGACATCCAGAAAGATTGTCTGCAATCACTATTACGGTATAATTCCCCTGCGTTGTAAATGGTCTTGTTGTAAATGAAAGCGGATTTGTATTGGGTGCAAGCTGTGAGACACTATAACTTGAGCTGCTGGCATTTCTCAGAGAATACCAATAACCTGAAATCACATTTCCAATGGAATAATTTACTGATTGATTCAGGGTAATTGTTGCCGATACTGGACTAATGGTTGGCGTGGCCGGCGCTCCACATGTAACCGTAATTTCAGCACAATCAGTTTTCTCTAATCCTGTTGAACCCGACTGAAAACTTGCTCTTAATTTTCCTCCATTATACAATGGCTCCGTTAAGGTAAACGACCAGTTCTGATTTCCCGTTGTGTTGATCGTTTGAGAACCTATCAATGATCCATCGAGATATAAACGAACAATGCTTCCTGTAACTGAAACATTCACGGTTCCTGATATGGTTGTTATATTATCTGTATAGGAACTGCTGTTAAAAACCGGACATACCGTAGTAGTAGTGGCAACTGTTGCTGTTGGAGATGCCACACTTGCCGTAGTACAACCGCTGGCAGAAGTAACTGAAGCCGTGTAAGTATCATTTGCTACCAGCGCAGGAACTGTTACACTCCATGCGCCACTTCCGTTGGCTGTAGTGGTATAGGAAGCAATCGTTGCATTTGTTTTATTTACAGTAACTGCGGCATTTGGTGCGGAAGTTCCAGAGATAGTTGTGGCTCCTGCAACAAGTCTTGAATTAGGACCTGTAGTAATAATCGGAGGCTGGTTATAACAAACTACTGAACTGCTGTTGTATGTTGCACATCCACTGGTTGTAGCATATACAGCAACAGCATCACCTACATTTAACTGAAGGTTATTGAAGCTGTACGAAGTTGTATTGGCAGGCACAATAATGGTTTCTTTTAGCATTCCATTGATCAACAGCATTACAGCCTGGGGTGAAGCAAAAGCCGGAACCGCACCTGAAACAGAAGTATGATAAGGATATAAAGTATTAATGGTGATGGCTGTATTAACGCCTAAAGGTGCCACAGCGGATGACCCGGTGGTGATGCAGGTAAAAGTGGCCGGTGAAGTACAACCACCTCCAGTTAGAACAACCATATAAGCGCCATTCGATATATTACCCGTACCGCCGGAGCAGGCAAAATAGATAAATGTATTTGTAGTATACGTAGTGTTGGCGTCGTTGGCATTTACGAGGGTCAATCCACTGGCACTCATGTGATAGATCAATGCTTTGGTAGCACCGCTTGTTAAACTTCCACAAATTCCTTTTGAACTTGAAGCGGTAAGCGTGGAGGCGTTTAAACTTGCGCTACAGGTGGCAAAAACATTGGTTGACTGAAGACATTCAGATTCATTTGTTCCGATCGCTTTTGCAAAAAATACATCGCCGGCTTCAACTCCAATATTATTCACAGACCAGGGATTACCTGTATTTACAGGTGAGGTTGTACTTCCCAATAAACTCGTTATTCCCCCTCTAATCCTATATACTCTGATGGTAGCCGTTGATGAACGTGGATCAACTGCATCAACTGTTCTGGACCATGATCCGCTGATGGTAACACTGTTTCCAATATTTATCGGGCCGTTGATGGTTGGCGCTGCCGTACAATATCCTGTTGCATTGGTTCCGTTTCCTCCTAAAGTTGTGAGGGTTACCGGAGGTGTATTATTTAAAACAGCCATCCATCCATCAGGCGTACTTGGATATAAAACATCATTCACACCAAAAATATCAGAACGGTTACCACTTAAGGCAGATGTAGGTGAATTAACCGTAGTGGCTACCATCCTGAACTGCGAACTTGTAAGAATCGCGTGTAGTCCTGAGAACTGTGATACAGGAAGATAAAAATCAAAGAAATAATCCGGGTTATTACTATGTGCTGAAAACGCCTGAGACACCTGGAAGTTATTGTCCACCACCTGGTAAGCCTGCACAATATTAGGACCTGTTTTACCATCCACTTCATAAAGTGTAACCCTGGTTGTATTACCAGTTGTCAGCAACACTTCCCATTCAAAGCCAATGTTACCATTGCCGTTTGAAGTGGGAGCAATATAATTGGGATCGGCCTGGGGTCCTGAATTACCTGCTTTGTTATCAGCATCAATTAATACACTATATCCTTTTGCACCCGAGCTAATACTTCCGGCTCTTAATCTAAAAACAAGGTTGGTCCCATCATAATAGCACATAAAACCACTCTTGTCAAGGGGAGAGGTTACCAGATCGGTAAAACTTCCCGAAGCACCTGTGGCAAGATCACCTACCGGTTCTGCAAAAGGCAAAGTGATCACTTTAAAAGGCAAACGGCTTTCGGCAACATCATTGGATACAAATCCTGAAGTACTATTGGATGTATAGCCAGTGGAGGGAAGTGGGTCGAGTACTGTATTAACGGAAACTCTTTTTACAATTTGTCCCGGGCTTTGGGCGTGGGAAATAGCAGGCAATGCAAATAGCAATAATACCAGGGAGGCGGTAATGATTCTCATAGAGGGAGTATTGGAATAATCGCAAAACTAATCCAGTAATTTTACAGTCCAATACTAAATAAAAAAAAGCGGCCCAAAGACCGCTTTACCATTATAAAAAACTAGTTATTTATACTGAGGGATCAGCCTGTTGGCCAGTTCTACCATTTTACTAATGCCGTCTTCAGGAAGATTTCCTGTCTTGAATGCAGACAATACTTCAGGCAATGTGTTTTCCATTTCCATCAGGAACTGCTCTTCAAACGCCTTTACTTTACTCACAGCAACTTCACGAATCAATCCCTGTGTTCCCAGGTAAATGATTGCTACCTGCTTTTCAACCGGCATCGGAGAATATTGTGGCTGCTTCAGGATCTCCACGTTACGGGCACCCTTGTCAATAACCACCTTCGTTGCAGGATCAAGGTCACCACCAAATTTGGAAAAGGCTTCCATCTCTCTGTAAAGCGCCTGGTCGAGTTTTAATGTTCCTGCTACCTTTTTCATTGATTTGATCTGCGCATTACCACCTACACGACTAACGGAGATACCTACGTTAATGGCCGGACGAATACCTGCATTGAACAAATTCGACTCAAGGAAGATCTGTCCATCAGTGATCGAGATCACGTTCGTTGGAATATAGGCTGATACGTCTCCTGCCTGTGTTTCAATAATTGGAAGCGCGGTTAGTGATCCTCCACCTTTTACGAGGTGACGGATGGATTCCGGAAGATCATTCATCTGGCTGGCCACTGCATCGTTCTGAATAATTTTTGCTGCACGCTCCAGTAAACGGGAGTGAAGATAAAATACATCACCAGGATAAGCTTCACGCCCCGGAGGTCTGCGTAACAAAAGTGAAACCTCACGGTAAGCCACAGCCTGTTTTGAAAGATCATCATAAATGATCAGTGCCGGGCGACCGGTGTCGCGGAAAAATTCACCAATGGCAGCTCCTGCAAACGGTGCATAGAATTGCAGTGGTGCAGGGTCGGAAGCAGATGCAGCCACAATGGTAGTATATGCCATGGCACCGGCATCCTGCAGGTTTTTCATTACACCTGCAATGGTAGAAGCCTTTTGCCCGATGGCCACATAAATACAATATACCGGCTTTCCGGATTCGTAAAATTCTTTCTGGTTGATGATGGTATCAATACAGATGGCAGTTTTACCGGTCTGGCGGTCACCGATCACCAGCTCACGCTGTCCGCGACCTACCGGGATCATCGCATCGATCGCTTTGATACCTGTCTGAAGCGGTTCCTTTACCGGCTCACGGTAAATTACACCTGGCGCTTTACGCTCCAGTGGCATTTCGTAACGCTCACCTTCAATTGGTCCCTTTCCATCTATAGGATGTCCAAGGGTATTTACCACGCGGCCTACCATACCTTCACCTACTTTAATAGAGGCGATCTGGCCGGTACGTTTCACTTTGGACCCTTCGTTCAGTGCGCCCATCTCTCCCATCAATACCACACCCACATTATCTTCTTCAAGATTCAGGGCAATTCCGCGCACACCGCTTTCAAACTCCACCAGCTCACCTGCACGTACATTACCTAATCCATAAACACGGGCAATTCCATCGCCCATTTGTAAAACGGTTCCAACTTCTTCAAGGTCGGCACCGGCATTGAACCCGCCCAACTGCTGCCGAAGTATGGCACTTATTTCATCTGGTTTTATTTCTGGCATATATTGTTTAATTAAAAATTAAAAAGTTGAATTAGGATGGTCAATAGTCAATGGTCAATGGTCAATGTTTCTTTAATTCACTATTCACTATTCACTATTCACATAAATCATCTCAGTTTATAAATAAAATCATTGCTCTCAAATTGTTTGGCCACTTCCTTAAGATCATAGTAGATACTGGCATCAACCAGCTTATCTCCGGCCTGCAAAACAAAACCGCCGATCAGTTTGGGATCAACAATGGTTTCCAGTTCGATCTGCTGCATTTCACTTGTATTCTTTACCTGCTCAATGATCCTTTGTTTAACAGCTTCCGACACCGGTGTGGCGGTGGTAAGTTTTACAGAGTGAATACCCTTGATCTGTTTGTACTGGCTGATAAAAGATTTTACGATCTCCGGAAGAAAACGTTCACGGCCTTTTACCACCAGGAGGTTCATAAAGGCAGCAGTCATTGGGGTCACACGGCCTTCGGTTAAAGCTTTCAGAACATTTTGCTTTTTATCTGCCGTCACTATCGGACTTTTCAATAAAACAAGCAATTCTTTGCTCTGTGAAGTTAATTGCTGCACATAATTCATGTCATGAAATACTGATTCCAGTTCGTTTCTTTCAACGGCCAGATCAATTATTGATTTCGCGTATCGTGATGCTAGACGAGGATTGGTCATTTTTCGCTTTTTTCTAAGGAAGCTTCTTTTAATTCAACTTAACTTCTTCAACAAGACTCCTGATGTGTTCTTCCTGGGCTGCAGGATTACTTAATTCACGACGTAGTACTTTTTCTGTTACTTCTATTACCATCATACCCACCTGGTTTTTCACTTCGGTGATCGCAGCCATCTTTTGTGCATTGATCTGTTGCTGTGCCTCAAGAATAATCTTATTGGCTTCCAGTTTTGCCTGGTCTTTTGCTTCATTGATCATGCGCTCCTTGATCTCGCGTGCTTCTTTTAACATAGCTCCGCGCTCTTCTCGTGCAACGGCCATCAGTTCCTCGTTCTCGTTCTTCATCTGCGTCATTTCCTTTCTTACCCTGTCGGCAGTTTCCAAAGAATCGGCGATGCCTCTTTCGCGCTGGTCAAGCGAGTTGAGGATGGGGCGCCATGCATACTTTTTCAGTACAAAAAAAACGATCAGAAATGCGATCAGTGTCCAGAATAATAATCCCAATTCAGGAGTTAATAATCTCATAGTTTATTTTTCAAAAGTCAATAGTCAATGGTGAATGGTCAATGCCAGTATCGCAGATCGGGTTAAATAACCGCATCCTTTGCCCTGTGCATCGGATGCAGTTAAAAATGCGAATGTCTTCGCTGCAAAGTGCTTAAACGAACATTGCAAGAATACCTGCGATAACGGCAAACAGGGCAACACCCTCAATGAAGGCTGCAGTTAGAATCATGTTTGCACGGATGTCGTTAAGAGCTTCCGGCTGACGGGCAATTGACTCTACGGCGCCACGACCAATCTGTCCGATACCAATACCGGCACCGATAGCCGCTAAACCTGCACCAATAGCACCACCAGCATTCGCCCAGGGCACTTCGCTTAACAATACGAATAAAAAATCCATGTTTGTTCTTTTATATTGTTTAAAAAATCACTTGTTCATTACCCGATGATCACCGGGCGATCGGGCGCTTCGTTATCCTCGTGGTGTACATCATGGCCTTCTTCCGCCGCCTGCCCGATAAATACTGCCGTCAGGTTGGTGAAGATAAAAGCCTGGATAAAAGCTACCAGCACTTCGATCAAATAAATAAAAACAGCAAAGGCAATGGATATGGGTGAAAACCCAATTCCGACGCCGGTGCTCAAATTCCCAAAAATAAAGATCAGAGAAATCAAACAGATGATGATGATGTGACCTGCAAGCATGTTTGCAAACAAACGTATGATCAGTGCAAAAGGCTTGGTGAAGATGGATAAGATCTCCACCGGGACCATAATGAACTTAATCCCGAAAGGAACTGGAGGATTTAATATGTGCCCCCAGTAATGTTTGCTTCCACTAAAAGTGATCACCAGAAAAGCCACAACACCCAGAACAGCCGTAAAGGCAATATTTCCGGTGACGTTGGCCGCGCCTGGAACCAATCCAAAAATATTATTGATCAGGATAAAAAAGAAAATGGTCAGCAATAACGGCATGTACTTCCTGTAACCAGGACCCAGATTAGGTTTAGCCACTTCATCTCTTAAAAAAGTGATCACAGGTTCCACCGCTCCCTGCCATCCTTTAGGAGCTGAAGTTACGCCCTGGCCTGTCCTGTATTTATTGGCTATGGAGATCATCAGGAAAACAAGTAGTCCGAGCGCCAGCATCATCTGAACCACATTCCTTGTAAATGAAAAATCATAAACCTTGCGATTGTTATCAGGGCTGCCTGCTGCATCAACAGCAATAATGGATTCATCAGTGTAAAGATTGATCTGGTCATCAGCCATCCCACCTTTCTTAAGGTTTTCCTTATAGTTTTTGGTTACCAGCTGGTAGCCCTTATGCACTTCTTCACCATGATGAAATTTGGAGGAACTGAAAAAAGAAAGCCCCTGACCAGGTTCAAATAATATAATAGGTAATGGAATCGTAGCGTGGTGCTGTTTTCCATCAGAACCTTCCCAGGAAAAGAAGTGGAATTCATGGCCGTCCATCACGTGACCAAAGATCACCGTATTGGCATCAAATTTTCCTGACCCACCCTTTTCGTCTTCTGCTTCGTATTGATTATCATTATTTGTAGGTTCTTTCTGCGCCTCAGCCGTATGTGAAAAAGAAAGGGCTAAAACACTGAAAGCCGCTACCAATAAGGATTTGACACGTCCAACAACCATAATGTTCCTGAAATTTGGCGCAAAGATAAGGCTTAGAACATTATTAGCAGACCTTGGAAGAATCTTAAAGAAAAAATCCGCCTGAGCGGATTCGTAAGAATAATTTTAATTTACCTGGTAAAACCGGATGTTTTCTGAATCCGTACCATCCGTGAACTTTACAAGTCCAATGCCTTTTGCATAAAATAACTCCGAAGGTGTTGCCATGTCAGAGAAAACGCCTGCAGTACCCAACTGTGGTGTCATCTGAATCCTGTACACATTGGTGTAATTCTTACCATTCACAGTTATGGAGGCATTGTTGTTCAGCACATTGAATTTAAACCGCAGCGTAACCGGGAAACCGCCCGCTGTTCCGTTATGGTCGGAATTCCAGGTGGCGTTACTGGCCAGGTTTTCTTTCATGAAAAGAATATCCAGGAAAGGCTGACTAAAAGTGATCTGCAAACCCGAAACCGCACTTGCATCAATGTATTGATAATAACTGTTATTTGAAGCGTTGTACCGGTAAAATGAAGTATCGGAATTGCCAAATTCATCCGCGGTAATAAAATTCCTGTAAGTATTGGAAGCCAGCGTTTTCGTTCCGCCTACCGAAACTTTGATGGTATCGGTTCCTCCCTGGTCATAGCTCCACCAGCTATTGGCGGTCATTGGGAAATACACCTGTGAGCCCGTTGGTGGCGGCGTAGATCCTGCAGGCAATACGGTTACAGAAACACTACAAAAACTGGAATCAAAGATCACAAAGAAATCATTTACGCCTGCGCTTAAAGGAGTTCCCGCTGCATTCAGCTTCACTGTAGCCACACCTGCATTGGCGAAGGACCCCTGTCCACGGAAATAATAACCATTTACAGTATCCGTGGAAATATTATAAGTACCGGGAACAGTTACATCAATGGTAACCTCAAGAAAATTACTATCCGTAAGGGCGGTACCGGCAATAAAATTACCCGCAACATTTTTCGGATTACATTCCCCTGCACTGTTCTGGAGGCTGCCACTGGCAGGTGTTCCTACTTCAAAACTCAATTCCTTCTGGCAGGATACCATGATCAAGGTGGCACTTAGGGCTAGCAATAAACGGTTCATAAACAAGAACATAAATTTGCGCTAATCTACAATTATATTTTTGACCGCAGTTCCCGTTCAGCCCAATTCCACCGCTTTTTTTTCAAACTGCATCTCGTATAACTTGCTGTAATGGCCGCCTGTATTCAATAACTCCCTGTGCGTACCCATCTCCCTGATCTCCCCCTTGTCCAGCACAATAATGGCATCCGCTCTTTGAATGGTTGACAACCTGTGGGCAATCACTATAGATGTTCGTCCTTTTATAAGTGCCTGAATTGCCTGTTCAATCAGGTGTTCGCTTTCCGTATCCACCGAAGAAGTGGCCTCATCGAGAATAAGAATAGAAGGGTTATAGAGCAGTGCCCTGATAAAGGAAAGCAACTGCCGCTGCCCCACCGACAGTGTTGCGCCCCTTTCCATTACGCTGTATTCATACTGCCCGGGCAGGCGCATGATAAAATCGTGCATCCCGATCATTTTTGCTGCTTCGATCACTTTTTCCCGTGGAATGTTGGGATTCAGCAAGGTTAGGTTATCCATCACTGTTCCTGAAAAAAGAAAAACATCCTGTAATACCACTCCGGTGCATGTTCTTAGTGCATCCAGCTGAAAGTCTTCCACGGGCACATCATCAATTTTTATACTTCCTTTTTTTACCTCGTATAACCTGTTCAATAAACTGATGATGGTGGTTTTCCCACTTCCTGTATGTCCAACAATGGCCAGGGTTTGCCCGGGTTCTACCGTGAAACTCAGATTTTTTAATACCTCCGCTGCTTCCGTATAACCAAAAGAAACATTTTCAAATGCTACTTTTCCTTTAACCGACAGGGGTGCATAGCTGCCTTCATTTTTAATGAAATCTTCATTATCCAGTACATTAAAAACACGCTCGCTGGCAATCATGCCCATTTGCAGCACATTGAATTTATCAGCGATCATTCTCAAAGGCCGGAAGATGAGATTGAGATAAAGAATAAACGACATGATCACACCCGGGCTGATGGATTCCCCGGCTCCAAACCAAACAATCAGTCCAATGGAGGCTGCCAGCACAATTTCAACTACAGGAAAAAAAACGGAATAAGCAAATATGGCTTTTACGTTGGCATTTCTATGTTCTTTGTTGATCGCCATGAATTTGGCAGATTCTCTTTCTTCCGCTGCAAAGGCCTGCACAATATGAACCCCTGTAATATGTTCCTGCACAAATGCATTCAGCTGCGCTACTGCATTTCTCACTTTCTGAAAAGACCTGTTCACGCTTTCTTTGAAATAATACGTGGCGATAATGAGCACAGGAAAAGGGATGAGGCATACAAGAGTGAGGCGCCAGTCGGTCCATAACATGATGCCCAGTACGCATAGAATAGACAGCAGGTCGGCGATGATCGGAATCAGTCCATCAGCAAAAATTTCATTTACCCTTTCGATGTCATCTACCGTTCTCGTGGTAAGTGTTCCAATAGGTGTTCTGTCGAATTGCCGAAGATTGAGATGGATCACTTTTTTAAAAACCTTTACCCTGATATCTTTTACAACGCTTTGTCCGAGCCAGCTGGTGATATAGGAAAAATAAAAACGGATGGCGGTTTCAATCAGCAAAAAACCTACCTGGATGAGGGTTATATAAATGATCCAGTCGTACACCCTTCCTCTTATGAAATGATCAACCGTATACTGTATGAGAAAGGGCCGCACGGGCGTGAATGCTGCCAGCAATATCGCAAGCCCAATACTCCAGAAAAAAATTTTCCGGTAGGGCCTGGTGAATTCTAATACGCGTTTTAAAAGATGAAAATCAAAGCTCTTTTTTTCCTTACTCAAAGCCGGGTCTTTAAACAAATTTAGATGCTATCTTCAGAATTCTCCAGATTCTTCACCCATAGCGCTTTTATAAGCCTTAATAAAGATGGCGCCCAGGTTTTTATGCGGTGGGATGTAGTCATCAAACCCGTCCACTCTTCCGACGTTTGATTTGAATTCACTCCAGAAAGACATCCATTCAATTCCCTGGCCTGCGCTCATTTTTTTGTTCACCAGTTCAATGAAGGGACGGTTAATGATCTCTTTACCGATCTGCTTCGAAGCAATGATATGCGCATCAGGTGCATGACGCAGTACATCGTGGATCAGGTGATAGCCACCACAGGAACCCAGGAAAACAATTTTTGCCGCGGGTTGTATCTGGCTGATGGTATAAGGCGCATAATAGCTGTGACCCCTGTGTATCACAATGGTAGGCTGAATGTTCTTACCAGCAAGATAAGCATTCAGCGCTTCCTGGGCCTTGTCAAGATCACCGTTTTCTTCGTCCAGCGGTTTATTGGCATAGATCAACAAAGGCTTACCTTTTGTGTTGGAAAAAGCGATCCAGTTCTTATTGTCCTCGATCTTTTTCCAACTGGAAGCCGGGAATTGAGGAAGAAATTTTGCATAGTTGCCCCTGCCATCTTCATCACCATAAAAGAATACCTGCATCACCACTCTATTGGAAGAATCAGCGGAAGCAAGGGTTTCATAACTCAGACTGTAAACAGGAGGAATGCCAAATTCCTTTGAAAGATTAATGGAACTGTCGGTAGCCGACTGAAATAATTTATAAAGCAGATTATAAATCACCATGCCTCTTTTATTACCCTCGGCTGCACTTCTGTCGAAATTTAACTTGGTATTATTGAGCATGTCAATGGCGATGGTTTTGTTGGTTTCCACGATGCTTGCATACGAATCTGCCACATCCACACCATCTTCAAGACCATCAGATTTTTCAAGATTGTTTACAAAGGCCGTCATCAGGATCTGCGCTTGCTTTCCATCAGGGAAAGTGCCCAGGAAATTACCAAGCGTATTGTATCCGGCTGCGATCCTTATAAACTTTTTAAACCTGTCAAATCCAACACTCATTAGAAGAGAGTCGCCACGGTTGCCCACTTTAGACATCATTAGCGGATAAATACCTTTTACATAGCTTGATGTGTACATATCTCTTTCACCCGCGATTACCAGGTAGTACAATTCATTTGCATTGAGTTGCTGAAGGATACGAAAACGTGCAGCATCCGGCAGTTCATGCAGGTCGTTGATCTTTTTGATAAAGATCTCCTGTCCTTTTCTTTCCAGCATTTTTGTAAGCGATTCCATTTCCAGGATCTTCTCTCCATTCAGTGAACGATTTACATAATCCATCCTGGTTTTTACCAGCAGCTTATAATATTTTTCGCCATCATCTTTTAAAGCAATGATCTCTTCAGGCTTCTGGTGTCCTTTTAAAATATTGTCAAGGAAAGGAAAGAGTATCTGACCGCTTCCACCGCTGGTAGCCATCTTTGCGATCGTGCGGATGAATTCATCATCTACATTGCGAATCGCATAACCCAATTTATTATTTGCTGCTGCAAAATCATACAGAAGCCTTGGATATTTATACCCGGCCAATTTGATCAGGCTGTCACGGAAAGGCACATCCGGGTTGTCTTTCAGCATCGAAAATGTTTTTTCCGGGTGCAGCTGGCAATATTTTCTTACCAAAGCATTTTTTGCGGTCTTAAATCCCGGGTTGCGATCAAAGGCGTCGCTGGATAACATTACTCTTGCCACATCGTATGACGACTGATCCACGAGGGTTTCAATTGTCAAACCCCTTTTATCTTTTTCAATGGCCGCTTCGTAAGTTTCTACAAGTGTGGGAAGCCTGGAAGCCGTGAACTGTCGGTTACGGAAACTCTGGCTGAAATTCTTGAGGATCTTTTCCAATCCCAGCAGGTACCCTTTTTTCTTCTGATCACCAGTCAGCGAATCGCTTTCAATGCGGCATTGAAGCAGGTCGATCTTGCTGGTAAGCGCCTGGGTAACAAAATAATTGATGTCCTCATTATTACCAGCGAAAAACAAATTGTCGGGGCGGCCATCGGCCTTTAAAGCATTTTTCTGTTCCCTGTCGATCCGGTCGTGCCACAGCGCCCTTCCGATTGGCGGTTTGCAACCTTTATCGGGGTTTGCCTGTGATATGGAAACCATACCAATCATAAGTGAAAGGGTGGAAATTGTTAATCGTAAGATTGGAGCCATTCGCCTCATAATACAAATTTAATACCCGAAGATGTAAACCCAAGTTAAGGGTTGGGAGCATAATGACCTGGATAAGAGGGAAATCGTAGCAATTGAGCCTGAAACAGGTGGTTTAATTCAGACTTTTTTTTGATACCTGCATTAAATTTATATTAACTCTATCTTATCAACTCAGGCTCCTCCCGCCCGTTTGCCCTTTTAACTTAGGTTTGCGGAAACGAACTGCATGGACGCCAGAGCAAGAAAGGTACTGATAGCAGATGACGAGCCTGACATCATTGAAATCCTGAAATACAATCTCGAAAAAGAAGGATTTGCAGTAATTACTGCGAAAGACGGCGACGAGGCACTTGAAAAAGCAAGGATCCACCAGCCCGACCTGATCGTTCTGGATATGATGATGCCAAGAAAAAACGGGATGGAAGTTTGCGAAATCCTCAGAACCCAGGCCGCTTTTAAAGATACCCTCATCATGTTCCTGACTGCCCTGAGCGATGAGGCAACCCAATTAAAAGGTTTCAGCACAGGCGCCGACGATTATATCAGCAAACCCGTGAGCCCTGGGGTTTTTGTAAGTAAAGTAAAAGCGTTGATTCGCAGGTTAAAACCAAATGACACACGCATACTGGTTATTGATAACCTGATCGTGGATCCGGAAAAATTCCTGGTAGAATACGAAGGAAAAGAGCTCATTCTCGCAAAAAAAGAATTTGAACTGCTCTATTTGCTTGCAACAAAACCAGGAAGGGTTTTTCTCAGGAACGAAATACTAAGCCAGGTATGGGGCAATGAAGTAATCGTGGGCGACAGAACCATTGATGTACATATAAGAAAGATCCGCCAGAAGCTGGGAATTGATTGTATTACTACAGTTAAAGGAGTAGGTTATAAATTTGAATTATAATCTCGAAAAATGATGGCACCTATTTTAAGATCATTCCTGCTATGCAGCCTGATCTTTTTTTCGCTTCAAGCAGTTGCTCAAAAAGAAAATGCTGCGTATGATAAAGCCCTTGCAGATTCTTTAGGCGCAGATGATTATGGGATGAAACCTTATGTGCTGGTTATCCTGAAAACAGGCAGCAATCAAACAGAAAATAAAATGCTGCGCGACAGTCTTTTTCGTGGCCACATGCAAAACATCAACCGCCTGGCCTCAAATGGCAAACTGGTTGTTGCCGGTCCACTTCAGAAAAATAATAAAGACTACCGGGGTATTTTTATTTTTAATGTAGCCACCATTCAGGAAGCTGAAACACTTGTTATGGAAGATCCTGCCGTTAGGGAAAAGATTTTTGATGTGGAATTTTACCAATGGTATGGCTCCGCAGCGCTTGCCCAATACCTGAAATACCACGACAGGATAGAAAAGAAAAAACACTGACCCGTCGTTAACCACCCAGGGATTATTTTTATAGCAGATGTTTCAGAAAAACAACCTTTCTCCCCGCCAGCTTTCAGCCCTGACAGCCCTCATACTTTCCCTTCCCATAAGTGGTGGCATCTGGTTCATAGAAAACTGGAAATACGGCATCACCGCCTTCCTGATGATCTTCACCGGGAGTTATATCCTGATCCTTTATATTTTTCAGAATTTCATTTACCGAAAAATCAAATTGATCTATAAATTCATTCACCAGACTAAAGCCACCAAAAGAGAAGAAACCTATTATAAATACATCCTTCCACAGAAAAGCATTGATGAAGTGAGAGAAGATGTTGAAAAATGGGGCGAACAAAGGAGCCGCGAAATTGAAATGCTTCAGCAAAACGAGATCTTCAGAAAAGAGTTTCTTCAAAATCTTTCGCATGAATTTAAAACACCTGTTTTTTCCATTCAGGGTTATGTAGACACATTGTTACAGGGAGCAATGGAAGACCCGGAGATCAACAGGCGCTTCCTTCAGAAAACAGCAAATAATGTGGAGCGGCTGGTAAACCTGATCAAAGACCTGGATGCGATTTCCAAACTGGAAAGAGGAGAATTAAAATTGAATAAACAGCATTTTGTGATCCAGGAACTGGTAAGGGAAGTATTTGACAATCTTTCCTGGAAAGCAGAAGCCAGGCAAATTAGTTTCAGCATTAAAAAAGGATGTGAAACGCCCTTACTGGTTTTTGGTGATAAGGAAAAACTCCGCCAGGTGCTGATCAACCTCGTTGATAATGCGGTGAAGTATGGAAAACAAGATGGCGAAGTGGTTGCAAGCATGTATAATACCGACGATACCCATATCCTAACAGAGATCAGTGATGATGGAATGGGTATTCCGGAACAGCACCTTGACAGGATCTTTGAAAGATTCTACCGCACCAATGAAGGCAGAAGCCGGGATGTTACAGGCAGCGGACTGGGATTGGCCATTTCCAAACATATCATTGAAGCCCACGCACAAAACATTCACGTGAGAAGCAAGGAAAATGTGGGTACCAGTATCGGGTTTACCCTAAGTACCCGAAGAGAAAGATAGGGCTGCAATTATTAATATAAGCGGTTGAATCTTCACATGAGCCAATGACCAAAAGCCTTATCTTTAGCCCTCTCAAAAAAACAACAATATGAAAAAATTTTTGGCGCTGGCATTAATGACAGCCATCATCACAACCAACACGGCAGATGCTCAAACTACTGCTAAAAAAAGTCCTGCAGTAACCGTTAGCCAGACCATCAAATCAGGTGCTACAATAACTATAGCTTATGGTCAGCCTTCTTTAAATGGTAGAACCATAGGAACCGATGTTGAACCTAAAATTGATAAAGTTTGGCGTATGGGTGCAAACGAAGCCACCACTTTTGAAACAAACAAAGAAATTACACTTGACGGACATAAACTTCCGGCAGGAAAATATTCGGTTTTCGGAATTGCACATGATAACACTTTCACTTTGATCTTTAATAAAGAATGGAAGATGTGGGGAACACAATATACGCAGCACAGAGATAAGGATGCTTTAAGTTTTGTTGTGAAAAAGCAAGTACCGGAAACAGCAAGCGAAAAGTTAACCTATGCCATTGATAAAGATGGAAAGATCAGCATGGTTTGGGGTGATATGGCGATTGCCTTTTTTGCGAATTGATTTTCGTTAAATATTATTATCAGATCCCGCTTCGAGCGGGATCTTTTATTCCCGGAGGTTTTATTAATATTATCGGATGGATCGTCAAAAAATGATAAAAAGAATTTTCCCGAATTTTCTTATCCTGGTTTTCTTCCTGTTTTCAAATGCTGTAAATGCACAGTACCAGTTAAAGATCAGGGTGGTGAATGATGAAAAAAAAATTCTTACCGGCGTAACTGCTTTAATCGAGAAAATAAACAAAACGGTAATTGCAGATAAAAACGGTGAGGTCATATTTGAAGATCTTGCTGCAGGAAATTGCTCCATCCTGTTTACGCATGTTGGTTATAAAGAAAAACGGATCGATGTACAGATCCCTGCAGAAAGCAGCATTGAAGTCTTGCTTGAAGAAGCACATGAACACGAGGAAGAAGTGATTATAATGGCTACCAGAACCAGTCGTACCATATATGACCTTCCAACAAGGGTTGAAGTGATCTCCGGAGAAGAGCTGGAAGAAAAATCAAACATGAAACCCGGTGAGATCAGGATGTTATTGAATGAAAGTACTGGGATCCAGATACAGCAAACTTCCGCCACTTCTTACAATTCCAGTATCAGGATTCAGGGACTGGATGGGCGGTACACGCAATTATTAAGAGATGGCTATCCTGTGTATGGCGGTTTTTCCGGTGGATTGAGTTTGTTACAGGTATCACCCCTGGATCTGAAACAGGTTGAAGTGATCAAAGGTTCTGTTTCTACTTTGTATGGAGGTGGCGCCATTGCCGGACTGGTGAACCTGGTTTCCAAAACTCCGGGAGAAAAACAGGAACTGAATTTTTTAACCAATTTTACCTCGGCGGGTGGCTCGGATCTGAGTGGGTTTTACAGTCAGCGGTTTACTAAAACCGGTGTCACCGTATTTGCATCCAGAAATACCGGCAAGGAATTCGACCCTGCGGGAATCGGGTTTTCCGCCATACCAAAATTTACCCGATACAGTATTCATCCACGTGTTTTCTTTTATGGGGAACGTTTGAATGTGGACGTTGGAGTTAATTTTATTACGGAGGACAGGCTTGGAGGAAGTATTGACTTCATCAGGAAAAGAGAAACAGGGTATTTTGAAAATAACCAGACTAAAAGATTTACAACTCAATTAGGAATACAATATGTTTTGAACAAAGAAAACCGGCTGGGATTTAAATCTTCATTTTCTTACCTCGAACGGCTCCTGGAGGCACAGGCTTATGTTTTCGGAGGTGAACAGAAAACCCTGTTTTCAGAACTGACCTTAACCACTGAAAAAGAAAATTCCATTTTAATTACCGGGTTGAATTTTATAAATGAAAGATTTGATGAAATCTATTCCGGAGCATCTGTAAGGGATTATGCCTTTGCAGTACCCGGAGCTTTTATGCAACACTCCTGGAAAACTTCAGATGCTGTTTCCATTGAATCGGGTTTACGCCTGGATCATGCAGCTGATTTCGGGTGGGAGCTGCTGCCGCGCATTTCTTTCCTGTATAAACCAGGTGCAAAAACAACGCTTAGGATAGGAGGTGGCAAGGGATATAAAATGCCAGGATTGTTTTCTGAAGAATCGGAAAGAATCCTTTTTAAAAACCTGCTTCCACTGGATATAAATAATTTGCAAAGCGAACGATCAACAGGTGCGAATGTAGATGTGAATTACAGGACAGGACTTGGCGCTTTGGGAATTAGTTTCAACCACCTGTTTTTTTATACCCGGTTAAACAGGCCGCTGATGCTGACGCAGGTGACAGGCGGATACAGATTTGAAAATTCAGATGGGTTTATAGATACAAAGGGAATGGAAACCAATATTAAACTTACTTACGAAGCTCTGAAATTATTCATAGGATACAGTTTTACTGATGCGCAAAGAAAATTAAATGGAACAGAAACCAGGTTAGCTATGACATCGAAGCACCGTTTGAATAACGTTTTAATGTTTGAAAAAGAAGGTAAATTCAGATCTGGATTTGAAGCTTATTATTTTAGTCCGCAGTTCCTGAATGATGGCACTACCGGAAAATCGTACTGGATCTTTGGACTGATGGGAGAAGTAATCTTTGGAAAAATTGCTGTTTTTGTAAACTTTGAAAATTTTACAGATACCAGGCAAACCAGGATGGGGTCCATTTATTCAGGTTCTGTTTTAGATCCTCAATTCAAAGATATCTATGCTCCACTTGACGGATTTGTAATGAACGGCGGTTTGAGGATCAAATTATAAAAAAGGTCCCCCTTTTTGGAGGACCCACTTCCAACGGCGTTGTTGAATTTTTTACTGGTCGGACGCCTTTGGCTTGTTCTTAGGATTGGACCGGGTTGGTTTTTCATAATGCGAATTTCCCGGCTTTCCAAAGGATAATGAACTTCAAATAAAGCGGGTAAACCACTTAACTGCAAGAATTTCCGCTTTAATTATCCTTATTTAAAAGTCAAATATTAAATTTGGATAAGTACTTTCCCTTATCCGGCAATCCACCTGCTTAATCTTGAAACTAACCCAGAATTATACATGCACTTTAATTTGAATCCCTGATAGCTTTGATTATCTTAACAGGCCAAATAAGCTTGTATGGAACATTTGACACAGGAATTATTAGTAGAAACACCAGCCATAAAGAAAGCTGCATTGGTGTTCAGATCTATAAACCATCCGCTACGCAGGCAGGTACTTCAGTTTCTTCACCAGGAAGCAAGGATGACTGTAACCCAGCTCTACATTAAATTAAGACTTGAACAATCCGTGGTTTCACAACATCTTGCTATTTTAAGAAAATCAGGAGTGGTATTAACCGAGCGGCAGGGAAAATTTATTTTTTACTCAATTAATTATAGCCGACTCAAACAAATACATCAGATCGCCGCTGAACTGATCAGATAAATTTTTGTAAACATCCTGCTGCTGCTGATTCAAAAAGTCTACACAAAACACTGCTGAGGGTTTTCTCAAGCTTAAAACATTATGGAACAAACCTTGTATTAATAATACATCAGCAATGCTGAATGTGTTGTGTGGATTTTGGGGCAGAAGTATAAAGACCGTTAACTGGTCTTTATGCTTTTATAGCAACGGTAATCATTAAGCCCAATAATGGTTTTGCAAAACTTTTATTCTGACAGTTACACAGAAAATTCTCCCTTAATGTTTCTATTGTGAGTTAAACCTGAGCGATTCGTGAAACTGGAATGAAACTGTCCGCTGATAGCAAATTTTAAAAAATGATCAATGCGCAAAAAAGCGTTCTTTGTTTCTACAGGAAAAAATGAGGGATCATCGGAAAAATACATATGCGCTATGCTGATGTCAGTATACATTCCTGTGTCAATGATATTCGGCAGGCGCATCCTGAAAATTTCCCTCACCCTCAATAACCAATACACCATTGTTAAATTCATATATGCATTCCAATGATTCCCATCCGATCTCTTCTGCTCTTTCCTGGTACTGCACCTTAAGCGTGATCATTTTATATGACTCTGGTTTTTTACAGGAAGCAAAAACAAATGGACAAAAAAATATAGCCAGCCACTTCACTGCCAGGAATTTCTGCAAATCTTAAAGGCTAAGGAAACTAAATGTTAGGAAACCATTACCTTTTTGTTACCATCCACTATAACCACCATAATAAATATCCCAATGCTGCTCCACCGAATACAATGAAGGCTGAATTGATCTTTCTAAACCTGAAAGCAAAAATAAAACTGAGGGCAGCAATCAAAATGGTCCGCCAGTCATAAATCGATTCCACACCCAGTTCAAACATCAATACAAAAATGATCACCACAGCTACAATATTTACTGCATCAAGAAATGCCGACATGTAAACTGATTTTCTTAACATAGGAATTAGAGGATTCAGCAAAGCCACAAATAGGAATGAAGGCAGAAAGATCCCTATTGTGGAAGCGATGGCACCTCCAATACCACCCAGTTGCCAGCCAATGAAAGTGGCAGAAGAAAAAACAGGTCCGGGTGTAAACTGTCCAACAGCAATGGCATCAACTAAAACCGTTTTGTCCAGTAAACCATTTTGCACGAATGCAGCATCCAGGAATGAAAATAGCACATACCCGGATCCATAAAGCACGGCCCCTATTTTCAAAAAAATCCAGAAAAGTTTTGTTGCAGGAAGGGAGTGAAATTCGATTGCCTGCAGGAAGAAAAAAGGAAGCAATCCATTCATCCTGTTTTTGTATTGCAGTAGCATAGCAAAAAACCCGCTTCCGAATAAAACAATGATCTCATGCACTCCTAGTAAAACAAGTACCATTGCCGTTAATCCCAGGAGAATTAATTTTTTCGATTTAGCGGATTTCCTGGCTAAAGGAAAAATGGCGGCAACTACAATTGAAAGAATAGCAGGTTTGATGCCATAAATATATTTTTCAACAGCAGGCAGTTGCCCATACAACTGGTAAGCCCAGCTAAAAAATCCTGTGATGATCACAGCTGGTAAAATAAAGCAGCAGCCTGCAACGATCAGTCCCTTCCACCCCGCACGCTCTCTTCCAATGTGCATGGTCATTTCTGTGGAATTCGGACCAGGAATCAGATTGGTAGCACCAACAAGGTCAAGAAATTGCTGTTGATCCAGCCACTTTCTTTTGCGCACCACTTCTTCCTCCATCATGGCAATATGTACTGCCGGTCCGCCAAAACCAATGATGCCCAGTTTCAGGAATAATAATGCAAGCTCTTTTAATGAAGTGGATGATGTCAACTATTTAAAAGTTTATAATCAACCGACCATTTGCCTCCGCCTTTGATCAAAAGAAAAATGCTTCCAAGCAACATGGCCCAATCAGTTCTGCTTCCATGCATCATTTCCCAGAATCCTTCATTCTGAAATACTACAGATTTAGTTGCAGCAATGGCCACAAGCATTATAATAATCAATGGAACGGCAGCAAGCCGCGTAAATATACCTGCAAGGATGCACAACCCACAAACGATCTCCATGCTTCCTACAAAAGGGCCAAAGAATTCCGGTGCCGGCAAACCAATTTTTGTAAATCTTCCTGTACCTAATTTCAGAGGAAATAAAAATTTTTGAATGCCTTCAGAAAGAAAAACCAGACCCACCATGAACCGGATGAGTATAACCGAAGCCTGAGGTTTGGTATGAATGATTCTTTTATACAAAAATCTTTTATTGCAAATTAAGCACCCTTTCGCAACATCGCAGCATACGCATCTGGCAAAATACTTCCTTCAATTGCTTTCGCAGCCTTTTCTACGTCATAATCAAAACGGATGAACTCCACCTGTACAGATTCCGCAGAAAGAATGGATGAAAATTCATTGATTGTGAGTAAAACATAACAGCCCTGGGGATTTCCATCTTTTGGCTTGCCGACAGATCCGAGGTTGATGGCATGAAGATATTTGGATGCCCCTTCTTCCTCTGCCTGCAATTTTCTGTGATAAGGTTTATGGGTATGGCCGAAACACATGATATCTGCATCAGCATCCTGCATAATGCGCAACAAACTTTTTTCATCCCGGTCTACAAACAAATATTCATTGATCTTCCTTGGACTTCCATGAACAAGCAAAAGATGGAGTTTGTCATCATTTAACTGAAATTCGATACGGATATGCGCGGGAAGTGTTCGAAGGAATTTCCTTTCCTCTTCTTCCATAATTGAATTCGTAAAGCCGATGGAAACTTTTCCCATTTCCTTTTCTTCGTCTGTTTTATAGGCACAGCCGCATTCATCTATCTTTCTCCCGATTCCAAAATCATAATTTCCCGCTATTGTGGGAATTTTTCTTTTCCTGATTTCACGCACCACTTCATTTGGCCAGATATTATACCCCACCAGATCGCCTAAACAATAAACAGAATCAGGTTGCTGCTGATCGATGGATGCAAGACAGGCCTCAAGTGCGGGCAGGTTGGCATGTATGTCGGAAAAAAGAGCAAGACGCATAATGAATTGAGGGTTTAGTAAATTCTGGCACACTGACAATTTCAGCTAACTTCTGTTTTAACAACAGCCCTTCGCTGGATCACAACATGGTTTTTCTGCGTAAACGGTTATGCTGTAAATGCCCGTGCCTGATTGTTTGAACTGTACAATTTCATCAGCAGTTAAATAATTAGCCAGTATATCATCAGGAATCAGGATTTTCTTTTCCTTTTGCAGGGTGATGTTGGCAAATCCATTCATTTTGATCAGCTCCATATATACTTCTTTCTGAATAGCACCAGATACACAACCCGCATACATTTCCGCAGTGTTTTGGATGTTTTCAGGAAGCTCTCCATCCAATACAATGTCGGAAATACTGAAATGCCCGCCGGTTTTTAATACCCTGAAAATTTCTTTGAAAACACCATCCTTATTTGGCACCAGGTTCAACACACAATTGCTCACAATCACATCCGCAGTTTCAGCGGTAACCGGCATCTTTTCTATATCACCCTGCCTGAATTCAACGTTATGCAATCCGCGCACATCTGCATTACGCCTGGCTTTTTCAATCATGGCAGGCGTGAAATCAATCCCGATCACTTTTCCGGTTTCACCTGTTTCATGGCGCGCAATAAAAGCATCATTACCGGCACCACTGCCCAGATCAATCACCACATCTCCTATTTCTATTTTGGCAAACTGTGTGGGCAATCCGCATCCCAGTCCAAGATCGGCATCAGGATTATATCCTTCCAGCTGATCATAATCATCAGCCATAATATTGTAAACTTCGGTACTGCAACCACCGACACCACAACAGGATGCCGCATTGGTTTCCTTATCCTGAAGAGCGATCTCTGAATATTTTTGTCTGACCAGGTCTTTTACATGATTCTGTTCCATAATTATAGTTTTAAAGTTATCGTAATATAACGATAGGTATAAATAAAAAAAATCAACAGCAGTGGTTGTTGCCTTTATATGTTTCAAACAATTGGTTGATCCAGGCCTGGGCCAGTTTCCACTCTTTTGCATTAATGCAATAGCAAACTTTTGCACCGTCAATCTCACCCATGATCAAACCAGCTTCCTTAAGTTCTTTCAAATGCTGGGAAACAGTACTCTGAGAAAGCGGCAGTTCGTCAACGATATCTCCGCAAACACAGGTAGCGCGGCTTGCCAGCATTTTCAGTATCGCGATCCTGGCAGGATGCGCAAGCGCTTTAGCATATTTTGCCAGCCTGTTCTCTTTTACACTGAACTCATATGATTTTGTTGCGCCCATTCAATCGCAATATTACGATAACTTTTCCAGGATTACTATTTTTTTTTAAAACACAACATTTTTCAAGCCCACATTGACTTTCAGCGATTGATTGGAAGCTATAAAACTTTCTCCAGAAAACAGTGAAAAGGTCAATGGTGAATGGTCAATAGTCAATCACTGTTGTCCAGGGAAATTTATTTGATTTCGATGAAACGCGAAATGGTTCTGGCGTTGTTGATGATTACTTCTACCGGGCCTTAGATTTTGCAGTTGCAATAACCTAATGGAGTTTCTTTGTCGGAGAGCAGCGCTATGATAAATGCGGCTTCCACCTTTTTTCTTGAAAAAAAAGGTGGCCCCTCCTGCGCTTCGCTTCGGTGGGCAGGCAAAAATTCAAGCGCAATCAATGCGGAGCAGTCTGTTTTTACCAGATACTCTTCGGATGATTGCGCAAGGGAGCGCACCGAAAAATGAAAACAGGTGCAACTCCATGCGATCTGATTGTGCAAGCGTTCTTCGCGCTGTATTGCTCCACCTTAGGTTTAAAGATTTCTTAGGAAAAATCAGGAGCAATAAGGCGCACACAACCACCCAAATGTTATAAGATGATGTGCCTGGAATTTCGTATGGACCTGAGATACTGAAGTAATTCTTTGGCATGGCATCCTAGGTGCCAAAGTGGGTATCGGAAATAACTACAATGGCTGCTTTATAATATATGCCCATGCTATTATAAAATCTATTATGCAAACGAAAGCTTTTTCGGAATTCCCACACCCCACCACTATTACAGTAAAACCAACTTTCCGCAATTCATGGTGGTATCTGAAAGTGATACATGGAAAGTAAAAGGCTTACTGGATGAAAGAATGATCAGCCAGATTCTGGATGAGTTATCCTTATACATGAAAAAAAATCATAGCCAATAAAGCTTTCTGGCCCTTGCAATATTAAATTTTGCTATTACTGCCTCCTCCCTATATTAATCTTAGGTTAAGTTTTGTAGCTTTAATGAAGTCCGTCATGAAACTCAGACTAACCATATTAATCTTTATTTGCCTGCTGCAGCTACTAACAGGTAAATCGTACGCACAAAACGAGCGGCAACATCATGTTGAGTTTTATGGTGATACCGTAATGATTCCATTAGGTACTTCAGCATTTGTTGATTTCAATAAACCGCTCTCCGATAGCTCCGTTCGTGAGTTTTATAAATCTATGGAAAGCGCCGGTTACTTGCCAGTGATCGAAGCCCTTACTTCTTACAGGGAAAATAAAAAACCTGATGACTGGCTGTTCTACCAACTAATCCGGAAAACCGCACAAATGATCAGCCCAAAAACTGAAAACTATCAGCGCTATACTTTATACAAATGGTATTTCCTTTTGCAAACTGGTTATGATGCGATCCTCACTATAAATGGCAACAAGATGCTGATGTATGCACAAAGTAATGATGCCATTTATGAAATTCCTTTCCGAACCATCAACCATAAACAGTATGTATGTCTGAATTACCATGATTATGGACAAATAGATTTCGACAAAAATGTATTCACACAGGTGGCAGCTGTTCAACTTCAACCCAAACGAATCTTTTCATACAGTATTACCAGGCTTCCTGCATTTACCAAATCAAAATACAGGGAAAAAGATATCAGCTTTATTTACAATGAAAGCCGGTATGCATTTAAAATCAGGATCAACCAGGAGGTGAAAGATATTTTTGCAAATTATCCTGTGGTTGACTATGAAAAATATTTTAATATCCCGCTTAGTGAAGAAACCTACAGCTCCCTGGTCCCTAGTCTTAAAAAGGTATTAAGAAAAATGAGCCAGAAGGAGGGAGTGGCCTATCTCATGTACTTCACCAGGCATTCATTTGTTTATAAAACAGACACAGAGGTCTTTGGAAAGGAAAAAAGACTCTCCCCCGAACAAACGCTTTTATATGAATACAGTGATTGTGAGGATCGCGCAGCGCTCTTTTTCTTTCTCGTAAAAGAAATTTATAATCTCCCTATGATCGCGCTTGCCTTTCCAAAACATGTAACCGTTGCGGTGAAATTCGACAAACCAATCGGCGAAACGATCTTGTACAAAGGAGAACATTATTCCATTTGTGAACCTACGCCCCAGGCTTTTAACCTGAGCATCGGACAGACACCAAAAGACCTGATGAAAACTGCTTTCGAAGTGGTATATGCCTATCATCCAGTGAAATGATCATTTGCGCGCCAGCTCTTTGCTCTTAGCAATTAATCTCCGCAAATTTTCATCAAATCCCATGTAATAAAAATTCCCGTCTTTAATAAAGTAAACAACACAGCATGCCGGACAATTTCCAGAAAAATACAATGTCTTCACTGGCTGTTCATCCTTAAACAAAAAAATTTTACCCTGCGAACGGCAGGTATCCACGTTACTTCTCTGTTGGTACACCAGGTGTGTCTGTTGCTTTAATGCATTTACAAGAACTGTATCAGATGTATTGTAGAAACTAAAGAACCGCGTATACTTTAATGAATCGCCATAAGGATTATCAAAATACAGGATCTGCAAACTGTCGATGTTTTCAAAGGATGGTTCAATATCCCATCCCGTACGCGTGGCATAAGCCGGGCTTTCAGGTTCGGGCACCTGCGTTTCGTTGTTGCACGCAAAAAACAAAATCATTAATAACACCGATATGCTAAAAAGCCCATTCATTTCACCAAATATAAAAAAACAAAAGATGGGCTGATCTTTCAATCGCAACCCATCCCTTGCATTATGTTCAACTAAAATCCTTTACTCATTTCCTCATTAATAAACATTTGTTTGCGGAGTAAAGCTCGTCCAGGTATTCAACCAGTTTGTTGTACCCAGAGCGCCCCTGAAAGTAACCGTTGTAAAAAATGGATCCATTCCGGCAAAACTTGCACCTGATAATGCTGGTGAACCTGCCTTCGGAAGATAATTAGGTGCATCCCAGTTAAATGGTGCTTCAAGCATGATTTCAGAAGCAGTTGCATACGTGATGTTCCCTTCCGTTTCAGCCTTTGTTCTTAACTGAGCGGCTGTTAATACAGCTTCAGCACCAGAGGCCGTGTTGTAAGGATTATTCAATGCATGCACAAGGTTGTTTTTAAACATCGACACACCACTCATATAGGAATTTGCTGTAGCAGCAGATTCAAGAACCAATCCACCTTTTGGAAAACCCATCATGATAGAATTATGCACTTGAAAATTCACAGCTCTTCTCCACCTGTTTGCAAAATTGATCTGTGAATTCGTGTTTGGATCACCGTTAGGTCCGATCCATGTAATATTTGAGAGAGTGGGTTTGGTATTCGGAGTGGCACTGCTGCCGGTACCATCATTGTCTGCTTCCACACCATTTCCAGCATCACCCGCATCGGCAATTTCAGGCCTGCGGTGCACTACTGCATATTGTATTTTTCCTGTATAACCAAAATCAAAATCAAGATCATCATCTGAAGCTGCATAACTCACGAGGTATTTTGCATTTACATTTCCACCAAAGAATTCAAAAGCATCATCATTACCATAGGAAACCTGAATATATTCCAGGGTGGTGCCTGAACCAACTCCACCCATGGTAAGGCCGTTGATCTCAGAACCTGGTTCTGCAGCAATACCGGCCCACTCAATACGAACATACCGCATGGTCCCTGAATTATCGTTTGCAACAGTTCCGCCATACCTGCGGTCTACTCCGCCCTCAATCAATGGTGCTGGCGACAGCGGACGATTTGTTGGTGCATTCCCTAATAAAATAATACCGCCCCAGTCGCCACGTGTACGCTGACCGACAGGTTTTCCTGAAGTGAAAATTATAGGTTGAGCTGCAGTTCCTAGAGCTTCAATCCTTGCACCTCTCTCAATGATCACAGCGCCTTTTTGAGAAACATCACTTTTAAGGATGGTACCTGCAGGAATGGAAAGTTTAGTACCCGGTGCAAAATAAACATATCCTTTAATCGTGTACACACCACCTGTGAGGGCAATGTCCCTTTCATAAGAACCTACCAATACCCGGCTTTGATTGGGATCATCAGGATTGGTGGTACTGCCTCCACCACCCAGTTCATCGTTGAAGTTCACCTTAATACATGACACAGTAAGTAAGGAAGTAGCAGCAACGATGCAGAATTCTCTGAGCTTGTTCATTTGTTTTTGCTTTTAAATATTTTATAGTTACTTTCTTTTTAAATCAAAATCATAGGTAAAACCAACGGTAATGGTGGTACCCGGACTATAAGCATAATTGATCCTGTCGCCTTGTGCGAAATTATAACCGGGGCTTTGGGAAAAATTATCATAGAATGCATAACGGTTATTTAATAGATCTGATACTGTAAGTTTCCATTCTCCTTTATCATTAAATACCTTTCTTGAAACCTGCAGATCCAACACATTCCTTGGCTTTTCGTAAATATCATAGAAGCCTGCTCCTTTAGGATCTCCAACGAGCGCCAGCCTTGGACCAATCCTGTTATACAACGCTGTTGCGTTCCAGCCATTATTATTGAACTGCAATCCACCGTTGATCAGATATGGCGACATTCCAAAAAGGGGCCTGTCTTGTTCTATTACTTGTCCGGTTGATTGTTCTGTTAAAAGCTTTACTTCAGATTCCAGGTAGGTAAGGTTTCCGATAACAGTTAAATTTTTCAGACGCTCACTGATAAAAGAAAGGTCTTTCCTGATCTCCATTTCTACGCCATATAAAAATGCTTTGTCGACATTAGCATAAGTGAATAGCCAGCGGTCACTGTTACTTCCGCCATCCATTCTGAGTTCAATTGGATCGTTAAAGGATTTAGCGAGCAGGCCAAGTGAAATTACTTCGCCCGCTTTTGGATAAAATTCATAACGCAGGTCCGCATTGAGTATGGATGTTCTTTTTAATTCTGTATTACCGGCAACTCCCCAAATCTGTTCGTAATCGAAGAACTGGAATGGCGCAATCTCGCGGAACTCTGGTCGGGCAACAGTTTGAGAAACCGAAGCGCGTAACTGGTTCTTTGTATTAACTGCATAAGTAAGGTTTAACGATGGAAGGAAATCCCACTTCTCTGTATTCACTACTATTCTTTTTAGAGATAGATCACGGGAAGTCAGGAACTGTTCAAAGAATTCCGCGCGCAAACCCCAGATCACCCTCAGCTTATCGCCAAACTTATTATCAAACATCATGTAGGCATTGTTCAGGGCTGACGCACCTATATACCGATCTGTGTTCTGTGTTTGCTCTTCAAGAAACAATCCATCGGATTTAATATTGGAGGAAACAAAAGCCTGGTTATAAGGAAGATGAATATCTGCAAATGCCGATGCGGGTTTATATCTGAATACACGTGCACTGAAATCCCTGTACCGTAACATGGTACCCCCTCCAAACTTGAAGGTCTGGCGGTTACCGGCAAAACTGAAAGGAATAGACAAAGAGGCATGCCCTCCGTATGTGAAATCTTTCAGGTCTGAAAAAAACCTGCGCGTGTCATCATCATCCAGTTCAAAAGAAGCACCTGGATCGGATAAAGGCTTTCCGAATTGTGCTGTCCTGAAATCCGGTTGTGTTTTATGGTTATAAGAAAAGTTTCCATTCCACTTAAACTTTACTCCCGAAGCAGTAACCATATGATCGCCTTCAAGCTGGCCACTGTAAAGTGAGCGCTGGTTTAAAAAAGAAGAACGAAGAGATATGGTTTGAATACGGCTGTTGTTTTGAAGGGTACGATTGATATAATTATCTTCGAATAACTGGTTGAAAAGATTTTTGAAAGATATTTTGTGTCTTCCTTTTACATAGGTGAAGTTGGCCAGGCCACCGGCATTTACCGAGTAGCGGTTCTGGATCTCATTACCTGAAAATATCGCTGCACGGTCCTGCTCAAATCTTCCTCTTTCCACATCATCGTAAATGATCATTGCATGCCTGTGATATAAAGCAATCATGGATCCAAAGCTGCCATTGTTCTTATACTTTTTTACATTGGCCCAGGAAAGATTGAGTGTAGTAATGGGCAAGGCTTTACTTTTCACTTCACTGTACACATCACCCTGGAAAGTTTTTGTAGCTTCCATTTTTTGAGCATCTGTAAGACTTCTGTACCCGGAAATGGATGGTATAGTTGAAGGAAGCGAGCGGGTTCCGTCATCAAACCCCAGCCAGTCATTTGAATTTCTTTTATTAGAAGTAAAATCGCGAAAGGTTGACTGGGAATTATATCCTACAGAAATTCCAACTGAAATAAAATTCCTGGTAGGAATATCCTTTGTGTTTATTTGTACAAGACCTCCGGCAAATTCTCCCGGAAGATCCGGTGTAGCTGTTTTGTTTATGATGATATTATCAATCATTATTGAAGGAATGATATCGAAAGAAAAAGCTTTTTTATCAGGTTCTGAAGAGGGCATCTGGGCATCGTTGATCAGGGCCTGGTTGTACCGGTCGCTCAAACCACGGATGATCACATATTTATTGTCCTGGATAGAAGCACCACTCACTCTTTTTAAAACTTCCCCTGTATTACGATCTGGTGTTCTCCGGATGAAATCTGCTGCGAGACCGCTGGAAAGTGCGGTGTTATTCCGCTGAAACTGGATCAGTGCATTGGTGCTTTCCTGCCTGCGCGTTACGGTTCTGATCACAACTTCCTCCTGCTGGTTTACAGAATATTCCAGCACCAGGTTCAGATCTTCATTTAATCCTGTTCCCACTTCAACATCTGAAATAGATTTAGTGGTATACCCTACAGCGGAAACTACAATGGTGTATTTTACACCTGCATCGAGGATCAGAGTAAAGCGGCCTTCCACATTTGAAGACACACCAGTGGATTTTCCCTGGATGGTTACCGAAGCACCGGATACCGGCTCCTGCTTTTCGTTGAGGATCCTTCCATTGAGCCTGAATTGCTGGGCAGATAAAATACCGAAAACAGATAAACTGATAAAAAGTAAAAAGATTCGCAACATCATGCCTTCTGAATTTGACGCAAAGGAATCATTATGATGTTAACGATGTATTACTCCATTGTTACCAAATTGTAAATGGTTTTTAGTATGTTATCGCCAAAATACCCTGGGCAACCAAGCTTAATGATTTGGTAACATTGGAGGTTTAGATTTAAGGCCTGATTTTTATATCAATTAAACTATGAAACACCTTGTCCTGGTTTTTTTCATTTTCCTGTTTTGTATTTCCTGCTTTAAAAATTATAGTGGCCGTATTGATATAGACGGCTCCAGTTCCGTATATCCCATTACGGAAGCCGTAGCCGAAGAATTCAGGATCATGAATGGCGATGTTAGGGTAACGGTGGGTGTTTCCGGAACCGGCGGAGGCTTCAAAAAGTTTGCCCGTGGTGAAATCGATATTGCCAATGCATCACGTCCTATAAAAGACCAGGAAGCAGAAGCGGCCCTGAAAGCGGGTATCAATTTTATTGAGATCCCTGTGGCTTATGACGGGCTTGCTGTGGTAGTCAGTCCTCAGAACGATTTTGTAGACTACCTGACCGTTGCAGAACTAAAAAAAATATGGGAACCTGCCGCACAGGGAAAAATTAAATCCTGGGCCCAGGTGCGCCAGGGTTTTCCTGACATTCCTTTACGGTTATACGGCGCCGGTACCTCCTCAGGAACTTATGATTATTTTACTGAAGCAATTACCGGAAAATCCAAATCGTCACGGGGAGATTATACAGCGAGTGAAGATGATAATGTATTGGTACAGGGCGTTTCTTCTGACCGCGGAGCACTGGGGTATTTCGGACTGGCCTACTTCACTGAAAACAAAAATAAATTAAAGCTGGTGGGTATCGACAATGGCAAGGGCATTGTTTTTCCTAACGACGAAACAGTTACTTCCGGAGTATATAGTCCGCTATCCCGTCCGGAATTCATTTACATTAATTCAAAGTCGGTAAACAAGCCTGAAATACAGCAATTTGTAAAGTTCTATATGGAGCAGGCACCGGCACTTGTAAAGGAAGTTGGATATGTTCCATTACCGGATGAAGTATATGCCATTGCTTATCAGCGTTTCTTATCCGGCCGTTACGGTTCATTGTTTGCAAAAAGTTCTACTGTAGGTGCAGACCTGGTGGCATTATTAAAAGCGGATTCTTTAAGCACACGATAATATGAGATATAAAGAGAAACTGATAGAATTTCTGATGATGGCCTGCAGCTTCATTTCAGTTTTGACAACCCTGGCCATTATTATTATTCTTGCGGTGGACAGTTTCCAATTCTTTGAAGAGGTTTCTATAAAGGAATTTTTAACGAGCAAACAATGGACACCGCTTTTTTCTGAAAAACATTTTGGTATTCTCCCATTGCTTATGGGAACCCTGCTTACTACAACTATAGCCATTGCAGTGGCCGTACCATTAGGATTAACCATTGCCATATATTTAAATGAATATGCCTCTCCCCGTTTCACCGCTTATGTAAAACCCATTCTCGAAACACTGGCCGCCATTCCCACGGTAGTGTATGGATTTTTTGCCTTGCAGTTTGTTACGCCCTTGTTACAGCAATTCATTCCAGGCCTTGGTGGTTTTAACGCACTTTCTCCCGGCTTGGTTATGGGCATCATGATCATTCCGTATATTACTTCGCTCAGCGAAGATGCACTGAGAGCCGTACCTTCTTCACTAAGAGAAGCCTCCTATGGAATGGGTGCAACAAAATTTCAGACAGCTTTCAGGGTTATGGTTCCTGCAGCATCTTCGGGAATCATTGTCTCTATCATCCTGGCCATATCAAGAGCTTTAGGTGAAACCATGATCGTGGCTATTGCAGCAGGCCAGGAACCAAAATTTACTTTTAATCCAAAAGAATCGGTGGAAACCATTACTACATATATCGTGCAGGTAAGTATGGGCGATGTGCCGCAGGACTCATTGGAATACAGAACCATCTTTGCGGCCGGCATGACCTTATTCCTGTTTACTTTTTTATTGAATAACATCAGCTTCTGGATGAGAAAAAGATTTACAATCAGGTACCAATGAAAAATCTGATCAGAAAAATAAAATTCATTGATAAAACATTCCAGTACCTGGCAATGGCCGCCACATTTTTTGTGCTGATCGTGCTTTGTGTATTGATATGGAATATTTTTTCAAATGGATTGTTGCGCATCAACGGAAGCTTTTTTACTAATCTTCCCTCACGTCATGCAGAAAGAGCAGGCATCATGACGGCACTTGCAGGAATGGGATCCCTGCTGGTCATCACCATTGTAATTGCACTTCCTATTGGTGTACTCTCAGGTGTGTATCTTGAAGAATATGGAAAGAAAAATAAATTCGCCAGCTTTATTGAGATCAACATTGCCAACCTGGCCGGTGTACCCTCAGTGATCTATGGAATTTTAGGCTTGCAGTTATTTGTTCGCATGGCAAAAATGGGAAACAGCCTGCTCGCAGGTGCGCTTACATTATCACTGCTGATCATGCCCATCATTATTGTAGCAACCAGAGAAGCTATTAAAGCTGTTCCCGATTCCTTAAGAGAAGCTTCTTATGGAATGGGCGCCACCAAATGGCAAACCACCAGCCGTATCACCATTCCATCAGCGCTTGGTGGCATACTTACAGGGATTATTCTTGCTGTTTCCAGAGCGATCGGAGAAACAGCACCTCTACTAGTAATTGGTGCACTTGTATATGTACCTTTCGTTCCGGAAGGACCGAATGATCAGTTCACCACACTTCCGATACAGATCTTTAACTGGACCACAAGGCCCCAGGAGGCATTTATTATTAATGCAGCCGCCGGTATTGTTGTTTTGTTGCTGATCACTTTTTTATTGAACGGCATTGCCATTTATATCAGGAACAAGTGGTATAAAAAAATGAGATATTGATTATGTATAAGCTGGAAGCAAAAAATGCAAATTTATTTTACGGCGATAAACAGGCGCTGAAAAATATTAATATTGGCATTAAACCCAATTCGGTCACTGCATTTATAGGGCCCTCAGGTTGTGGAAAGTCAACGCTCCTGCGCTGTTTCAACAGGATGAATGACCTGATTGAAAATGCAAGAGTGGAAGGCGATTTTTTAATGGATGAAATCAACATTTACAAAGACATCAATACTTATGAATTAAGAAAGCGCATCGGCATGGTGTTCCAGAAACCAAATCCTTTTCCGAAAACCATTTTTGAAAATGTTTCCTATGGTTTGCGCATCAATGGAATGAAAGATAAAAAAATGATTGAAGAAAGAGTGGTGGAATCATTAAAACAATCCGCACTCTGGAACGAAGTGGAAGGATCGCTTCATAAATCAGCCTTATCACTTTCCGGTGGACAACAACAAAGAATTTGTATCGCGCGTGCCCTTGCAACAGAACCTACCGTTCTTTTAATGGACGAACCAGCATCAGCTCTTGACCCCATCTCCACCGCCAAAATTGAAGACCTGATCTATACCCTTAAGAATAAATTCACCATTGTAATTGTAACGCATAATATGCAGCAGGCTGCAAGAATCAGTGATAAAACTGCTTTTTTTTATCTTGGTGAATTGATTGAATTTGAAAAAACAAAAAAAATGTTCACCAACCCCGAAGAGGAAAAAACACAGAATTATATCACCGGCCGTTTCGGTTAAAATATTTTTTTTATGACGCATTTGCAGGAAGAACTGAAATTTTTAAGAGAGAGCTTATCCGACATGGCTAAAATGGTTACCAGCCAGCTAAAGAAAAGCTATTGCGCACTTGCAGATAAAGATATTGACCTGGCCAATGAAGTGATCTTTAATGAAAAACGGGTAAATGCTATAGAACTGAAGATCGATAAAGACTGTGAACACATTTTTGCATTATTAAATCCTGTGGCGCATGATATGCGGTTTGTATTTGCAACATTAAAGATCAATGCCGACCTTGAAAGAATTGGCGATTATGCTGAAGGCATTGCCAAATTATCCATTCAGGGTGAACTTAATTTTGATCAGCAACTTATAGAAAAACTGGAGCTGAAAAAAATGCACGATACCGCGCTTGACATGATGCGTGATGTAACCAGTGCTTATACAGATGATGATACCAAACTTGCCCGCTCGGTATTTACAAAAGATACGGTGCTGAACGATATCAATTTTTATTCAACCAACATCGTTGCCGACTACTGCAAACTAAATCCCGACAGGATCCACCAGGCGCTGTTTCTTCTTTCCATCATCCGTAAAATGGAAAGGGTAGGCGACCACATCACCAATATTGCTGAAGAAGTAATCTTCTACAAAGAAGCAAGGGTGTTGAAACATGGAAAGAAGAAAGAGGATAATGAAATTTAGGTGCGAATGTTCAAGGTTCAGGGAAAAAAACAATAACTAAACTTAAATTCATAAAGACTTGGGAAGCATCAATACATTTGCAGCCATATTAAGTTTTTATGAAATTATTGTTAACCCTTTTCCTCCTGTTGTCCATTTCCGCCAACGCGCAGCCGGATACGAGTGGAAAAACCGGAACACCCAGCCCAAAAAAATGGTACGAAAAAATTTCTTTGCGTGGTTATATGCAGTTGAGGTATAACCGGTTGCTGGAAACCAACGATCAACTTAAATGCGAACAGTGCGATCGCTCCTGGGGGGAAAATGGCGGTTTTTTTCTCCGCCGTATGCGGATTATTTTTTTTGGACAAATACATGAAAGAGTATATTTCTATATTCAACCCGACTTTGCCAGTGCCCCTACCTCTTCCGGAGCCCAACATTTTGTCCAGATAAGAGATGCTTACGTGGATCTGGGGCTGGATAGAAAAAATGAATTCAGGATCAGGCTTGGCCAAAGTAAAATCCCCTTTGGTTTTGAAAATTTGCAATCCAGCCAGAACCGCCTACCGCTCGACCGCAATGATGGACTCAACAGTGCTGTTGCCAATGAACGTGATCTGGGCGGATTTTTTTACTGGGCCCCGGAGAAAACCCGCAAACTTTTTTCCTCCCTGGTGAGTGAAGGCTGGAAAGGTTCCGGCGATTATGGCGTTTTTGGTTTTGGAATCTATAACGGCCAAACCGCCAACAGGCCTGAACAAAACAATAACCTGCATATGGTTACCCGTTTCAGTTTCCCTTTTGCTTTGGGCAATCAGATCATTGAGCCATCGCTCCAGGCTTATAAAGGAAAATATGTGGTAACGAATGACCTGCGCACACCGGGCGTAAAGGTAAAGCCGGGCAATAATTATACTGATGAAAGAGTGGCGGCAACCCTTGTCCTCTATCCAAAACCATTTGGCATACAGGCTGAGTATAATATAGGAAGAGGACCTGAGTACAATAAGATCACAGATTCAATCGAAACACGGAGCCTGAAAGGGGGTTATGCCACATTTAATTATCTATTAAAACTGAAGAATCAACTTATTTATCCCTTTGTAAGGATCCAGCAATACAACGGCGGAAAGAAGCATGAACTGGACGCCCGCAGTTATGATGTGAAAGAACTGGAGATCGGTGTGGAATGGCAGCCTATAAAAAATTTCGAACTCGTTGCCCAATACACCATTTCGGACAGGCGGTTCGAGGATTTCCGTAACCAGGACAACCGGCAAACCGGCAGATTACTCAGGCTGCAGGCCCAGTTAAACTTTTAAACCACCCGCCGCCACTGGCAGGCCATCAACCACAATTCAACCACCCCCCCTACGGCGGGAGCGCCATCAACCACTATTCAACAACTATTCAACCACTTTCAACCACCCACCGCCGCGGACCACATTCATCATCCCTTCCCAATATTAATAAATCATTAATTCCATGTTACCAGATTTGACCCCGGCAATTGAAACTAACTTCGCCCAACTTTAATAATGCTCCCATGAATATTTTCGCAAAACTGCTGGCTCCCAAAAACCGGGTATTTTATGAATTGTTTGAAAAAAGTGCAGACAATGTAAAGCAAATGGGTGTGCTGCTTACCCAGGTGGTGAGAGAATCGGATTTTGATAAACGCCAGACACTTATTGGACAAATGGAAGATGTAGAGCATAACAACGACGAGCTCACACATACACTTTTTACCGAATTAGGCAGAAATTTCATCACCCCTTTCGACAGGGAAGACATTCACTACCTGGCCACATCACTGGATGATATCGCAGATTTTATTTATGCTTCGGCTAAGAAAATAAATTTTTATCGCGTCAACCCAAATGAAATTGGCATCCATAAACTATCAGATATCATTTTACAAAGCACCGAACAGGTACGCAAGGCTGTGGTCGAATTAAGGAACATGAAAAACATGCGCCTGATCACAGAATCACTGGTAAAAATCAACAGTCTTGAAAATGAAGCTGATGACATTTTCGATATGAGCATTGAAAGATTATTTGCCACCGAAGAAGATGCAAAAGAAGTGATCAAAAAAAGAGAGATCTACCAGGCCATGGAAACCGCAACAGATAAATGCGAAGACGCGGCGAATGTTATTGAATCCATTATAATAAAATATGCCTAGTAAGAAAACAGGTGTTCATCTTGTTTTCTTCTCAACCAAAACCTGCATATGACCTTTGTAATTATTGTAATTGCCCTGGCCCTGATATTCGATTATATCAACGGCTTTCATGATGCCGCCAATTCAATTGCAACTATTGTTTCAACAAAAGTGCTTACACCATTTCAGGCCGTGCTCTGGGCTGCTGTTTTTAATTTTGCAGCGTTTTTTATTTTTAAAGATCACGGGGTGGCCGATACGGTGGCAAAAACGGTGAACCCTGACAGCCTTCAGCGTTCGAGCATGCTCCTCGTTGTTTTTGCGGGACTGATTGCTGCCATCGCATGGAACCTGTTAACCTGGTGGTTTGGAATTCCCTCATCATCTTCACACACCCTTATCGGCGGATTTGCCGGAGCTGGAATTGCCTCCGGAGGCTTCAGTGCCATCAACTCCAGTGTTATTTTAAAAACCGCCAGCTTTATTATTCTTGCCCCATTGATTGGAATGATCATGGCCTTTATTATGTCGCTTTGGTTCCTGGTCTCCTTCCGCAAAGACATGCTCCCAAAAATCGTTTCCATTGTAATGCTGCTGCTCGTAGGATGGTTTCTTTCAGCTAACCTGGAATTTGACCCCGTCAAATTGAAATCACACTATGAATCCTATTTTCTAAAAGTGTTTTTTTACAGCAAAAATTTTAAATGGATCCTGCTGGCCTTCATCCTTGTGGTTATGGCTGTTTTTACCTTCTGGCTCAACACCCTCAATGCTTACAGGTCAAATGTCTGGTTCAAACGTTTGCAACTGGTTTCTTCTGCCGCTTTTAGTATCGGACATGGTGGAAATGATGCTCAAAAGGTAATGGGTATTATCATGGCTGCTCTTGTAGCTTATGACCCGTTAATGTATTCCCTCGGAACCATGCCAATATGGGTTCCTCTTTCATGCTATACAGCCATAGCACTTGGCACGATGAGCGGAGGTTGGAAGATTGTGAAAACCATGGGAACCCGTATCACAAAAGTGACTCCTTTTGAAGGCGTTGCTGCGGAAACCGCAGGTGCCATCACTCTTTTTGTTACAGAAGCCATGAGGATTCCTGTGAGTACCACGCATACCATTACCGGTGCCATTATTGGTGTAGGAGCAACAAAAAGACTTTCCGCAGTAAGGTGGGGCGTTACCATCAACCTGTTGTGGGCCTGGATACTTACCATTCCAATCAGCGCTTTACTTGCAGCAGGAATTTTCCACCTGGTGCGGCTGTTCCTATAAAGGAATTAACGAAGTTTGCGTATAACTCAGAACATGGCAAAAATACTAGTGACCGGTGGATGCGGCTACATTGGCTCCCATACAATTGTAGATCTTATTGAAAATGGATTTGAAGTAGTGTGTGTAGATAACAACTCCCGCTCCAACCCTATCGTAATGGAAAACATCCAGCAAATCACAGGAAAAACGATAAAGAATTACAAGGTTGACCTTTGCAACTTCGATGAAACCTTTGCCATTTTCCAGGAAAATCCCGACATCCAGGGCATCATTCATTTTGCGGCCTATAAAGCAGTGGGCGAATCTGTTGAAAAACCCCTGATGTATTTTGAAAACAATCTTTACTCGCTGATCAACCTGTTAAAATGTGTACAGGAGTTTTCTGTACCATGGTTTGTTTTTTCTTCTTCCTGTACCGTTTATGGTAACCCCGATGAAATGATGGTAACAGAAGAAACGCCATTAAAACCGGCCGCTTCTCCTTATGGTTACACAAAGCAAATGGGTGAAGATATCCTGGGCGAGTTCCGTAAAGTGACCAATACTCAAACCATTCTGCTTCGTTATTTCAATCCCGTTGGTGCCCATCCCTCTATTAAGATCGGCGAACTGCCTGTAGGAAAACCACAAAACCTGGTGCCTGCCATCACCCAAACCGCAATTGGTAAATTACCTATGATGAAGGTTTTTGGCGATGATTATCCAACCAGAGATGGCAGTTGCCTCCGCGACTATATTCATGTGAGTGACATTGCTCATGCCCATACGCTGGCCATTCAATATCTTAAAGAAGCCAGGAATGAATCGAGCTGTGAGGTTTTTAACCTGGGCACCGGCAATGGGGTGACTGTACTGGAAGCGATCCAAGCTTTTGAAAAAATAAGTGGCGTAAAATTGAATTATGAAATCGGCCCGCGCCGCCCGGGTGATGTAGTGGCGATTTATGCCAATAACGACAAGGCCCGCCAAAGACTGGGATGGAATCCGAAAACCACCATCGAAGAAATGATGGAAACCGCCTGGAAGTGGGAGTTAAAATTAAAAGAAGATGCTTCCCTGCACGAGAACCCCAATTTCCAGATGAACTGATTACTTATTAATGAATGGTCAAAGGTCAATAGTCAATAGTCAATAGTCAATGGTCAATCACAGCTGTCCGGGGAAAGTTATTTGATTTCGATGAAACGCGCACTGGTTCTGGCGTTGTTGATGATTACTTAAACCAGGCCTTAGATTTTGAAGTTGCAATAACCTAATGGAGTTTCTTGCCGGACAGCAGCGCTATGATAAATGCCTCTTCCACCTTTTTTCTTGAAAAAAAGTGGAAGAGGTTTTCCCTTAACAAATTCAAGGCGTTAAAGCCGAAATATACATTTGACAAATTGTACAGAACCTGAATTGTACATTTACCTCATACTCCCTTACTTTGCAGCCAAATGGAAAAAATGCTAAAAGACATTCAGTCTACCGGTAAAAAAGATACCCGTAGTGGATTTGGTGATGGAATTGTAGAAGCTGCAAGAAAAAACCCTAACGTCGTGGCCCTTACCGCGGATCTCGCTGGTTCCCTTAAGCTTCAGCAATTTATGAAGGAATTCCCTGAAAGATTCATCCAGGTAGGCATCGCTGAAGCCAATATGATGGGCATTGCAGCCGGACTTACCATCGGAGGCAAAATTCCTTTTACCACCACTTTTGCAAATTTTTCCACTGGCCGTGTTTACGACCAGATCCGCCAGAGCATTGCTTATAGTGATAAAAATGTAAAGATCTGTGCTTCACATGCGGGTGTAACGCTGGGTGAAGACGGTGCCACCCACCAGATCCTGGAAGACATAGGCCTGATGAAAATGCTTCCCGGCATGACCGTGATTGTTCCATGTGATTACCAGCAAACAAAAGCTGCTACACTGGCCATTGCAGCATTTGAAGGTCCTGTTTACCTGCGTTTTGGCCGCCCCGCATGGCCCATGTTCACCAACGCAGAGGAACCATTTGTAATTGGTAAAGCGCAACAGTTTTCTGAAGGCACCGACGTCTCCATTTTCGCCTGCGGTCACATGGTTTGGAATGCGATTCAGGCAGGTGCAGCACTGCAGGAAAAAGGGATCAGCGTGGAAGTGATCAACATCCACACCATTAAACCGATTGATGAAGAAGCCGTTTTGAGATCCATTAAGAAAACGCGCTGCGTGGTTACCGCAGAAGAACATAATATTATTGGAGGTTTGGGAGATGCGATTGCCCAGGTAGCGGCAAAAAACTTCCCTGTACCCATTGAATACGTGGGAACGAAAGACAGTTTTGGTGAAAGCGGCACACCAGATCAGCTCTTAAAGAAATATGGGCTGGATATTCCGGATATTATTGCGGCAGCCGAAAAAGTGATGGAGAGGAAAAAATAATATCTGCTGTTCGGTCCTTTGCCCTGCTGCCTGCTAATATGCATTAGGCTTTATCTTTACCTCAAAGGTTAAACATCATCAATGGCTTTAACAGACAGATCAGATGCTGAATTATTGGTTCAATTCCGCGACCCTGCTACAAAAGATAAAGCTTACACGGCTTTAATTAAAAAATACCAGGAAAGATTGTACTGGCATATCCGGCGCATGGTAGTAACCCATGATGATGCTAATGATGTGCTTCAGAATGTTTTTATCCGCGTTTGGAATGGACTGGAAAATTTTAGGGAAGATGCCCAGGTCTTCACCTGGCTCTACCGCATTGCTACCAATGAATGCCTGACCTGGCTTGAAAACCAGAAAAAAAGAGCTTCGGTCAGCTTTAGTGATGTTGAAACCGGCCTAAGCAATAAAATTCAGGCTGATAAATATTTTGATCCACAGAAACTAGAATGGAAATTACAGGTAGCCATCCAGCAACTTCCTGAAAAACAGCGTGTTGTATTTGTCCTTCGGTATTACGATGAACTGCCTTATGCTGAAATGAGCCAGATCCTGGGCACCAGTGAAGGGGCTCTGAAAGCCAGTTATCACCACGCGGTGAAAAAAATTGAAGATTATATAAAGAATCATTAAACCACCAAGGACTGTGCTTGTCCTAAGGCGCGTATGAAAAACAGGGAACCAATTATTAATGAATTAAATGAGCTGAACAGTACGCTTCGGACTATTCCGGAAGCTCCTTATACGCTCCCTGAAAATTATTTCGAACATTTTCCAGCCCAGATGCTTTCACTTGTTAAAGAATTGGAAATTTCCGCTAAAGAAGAAATTCAGCACCTTTCTCCCCTGCTTGCAGGATTAGATAAAAAATCACTTTATTCCGTACCCGATGATTATTTCAGTGAGAATCTTGAAGCACTTCCCTACATGGTTGGTGAAGATCAGCCTTCAGCCATCCTTAAACTGGTAGAACAGGTTACTCCGTATGAAGTGCCGGTTCAGTATTTTGAAGAACTGCCTGGCGTCATAAAAAATAAAATTGAAAAAAAATCGCCTGTTGTTCGTATGCGGAACAACTGGATGAAAATTGCGGTTGCTGCTGTAGTTGCAGGAATCATTATGGTTTCCGGACTGATATTCCTTAACGACCGCAATAGCCGTGAACTGACAGTTGCCCATCAATTGAAAACGATTCCAACCCAGGAAATCGATGAATTTTTTAGAAATACCAATGTGGTAACCCGAACAGAAACTGCCATCCAAAACGGGCCTGCCTCCGATGTCAAATCGCTGTTGACAGATGTCGATGACAAGGAACTTGAAGCCTTTTTAAAAGATGTTCCACTTGAGGAAGATCTGTTTTCCTATAATTAAAAGATTATGAAAAAAATATTTTACCTGTTAAGTTTTATCAGCCTTATCAGCTTTGCTTCTTTTGCCCAGGATGATGAGGGTGGAAGAATGCCGGAAAAAATGGCTGAATATATTGCCTCTAAACTTGAACTCAGTAAATCAGAAAATGAAAAATTCAAACCTACATTTCTTGAATACCTTAAAGAGTTAAGAAAAACCACTGTGACCAATCGTGGCGACAGGCTTGTATTGCAGCAACAGATCGTTGAATTGCGTCTTCGTTACCGTGATATATTCAAGTCGCAGATCGGTGAGAAAAAAAGCAACGAAGTCTTTTTTCATGAAAGAGAATTTATCAGGGAAGTGCAGGAATTAAGGAGGGAAAGAAGAGGCAATCAAAAAAGAAATTTGGACCAGTTGTAAAAATGTACAACTTAAACTATATTTGAACTTGGTGTTTTTCATAGGTTAGCAACGGCCGGCTCTTTTTAGAGCAGGCCTTTTTTTTGTGCAGCTAACAACAATGTTTAAACGTACAATAACTACTTACTTAAATACATACTTCTGTCCTTATACAATTGCCTGAAATATGGATCCCTCAGGTCCTTTATAAAACGGATGGCCTCTCCTGTGCTTTTCATCTCCGGGCCAAGCTCCTTGTTTACTCCAGGGAATTTATTAAAAGAAAAAACCGGCTCTTTAATGGCAAACCCTGTAAGATTTTTTTCAAAACGGAAATCTTTCAACTTCGCTTCCCCCAGCATAATTTTCGTGGCAATATTGAGGTAAGGAATACCATAGGCTTTGGCAATAAAAGGTGTCGTACGTGAAGCCCGCGGATTGGCTTCAATAACATAAACATTATTATCTTTTATCGCAAACTGAATATTAATCAAACCTTTTATATTCAGTGCTCTTGCAATTTTTTCCGCATGCAATTCCATTGTAGTTACCAGTAATGGAGCAAGATTGAATGCAGGAAGCACCGCATTACTGTCGCCACTGTGAATACCTGCTGGTTCAATGTGTTCCATCACGCCCATCACATGAAAATCTTCGCCGTCAAAAATGGCATCGATTTCGGCTTCCTGGCAGCGATCCAGGAAATGGTCGATCAGGATCTTGTTATCAGGCAGGTGCTTCAATAAGCTGATCACCGCCTTTTCCAGTTCATCATCATTAATCACAATCCGCATTCTTTGTCCACCCAGCACATAACTCGGACGCACAAGTACAGGATAACCTACTTTATGCGCCACTTCAATCGCCTGGTCAACGTCGAAGGCCGTTCCATAATTCGGATAAGGAATTTCAAGTTCTTTCAGCATATCACTGAACCGTCCCCTGTCTTCAGCAATATCCATATTATCATAAGAAGTGCCCATGATGGGAATACCTTTCTCATGTAAACGTTCCGCAAGTTTGAGTGCCGTTTGTCCGCCCAACTGCACAATTACCCCGGCCGGTTTTTCCAGTTCAATGATCTCCCAAAGATGTTCCCAAAAAACCGGCTCGAAATACAATTTATCCGCCATGTCAAAATCCGTACTCACTGTTTCAGGATTACAGTTGATCATGATCGATTCATATCCACATTCCTTTATTGCCAGTAATCCGTGAACACAACAATAATCGAATTCTATTCCTTGTCCGATCCTGTTCGGGCCACTGCCCAGGACAATGATCTTCTTTTTATCAGAGACCTTACTTTCATTCCCGTTGCCTTTTTCAAAAGTGGAATAGAAATAAGGTGTTTTGGCTTCAAATTCCGCACTGCAGGTATCTACCATTTTATAGGTCCGTGTGATTCCTGCAGCTTTTCTTTTCTCATAGATCTCATCTTCCGAACCGTCTTTAATAATTCTTGACATCTGCTCATCACTGAAGCCATGCACCTTGGCTTTCAGCATGAGTTCATCAGAAATATCATCCAGTTTGAAATTGGTAAGCTCTTTTTCTATGTTGCAGATCTTCTGTATTTCGTGTATGAACCAACGGTCAATCCCAGTGGCTTTTGCAATCGTGTTAACGGTAATACCCAGCATCAGGGCGTCTTTAATCCTGAAGATTCTGTCCCATTTCGGAATTTTTATATACTCCAGGAGTTCTTCTGATTTCATGGCACTCTTTCCATAGTATCCAAGTCCCACTGCATTGTTCTCCAGGCTCTGACAGGCCTTCTGCACTGCTTCAGTAAAACTTCTTCCAATTGCCATTACTTCACCGACACTTTTCATCTGTAGTCCTAAAGTATCATTCGCGCCTTTGAACTTGTCAAAATTCCACCTCGGAATTTTGACGATCACATAATCAAGTGCCGGTTCAAAATAAGCTGAAGTGGTTTTAATAATTGGATTGGTAAGTTCATCCAGTGTAAAACCAATTGCCAGTTTAGCGGCGATCTTAGCGATAGGATATCCTGTAGCTTTTGATGCCAATGCGGAAGAACGACTTACACGAGGGTTGATCTCCACGGCAATGATCTCTTCTGTATCCGGATTAATGGCAAATTGCACGTTGCAGCCTCCTGCAAAATTTCCCAGGTCACGCATCATCATGATCGCAGTGTTGCGCATCAACTGGTATGCGGTATCACTTAGCGTCATGGCAGGTGCTACCGTAATGGAATCACCCGTATGCACGCCCATTGGGTCAAAATTTTCGACCGTACAAATGATGCAAACATTATCTGCCCTATCACGTAACAGTTCCAGTTCAAATTCTTTCCATCCCAGCACAGCCTTTTCCACCAGCACTTCGTGAATGGGGGATGCTTCCAGTCCTCTTTGTAAGGCTTCATCAAGTTCTTCAGGTCCATGAACTAATCCGCCACCTGAACCTCCAAGCGTAAATGATGGGCGGATCACCAGAGGAAAACCTATATCCTGGGCAAATTCCTTTCCTTCAAGGAAAGAATTGGCCGTTCTTGCCGTAGCCACAGGCACATTCAGTCCTATCATCCACTGCCTGAACTTTTCCCTGTCCTCTGCCTTATCAATTGCTTTTATATCTACACCTATGAGGCGGATATTATATTTTTCCCAAACGCCCAGGTCCTCTGCTTCTTTAGCCAGGTTCAATGCAGTTTGTCCGCCCATTGTTGGCAAAACGGCATCAATGTCCGGATGATCTTCAAGGATCTGCTCAATGCTTTCCACTGTTAATGGCAGCAGGTAAACCTTGTCTGCCATCATGGGATCGGTCATGATGGTGGCAGGATTGGAGTTGATTAACGTAACCCGGATCCCCTCTTCTCTTAAACTTCTGGCAGCCTGTGTGCCTGCGTAATCAAATTCAGCAGCCTGGCCAATGATAATCGGACCGGAACCAATGATCAGCACAGATTTTATTGAAAGGTCTTTTGGCATATAGTGTTGTTGATTGATCGGAACTGTGCCCGGTTCTGGTCATAAAAAAACCGGGCAATTGCCCGGGGTGCAAATCTAAGGTAATGATGCTTACCGTAGAAATGATTTGTTGAAAACTGATCCTTACATCGTGCTGTTGCTGTGTGCAGGAACGCCGTTTTTCTTGTCAAAGGCTTTAGTCAAACCCCCTAAATTTTCATTTACGAGTTTTTTGCCTTTATCCAATAACTGCTTTTTCTGAATCTCCGACATTTGAGCATATTTGTAAGCACCATAGGCCGCTGCGCCTAACAATAACAATGAGCCAATACCTGGTTTTGCCATAACTTATTTTTTAAATTATTTAATTCTTACTGCTACCTAATAAAATATCGTACCGTTTCTGCTGAAGCAGCAATTACACCTGCGAAGCAGGGGGAATGTCTGTGCCTGTAGAATTTGTGGTCTTAGTTCCACCTTTAAACAAACCTTCAATAAATTCTTCCACTTTTGGCATGTATTCCTTCATTACATCAGCACCTTTGGTTTTTAATTCGCCGAAATAGTCCATGGCTTTGTCTTCAGCATCCAGGGCTGATTGCTTTAAATTGTTTGCCTTCTCTTTCAGGTCATTGGCCAGTTTTTCTTTTTCCTCTTCGGTCATGTTTGCATACTTATATGCACCAAAGGCAGCAGCTGCTCCTAATAAGAAAGTTGCTAGATGTTTGTTATTTACATTCATGGCGGTTGTTTTAGATTATTTTTTTAATACAGTATTATGTTACCAATTTTGTGCCCGGATGAGTATGGAATAAAGATTGAATTAAATGGGAACAAATTGCTGTAATGATCAAACGCTACCTATCTTTCTTATTATTAATTGTTTCTACTGTTGCTGCCGCTCAATCCTATCCTCAAAATTATTTCAGAAATCCTATGTCCATACCCATGGAACTGGTAGCGAATTTTGGGGAAATCAGGACCAACCACTGGCACATGGGACTGGATATACGCACCCAACAACGCGAAAACCTTCCCGTACATGCTGCAGCTGAAGGTTATATCGCCAGGGTTTTGGTGGAACCTGGTGGTTTCGGACAGGCGATTTATATTCATCATCCCAACGGGCTCACAACATTGTATGCGCACATGAATGGCTTTTTTCCTGCCCTTGCCCAATATGTAAAGCTACAACAATACGACCGGGAGTCATGGGCAGTGAATCTCTTTTTGCCCCCTGGAATGTTTGCTGTAAAAAAAGGTGATTTTATCGGCCGGAGCGGAAACACCGGTGGATCGGCGGGGCCCCATGTGCATTTTGAAATCCGCGATACCAAAACAGATAAGGTTTTAAATCCCCTGCTTTTTAATTTTCCTATAGCGGATGCCGTACCTCCCACTATTACAAGACTCGCCATGTACGACAGAAGCAGGTCAACCTATCACCAGGCACCCCAATTGCTCACCCTGAAAAGATCGGGGGGTGTACATACACTGGCAGCGGCATCCACTATTAAGGTAGGAACAAACCGAGTAAGTTTTGCGGTTGGAGCCACAGACAGGTTTTCAAAATCAACAAATCCCAATGGCATTTATAGTGCACGAATCTCGCTTGATGGATCACCTGTTTCAGAATTTATTCTTGACAGCATCGATTATTTCGAAACACGTTATATGAATGCGCAGATTGATTATCCCTGGCGCGCAAGAGGAGGCTCTTTTGTGCAGCATGTAAGTGCACTTCCGGGTGCAGCACATATTGCCTACCAGTCTTTTAGTGAGGATGGAATTATTGTACTTCATGATGAAAAACTACATGCTGTGGTGATCGATGTAAAAGATGCAAAAAAGAATAATTCAAGAATTCAATTCAACATACAATATGATCCATCGCTGGCCAGACCATACAATTTTCCTGCAGGTCAGCAATTTTTGCCTCATAATGTAAATGTTTTTGAAACCTCCGATTTTGAATTGTTTACTTCTGAGAGAACGATGTATGACACCACTTATGTTACCTATACCAATAAACCCGGCACCGGAACCAATGTAGTTTCCCCTTTGCACCAGTTTTTAAGTGCAGCCATCCCTGTTCATGATTCTGTTGTTGTAAGAATAAAACCCGATCGCCAGCTCAGTGCAGAACAAATGGACAGGGTAATAGTAAAGCACGTTTCCGGCACCAGAACAAATATTCAGAAAGCTCGCTGGCAAAACGGATGGATCAAAACCAGCTTTCGGCAGTTTGGTACCTACCAGGCAATTATAGATAATGAACCACCCGTGATCAATGCACCACCCACCAATCTTTCTGCTGCACGTTCGATCATTTTTACTCCAACAGACAACCATAACGTGATCAAACGTTTCCGGGCGGAACTGAATGGAAAATGGCTGATGTTTACGAATGACAAAGGCAGGAGGTGGATCTATACTTTCGACGAACATTTTCCAAGAGGGAACCATGAACTGAAGGTGACCGTTGAGGACGAAGCGGGAAATCTAACAACACGCACATGGAATGTAAAAAGGTGATCTAGTGGTATGTTAAGAATAAAATGACGGTTTGAAGGGTGAATGGTCAATGGTCAATAGTCAATAGTCAATAGTCAATCACTGCTGTCCGGTAAAAATCAAACATCGCTTTTAGTTAAGCTAATTTGCCTCAGGCCGGCGGGCCTCGTACCTGCCCCGCTGCTGAATTCCAACAAAAAGGCCTCCCGCAGATTACGCAGATTTTCGCTGATTGGTTTTCTGCGTTCATCAGCGTAACCTGTGGGCAACAAGAGGCAGGTACTGGTTCAAATAGATCCAGGTTTCCTCATAAAATGAAATTCCAGGCCTAATCTTATAACATTTGGGTGGTTGTGTGCGCCTTATTGCTCCTGATTTTTCCTAAGAAATCTTTATACCTAAGGTGGAGCAATACAGCGCGAAGAACGCTTGCACAATCAGATCGCATGGAGTTGCACCTGTTTTCATTTTTCGGTGCGCTCCCTTGCGCAATCATCCGAAGGTATCTGGTAAAAACAGACTGCTCCGCATTGATTGCGCTTGAATTTTTGCCTGCCCACCGAAGCGAAGCGCAGGAGGGGCCACCTTTTTTTTCAAGAAAAAAGGTGGAAGAGGCATTTATCATAGCGTTGCTGTCCGGCAAGAAACTCCATTAGGTTATTGCAACTGCAAAA
>MWWA01000027.1_pt1 | contig 57601 bp, 60 predicted proteins | sample 1047341 | NCBI WGS metagenome assembly MWWA01 (sample SAMN06349978, study PRJNA376086) | soil metagenome | isolation source: MS5-1 sample Antarctic (ecotone) soil | place: Antarctica | collected 2015-01-13
TAATTGATATGTTCAATAAGGAAGGTAATTTTAATTGTACCATAGAGGAATTGAAACTCGATTATCGCTTACTTAAGCCTGTACCTAGGCTAATTTTAATTGTACCATAGAGGAATTGAAACTCGATTATCGCTTACTTAAGCCTGTACATGGGCTATATTTTAATTGTACCATAGAGGAATTGAAACAAGAGACTTCCGTTGTGATTGAAAATCCAACCGCATTTTAATTGTACCATAGAGGAATTGAAACTTGTTACCTGCCGTGCCATCTGTCGCACTTGTTTTATTTTAATTGTACCATAGAGGAATTGAAACCGTTTACCAGGACGTTACACCGATCGAAACTTTTCCATTTTAATTGTACCATAGAGGAATTGAAACAGTTAAGACCTGTTTTAATTATGGAAGATATGCCAGATTTTAATTGTACCATAGAGGAATTGAAACTTGAAAGAGGCTGAGATTAGCGGGTCTTGGTCTGGATTTTAATTGTACCATAGAGGAATTGAAACATACAAGGTTAGGCGATGCGGCGGTTATTTCGTGGTATTTTAATTGTACCATAGAGGAATTGAAACTTATTATAAGTTTTTCTATAAAGGACTTTGTGAATTATTTTAATTGTACCATAGAGGAATTGAAACGATGCTAAAAAGACGCTGATTGAACAGACTATGTATTTTAATTGTACCATAGAGGAATTGAAACGACACTAGACATGAGAATCGACGGTCTGGGAACGAAATTTTAATTGTACCATAGAGGAATTGAAACAATCTACAACTTTCGTTAACGACTTCCCGGAAACCATTTTAATTGTACCATAGAGGAATTGAAACTTATAAAATGAATGGGGCTGCGGTTGTGGCAACAATTCAGGAAATTTTAATTGTACCATAGAGGAATTGAAACGAAGTTTTGTGCGTCTAGGGCTGTTTGGGCGAATATATTTTAATTGTACCATAGAGGAATTGAAACACATATATTCCCTGTGCATTTGGTAGGCTGTTTGTTATTTTAATTGTACCATAGAGGAATTGAAACTAATCTGGAACTTACCCCATGATGCAGAACATAGATTTTAATTGTACCATAGAGGAATTGAAACGTAACATCAGGCTTAGTAGTAAGCAACAAAACACACATTTTAATTGTACCATAGAGGAATTGAAACTAGAATAGCGTACAACGTACTAATATACGAACTTAATTTTAATTGTACCATAGAGGAATTGAAACAAGATTGGTGACCAATCCATCCCTGCAACCATCCGTATTTTAATTGTACCATAGAGGAATTGAAACATGTATGGTTATTAGTTACGGCCACGAGCGGAACTATTTTAATTGTACCATAGAGGAATTGAAACGAAGAAAGCTGGAAGCATGTTAAATTCTTACCGTTTATTTTAATTGTACCATAGAGGAATTGAAACAAAAGTACATAATTGATATGTTCAATAAGGAAGGTAATTTTAATTGTACCATAGAGGAATTGAAACTCGATTATCGCTTACTTAAGCCTGTACCTAGGCTAATTTTAATTGTACCATAGAGGAATTGAAACTGGCTATAATCTACCCGAGGCGTTAGGCTTATTAATTTTAATTGTACCATAGAGGAATTGAAACAATTAACCCAAGTTGCCTACTGTCTTACTTAGGATATTTTAATTGTACCATAGAGGAATTGAAACTGTCTTTTTGTTTTGTTTCGACAAAAATACGTTGTATTTTAATTGTACCATAGAGGAATTGAAACTGTCAGGACCCCCACATATAAGGATGAATACAAAGAATTTTAATTGTACCATAGAGGAATTGAAACTTTGATGCTTTTACGATTCCTGCCGGGGCTAAATTATTTTAATTGTACCATAGAGGAATTGAAACTTGGTGGTGCTACAAGGAATTGCTATGTGTTTAACATTTTAATTGTACCATAGAGGAATTGAAACATGTTTCCAGAGGAACGTCCAGCCCCGGTTGCAGTATTTTAATTGTACCATAGAGGAATTGAAACTGGATTAGAAGTTATATAAAAGGTAAGGCTTGTTATTTTAATTGTACCATAGAGGAATTGAAACAATACAGGGAATGATTCATTTTGTTCCCTGTTCTTATTTTAATTGTACCATAGAGGAATTGAAACTGAAAAAGCCCGTAACGATTAAAATAACTCCGATTGTATTTTAATTGTACCATAGAGGAATTGAAACATACTAAACTTCAGTGAAACGGAATTTACAGGATCATTTTAATTGTACCATAGAGGAATTGAAACTATGCTGCGTCTGCTGCGATGGATGCTGCGAGTGCTTTTTGGTACGGTTCGATGCCGTTCATTTTGCTGGTGCCCAATAAAGAATAAAGCAATGGCACTTTGCTGGGCTGCTTCCCCGCTTTTGGGGGCAGGCTATGTGATCCGGCAAACAAATAGTTTTTTCTTCCCACCGCTATGGGACGTATGCTGTTCTCAACAGGATTACTGTCAATATTGAGTATTCCAGTTCTGTCATTAGAGACAATCTTTTCCATCTTTCAATGCTATATGAAAGCGCTTCACCTATGGCACTTTAGCAGAGCAAAATGCTCATTGTAAAATGAAAGTATAAATTCATAGAGGTTGAAGTTAAAAGAGTAGACAGTGAAGAAAAATTACAACCCAGTATAACTGCCGCCTGGCATGTCATTGTTATAGCTGGGCCTGGTTAGTCCTGCCCTTTGATCTCTGTTGTTATTTTTTTTCTGAGTTTTTATGTCTTCAGCGGTCGTTTTTGTCCCGGAGTTGTCTTTTTTATCTTGATCGGTCCCTTGTAATTCAATGGGGTTTTTTCTGGTGTTGCGCATACAGTGTGGTTTGCTGTACAGCAACAAAAAACATGCAATTTTTATAGCAGTTGCCATGTATTTTCGGGAAATTCATTATTAATGTATATCGAGAAAATGAGCTCAGAAAAGTTTAGCCAGTATTTTTTGGTTCAGACCGACAAATAATGCCCTCCTAACTAAGTAAATTCAACTTGACCGGAAGATTTTATGATTTTTGGCTCAATGAAACGTCATCTTACCACTGTTGAAGAAATCAAACAAGCCCAGTTGCTTTTTAAAAAAGGTATGTTGGTAGCAGAAAGGAAAGAAGGGTTTTTTAAAATCCAGCTTTTCCAGCTTGAAAACAGTTATATGGAAGTTTACAAACACGCCCACTTTAATGTCACCATAAAGGCCACCTGCTTTAATGAATTGAGTTTTTTAGATCCTTACCTTGAACAGATCAGTTTGAAAGGAATTCTTCCTGGTTATTGATCCACTGAATGCACGAAGGCCATCAGCTTTTCCAGATCCCGCTGTTTCCCCAAATCAATTTTATTGATCCTGATATAATTTTTCATCTCCTTTTCATGCCTTGAAAAAATATCGAAGATGTTCTTTTTAGAGGCTTCAAAGAGGTTATTGAATCTGTCGGCGATGAAGAACTGGTTATTGAAAGTGTACACCGAATTTTCATCTGCCTTATACAACCTGGTCATTTCAGGTTCATTTACATTTAAATCAGAAACTGAATTCACTGAAGTGGTAGCAGAATAACTTCCATAAGCTCCCTTTTTCTCCTTTCCAATATATTTCAATGTTTGTTTTAACGACAGGTTAAACTTAGGATAATGTGTGAGCTGCTGTACATAACCTTTCTGGTAGTAAAAAAAAGTATCCGTACCGATGATAACATGGTCAAATGTTTCCGGCTTGGAAAGTGCCAGCGTATCACCCTTTTGATTAATAAAAAGGATCTGTCCAAATAAACGGTGGTAATTCAGTTTGCCTGTAGTAGATACTGAGTCTTTAAAAACAACTTTTCCTTCTTTGAATTCTTTGTACAGGAAAACCTGGCTTTCCAGAAGTTCCATATTCTCATGAAGAGGATTTACCCTTATGGCCGCCTGGCTTTCATTTTGCGCGTGCGCATAAAAGCTTACTAAGGCGATAACAATAAATAAAAAGTATTTCATAGCTGGGAGGTGAACTATAAATATAAAAAAAATTTCATAATAATTCAGCCTCAATTACCCTTTTTCGCCTGATTTGTCATGATAAAAGCGCTTTTGGTGTAAGAGATTTCTGAAGATAAAAGGATGAAAATAGGTTTGCCGGGTACAACTACTCAACCACAAACTTTTTTTATGAGAAGCTTATTTATTCTTTTACTGGTAATTGCAGGTATTCAGGCCAGTGCCCAGATCACTGGTCAGGTTAAAGACGGACAGGGAAATCTACTTACTGGGACAACCGTTTCATTAATGCGCGTGCAGGATTCTGCCTTAATTAAATATGCCGTATCTGGTGACGAGGGTGTTTTTATGTTTAAAGAGGTGACCCATGGCAGTTACAGATTAACCGCTTCATTCGTTGGCCATCAGCCATTTTTATCTGAGATTTTTGAATTCAGCGAAAACCCCTTTAGGCTGGATATTGTTATGCAAAAGCTGTCTTCAGATCTTGCAGGGGTTGTGGTAACAGCTAAAAAGCCTGTGGTGGAAGTGAGGGCTGATAAAATGATTCTGAATGTGGAAGGAACAATAAATGCCACGGGTTCAGATGCGCTGGAGCTATTAAGAAAAGCACCTGGTGTAACTGTGGATAAGGATGAGAACATCAGCCTGAGTGGCAAAAACGGCGTTCAGGTTTTTATTGACGGACGCCCTACTCCACTTGCAGGTCAGGACCTGGCGCAATATTTAAAATCCATGCAATCTTCGAACATAGAAGCTATAGAACTGATCACCAATCCTTCTGCAAAATATGAAGCTGCCGGAAATGCAGGGATCATCAATATTCGACTGAAGAAAAATAAAGCGCTGGGTACAAACGGCTCCGTGAACGCCGGATACAATATTGGAATTTATTCCAAATACAACACTGGTTTTTCGCTGAACCACAGGAACCAGAAACTAAATCTTTTTGGAAATTACAATTACAACAATAATAAAAACCAAAACTCCCTGAGTATTGACCGTTCAGTTGCGGACAGCTTTTTCTCTACCAGGAATACAATCATCGCTCAAAGTAAAAATCACAACTTTAAGGCAGGCGCTGACTACTTTATCAATAAGCAAAATACGCTCGGAATTATTGTGAATGGTTCTGTTTCAGAAATTGGTATGGCCAATAACAGCCGCACAAGTATTGCTTCGCAAACTGGAAATACCAACCGGTGGCTGGTGGCCAATAACAGGAGCAGTCTTGAAAGAAATAATGTCGGACTGAATTTAAATTACAGCTATAACCATCAACAAGGGAAAAGCTTAAATCTAAATGGAGATATGGGAAAATATGAACTGGGCAATGACCAGTTTCAGCCCAATTTCTATTACGATCCATCCGGCCAGACTTTAACAAGCAGTGTAATTTACCAGATGATTGCTCCAACTGACATCAGCATTAAATCATTAAAAGCAGATTGGGAGCAGAACTTCGCAAAAGGTAAGTTAGGCTTTGGCGGAAAAACAGCTTTTATCAGTACAGAAAATGATTTTAAAAGATATAATGTTTTTAATAATTCCAAGGAACTGGATATTGAAAGAAGCAATGGTTTCAATTACAAGGAAAACATCAACGCGCTTTATGTGAACTACAACCGTGCTTTCACCGGCTTCATGATACAGGGCGGATTGCGCGCAGAAAATACCATTACGGAAGGTGTTTCCAATGGCATGCGCCATAATGGTTCAGGATTCGTAAAATATGATTCTACTTTCAAAAGAAATTACACGGATCTTTTTCCAAGTGCTGCAATTACCTTCAACAAGAATCCTATGAGCCAGTTCAGTGTAACCTACAGCCGCAGGGTAGACAGGCCAGCCTACCAGGATCTGAATCCATTCGAGTTTAAACTGGATGAATATACCTACCAGAAGGGAAACATTGACCTGCGTCCCCAATACACCAATAGCTTTGGCATTACCCATACATTCAAATACAGGTTGAACACCACATTGAACTACAGCAGGGTGAAGAATATGTTTGTACAATGGATCGATACGGCTGAAATCTCAAAATCATTTATAACGAAGAAAAACCTGGCCACCCAGGATATCGTAAGTCTGAATATCAGTTATCCTTTCCAATACAAGTCCTACAGTTTATTTGCTAACCTGAATGCAAACAGATCGCATTATACAGCTGATTTCGGCCCTGGAAGACAAGTGGATCTGAATGCTTATGGCCTCAGCATTTTTGCCCAGAACAGCCTGCGTTTTGCAAAAACATGGACGGCCGAACTTTCCGGTTTTTATAATGCACCTACTATTTACCAGGGCGCTTTCCAGGCCAAATCCATGTGGGGTGTAGATGCAGGATTGCAAAAGCAATTGTTTGCAGGGAAAGCAACTTTAAAAGCCTCGGTATCTGATGTATTTAACAGCCTCCAATTCCACGGGAAAACCGAATTTGCAGGACAGGTTTCCAACTTTACTTCCAGGTGGGAAAGCCAGCAATTTAAGATCAGCTTAAATTACAGGTTTGGAAATACCGGAGTGAAAGCAGCCAGGCAAAGAGGAACTGCTTCTGAAGAAGAAACAAAAAGAGTACAACAGGGTGGAGGAATGGGAATCGGCCAATAAAAATTAAAATTAAAAAACGCCGGGTTTAAAAGCCTGGCGTTTTAATATTTGAATCAATAACTTGAGGAAACATTTATGATGCATCCTGATAGACGGTATAGCTTTTGGCGGATTTTCTGGGTGGTCCTGGCTGTGAATGTAATACTCAGCCTGCTGGCAGTTCTGGTGATCTTTATATCACCAATTGTGAACAGGATGGGTGGAATGGATAGCATTTTTAGTATCAGGAACCTTTTGAGCCAGTTAGCAGGAATCGCATTTGCAAGCGGATTTTATTACTATACCATAAATGAATATTATAACCTGATGGTTTTGAAAAAACCAGTTTCAGGTTTTTTGAAAACATCGGGTATTGCCTTTCTCTTTCTTGCAGCTTATTTCATGTTGTCCCATTTTTTCCTGTCTGATAAAAAATTAGGCATTTCCGTAGATGAAAACAATTTCGACGCTGGAATTACTACCGGACTCCTGGTGTTTGGTTATGCATTTTCTTCCTGCTTTTATTTTGGTGTGGCTTTACTGGTAAGTTATTTAACCACCTTGCGCGATGAGAAAAAACAAAGAAAGATCCTGGAAGAACAAAAACTGCAATTGGAGATTGAAAAATCACAGGCCAATTTTAATTTCCTGAAAGCCCAGATCAACCCCCATTTTTTGCACAATACACTTAATTTTCTTTACGCCAAATCGCTTCCTTATTCAGCCGAACTGTCGGAAGGCATTCTTACGCTGAGTGATATCATGCGTTATGCATTAAGCGAAGGGATTGCAAAAGACGGCAAAGCGCCATTAAAGGATGAAATAGAACATGTAAGAAATGTGATCAAGATCAACCAGCTCAGGTTCAGCAATAAACTTCATGTTGATTTTACAGTGGAAGGTGTGGTGAATGGCGCTACAATTATTCCTTTTGTACTCATCACACTTGTTGAAAATGCTTTTAAACACGGCGACCTGAAAAGCACGGAAGATCCCATCACCATCAGGTTGAAGATCAATGAAAATGCAATGTATTTTTACTGCAGTAACAAGAAAAAAAGCGGTCCAAAGGAATTATCTACCGGTATTGGACTTGATAACATTCAGAAAAGGCTGGACCTGGCCTACCGGAAAAATTACCGTTTACATATAGCAGATGACGAAGTTTATTATGTTACCGAACTAACAATATTTGAATTATGATCCGTTGCTTAATTGTAGATGATGAACAGCATGCTATTGACATACTCATTCATTATGTAGGCCAGACACCACAATTGCAGCTTGTTGGCTCCACCACCAACCCACTGGAGGCACTTCAAATGATTGCAAACAATCAGACAGACCTGGTTTTTCTTGATATACAAATGCCGGAACTATCCGGGATGGATTTTATTAAGGCACTTAACGGAAAATGTAAAGTTATTTTAACCACAGCCTATAGTGAGTTTGCACTTGAGAGCTACGAGCTGGATGTAGTAGATTACCTGCTCAAGCCCATAAGGCTGCCCCGTTTTATTTCTGCGGTGCAGAAAGCAGCAAAGGAGATACAGGACCTGAATCCCAGGGCAGGCGAAGAAGAATCAGATTTTATTTTCGTTAAAACAGAATCAAAAGGAAAACTCCTCAAGATCAACCTTGGAGATATTGATTACATAGAGGGAATGAAGAACTATGTGGCATTTTTCTGCAGTGGTAAGAAAACCATGGTCTATGCCAGCATGAAAGAGATAGAAGAAAATCTTCCTCAAAAAAAATTCCTCCGCGTTCATAAATCATTCATCATTGCCATTTCAAAAATTACAGGCCTTGAGGGCAACCTGGTCAGGCTGCAAGACGTAAATACAGATATCATGATCGGCGACAGCTATAAAGCCGAATTAATGGAGATCGTAAAAGGCAATATGATCCGCTAAGAACAATCAGCTTCATACACCTACTGAGAACTTTCTAAGGTTTACTTTTTGAAGTAAAATCATTATGAAAAGGTCTGCAACTTCCAAAAATTAAAAACCCACAACAGGTTCGGAAAATTTCCCCCAGTTCATTTCCCCGATGCTTGCCACCCTGGTGAATGCTCCGGTATATTTTTAAAGGGGCGCTGGGAAAAAGCCTTCAACTTGAAAAGGCGTTAAACAATCAAAACGGTTTTTGATAAGGGAGGCTCACTGGTGTTTTTTGTTTTTAAGATAGGAGCTCACTGTGGTGCTCACATTTTGAAGAAAGTTAAGTGTAAGCCCTTCTGATGCTGCTGCCTGCTCCAGTTCCTGGATGGAAACAACGTAGTTCTTCCAGGCGGCCTTGCCGCCCGTTGATGTGGAATACAGCGTATGATCATTGGGCATATTTACCACCACAACTTTTGCTGAAGTATCGATCCTTGTAAGATCATTGTTTCCTTTCGGCATTACCACGGCAACTTTCCAAATCATCTTAGGAACTGCTACAAAACCATTGTCAATTGTGGTGAACCAGCCGGTAGCATTCCGGCCGCCGCTACCATAATTTCCCATAACAATGTAGGCTTCGTTGGTTGTACCTACCATGCTGTTGCGTATAAAATCTTCCATGCCTTCCCATGGTCCCTGGTTCAATGCTGCCGCCTGCGGAATAATATTGGTCATTAAAAAAGTAGAAGAATTGGCAGCTATGCTGCTGGTGCGGTCACCGGAAGGGCAGTTATGGCCGCGGTCAAAACCGGAATTAGAATAGCTTCCTGTAGTAACGGCATACCAGGAAGAGGGCAGCACATCCGGCCTGAAATCATCCTGCCTTGGCGTATTTCCAAGGTCACTTGATTGCAAATGCCAGCTCACCCAAACAGGAATTCCACGGCTGCTGCTATAGGCCAGTTTATAATAAATATTGTCCTTTAAATAATTATTTCCATTCCCGGCATTAGGTTGTGCGTTGGTTGGATTGCCCAATAAAATATGATCATTATCCGGCGGAAGCCCTGTAGTTACCGGCGGCGGCTGCGTAATGGGATCTGTACTTTTTTTACACGAAGCGCATACCAGTAAAATAGATAGGATCAGGGGCAGGCTGTTTTTCATTAAGCGGGGTATTAATCCACGAAAATGCACAAAAAACAGGAAACGCGATCTTTTTCACAGGTTTAAAGGAGAACTTTCTTTCCTTTTTCGGGGGCTTCCCTCTTTGGCAATAGCTTTAGGAACGATTGAACAATCGAATCATTTCGGCCGACTCCATGGCTTTTTTCTGGTTGAATTCAAATGTGAGTCTTTTGCAGTTCACCAGGTCAATGATGGTGCCTATGCCACAAAATCCCAGTGTGAACAGGTAAAGGATGCCCAGAACGATATCGCCGGTAATGAATCTTTGTATTCCTGCAAATCCAAAAAACCCAACTGCAGTAAGGATCATCATGGTGTGCTCTTCTTTCCGCTTACCACTGTAAAACATGAAGAACTGCTGTTTTTCAGCATCGGTCATATCTTTTGAAAGGGCTTGGAGCAGGGCCAATTCTTCAGGTTGCAGACCCGGGAGCATCATAAACAGTTTCTGATCCATTATAGTAGTTTTTGGTTGATTTTATATATGAACGAACAATGTACAGGATTAATACAATTGTAGCCGGCATTCCTAAAGCATGATGTTCGAATGAAGCAGCAAAATTAAAATGTAAAGCTTCATGAATGGATCTTCCTATTCCACACCCCGGGCAGGATCGTATGCCCGCATTTTTAAATATACATACTCCCGGTCCTTCAGACATCCAGCCGGTAAATAAAATAAATAATCCTGCACTCCATGCCAGCGGTTCAAAAAAGAGCGCGAAGAATTTTGCTGGTCTCAAAATGAGTTTGATTGTTTACGTGTGACGGTTTTGTGGAGCGAGGATTTATTTTCTGTTGCAATGGCATTTTAATTAAAGCCAAATTACTGAAGTTGAATCATATTTTACAGCGAATGGTCAAATTCTTCCGCCTGGGTTTTGATAACCCGCTGTTGGCGGCTGGCACATTTCGCCTAATAGTTAATTACTGTTTTTAATTTCCCCCAAAGTTCATTATCAAAACCTGAAACTGCAAATTGTGGTGTGCCGGCAGCATTTCCTATTCTTATAATTACTAATTTTTGAGAAGGAACGATGTAAATTTTTTGGTCGTTTTTACCAAGGGCAGCATATAAATCAGCAGGTGCGTTGGGGATTATTGGACTTGGAAAAATTGTTTGTAAAGTTGGTGCCATACTACTGCTTTTTCCATTTAGCCAGGTTAGGAATCCGTAACTCAAATTTAAGTTTTGGGAAGTAGTTGTTTGACTTTCAAAATATAAGTTGTCATTTAAGATTTCAGTGTTATCCCATTTACCTTTGTTAAGCAATAGCAGACCAAATCGAGCCATACTTCTTGCATTACTATAAAGCACATTATTTGAATTTGGTGTTTTTATCCATAATCCATTCATCCCAATTTGATCTCTAATTTTTTGTTGAAAATAGTTGTTATAAGTCATTCCACTAGCGTTTTCAATCACTTTATCCAAAAGAGTATATGCTGCGTTATGATAAGCCCAACGAGTTCCTGCGTCAGCTTTGTATTGCAGACAAGACGGTAATGTGCAATCTTTGTCGGTAATCCCATCGTCTAAACCAGACGTCATCGTTAATTGATTTTTTACTGTAATTAGATTTTCTTTAGTTAACGGCATTGATGTCCAACCCGTACCTATATACTGTGAAGTTTTATTATTGATATTAAGTAATCCTTCTCTTTGTGCAATTCCTACTAATAAACCCGTCATAGTTTTACCAGCCGAAGCCCAATACCATAAACTATCTTGATTGAATGTTCCAAAATATTTTTCTGTAACTATTTTTCCTCTTTTTAGAATAATAAAGGCTTTGGTGTTTTTGCCCTCCAAATAAGGATAAAGGTTGTTTAATTCTGTTTCATTCCAACCAAGCGAACTCACGGAAGTAGTAAGCCATTCAGTACTTCCAATTGGAGGAAAATACAAATTTTCAGTTGGTGGATTAATTTCGGTTTGGATTTCTTTATCGCAAGAATTGATCAATGCAACTCCTAAAAAAAATAATATATAAATTAAAAGTTTTGTCATTTGGCAAATAGTTTAATTGTTTGTCAATCGTCTATCAATGCTTGCCGCCAACCTAACAATATACGAATAGAAAAAGAGGCCTCAAATGAGGCCCCTTATATTCATAGGTCAGAAAAGAAATTAAAAACGGATACCAACACCAAGTTTCACCACCCGATTGTAAGTGTCCAGGTTTCTGTTGGCATCTGCCTTTGTTAAACCATGATCATAGGAGGCTCTTATATTTAATCCACCATTAAATTGATAACCAATACCACCCGTAATGCCTGCATCCCAGCGGTGCATTTCGTTGGTTGCATCCAATCTGTTATCCACTACATTGAAGCCAAGTGCGCCGGCGGTTGTCCGTAATTCAGCTTTGGTGAGATAGGACACCTGTGGCCCTGCAAAAACTTCAAGTCCACCAAAATTTGCTTTTACCAAAACCGGCAGGTCAACATAACTTGTATTGAAAGCGGCTTTAGCGCCCACGCCTAAAAATTCAATTGCTTTAACATCCAGGCTTCCATTGAGCTCGAAACCTTTTTGAGAATAATACAACCCCGGTTCAACGGAAAAATTTTGAGCAATAGGAATGCTTGCAGAACCACCGGCAAAGAAACCTGTCCTGCTACGTGTTGCGATCATTCCATTGGTGAAGCCAAGAATATTATCCAGACTATTAACTGCATCGCCACGCATATCAGAAGAACTAACGCCGGCACGAATACTGAATGTTGGTGCGGTCTGGGCCATCGCCATTGAAGAAAGAACAACAGCGGAAATGAGTAGAATTTGTTTTTTCATAGACCAGGAACGTGGTTTTGTTGCGTTCAGGACTTCAGAAGGGTTCTAACATAGGTGGATTAAAATGAAAAAGGTAACTTAATGTTAAACAGCTATTTCGCCGTTTTTCAATGAAAATGAAAAAAGCCTAACTTGTTTTATATGAAGGAAGTTGATGTGGTACATAGTATTTTGAAAAAGGCAATGGAGGCTTTTCCTTCATCAGAATTTATTCAAAGTCTTTCGCACCAATATATGATCCGTGGCTGGTTAAGTAAAAAGCAGCTGCAGGGGCTTTTCCAGAAAGCCCAAAAGATCAACGACCTGGCTCCAGGCAAACTGGCCACACTCGAAGCGCAGATCTTAAAAATGCCTAACCGGTATAAATCAGATCTTCCCGATACCAAACCCATGTACGAAGAAAACAAAACAGCTGTTCATCAGCTTGAAGCAATCTTATCACGATACCCGGAACATAAACGAATTTTATTTCTGCAATCGAAACTTGAAAACAACACCATATCATCTTCTGAACTTGCTGAAGTTGAAAAGCTGCATAAATTATTGATGAAAAAATAAAGATCTTTATAAGTTGGATTCATTGAATTTTGCACGAATCATCAAAACAGTCTTTTATGAAGAAAAATTTATTTATTTTATTTGCGCTGTTATTTATTTCTTCCGCTGTTTTAGCACAGAAAGGAAATAACCAGTTTCTGGTTGGAGCTGAAGTGGGATTTCCATTAGGAAGTTTTGACAATTTTAATACAGGAATCGGGCTGGTTGCCAAAGCGCTTTTGGGTTTAGGCGAACATTCGCAGATAGGTTTTACAACTGGATATACTGCTTTTAAGCGGTCGGATTCTGATGAGAATTCCAAGATCAAAACCTCAGTATTGCCCCTGTTGGCGAGCTACCGTCATCGTTTAAATGTGCTTTACTTTGAGCCCCAGTTAGGGTATGGCATATACACAACAACCATCAAAACACAAACGGGCGGCACATCCATGAAATCAAAGAATTCTAATGGTGGATTTACATGGGCTGTTGGCACCGGCGTACAGATCAGTGCACTTGACCTGGGTGTAAGGTACCAGGCTGGTTATCCGGGTGGAGGAACCGTGGGCTTCTTCGGCATACATGCCGCCTATGTATTCCGGCCCGCTAGAAGGTAATCATATAAATGAAAAAAGCAGCTTGCGCTGCTTTTTTTTATCTTCCGGATCTTCCTGAATCTCTATCTGTTGATCCCAGGTCGTCATCACTTATTCCCCGGTTATTATCACCGGTTAAATTGTCGATGTTTGTTTCCTTTCTCCATTCTGTTTCATCATTATCAGGGTTCCTGTTCACCGGTACGGCAGATTCTTCCCTGATGTTTTCTTCTCTGAACATGCTGCCTTCCCTGCGACCCGACTTTTCCCTGTCGTAGGATGTTTGATCAGTACCCTGGTTACCTTCTATCTCACTTCCGCTGCTTCCGATTCTGTCTCTCAATCCATATCCACTGTTACCCACTCCCTGGTTCATTAATGATCCGGGGCTGCTCAAAGGCAGGCGGTTGCGGTATAAATTGTTATCATTAAAATGTTCATGCTCATAAAATGATTCATCCATGTCGAGCGACTGCGCTGATGTAGTTTGGTCTGAACGGCCTAAGGCCATGCAGATGTTTCTTTCAACATCAGGAGTGAGATGGTCTTCATCATATTCAGGCAATGCCCTTAACTGCTCTGCACTTAGGTTATGCACCACTACATCATCATCTTCCTTGTGCAGTTCAGCCATACCGATGGGTATCAGTACTTCACGATCTTCCAGATCAAAATCATTATCATCCAGATCCACTACCATATACCTGACTTTCTTTTTCTGAGCATCCAGGATCAATTCTTCTACTTCACCGATCTTTTGATTTTGATCATTCTTTACATCCCAGCCTCTAATATCCGGGTGATTGTCCACTATTTCAAAATCACTCTCTCCTAATTCCTGAAGACGCCTGTGCTTCATATTATCTGATGCCATAATTTTTAATTTTTAAATGTTATAAAATCCATGATCTATTGTGCGCGCATGGCAACGATCTCGATCCTGTTGTCATTGCCTAATAAATTATTGTTATTGCCACCAGTTGAATTTCTTTCAGAAATTGAATGCGTGGTAATGTTTGTTGAAAGGCCATTTTGATTCAGCCACGATTTAATAGCCTCCGCCCTTTGTTGTGAATGCTGGCTGGATGCATTATCTGCTTGTGCATTTCCTGAATACACCCTCACCTGCCCGTTGCTAAACCTGGTATTGATCGATTGCGCGATTTCTCTAAGCGATTCCTGGGCATCCGCTTTTAGTGTTGCCTGGTCATTATCAAACAGATCATTTTCTTTGATACGGTAGATTGCATAATTGTCGGTACCTCTGACATCAATGTTGTTATTGCGCACCTCACTGTAAGAAGCCGATGGTGCATTGTCATAATCCACCCCATCCCATCCGCTACGTGCTGCATTATCGGATGTGCTGCTATAGGTGGTAGTATCCGTAGTTGCTGCAGTAGCAGCCTCTTCATTATCTCCGTTCCTTGTTAAAAAGTATACAAGCGCAATTACACCGAGCGCAAGCAAAAGCCAGGGTAAAAATGATGTGGAGGATTGTTTTTTTGGTTGAACTTCTATCTCTGCCATACTATTAAATTTTAAAGTTTACAATGTTTTTTGCTCTTACAGATTATTCAAAACCGTGCCATTGAAACCAGGCTAATCATTTGTCAATATATAAAATGAAGCGACCCCTGAATCCCTAATAGCTTTAATTTCACAGGCAATAAAAATCAGCTCATGAGCACTACATATCTTAAAACACTTTTCATAATAAAATTTTTGTCTGTCACTTTTGCTCTGATGGCGCAAACCAATCCCTTGCTGGAACCGTGGACCGGTCCTTATAATGGAGTACCTCCTTTTGACAAAGTGCGTGTGGAACATTTTAAACCTGCACTGGAAGCAGCTATGGCTTCTTACCTCCATGAAATAAATGCCATCAGTACCAACCCCTCCAAACCTGATTTTAAAAATACACTGGGAGCGCTGGAGCGTGCCGGCAGTGTGTATAAAAAAATAATAACGATCTCGGGTATTTGGGGCTCCAATATGAGCAGTCCGGAATTTCAACTTGTGGAAAAAGAAATGGCGCCAAAAATGGCGGCCCTGAATGATAAGATCTTTCAAAATGCAAAGCTGTTCCATAAAATTGAGGCAATTTATAATCAAAGAGAAAAGAGCGGATTAACTGCTGAGCAAAAAAGACTTGCCTGGGTGTATCACAATAATTTTGTTAGAGCAGGCGCAAAATTAAACGCAACAGCAAAAGCAAAGCTTTCGCGCATTAACCAGGAACTGGCTGGTTTGTTTACCAGTTTTAGTCAGAATGTACTGTATGATGAAAACAACCAGTACATGACAATGTCCGAAGATCAAACCGGGGGTTTGCCGCAGTCATTTAAAGATGCAGCTGCAAATGCAGCCGCCGACAGAGGCTTATACGGAAGTTATATTGTTACCAATACAAGATCTTCTGTGGACCCTTTTCTCACCTATTCAACTGATCGTTCACTGAGGGAAAAAGCATGGAAGATGTTTGTTAACCGTGGTGATGGAGGAGGAGAACGTGATAACAATGCCCTCATCACAAAGATTCTGCAATTGAGAATGGAGCGCGCCAATCTGCTGGGATATAAAACCCATGCACACTGGCGCCTGGAAAATACAATGGCCAAAACACCGGAAAATGCAATGGCATTGCTGGAAACCGTCTGGAAGCCTGCAGTTTCCAGAGTTAAAGAAGAAGTGAAGGATATGCAGGCAATGGCAGATGCAGAAGGAGCAGGAATAAAGATCGAGCCCTGGGATTATAGGTTTTATGCTGAAAAAGTGCGTAAACAGCGTTATGATCTTGATTTTAATGAAGTAAAACAATATATGCAACTGGATAAATTACGCGATGGCATGTTCTGGGTAGCTGGTGAATTATTTGGTTTTGATTTTAGTCCGGTAGATAGTGTTCCTGTTTATCATCCAGATGTAAAAGTTTGGGAGGTCACCAGCAGGATAACGGGTGAACATGTTGGACTTTGGTATTTTGATCCTTATGCGCGCACAGGCAAGCGTTCAGGTGCATGGATGAATGCCTACAGAAGACAGGAAAAGCTGGATGGAAGTGTTACCACCATTGTGTCAAACAATTCAAACTTTGTCAGAGGAAATCATAGAGAACCCGTACTGATCTCATGGGATGATGCTGAAACCTTATTTCATGAATTCGGACATGCACTGCATGGTCTTTCTTCCAATGTCACCTATCCTTTGTTGTCTGGAACAGCAGTTGCACGGGATTATGTTGAGTTTCCATCCCAATTACTGGAGCACTGGTTGTCCACTCCTGAGGTTTTACAAAAATTTGCCTTGCATTACCAGACCGGAAAACCGATTCCCGCCGAACTTGTAAAAAAAATTGAAAACGCTTCTACGTTCAACCAGGGTTTTGCCACCACAGAATACCTGGCCAGCGCTTTGATCGATATGAAACTGCATCTTGCAGGGAATAAAAAAATTGATCCGGATCAATTTGAAAAGGAAACCCTGGAATCATTGGGTATGCCGAAAGAAATCGTCATGCGCCACCGCACCCCTCATTTCACGCATGTATTTGCCAGTGATGGTTATTCGGCTGGCTATTACAGTTACCTCTGGTCTGATGTGATCACTGCCGATGCATACGGTGCATTTACAGATGCGGGCGGTCCATACGACAGCACCATTGCAAAGCGGTTAAATGATTATATCTTTTCTGTAGGAAACACAATTGATCCTGCCGAAGGATACAAAAAGTTTCGGGGGAGAAATCCGGAAACGAATGCACTGATGATCAAAAGAGGATTTGATCCCGTTGTTGCAGATCCCAACAAGGAAAGAATGAAGGTGAAGGACATGCCCCTGGAAAAAAGAATGAAAAATAAATTATAAAACCAAAACATGGTATCAAAACAGAGCTGCATTGTTGTTCTTGCCTTTCTAACGTTAATGTATAGTTGCACTTCTCAAAAGACCATCGTGCAGGCAAGACCCGCGGGTGTGCCTGAAGTGGTGCGTGAATTCAGGGCAGCATGGGTGGCAACGGTAGCCAACATCAACTGGCCGAGTAAGCCCGGACTCACTGCAGGAGAGCAACAAAGAGAAGCAATTGAACTGCTTGATTTTTTAAAGAATCATCATTTTAATGCAGTGATCCTCCAGGTACGCCCCCAGGCAGATGCATTGTACATCAGCAACCTGGAACCCTGGTCTTATTTCCTTTCAGGAGAACAGGGTAAACCGCCCAGTCCCTATTATGAACCTTTGAAATTCTGGATCGATGCGGCCCATGAACGCGGACTGGAGTTGCATGTCTGGCTAAATCCTTACCGCGCGCATCATATTTCCGGCGGCCCTGTTACAGACAGTTCTTTAGTGAAAAGAATGGCAGGCCAGGTAGTTTATCTTAAGGAAGGCTACTGGTGGTTCGATCCTGCCAAGCAGGAAACCCAGGATCATTCAGCCAATGTTGTAATGGATCTTGTAAAAAGGTATGATATCGACGGAGTGCATTTTGATGATTATTTCTATCCATATCCTTCTTATAATCTTGGTGAAGATTTTCCTGATCATGAAAGCTGGCAGGCATACCAGGCTGGCGGTGGAAAGTTGGAGCGGGGTGACTGGAGAAGATACCATGTGAACAGGTTTATTGAAAGAGTGTACACGTCGATAAAAAAAGAAAAGCCTTCGGTTAAATTCGGATTGAGTCCTTTTGGCATCTGGCGTCCTGGATACCCGGCATCTATCGAAGGATTTGACCAGTACGACAAATTATATGCAGATGCAAAACTATGGCTGAACAAGGGCTGGATCGATTATTTTGCACCTCAGCTTTACTGGCCTATCAACAGGCAGGCACAAAGCTATCCGGTTTTGCTGGGCTGGTGGAAAGAAGAGAACACCATGGGAAGGCATCTCTGGCCCGGCATCAGTATTCCCCGCGATACCAGTTTCAGAAGTGTAAATGAAGCTTTAAGCCAGATCATGATAGCGAAGGGATTACTTCCTGAAAGTCCGGGTGTAATTCACTGGAGCATTTCTTCTGTTGTGAAAAATCCCAATCTTTCAAAAGCACTTCTTGAAGGTCCTTATAAAAAGCAGGCACTGGTTCCCGCAAGTCCGTGGCTCGACAACCAGTCTCCAATCCCCCCTGTGGTAGAACAGGAAAGAAGGAATGAGCTGATCAGGATCAACTGGACACATACCCATGAAGATGAAATTTTCCGGTGGGTGGTCTATACCAGGTATGGTGGAAAATGGAATTACCGGATCTTAAACCAGGAAGAGAGAAGACATGAAATTCCATTGAAAGAAGGCGATCAAAACCTTGAAGCGCTGGCGATAACTGCAATTGACCGTTCAGGAAATGAAAGCGCGTGGAAGGAGATCCGTTTTAATTAGTTCTGTACACAATAACCTGTGTTTTGGGCTGATCTGCAAGAGATCTTTCTTTTGGTTCTGAGTTTATTGTTTTGGTTTGAAGGCTGCATTCCGTAGAATTATATCGCAAAGATCAATCGAATTCTTTTGAAATAGTCACCGCAGAAATACGCAATAACCGCAAGTTTCAACAAAAAATGGCGATTTTTGCAGTTTTTAACGCGGCATTTACGCTTTGTTTATCTTTTTTGCGGTTTTAAAGGGTTCGTTTACTCAGGTCTTCTCTTTCGGTTATTCTGATGTCCCGGCTATGGAGCACAAGAATAACCGAACCTATAATACAGCCGGCAGCAAGGAAGAAAAGACCAAAGATTAACCCATGTTGAGGTTCTCCATAAATAATTTCACGGTTGCCCTGGATCAACACTTCTTTTACTGATGTGGATCTGTAAATCGCATATCCAATAGAAATGATGGCAAGTATCCAAAGAATGGTATTTAAAATCCCTCTGATCATTTTTTTTCTTTCAGATAGTCAAAATATATACCAGCTGCAAAAAAACCCATGTTGCGAATTTCTTATTGTTAGCATTCTGTTGTGCAGTTGTTTAGGTTTTTTACCAGGAATAGTCGCTTGAAACATCATTCATGGTTGATGCATTTTATATCCATCTTTGCTTCAAATTTTCATCCATGAAATTTTTTTCAGGCTCAGGCATTTTTATAATCCTGATTTCATTATTTTATTCCTGCAGGCCGGTTCAGGCTAAACATACTGTATCCGCCCCTCAAATTATTCCACGAACCGAATGGAATGCTGCTGATCCGAGGCCTTTTAAACAACACCAACCCTTACGCGTAACCGTACATCATGAAGGTACAAGGCTCGAACTGTCGGATGATCCGGCAAAGAAGATCAAAAACATTCAGACATGGGGCATGGGAAAGGACAGGAACTGGGCTGATATTCCCTATCACTTTCTAATTGCACCCGATGGAAGAATCTTTGAGGGTAGAAATGTGTTTACTGTGGGCGAAACCGCAACAGAATATGATCCGGAAGGACACCTGCTCATTACCTGCCTGGGTAACCTGGAGGTGCAGGAAGTGAATCCACAACAATTACATTCACTCATTAATATGATCGCTTATGTTTGCAATACCTATAAAATAGATGTTCAAACGCTTGCTACTCATAAAGATCATTCAAAACAAACCACTTGCCCGGGAAAAAACCTGTATGTTTATTTTCAAAACGGGTATATCCTGGATGAAGTAAAGAAGCTGCTGAAATAGGTGCTGGTATAAAAGATGCATAGCATAAATAAAAAACAATGGGATTACTGATAAGAATTCTCCTGACAGCTTTAGCCGCTTACCTGGCAGCCATGATTGTTCCGGGCGTAACCATAAGTGATGCAAAAACCGCCATCCTTGTTGCGCTGGTGCTTGCACTATTAAATGCATTTTTAAAACCAATTCTTGTCGCGCTCACCATTCCCATTACCATCATCACACTTGGATTGTTTTTACTAGTGATCAATATCCTGATCGTTTTCCTGGCCGCACGCCTTGTTCCCGGCTTCCAGGTGGATGGATGGGTCGCTGCTTTATTATTCAGCCTTATTGTAGCTCTAATCTCGTGGATCCTGGACAGGGTCTTTTGAGTTCCTTATTGCAGTTAGCGGATCAATAATACCGTTCCTTTTTCTGTTTGTATGGGTTCATCTCCCAATTGGAAAGTGCATGTCCAGATATATACGCCTGCATTTTGTTTTTTACCAGCCTGCATCCCATCCCATCCTTTCAACAGTTCTTTGGACTGGAAAACCAGGTTGCCCCAGCGATTAAATATTTTAAAATTGTACTGTTTTATATTCCCAAACAAAAGCGGGCGAAAATTGTCGTTCTTTCCATCGTTATTGGGACTGAATGCCGAAGGGATATAAATTCCTTTCATGCATTCTTTTAATTCCACATAAATCGAATCTTTTCCTTTGCAATCATTTTCATCTTTCACTTCAAGCCAATACGTGCCGGGTGTTGTTATAGTGAGCGCCGGAGATGTCTGGCCATTACTCCATAAATAAGCATTAAAAACATTAATTGGTTTCAACTGTATGCTTCCATAAGAACATATTGAGGTATCTGCCGGTAAAAATCCCGAAGGCAATGGCATGATGCCCGTTACATTCACTGAACCAGTTCCTGTACATCCTTTATTATCGGTAACGCTAACGCTATAATTCCCCTGTTGACCTGCCTGTATGGTTCTTGTGTTGGCACCATTGCTCCAATTGTAATTACTAAAACTGCCCGCGTCCAATGTGCGGGTACTTCCTTCACACAAGGACACATCGGGGCCGAGTGCAACCTGTGGTGTTGGGTAAGCCGAAACTTGTATCGTATCATATAGTACGCATCCAAATAATGTTTGTGCAACGAGTGAATAGGTGCCCGCAGTGTTGATTTGTATGGAAGGGGTAACCGCCCCATTGCTCCATGTGTAGGTTGCAAAATTGCCGGCCTGTAAAAGAACGCCTGCACCAGAGCAAAAACCCGTATCAGCTCCAAGCTGCAATGCCGGTGGCGTTTCCACGTTCAATGCAATGGCATTACTCGTTGCCGAAGCTTGTGACAAACAATCTGCTGATGAAGTGACCTGGCATACCATTACATCGCCATTTTCAAGTGTATTATCTGAATAAGTTGGCGCATTGAGTCCAACGTCGATTCCATTTTTCTTCCATTGGTAACTAACCGGAGCAGGGCTGGCAGCTGCAGTAAAAACAACAGACATTCCCTTACAAATATTTGTTTTGTCTGAAGTAATGGAAACCGATGCAGCCAGGAGAGGCTTTACATTCACTATTACTGCGTTACTCGTTACCGGCTGACAGCCAGGCGCCTGTAGCACGACCTTCACCTCATCACCATTCATAAAATTCGCAGCAGAAAAATCCGGGCTGTTGCTGCCGGCAGGTGCGCCATTTACCAGCCATGCATAAACAAGATTCTGATTGGAAATGTTTGTGGTAGTATAGAAACTGGCATTGCTGCCGGAACAAATGTTGACCGTTGCCGGATTGATATTTATTACCGGTTGTGGAAGTACGGTTATTTTAATACTGTCTGAGGATGCACAACCCGTGCCGTCGCTAAAACTGGTACTGACATAATAAGTATGCGTTTGGGGCATATTTGTCGTGTTCACAAACGTCAGTGCAGGATTGGAACTACTGACATCACTAAGCCCCGCAGCAGGTGACCATTGATAATTGTAATTAGCAGCTGCGGAGGTTCCGATGTTGATACTGCTGCCGGAACACATAGTTACATTGTTGCCCGCTTCTGAAGCCGGCATGTTGGTATAAATGATCACGTTTTTAATGGTATGGTTATCAGTTAATCCGCCGGTTGATGCCGTAAAACCAAAATAACCCGTGAAATTAAAAGCCTGGAAACCGGTTAGGTAAAGTGTGTTGTTCACAAACACTTCTATTAAACCATTGTTGTATTCGATGCGTGCACGATTGTAATTGGGACTTCTTAGAAAAGATAAATTGCCTCCTGAATTATACAATGTAGGCTGAGTGGAACATTCGTTGTAGCCCGGCCCCCACCTGATCTCGATCTTGGGCATTGTGGTGGGCGATTCGTTGCAGTTATTATATGTGTCGAAGCAAACTTTGAGTCCATTTGCTGTGGCGGGTATGCCTAAACCCCCGCCGGTGACGAAACCAACAGGTGGTACATCAAGAAAACAAAAAGCGATTCCATCAGCCATTGATCCTCCATTCATCCTGAAATCATATTCCACTGTCCAACGTGTGCATTGGGAAAGGTTGATCGCCTGGTTAAAGAAAATTGCGCCGCTTTGGCTATTGTTGGTATTGGTAAGAATAATTTCACTGTTCCCTGAAATATTTCCCGGGTACGCGCCACCCTGCAAGTTCCAGCCCGTTGTATTCACCGGTGTTCCGGAAAGTTGTGCAAATATGTGGTTCTGGGCAATAGCGATGCTGCCATAAAAGAGCAGAAAAGGAATCAGCCATATTTTTTTTCTGACATTCATTTTAAATCTGGCTTTCCCCGGATCAATTACTAAAGACAATAAAAATAGTTAAACCGGGGCAGAATAGCCTATCATTTTCTTCGGGGAAAATTGACTGATTAACCTGAACTTGAATAAATTTAATGTCTTAAACATTGTTTATGAAGTGCATCACATCCCTTTTTTTCCTTTTATGCTTTTACTGCAGTAAGTCGCAATCTGTTCTGAGCGTTGAAAAGATCATGCGTGATCCCAAATGGATCGGCACTTCTCCTTCAAACCTTAACTGGAGCCCGGATGGACGCATGCTGTTTTTTAACTGGAACCCTGAAATGGCACCAGCAGACTCATTATATTATATTTCGGTTTCAGACAAAAACCCCAGGAAAGCTGCCACTACACTACAGCAGTCTATGCCTTCCTCATCAAACATAACCTGGAACAACAATCAAACTACGTACACATATTCAAGGTGGGGAGATTTGTTTTATGTTGATCAGCGCAATGGCAATACCACAAGAATTACGCAAACTGTAGAAGCGGAATCGAATCCTGTGTTTGTTGAAAATGATACAAAGATTGCATTCGCGCGCAGCCAGAATTTATTTACGTATGATTTGAAAAACGGATCAATCCTACAGCTCACCAACTTACAGAGAGGTACAGCCGTGCAGGCTGCCACCCTCGATGCGCAGCAAGCATGGCTTGAAAAGGATCAACTCTTAACATCAGCAATTTTACGCGAAAGAAAAACAAAGAGAGAAGCTGCTGAAGTTGCGAGAAAGAATGCTGAACCGCAGGCGTTGAAAATTATTTATACAGGCGACAGAAATGTAAGCGGACTTACAATTTCTCCCAACGCAAGATTTGCCACATACCGCCTTGTGCGCAATCCTGCCGGTGCACGCAGCACGTACGTTCCTGATTACATGGCTGAATCGGGATTTACAACCAACCTAACAGCAAGGGCAAAGGTTGGTGCGCCTGAAAGCACCAGTACCTTTTATATTTATGACCGCGAAAGAGATACTGCCATAGCCGTAAATACCAGCAACCTTCCGGGAATTAAAGATGATCCTGATTATTTGAAGGATTATGCTGCTGATAGTGCCAGGAAAAAAAACCAGGTGAGACAGGTAACTATTTATGGCCCTTTCTGGAGCCCGGGTGGACGCACTGCGATTGTTGATGTGCGTTCTGCAGACAATAAGGACAGGTGGATCATGCAACTGGATCCTTTATCAGGAAACTTAAAGCACCTGTACCGGCAAAGGGATGAAGCATGGGTTGGCGGTCCTGGAGTCAACTCGATGTTTGTATCATCACCCTGGATCGATGAAAACAGGTTCTGGTTTCAAAGTGAAGAAACCGGCTATGCACATCTTTATGTTTTTAATATTTCTTCAGGAAGTAAAACGACCTTAACTGAAGGAAAATTTGAAGTGCAGTCCGTGCGGTTATCAAAAGACAATAAAACTTTTTACATAGGTACAAATGAAGTACATCCCGGAGAGCAGCATTTTTACCGTTTGCCGGTAGCGGGTGGTAGAAGAGAAAAAATAACTTCTATGACCGGTGCGCACCAGGTAACGGTTTCTCCAGATGAAAAAAATCTTGCAATACTTTATTCTTATTCTAATAAGCCATGGGAATTGTATCTCCAGGAAAACAAACCTGGTGGAAAAATTCAGCAGATTACATTCAAAGCACAATCACAGGAATTTGCTGCATATCCATGGAGAGATCCACAGATCATAACCTTCAGGGCTAAGGACGGTGCTGATGTTTACGCGCGGTTATATAAACCGGAAAATCCGCATCCAACAAAACCGGCTGTCATCTTCGTACATGGCGCGGGTTACCTGCAAAATGTTCATAAATGGTGGAGCAGTTATTTCAGAGAATACATGTTTCACAATCTGCTGACAGACCTGGGATACACCGTGCTTGATATTGATTTTCGTGCAAGTTCAGGATATGGACGTGATTGGAGAACTGGCATTTACAGGTATATGGGTGGAAAGGATTTGAGCGACCAGGTAGATGGTGCAAAATATCTTTCCAGTGTGCATGGTGTTGATCCTGGAAGGATCGGTATTTATGGTGGGTCTTATGGTGGATTTATTACGTTGATGGCGCTGTTTACAGAGCCTGATGTTTTTGCTGCAGGTGCGGCCTTACGTTCAGTTACCGACTGGGCACATTACAACGACTCTTATACTTCTAACATATTAAATGAACCGTATAATGACAGTCTGGCCTACAGGAAAAGCTCTCCGATTTATTATGCAGAAGGATTGAAAAAACCTTTGCTGATGTGTCATGGAATGGTGGATGTGAATGTACATTTTCAGGACATAGTGCGGTTGACACAAAGACTGATCGAACTGAAAAAAGAAAACTGGGAGCTGGCAGTTTACCCTGTCGAGGATCATGCATTTACAGAACCTTCCAGCTGGATGGATGAATACAAAAGAATTTTAAAACTTTTTGAAACCCATTTAAAGAAATAGTCAGGAAAACAGCGAAGGCTGCGCGCTGTCGGTACCTAAAACTGGAAGTCCCTGCCATGGATAAGGATCGGTCTTGCCAAGACCATCCGGGCGTTCTTTTGTTGTGCGAATGGTATAAACAGGGAAATATTCCAGTTCATCAGAAGACATTTCAAAATTGATGATATGCCTCAGCTGGTCTTCGTTGATGTCATTTTTCAACCATTCTTTTTCAAGATCGCGGGTTAAAAAAAGCGGCATGCGGAAGGCCTGGTCGCCGCTGTTATGGATCTGTTGCATCAGGGAATTTGCAGCCCTTGTAACTATTGTAAACGTTCCGGTGACCTCGCCGGTTTCTACATCTGCTTTTTGAGGATAATGATAAAGACCGGGAAGAAAAAACAATTCACGTGACTTCAGCCTGATGAAGTAAGGAATTTTATTTTTAAAACCTTTCACTTCCCTGTGTTCAAAAATTCCGGTAACAGGCACTAAGCAACGCTGCTTCCTGATCCGGTACCAGTAACTTTTTTTATCGTCAAAGATTTTTTCACTTCTGGCATTGCACATCGACGCGCGTGATTTTTTGATCTTTTCCGGTGTGTCCATGTATTCCGCTATAATGCCCCATTCAAACTGATGAAGCTGGTAACCTTCATCTTTTAACAGCACAACAGGGTATTTCCTGTATGCCTGTGCCTGTATGTGCAGCATCAGCGCAGGATCCATTTGAACCTGGTTCATATCAATGCCGGGAAAGTATTCGGTGATCCTGTTCACTCCGGAGGCAAAAGATACATCGTAACACATAAGCGTAATTGATCAGCAAAAATACCTCTAGAATGACCATGAAAAGCAACAAATTAAATGCTGAAGCCAGTCGCTGAAATTCAATGTGGGTTTGAAGGATGTTGTGTTTTTAAAAACTTGAGCCCCTTATTTGGTTTGGAGTGGGATTCAATCACTATCGCTCAATTGTTTTTGTTTGATTTTTAAGAATGATCAGCGATTTTCTCTTACAATTTTTGGGTGGCTTCCGCTCATTGCTCCTGTTTCCAACTTGTATTAAATGTTACTTAATACTGCGGCAAAAAAAAGACCGTCCTGTTGAGACGGTCTGAATATTTAAATTGCCTGAGTGCTCATTCGTTTTTGTTGTTTCTTTCTTTCTTCTTCATCAAGGATCACTTTACGCATACGGATATTGACCGGGGTTACTTCTATACACTCATCCTGCTGAATGTATTCCATACATTCTTCAAGTGACATCAGTCTTTTTGGAGGTAGACTCACTGTACCATCGCTGCCGGATGCACGCATGTTGGTTAGTTTTTTTCCTTCATTTGGATTCACCACCAGGTCACCTGGTTTGTTTGTTTCGCCGATCAGCATGCCTCTGTACACTTCTTCTCCCGGGTCAACAAAAAAGTATCCACGGTCCTGTAATTTGTCGATGGAATATGCAGTAGTGCTTCCGGCCTCTTTAGCCACCATTACACCGTTATTTCTTCCTGGAATAGGTCCTTTCCATGGTTTGTATTCAGAAAACCTGTGGTTCATTACCGCCTCGCCTGCCGTGTTGGTTAGCATGGTGGTACGCAAGCCCAGCAATCCTCTTGATGGAATATCAAACTCAAGATGTTGCATATCACCTTTGGTTTCCATTACCAGCATTTCACCTTTTCTCCTGGTGACCAGGTCGATCACTTTGGAAGCAAATTCCTGTGGCACATCCACAACAAGTGTTTCAAAAGGTTCGTGTTTTTTTCCGTCGATATCTTTTGTAATTACCTGAGGCTGACCAATGGTAAGTTCATAACCTTCGCGACGCATGGTTTCGATCAGTACGCCCAAATGCAGAATGCCACGACCATAGACCATGAAGCTATCTGCACTTTCGGTATCAAATACTCTTAGGGCGAGGTTTTTTTCAGTTTCTTTCATCAGGCGGTCGCGCAGGTGCCTGGAGGTAACAAATTTTCCATCTTTTCCAAAAAAAGGAGAGTTGTTGATGGAAAAAAGCATGTTCATTGTAGGTTCATCAACACTGATCACCGGAAGTGCTTCCGGGTTTTCAGCATCAGCAACCGTATCTCCAATATTAAAATTTTCCAGTCCTACAATCGCACATAGGTCACCGGAAATTACTTCCTGTACTTTCTTTTTGCCCATGCCTTCGAAAACATAAAGCTCTTTCACTCTTTGTTTTTTGATCACCCCATCGGCCTGCATCAATGAAATGGGTTGATTTTCTTTAATGACACCGCGGGCTACTTTTCCAATCGCAATTCTTCCAAGGAAAGAAGAATAGTCAAGAGAAGTGATCTGCATTTGCAAAGGGCCCTCTGCTACATTTGGAGGCGGAACATATTTAATGATGCCATCAAGCAAAGGAGTGATGCCTTCCACCTGTGTAAGACTTTCGTTAAACCATCCGTTCTTTCCCGAACCATAATACGTTGGAAAATCCAGTTGTTCTTCAGTAGCATCGAGGTTAAAGAAAAGTTCAAAAACGGCATCATGCACTTCATCCGGACGGCAGTTCGGTTTGTCAACCTTATTAATCACCACAATGGGTTTCAAATTCAGTTGCAATGCTTTTTGAAGCACAAATCTTGTCTGGGGCATTGGCCCTTCAAATGCATCTACCAGCAAAATCACTCCATCTGCCATTTTTAAGACTCTTTCCACTTCACCACCAAAATCGGCGTGACCTGGTGTGTCAATTACGTTAATCTTTACGCCCTGGTAAACGACAGCGGCATTTTTTGAAAAAATGGTAATGCCTCGTTCGCGTTCGAGGTCATTACTATCCATGATCAGATCGCCGGTTTCCTGGTTATCCCTGAAAACTTTGGTTGTATGAAGGATCTTATCTACAAGGGTGGTTTTGCCATGGTCAACGTGGGCAATGATCGCAATATTTCTGATTTCCATATTAAGCTTTTGCCGCCCCGGAGCTTTAACAACTATTGTAAAGCCGGGACTCAGCATGTTTTAAGAGGCGCAAAGGTAAGCTAATCAGGCCGGGAAGCCAGCGTATAAAGGTTAAATTGGGGTAAATAAACGATATGTCCGGTGTCTTTTCTATTGATTTCCCCGGAAATTTAAAAAAGGGACGATTTGCGACTTATTTATTAAAAAATCTTCTGGAACAGGTAGATCAACAGGCTAATGCTCAGGCTTAACAGGATCATTGTAGTAATGGGGAAATATACCCTTGAATTTTCCTTTTCAATCCTGATGTCTCCGGGAAGCCGCCCGATCCATTGCATTTTATCGTAAAAAAAATAAATAAGGATGCCGGTGACCACGGCCAGCAATCCAAATAAGATGATGTATTTACCTGTATTCTGGTCCATAAGGCAATTTACATCCTGCAGAATATGCTATAGATTTGAAAAATGAAAACCTTGTTTATTATGATGCTGGGGTTCTCAGCATTTTCCATGAAAGCCCAGGACAGCTGGGTCGTTTACCTGAATAAAGTCCAGGTTTTACAGTCCACGCAAGAATCACCTGAAAAAAACATTGTTAGCATAAATGAGGAGGATCTGAAAAACAAACAGGTTTTTACGCTCACTTATTTTGACAGGGAAAAGCAAAAGGACTGGTCACGGTTCATCATGCTTAATAATTCGGAAGATCATGAGATCAGGCGCTTAAAATCGAACCGGCTGCGTTATACCAACCAGGATCTTTTAAAGCTGCTTCAAAAATATAAAACCATTCATATCTATACCTGGGCACTGCCAGATGATCCTGCATTAAGGAAGCGGATTCGCGTGCGGAGAGTACATTTGTGCACTTTGGTTTTAGAATAATGGACAGAAGATTTATTTATATCGTTAATCCTATTTCCGGAACGCGGGATAAAAACAACCTGCTGGCAACGATTCATGCCAAAACCTATGCTGCAGGATTTGGTTTTGAAGTGTATGATTCTGTTGCGGATGGTAATTATTCTTTCCTGTATCCTTCAATTGAAGAAAACGGAGTTACAGATATTGTAGTAGTGGGTGGCGACGGAACCATTAACCAGGTGGTGGATGACCTCAGAAAGTTTGACATCAGTTTTGGCATCATTCCATCGGGTTCAGGAAATGGACTTGCTTTCAGTGCCGGGCTGCAAAAGGATCCTGCAAAATCACTGGAAACCATTTTTAAAGGCAATACAAAAATGACGGATGCCTTTACGGTAAATGGCACCTTCGCCTGTATGCTTTGCGGTTTGGGATTTGATGCACAAGTGGCTCATGATTTTGGTAATGACCCCCGCCGGGGATTGCTGACTTACATTAAAAAAACCATCAGTAATTTTTTCACAGCATCAGCCTACCCATTTATTATTGATACCGGAGAGAGGCAGATGGCCACTGATGCATTTTTTATAAGTGTGGCCAACAGCAACCAGTTTGGCAACCACTTCACTATTGCGCCCGGTGCAAGTTTAACGGATGGCTTACTGGATATTGTGGTCATCAGCAAACAAAATAAACTGGGTGTGCTTTACTGTACGGCCAAACAGGTTTGTGGTTTTAACAAGATCCAGAAAATTGAAACTGTTGATGAAAAAAGCCTGCTGATCTATTTTCAGACCAATAAACTTAAAATTCAAAATTTAAAGCTGGCACCAATGCACATAGATGGCGACCCTGTTGAAACAGCATCCGAAATTGAAATTGAACTGATCAAAAACTGTTTTAAACTTATTTATCCCTGACTTGCAGGAGTTGCTCCACTTTCTGAAAATTTTCCACATTATAACTTGAGCTGAGCGAAGCGGCAATGTCGATCTTTTCTCTTTGCGTAAGATGAAAATTGAGCGCCGCTTTGTTTTCTTCTTTTTTTGGTATGTATTGAAAGCTGAGTTTATGTATCGGGAAATTTTTATTATCCAGGTAATAGGAAACCATGTCTGACTGGAAATATTCCATCATTTTGTACCAGTTGTTTTGTAAAAGAAAAAATGGTTTAACGGCATTGCCGGTAAGATTATCGTATTCAAAAGGATGTTCCCAGCCGCCATCCATTCTGTCGCGCATCTGCAGGATCAGCACTCCCCTGGTATTGTTTTCAATCCAGTCCTGCATGTGCGAAAGGAAGCGTAGTGCAGTTGAAATGCCATAATTGTCACGCAGTCCACCATCCATCACATCAATCACCGGTTCAGAAGGCAGCCATACGTTTGGTAATACTACCGGAAAAGTGGCGTTCATGCGCAAGGTGGTCAGTAAACGGAGATTATAAGGATCCTGCTTCGCAAAAAACGTGGTAAAGTCAACTGCATCCGGAGTAATATGTTCAGAAGAATCTTTTGAAGGACTCATCATGAAACGCAATGGTTGTGTACTGATCATCATCATTTTCGCATCTCTGGCCACCACATTGTGATAAAGTATCAGCGGAATGTTGGCAGATTTTTCATCAGCGATGTAATCGCGCAATTTTTTGTTGAGGAAGCCACGCGTGTTATGATCGAGTGCAGTTTCAAATGCCAGGCCCCTGTCGCGGAGGTAGGTATAACTACCATCAGAAAATTTTCTTTCCGGTGCAAAGATATCACGTGCAACAAAGGAAGTAAAAATAGGATTGAGCAAATCATCTGCAATGTCATCAACATATTCCTGCGATTGAAGGTTGATGTTTTGGCCGATTAGTTTTTGCCTGTACAGTTCGCGGAAATAGGTTGCGCCGATCATGCCTCCTGAAGCACCGGTGATGAGGAAGGTCTGGTTCATGATCTGGCCATTCGTGATGCTATCAAGGTGCTGCAACACGTTCATGGTAAATGTAGCACTACGGGATCCTCCGCCACTGGTGGTCATTAAAACCAATAAGGGCTTATCCTCTGCCTGCTTTTTTTTCCATCTTTCCAAAATGCCGATCATGTTCTGCCTGTCGGCTTCAACAGCCTGTGGGTTAGCAAGTTTTTCTAAACTTTGCTGGGAATATTCCGGTTCAGATTTTCCGGTATTGTAATTCAGTCCATAAGCCTTGTTCCGGGGATCAATCCATTCGATCCTGTACAATCCATTTAAAATAAAAAAGAAACATAAAAGCGCAGGAACGATCCATGATTGAAAAAAATATACCAGCGCGCCGATTACACCAACAAGAATCGCTATGAAGATGGTGATGCTTGCACCTGCAGGGAGCTGGAAAAAATCTGAATCAAGCAGAAATCCGATGAGCAATAAAAAAATATAGGCAATGATCAAACTCACCACAGCCGCAAAATGGTGTTGCTTGAAAACTTTTTCCATCAACTCCGGTGAATAATGCGAAACATCCCGTGACCTGCGTACTTTCCAGAAAGATTCAAGGAACCATTCAATATGTATCAGCGAACGGCTTTGATCAGAAACCTGTTCAGGCTGAAGGTTGGCGATCAGGTGCCTGGCACTGTTAAAAGCAGGCTGCAGTTTTTTAAGTATGGTTTTATCTGCTCTGAAAAAATAAAAAAAAGAAATGGTTAATATCATTATGAAACCGGCCAGGAAGCCCAGGCTTAAAAAAATGATCTCCACATTGGGAATGAGTTCTTTGTAATGGGCATACTGGTATGCCTTTACAAGATAAAATATTAGGAAGGTTAAAGGTATAATGCTGTTGTTGATGCAATATTTTAAAAATGGAAATTGGGTGGCTGCCAGAAAAGTAACATGCCGGCTGAATAAAATAAAAGTGGTAATGTTCCAGCACATGATGAATACGCCAATGGAGAGGCCCATGATTGCTGTACCCAGCGGATTTACATCACCAAGGTATTCGGGTCCGAGAAAAAGCGATTCAGCACCAAAACTTTTCATGAAACTTCCATTCACAACACTGAAAAGAAGGATCCAGAAAATCAGCAAAACCTGGTATTTCCTGAAGTGGAGGAAAAGGAGTTGTAAGGGCAGTGAATAAAACAGTCCCCGGATATAGTCTTTAATGGAATATGTGGTTTTCAAACTGCGACTAAAATACTATTAAATTACAAGAGGGTCAATCTTAGGAGGCAGAATGATGTTTTTTACTGCTGAGGAATAATACGTGAACCAGGCTTAGTAAAAGCAACATGCCTCCTAACTGGTGGAGTTGTGCCATCCATTCAAATTCATTCCAGCGATAGGCTCTGATCCTGATACTGCTGATCACTGTAAGTATGCCGAGTGTTGTTTGAATGAGAACGATTACTAAAGGGAAGAAGCATAGTTTTCTGAATGCAGGTGGGCCAGGGAGTTTAGCAACCAGGAAGGTCCATGCAATCACCAGTATCACGAGAAGGTAAGCCAGCATCCGGTGGATGAAATGTACCACCAGCGGATTTTCAATAATACTGATCCATCCTTCGGGACGATTAAAAACAGCTGGCGGAATAAAACTACCATTCATATCCGGCCAGGTATGTGCCACCACTGCTGCACGATGACCTGCCATTAATGCCGCCCAGAAAAACTGCAGGAAAACAACAACTAAAATAACCCAGGTAAAATTTCTCACAGCAGGATTAAAAAAACGGCTGTTTTTATCTGTTCTTAATTGCAAGGCAAACCAGTAAGTGTAAAATAACAGGAACATGGCCAGAACAAAATGCATGGCAAGCTTTGCTGGCCTTACATAAATCGCGTCGCCTGTTAATCCGCTGGCCACCATGATCCATCCAACAGCACCCTGTAACGCACCTAAAAGAAAAAGGACCAGCAGCGGGCGCACCATAAATGGTTTAAATCTTTTCTGAAAAAGAAAAATCAAAAATGGTATGATGAATACAATACCGATCAGTCTTCCCCAAAGCCTGTGAAACCATTCCCAGAAAAAAATAAATTTAAAATCCTGCAGGGTAAACCCGGCGTTCAACTGCCTGAATTGTTCTGTCTGGCGGTACTTATCAAAAGCTTCCATCCATGCCTGCTGGTTCATCGGAGGCATTGTGCCGGTAACAACATTCCACTCCGTAATAGACAATCCTGATCCTGTTAACCTGGTGATCCCTCCCAGGATGATTTGGACAATGATCATGATTACACCGATCATCAGCCAGGTGGCTACAGGTTTTTGGCTGGGTCTCATGGCCTGCGAAGTTAAGGTGCCTTCTTACATGCTTTTGTATATATGCCATCAATCCTTAAAATTGCCACGATATCACCTCTTTTGTTTAATAAATTAGATTTCCACATAAGAGCACCTGAAACCAGTTTCAGTTATTTTTGATTCAAACTTGAACTTTGCTGCTGTCATTTTTTGATGAAGACTTACTGGAAGCCGGTTGCGACGAAGCAGGGCGTGGATGCCTTGCTGGCCCTGTTTATGCGGCAGCCGTAATCCTCCCTAAAAATTTTTCGCACCCGCTTTTAAATGATTCCAAACAACTCACTGAAGAGCAGCGTTATCGTTTAAGGCCTTTTATAGAAGAGAAAGCACTGGCTTATGCTGTTGCTGATCTTTGCAATAAACAGATCGACAAGATCAACATCCTCAAAGCCTCCTTAAAAAGCATGCATCTTGCCATTAAGCAACTGCACTTAAAGCCTCAATTATTGCTGATCGATGGAAACCGTTTTACGCCTTTTAAAAAGATCCCGCATAAGTGCATCATTCAGGGCGATGGTTTGTATGCTTCCATTGCTGCAGCAAGTGTGCTGGCTAAAACTTACCGCGATGATTATATGAAACTGCTGCATAAAAAATGTCCACAATACAACTGGCTGCAGAATAAAGGTTATGCCACAAGGGAACATCAGAAAGCTTTGGAAAAATGGGGCCCTTCTAAATTTCACAGGCGATCTTTTCGACTGGATTACAGCCAGCAGGAATTATGCGATGAAATCATTTATCAATAATCCTTTTCAACTTTCCCATTCACCCGCACCGGCTCTTACCAGTTCGCCTGCGCCTGTAGTAAAGTCAATAATGGTGGAAGGTACCATCCCTCCCACACCACCATCGATCACTATATCTACCCGTTTTTCAAACCGGTCATGAATAATCTCCGGGTCTGTGTATTCTTCCACATCTTCGCCCGGAAGCGAAGCACTTAAAATGGGATTGCCCAGTTCCTTTACAATGGCCCTGGCGATGTTGTTGTCCGGGATGCGGATGCCCACCGTATCTTTCTTCGTTTTTAAAATTTTGGGAACCTGTTTGCTGGCTTCAAGAATAAATGTATACGGACCTGGGAGGTATTGTTTTAGTGACCTGTACACTGATGTGTTTAATTGTTTTGCATACTGGCTGAGGTCACTCAGATCATAACATACAAAAGACAATTGAGCTTTTTGAGGCGAAACATTTTTGAGCGCACAGATCTTCTCAACTGCCTTGTGCTGGTGGATATCACATCCTAAACCATAGATCGTATCTGTTGGATAAACAACAATGCCACCGTTGCGAAGCACCTCAACCACCTGCCTGATCAGCCTTTCCTGTGGATTATCGGGATGAATATGAATCAGCATAGATTATTTTACCACACTCCTGCAAAAATCATTCATAATAAAAAAATCCCGGGAGTACCGGGATGATTACCTAATTATACAATTTCCCAAACCTCATTTCCGCGGAGCAGCTTGTCCAGGTCAGCAGGTTTTTTTTCTATGGCATATTCGATCTGTTGCTTCAGCATCGATTCATAAGTGGGCCGGTCATTCTGGTAAAAAACACCAAAAGGACGCGGAAGGTGCATTTCTTTTGAAGGATCATCAAACATTCTTGTGAGTATCTGTGCCTTGAAAAGGTCTTTTTCATCATGAACCCAGAGATCATTTACAGAAAATCCATTATTCAAATCCACCACTGTGGGCGTAAATCCTTCAAGACGGATGCCTTTATTTTTTGCAGCACCAAAAACAAGCGGCTGGCCGTTTTCAAGAAACAAGGCTTCATCTGCCTTGCTTGATTTTTCAGTAAATACTTCAAAAGCACCATCATTAAAGATGTTGCAGTTCTGGTAGATCTCAAGGAATGAAGCACCCGTATGCGCATGTGCTCTCAGCAGCATCGACTGAAGATGTTTTACATCGCGATCCATACTGCGGCCAATAAAACTCGCATCTGCACCCATGGCAAGCGCCAGTGGATTGAAAGGATGGTCTATACTGCCAAAAGGAGTTGATTTGGTTACCTTATTGGTTTCAGAAGTGGGCGAATACTGTCCCTTGGTAAGTCCGTAGATCTGGTTATTGAACAGCAGAATGTTTACATTAAAATTCCTTCTTAAAAGATGGATGGTGTGGTTGCCGCCGATACTCAGACTATCACCATCGCCGGTAACAATCCATACACTCAGGTCGGGCCTGGAGGCCTTTAAGCCACTGGCAATGGCGGTTGCCCTTCCATGAATGGAGTGCATGCCAAAAACATTCATATAATAGGGAAAGCGCGAGGAGCATCCGATCCCGGAAATGATCGCAAAGTTTTCCCTTGGAATACCGAGTGTAGGCATTACTTTCTGAACCTGTGCCAGTATAGAATAATCTCCGCAACCAGGGCACCAGCGCACTTCCTGGTCTGTTGCGAAATCCTTTGGTGTTAAACTGACCGCAGGTGTTGTTATTGTTTCCATGTTAAGTTGCCCGAAGGCAATAGTTTAAAGTTATATCGCTTTTTCATTCAAGGCTTCCCAGTATTCCGCTGCTCTTCTTGTATGAGGAATTACTATGGTGCCTCCCACAATATTGGCCACAGCAAAAACTTCATACAATTCCTCGGTCGAAACATTCAGTTCAAATGATTTGCCCAGGTGGTATTTGATGCAGTCATCGCACCTTAAAACCATGCTGGCAACCAGTCCAAGGAGTTCTTTGGTCTTCTTGTCCAATGCCCCGGCTTCGTAAGTATTGGTATCCAGGTTCCATAACCTTTTCATGACCAGGTTATTTTTGCCCAGGATCACCTCGTTCATTTTTTCCCTGTACTCGTTAAACTCATTAACTATTTCGGCCATAGAAGGAATTTCAGGGCAAAAATAGTGATAGATTCCCGGGGATTTGGTGTTTGAACGCCGGAAAAGGAAATTTGATTAATTTGAGACAATATTTAACGCTTTATGAATAAGTCTTTCCTTGTCACCCTTGGAATTGTTTTAATAGTAGCTGCTTCAATGGCCTTTACCAGCGGGCAGGATCCCCATTATAAGAATCTGAAAGTGCTGCCTAAAAATATAACAAAACATCAGCTGGATAGTGTAATGAAGCATTTTACCACTGCGCTTAACGTAAAATGTAACTTTTGCCATGTAAAAGTGGAAGGTAGCGATGAGTGGAATTTTCCATCCGACGTAAACAAACATAAACTGATTGCCCGCGATATGATGAAAATGACCAACAACATCAATAAAAAATATTTTGACGTTACAGGTTCAGGAGGAAAAAAGGATTTGAATGTTCAACTAATGGTTACCTGTTATACCTGTCATAATGGTAGAAAAGAACCATTGGCTTTTGTTCCCGTTAAAGACACTGCAAGAAAATAATCAGTCATATTCCTGAATTTCCTGAATTTGTTTTTGTGCCGAATGCACGCTCAGGTCATTTGTGCAGAATGGCTGCGCAATGGAAACCCGGTTAATACAAAGAGATTACTAAAATAAATTTCCTATTTTTTCGCCATGAAATTTTTCCTGGTGTGCATCCTGGCAGTTTGTATTTTTTCCTGTAAAGAGAAAGCGTCAACACCTGCTTCCCGCCCGAAACTGGTTAATAACGATTCGCCGATTATTAAATCGGATATAATTAATCCCTACGCCCCGGTGGATGTTTCTCCTATGGACATCAGTTATTTTCCTGTTGATTACCCCATTGAAAGTATGTATGGAAGGATACCGGAGCCGCTGGTTGCAAGAGTGATATACAGCAGGCCACACAGGCAGGGAAGAACCGTTTTTGGTGGATTGCTGAAATTTGGTGAACCATGGCGTCTGGGTGCAAATGAAGCCACCGAAATTGAATTTTTTGTGCCGGTTACCATAGATGGCAGGCGGCTCAACAAAGGAAGATACACTATGTACGTCATTCCATTTGATGGCAGATGGACCATTGTATTCAATTCAAACCTGGATGTGTGGGGACTCACCCCGAATCCTTCTAAAGATGTATTAAAAGTTGATGTGAATGTTGAAGTAACCAGCCAGCACGTCGAATATTTCAGCATGGTTTTCCAGGACGCTGCTAAAGGTGCTGATCTGATCATGGCCTGGGATACAATTGTTGCAAAATTGCCGATCGAAATCAATTAGTATGTGTGGCATTGCAGGAATTATATCTGCCAACCCCGATCTTGTTTCACAAAAAAGAATTGAAGCAGGAACAGCTTCACTAAAACATCGTGGTCCACAAAACCAGGGATTTTATTTTTCTAATGGACTTGCTCTGGGCCATACCCGTTTATGTATCATTGATCTTACCGAAAGGGCAGCGCAGCCTTTTCATTATATGCAACGGTATCACCTGGTGTATAACGGCGAGTTGTATAATTATGTTGAATTAAAAGAAGTTTTGATTCAAAAAGGATTTCAGTTCATCACAGATTCTGATACAGAAGTAGTGGTGGCAGCTTATGCAGCATTTGGCAAAGAATGTCTTCAGCAGTTTGACGGCATGTTTGCATTTGCAATCTGGGATGAAAAGGAAAAAAAATTTTTTGCAGCGCGTGACCGGTTCGGTGAAAAGCCATTTTTTTATTATTACGACGGTCAGCAATTCCTGTTTGCTTCCGAAATGAAAGCTTTATGGCAAATGGGCATCAGCAAAGAACCCAACCTTGCCATGCTGTATAATTTTTTATCGATCGGTTATACATCCAACCCTGGTGATCCCCAGGAAACGTTCTACCAGAATATTTATAAGCTGCCTGCCGCCAGTTGCCTTGAATTTAAACCGGATGGACAGGAGATTCATATTGAGAAATACTGGCATCCAGACTTTGAAGTAGCCCAACATTACAATGAATCTCATGCTATTGAAAAATTTAGCTCACTGCTGCAACAATCAATAAAAAACAGACTAAGAAGTGATGTTGAAATTGGCACCAGTTTAAGCGGGGGGTTAGATAGTTCCAGCATTGTGGCATTGGTAGCTTCTCTTGAAAGCGCTCCTGCACATAAGTGTTTTACTGCAAGTTTTGATGGGTTTGAAAAAGATGAAACTGCATTTGCAAAAATGGTGGCGGATCAGTTTGGTCTGCAACATTTTCCTGTGTCCTTCAACGAAAGCGACCTGCCAGGATTGATGATGAAAATGATGGCGCATCAGGAGGAACCCATTTCATCTTCCAGTCCGATTGCCCAGTATGCAGTTTATGCTGCTGCGCGCGCGAAGGGTGTTACAGTGATTCTTGATGGCCAGGGCGCCGATGAAATCCTCGCTGGTTATCACAAGTATTATCGCTGGTACTGGCAGGAATTGTACAGGCAAAACAGGCTGGCTTCATCAAAAGAGCTGGCAACTGCAAGGGCATTGGGCATTCAGCAACCTTTCGGATGGAAACAAAAAGCCGCAGCGCTGTTTCCAGATTTTACTGCTGCTCTGTGGCAAAGCAGGATGTCGCAGCAGGCTGCACGCAATCCTGATCTGCATCGTGATTTTGCTTACAGCAATAAAAGAAATCTTTATTATACGCTTCCTGCAACCCCGGATCTGAACGGCTCATTGTACTTTAACGCTTTCGTTAGCGGACTTGAAGAATTACTCAGGCTGGCCGACCGCAATAGTATGGCGCACAGTGTGGAAGTGCGCCTTCCTTTTCTTCAGCATGAACTGGTAGCTTTTCTATTCAGCCTGCCACCATCTTCTAAAATTCATCAGGGCTGGACCAAATACCTCCTGCGAAAATCAATGAACAATAGATTGCCTTCAGAAATTGTTTGGCGGAAAGATAAAACAGGATTTGAGCCACCACAGAAGCAATGGATGCGCAATCCAATGGTACAGGAAGCCATTGCTGATGCAAAGCAAATATTGGGTGATCAGAAAATTCTTTCGCCACTGGCAGTCAATAAAAAAACCCAGCCACACGAAGCACATGCGGCTGGGTCAAATGACTGGCGCTACTGGAGCGCATCCTTTCTTTTCAGGTGATCAGGCTTTTGTAATTTTTTTGGATACTGAAATATTGCCGTAAGGATCTGATTGGATGTGCGTCCATGTTTTATCATCTTCAAGAATAATATGGTAAGACAATTCATAAGGTGTGGTTACTTCGGTAACGCTGTAAATATCCTTTCCCTGGAATTTTTTCTCTATTCTTGACTGAATAAAAATGGGCAGCACCTTGCCATTATAATACCTGATGCTTCTCATTATATTTCCCTGATTATCGTATTGAACCCTTAGCATGATCTCGTTCTGACTGAAGCTGGCTTCGTAATTATTTTCCACTTCCTGCCAGCTTACTTCCTTTGCATGCTGAAAAGTTTTATTAAAGGACTCAAGAATTTTTTCATTAGGCCCGGTTGCAAATGAAGATGTAGTTGCAAGGATAAAGGCGGCTGCTATTAAGATCTTTTTCATGGTGATCATTTTTTATTGTTTGAATTAAATTTCTCTACGAAACTATTCTTATTTCGAACCGTGTTCAAGCGATTCTACTCCAACGGCAACACCAATTTTAAAAACCTGAAGGTTAATAAAAGTTATAAATGATAAGCACGCAAAATGTATGGATCAAACGTGAAGATGAATTGCTGAAGTGCATAAAACCAGTTTGCAGGAAAATGGTTAACCGATTGTTAATACAATTTTGCGTTGGATGAGTGGTTAGAAGATCGCTCTTAAAGATTGGATCATATTCTTCATCTTTGCGCTCTAATAAGATAATATGAAAATTGGAACCAAGTTTATACATGCAGGTGTTGAGCCTGACCCTACCACAGGGGCCATTATGACGCCGATATACCAGACCTCTACTTATGTTCAGGAAGCACCGGCGCAACATAAAGGTTATGAATATGCCAGAAGTCAGAATCCAACAAGAACGGCCCTGGAAACCGCTTTTGCTGCAATAGAGAACGGGCAGTTCGGGTTGGCCTTCAGCAGTGGTGTGGCAGCTACCGATGCGGTCATTAAATTGCTGCAGCCAGGCGATGAAGTCATTGCCGGTAACGATATGTATGGTGGCTCTTACAGGCTTTTTTCAAAAGTGTTTGAAAAATTCGGAATCAAATTTCATTACATAAATATGCAGGATGCTGAAAACATCAGGCAATACATGAATGATAAAACAAAACTCATCTGGATCGAAACACCCACCAATCCATTGATGAATATCACTGATATTGAAGCCGTGGCTGCTATTGCAAAATCCTCGGGTGTTTTATTATGTGTTGATAATACATTTGCATCGCCTTATTTGCAAAACCCACTGGATCTTGGTGCCGACATTGTTATGCATTCTGTTACAAAATACATTGGCGGACATAGTGATGTGATCCAGGGTTGTCTGGTTATAAATAATAAGGAACTGAAGGAGCAATTGTATTTTATTCAAAAGTCATGCGGTGCCGTGCCTGGCCCACAGGATTGCTTCCTTGTGTTGCGTGGAATTAAAACACTGCACGTGCGTATGCAAAGACATTGTGAGAATGGTGAAAAAGTGGCGCAATTCCTTCGAAACCATCCAAAGGTGGAAAAAGTATTCTGGTGCGGGTTTGAAGATCATCCCAATTTTGCAGTGGCTAAAAAGCAAATGCGTGGCTTTGGCGGTATGATGAGTTTTATTCTGAAAGATAACAGCGTGGACGCAGCAAAGAAATTACTTTCCTCTACAAAAGTTTTTGCGCTTGCCGAAAGTCTTGGAGGGGTAGAATCGCTGATCAATCATCCGGCATCCATGACACATGCTTCTATTCCAAGGGAGGAGCGCATAAAAAACGGGTTGAGCGATTCCCTGATCAGGTTGAGTGTAGGTATTGAAGATGTGGAAGATATCATAGAAGATCTGGAACAGGCCATCGCCGGTGTTTAGGAATTTGAATTCATGTTATTACCCCGCAACTGCGGGGTTCTTTATTTTTGCAGGGTGGATAAAAAACTGACTGATTTTTTAAATAAAAAAATGAAGGAATACAATCATCCTTCATTTATAACTCCTGATCCCATTTCAGTTCCACACCGGTTTTCAAAAATGCAGGACATTGAAATTGCCGGTTTTTTTGCAGCTGTTTTTGCCTGGGGCAACCGCGTTACGATCATCAATAAAACAAATGAACTGATGCGTCTGATGGGTGATAGGCCTTATGAATTCTGCATGAACTATTCAGGGGCTGAACTGAAAAAGCTTGCCAACTTTAAACACCGCACCTTTAATGCGATCGATCTGTATTATTGCATCGATTTCTTCCATTTTCACTACCAGCAGCATTACTCACTGGAACCTGCTTTTTCGAAATGGATGAAAAAAGAGGACAGCTCTATTGAGCATGCGCTGACTGGTTTTCATGATTATTTTTTTTCGCTGCCACATGCACCGGCACGTACCCGCAAACACATCGCAACACCCCGGAGAGGGTCCACCTGTAAGCGGCTCAATATGTTTTTAAGGTGGATGGTTCGTAAAGATTCCCGTGGCGTTGATTTTGGTTTATGGAAGCAAATTGCCTCCTCCCAGCTTGTATGTCCGGTAGATCTTCATGTAGCACGTGTGGCGCGCAGATTCAATTTAATTCAAAGAAAACAAACCGACTGGCTGACAGCAATAGAACTTACGAAAAGTCTGAAGGAACTGGATCCCCAAGATCCCACAAAATATGATTTTGCTTTATTTGGTTTAGGTGTCATTGAAAAATATTAATGTCATTCGCAGCAAAAGAAATCCACTGGTGAATGGGGATGGTGAATGGGGATGGTGAATGGTGAATGGGTCAATGGTCAATCACCGTTGTCCGGGGAAAAATTATTTGATTTCGATAGAACGCGCACACTTTAGGAAAAAACATTTCTTAGGAAAAATCAGGAGCAATCATGCGCATACAACCACCCAAATGGTATAAGATTAGTGCCTGGAATTTCATTTGTGAGGGAAACCTGGATCTAATAAACCAGTACCTGCCTCTTGTTGCCCGCAGATCGCGCTGATGAACGCAGAAGACCCATCAGCGAAAATCTGCGTAATCTGCGGGAGGCCTTTTTGTTGCCTGTTCGTAAGGTTTCCCGCAACGCTCAAAAAGGTTGTCGGACAGGTACGAGGCCCGCCAGCCTGAGGCAAAATAGCTTAAAAGTAATGTTTGATTTTTTACCTGATACCACCCCTTGACCCTTGACCCTTGACCCATTGACCCTTCACCTTACCAATTCACTTAACTTAACAATGGATCAATATTAAAACATGAACAGCCGGTCTTTACCACCCACTTTTTTGGCACCCATGTTCCTGATGTTATAAGTGAAGCTGAGTGAAAAATACCTTTGCAGAACATTTGTTTCCTGATCGATCACCTGGTTAAGATTGGCAAACCTCGTATAACCATTGTTCCTGTTTAATAAATCAAACACCCCGAGTTTGAGCATACCCACATCGCCTTTCATCATCAGTAAGGTAACCGCCGCATTCCACAACAGATTTTCCTTTGGTAATCCCGGTGCCACATCCGCATTGGTACGGTAAGCAACATTGGTTTCCCACACAAGTTTCTTTGGCCAGCGTACGATCAATTCACTTTCCAGGTAATGAGTAATAACTTTTATGTTCTTAAATGAAGGATCCGTATAACTGGTGCGGGTAAATGAAGGTGAATACTGAGGTCTGAATTCTATAATGTCATTCCAGTTCAAACCGATGTTGAAATTTGGTCCAAATCTGAAGTTGGAGGCATAACTGGTTTGATCATTTATGATCATTTTTGTTTTATTGAAATTGATCCATGGGTTGAAGCGGAACGAGAATATGAATTTCTGTTTATTCTTAAATTCTTTTCCAAATCCCAGACCAGCATAAAAGTCAACGGTTCCATCTGCATTTACAGGTTGCACAGTGGTGATCCCATTCGATCCTACTCTTCTGCTCATCACCACATCATTATCAATAAAGCTGGCATTTACATATACATTGATGCTTGTGCCGCTGGCCTGGAGAAAGGTGAAATTATTTAAGTTAAGGGATCTGCGTTTTGAGGGTGACAGGTTTGCATTTCCATAACGAATATAAAATGGATTGGTACTGTCAGGAACCGGGATCAGGTGAAAAATAGATGGCGCATTTACCGACTGGCTGTAATGAACAGAAAGCTGTTTATACTGCATGGAAAAATTTGGAAGTACATTAAACAAGGTCATTTCCACCGGTTGGTTGGTCTGTTTAAACTGGTTAGTAATTTGCTGCCAGAGCCCATTGATTCCCGCAGTAAGATTTACTTTTTTGATCTTATAGGAAAGTGCAAGATTGGAATTGAATCTTTTCTGACTCCGTTCAAATCCGCTGCTCTTTGCATCGTTCACCTTTTCATATTTCTGGCTGGCATCTTTATCATAAATACCAATATCCTGCTGGTCTGTGATATATTCTGCCCTGTTGTTAAATCTCAGCGTAAACTTTGAGTTGAGTGGTTCCGAATAATACAAACTTAGCTGTCCGTTAAAAACCGGAGTGACCTGTCTTCTTAATTGTTCGAATAAAAGATCCTGTACCACCGGCTCATAATAATGATATTCAGATTCAGTGATATAATTATTCCTGTTCCTGTTGTAATTGATGTTATTGATGATGTTTAAGGTTCTTCCTTTTTTTGAACCCCATCTCCTGGTAACAAAAAGATTGTGGTTATAATTCAGTGAGTTGGTATTGTTGTATTGATTCCCTGTTCCTTCGCTCAGCAAACCTGCTTTATTATTTCTGACATTGATTTGTGCCAGCACATTTTCATTGATACCTGCAAGTGAAAAGCCAGACCTGAAATTAATGTCGGTCAGTGAATCCGGTTTTAAAATAGCACCCGCTCCAAAATTATGTGCGTTGGTTTGTTTATCATTACGCGTACCGGTTCTGGAAATAATGGTAGTATCCTGGATATATTGCTGGTTATTGGTGGTTTGAAGTACGCGGCTCCTTGTATTTCCATAAAAATATTGCAGGAAGAGTGACTGTTTTTTGTTGGGTGCGTGGTTGAGGTTAAATCCGCCACCAGATGTTCTTGCTATACCCTGTTCCATGCCACCAAATGAAATCCCATTCAAAGCAAAACCAGTCTGCCCGCCACGGGTCGTCATCCAAACAGAATTAAACCCGCTCCTGTTAAAACCACCCATGTCCTGCACTTCTTTAAAACTAAAACCACTCCGGTTCATATTATTGCTGAATCCAAGTACGCTTAACTGAAGCGTGTCGCGGTAAATATTGGCAATACCACCCACTTCATACCTGTTTTCTGTACCCGCTCCTGCATAGGCTTTTCCAAACCACCCTTTTTTAATCCCTTTTTTCAGAGTAAGGTTAATCACCTGCCCAACGTTGGTCAGGTCACCATCCGAATTGCGTGCAGATTCGTCTTTGTCTTCTGTCAATTGAACTTTTTCAATCACATTCGCAGGCAGGTTGCGTGTTGCCATTTTAGGATCGTCGCCAAAGAAAGATTTTCCATCAACCAGGATCCTGTTCACGCGCCTTCCATTTGCAGTGATGTTTCCATCACGGTCGACCTCTACGCCTGGAAGTTTTCTTAGAAGGTCTTCTACCAGTGAGGTGGGAAGTGTTTTAAAAGAAGACGCATTGAATTCAATTGTATCTTTTCTTACGGTCACGGGTGGCCGTTCTGCAATTACCAAAACTTCCTCGAGTGTTTTGGAACCTGGAAGGAGTTCCACTTTACCCAGGTCGAGCGGGTTTTCGTCTGTTAATGTGAATTCCTTGCGAAATGCATCATAACCTGAATAGGAAATGATCACCCGGCATGCTTTGTTCAGTGGAATTCCTGTGACCCTGAAGTCACCATCATGGTTGCTCAACCTGTAGGTGATCAGTGTAGTATCGGCTGCCTGGAATACAGTAACTGTGGCCAGACCCAGGGGTGATCCTGATAATGAATCTACAAGTTTTCCTTTGATACTTCCCTGGCTCCACACCTGCGAAAAACAACAGAGGGCCAGTAAGAACAATCCTATTTTCTTCATATAACTAATTAGAGTTCAATTATACGACAGGATTCGTACATCTGAATAACAATCTGATATGCGGTGTATTTTAATGATAAAGCAGATATTTGAAAGATGGATAAAGATATCGTACACCATATTTTATTGTTGATTCAATCTGAATCCGAAATCTTTAAATTGGCTGAACTAAAAGAAGAATTGATCAGCTACCTGAATTTTCTGTTGCTGGAAGATCATAATAAACTGGTACACCTGCTTTACCGGGTTGATGTTGATGAAGACAAACTGCGTAAGTTACTTGAGGAAAATAAAGAAAAAGATGCGGCTGTTATTATTGCTGATCTGCTGATTCAAAGACAGATGGAAAAAGCATCCTCCAACTCATTGTTCAAACCAGGTGAACAAAATAGCAGTGAAGAAAGGTGGTAATTAATCAGATCTCCGCAGAAAAAGTAATTCGCCCCTGGAAGCAGTAAAATTTAAAGGCCGCTCTCCTTCAAACACCTGCCACTGAATCAGGTTAGAGTTTACAAATTGAAATATGGATTGAATTTTTGTATTTCCTGTTGAATCCACAACATGAAAATCCAGATATGCAGGTTTTGATTGCATATTCAGACTTACGGAACTTGTTTCTTTTCTTTCACCCTGGTATAACAAAAAAACCTGATTGCTGTCCACCACATGAATACCGGCTCCATTTGTTGTTGTCCATTTTCCTTTAAGGTCGTTCAAACCAAATGATTGCGCCCACACACTGGTCTGCACCATGAAGAATAAAGGGATCAATACCAGTTTAAACAATTTCATTCTGCACTTTTCATATTTTAATCCAACGCCGTGCCATGGGAACTTGATCAGGCATTATTTTTTAGCGTTATAGAAAAATCAGTAGTATGAAAAGAGATGGTGCAATGAACAGCCTCTGGCAACAGGGAATGGAAGACTTCCAAAGCGCAGCTCAGGAGATCAAAACCAGGTTCTACGATATTATAATTGTTGGAGGAGGCGTAACAGGAGTAACCACCGCGTTGCAGTTACAGAAGTCTGGGAAAAAATGCCTGTTGCTGGAAGCACATTCGCTTTGCTTTGGCACAACGGGAGGCACTACAGCACATCTCAACAGTTTTTTTGATACTTCTTATGAAGAGATCAGGTCTAATTTTGGGGAAGATGCTATACACCTGGTTGCCAACGCTACTTCAAGAGCATTGGATCTGTATCATCATAATATAGAACATTACGGAATTGAATGTGAATATGAACAAAAAGACGGTTATGTGTATTCACGGGATCAAAAGCAAACCGTTCAACTGTCAAAGATATTTGAGGCCTCAAAGCAGGCAGGCGTTGACGTTGCCTATACTGAGCGAATACCTGTTCCTGTTGATTTCCACCAGGCCATTGTTTACCGCGACCAGGCGCAGGTGCACCCAACCAAGTACGTTATGGCACTGGCCAGGGAATTTGAAAAGGCCGGAGGTGTGATCCATCAGCAATGCCGGGTGGAAGATACTGTGGAAGCAGATGACCGGGTAACAGCAAATACAAGCCTGGGGGCATTCCAGGCAACCTTCTTAATTTACGCTACCCATATTCCGCCGCACATCAACCTCCTGCATTTCCGTTGTGCACCCTATCGGAGTTACGCGCTGGCTGTAAAGCTTAATGGAAATTATCCCGACGGCTTATCGAACGATATGTACGATCCTTATCATTATTACAGAACGCAGATCGTCAACGGTGAAAAATATTTTATTGTTGGAGGTGAGGATCATAAAACGGGTCATGAAGAAAATACGGAAATGTGTTTCAGAAAGCTGGAGGCACATGCCAGGGAATATTTTGACGTAAAAGAAGTCGTGCATAAATGGTCATCGCAATATTTTGAACCAAGCGATGGACTGGCCTATATTGGCTTGTTGCCAGGAAGTAAAGGCAATATTTTAGTGGCCACAGGATTCAGTGGAAATGGCATGACTTACAGTCACATTGCGGCACTTCTTTTACCAGATCTAATCAATAAGAAGGAAAATGCCTGGGCTGCATTGTTTAATCCTAACCGACTGAAACCTATTGCCGGCTTTGCAGAATTTATTAAGGAAAATGCAGATGTGGTAGGGCAGTTTATTGCAAAAAGGATCGGTACGGATAAGATCAGTGAACTTGCTGAAATGGCTCCGGGCGAAGGAAGGCTCGTTAAGTTCGAAGGAAATCGGCTGGCCATATATAAAGATGAAAATGGAAAATTATTCGCATTGAACCCGGTATGCACCCATGCAAAATGTATTGTAGACTGGAATACAGCTGAAAAAAGTTGGGATTGCCCCTGCCACGGAGGGCGATTTGACATTGATGGAAAGGTGATCACAGGCCCGGCGCATAAGCCATTGGAAGTAGTTCAGGTGATGGACCTGGTAAAATAATAGTGTACAACTATAGTGGAAATTTAATTTAGATCTGCCGCTGATTTTATTGTAATTTTTCTTACTCAAAACAAGCTGCAGATGGACCCACTTAAACCCTTTATTATTGTTGTTGATGATGACGAAGAGGACCGTTATCTTTTTAACCACTGCTTTACAGAAATCGGACTACAAGAAAACGTAAAATTCTTTAGTGATGCCCTGCAGTTTGTCCGGTATGCCGAAATGATCAGCAGCCTGAATGTAAAACCGTCACTGGTGATTCTAGATTATAAAATGCCGGGGATGAACGGGAATGCAGTTGTTAATTACCTGAAGGCAAAACCTCAATTTGAAAATCTGCCCCTGATCATTCTTACAAACATCATTTCTGACGAAAAGAAAAACAGGTTGCTGGAAATGGGTGTAACCGCCTGCTATCGAAAAGGAATGAATTATGAAGAATTGCTTGAAGAATTGAAAGAGATCGTGGGATATGCCTTACCAGTAGGAACAATAAATTCGTAATTGCAATTTAGATCATTAGGTTAGGCAGGATTCAGCAGGCTTGGTAATGCTGAGAATAAAGCACAGAGTAAACCTGCAGAAATAAGGAAGGATCAGTTCTTTACATCTTCCCTGATTTCTTCCTCCTCCACTTCATCTTTTGATTTCCGGCTTCTGGCATCTGTAAACTCTCGAATACCGCTGCCTACACCGCGCATCAGCTGGGGAATTCTTTTAGCTCCAAATAGTAATAATATTATTACCAGGATGATTAGTATTTCTTTAATTCCCAAAATGTAATTTTTAGTGCGTTGAAAAAATAATTGAGAAGTCCAATAAGGACTTCTCAATTATCCGGCCGGTTAAAGTTAAATAATAAATGGATCAACAATGGCAGTAACCTGCGCCTGAGTCAATGGCTCATCAAAAGCCTCAGATGCGGCGTTGGCAGATATTGACATACCATTGATGTTTGTGATAACAACACCAGCCTGTGTTGTTGCTTCCTCTCCAGCGTACACGGCGGCAACACCTGGTATACCACCGGCATCATTACCAGTTATCCAGGGTTTATTATTGGTAGCGCCTCTTTTCTGACGAATATATCTTACATAAGCAGCATGTCTTCCTTCCACAGAATGAATTCTTAAAGCTGCTGTCAGCACATCATTATTGCTAATCAGATTACCGGCCTGTCCTTTATAGGCGCGTACACCAGTATCTTCAAAAGCTTGGGCAACTGCAAGAAACGTATCATAACTGGTAAATACCGTACTGTATGGTCCGTTCATACTACCGTTACCGGCAGTAAAGTCAAAACTTGCCTGTGTAAGGGTTACCGGCGTACCACCTAATTGGATAATGGTCGCGCGAAGGATAGCAACGTGTGCCACTTCATGGTCGCGAACTACTGTAATTCCAGGAAGATCAGCGGCAGGTATCAACCCGGCGGTGCTTACCCCTTTTTTATAAAATTCAGATTCAAGATATTCAAGCGTTAAAGCAAAATTCAACACACCAACAATTTGAGTGGATGTTTGTCCATAAGCTTTCTTGAACATCGAGCCCATCAAAAAAGGAAGTGATACGGCAGCCACTCTGCCAGCGATGTGTGAAAAACTTTTTAATGCGCCCCTTCTTCCATCGAGCCTTTCGTAAACCTCAGGGTCTACTTTTTCTATTTCTTTAATAACGTTATAAAGATTCATAATAATTAATTTAAGAGGTAGGTAAATTAGAAGCATTCAAGGCAGACTTGAGGTAGGTACCAGCAATTGCAAGTACTTCTGATGGAGTTCTCACAACATCAAGGCCGTTGCTGTCCACTACATCACTGGCGCCAAAAGAGTTAGGCGTGATCAGCTCTCTTATCAGTGCGGCATGTCTTGCTTCAACCGAAACAATTTTACCTGCAATTAAAAGATTGTTGACGTCGGTTAATAATTTGCCTGCACCATTGTAAGCAGAAACACCCAGGTCTTCAAAAGCTCTTGCAGTACCTAGTACGCTTGCCCGGCTTCCAAAGTTGACAGTAGAAAAATCAACCTGTAGCGCTGGGATCGCATTCGCGCCCAGAGCGGTTTTGAAAAATTCTCTGTGTGCAATTTCATGGTCTCTTATATCTGTCAGGTAACTTACCTCGGCTGCGGTGATGCCTGAATACTGCGAAGTGATCACCTGCGTATAAAATGCTGCCTCCAATTGCTCTAAAGCATAGGCATAATTCAACACACCGGTATCGCCTGAACCCAGGTTAATAGCCATGGGATCGTCGTCGTCCTTATCACAACCAGTAAGGCCACCGATTGATCCTACCGCGATAACTGAAACGCCGAACAGGCTGCTGAATCGAAGAAATTTTCTTCTAGAGACATTGGATAGCTCGATCTCTTCCAATAAAGAATCTTCATTGTTTTTTTTGATGTTTTCCATTTGATTAATAGTTAAATATGAGTAGTGATTATCTATGGAGGTATGTGATTCTTTTATTGTTAAAAAACATACCTAAATTTTTTAGCCTGTAATTCCTCAGTTGAATAAGCTATATCAATTTAAATTGTGCGCAGGTTAAACAATTAATGGTTAAAAAAAATTAGTTGCTGATTATCTTCCTCCGTCTGGGAAACTTCATCCTGTTTTCTTAGGTATGTTTCCATTAAATAGGGAAAGAAATTTTTAATCATGGATTTTATGTTTTAAAGTTTATGATTCACTTAGCAAGTGCCTGCACTAAAAAATTACTGGCTACATTGGTTTCCATTTACGTAATTAAAAAAGAAATGGTTTGAATTTTAAAAAAGTTGTATCAGGCAACCTTGCTGATGAGATATCAAATGCAATTGCCCATTGAATCAATTACCAGGGTGGAAAGAAAAAAGTTTGAGGCAAGCTTGACAATTTCAAGAAGGAACAACATAGCAGAAAAAAGCCCGCAACAAGTAAAACTTATTACGGGCTAAAACACATGAAAGAGAGCTGTAGGGGGAGGAGTCGAACCTCCACGGGGCAGTTAGCCAAAAAGCAAAGAGTAGTGGTCAACCCTGGTCGGCCTTACCTGAGTAACGTCGGCTCTACTTCTTGTTTATCCTGTTATTCCCCACCCTCGAGACAAGAGGGCATGTCTGCCTAAGGTTTCATCACCCCACAGTATGACATCATTTGTTAGGTAATATTCAATGATCTGGAACAAAACTATGTTTGACTGAACACATTTCAATCAATTCTTAAAAACTTTCGATAAAAAATAATAAATTGTCTTTTTATTGAAAATAAATCAAAAACATGTGTATGTATGGGCGCCGTTTTGAATATTGACAAACTCGATCTGCAGATCATTCAGCAACTGATGAATGATGCAGGCATTTCATACGCTGAAATTGGAAAGCAATTATTTGTGTCGGCCGGCACCATACATGTAAGGATCAAAAAATTGCAGGAAGCTGGTATCATCAAAGGATTAAAATACGAGGCCGATATGAAAAAACTGGGTTACGATGTGATTGCATTCATCGGCATCTATCTTGAAAAAAGTTCGCTTTATGATGCCGTGGCGAAAGACCTTAAAAAGATTCCGGAAATTGTACGAATGAATTATACCACCGGCAATTACAGCATCTTTGCCGAGATCATCTGCAAAGACATCGGGCAGCTCCGGGCCATTCTGCATGATGAGCTTCAAAAAATCAAAGGCATAGAAAGAACAGAAACTTTTATTTCACTTGAAGAAAGTCTGAACCGTAACGTAAAAGTCATCATTCCATCATGAAATCCCTTTCATTGATCAAAGGACTTTCCTGGCTTATTCTCCTGAATTTCCTGGTAAAGCCCATATGGATCCTGTTGATCGACAGGGAAGTGCAAAATCAACTGGGACACGAGGTGTATGGAAAATATTTTTCCCTTTTCAGCCTTTCCATCATGTTATTGTTTATTGCAGATGCCGGGCTTTCCAACCTGTTGAACCGCCAGCTCGCAAGTCAGGGAAACCTTGATGTCATGCCTTTTATCAGGCTCAAATTGTTGTTTACGCTATTTTATATCCTGATGATTCTGCTTGTATCTTTTCTTTCAGGAATAGATACGTGGGAAATGCTGTTTTATATCATGGGCATTCACCTGCTGACTTCCTATTTCATTTTTATCAGGAGTATCATCACGGCACAACAGCTGTTTACTGCAGATGCATGGTTTTCCGTGATCGACAAGATCCTGTTAATCATCCTTGCAGGCAGCTTTATCTACTGGCCCGGCATTTTTGGAAGTATTAGTATTGAAAAATTTCTGCTGGCACAATTGCTTAGTACTTTTATTGCGGTATTGATCGCTGCTGGTTTTTTATACAGCAAAAGCACAATGGGTGCAAAGGCCAGCCTGAATACAATTGCTTTGATCCGGTCCATCCTTCCTTTTGCAATGATCATTTTATTAATGGGCATTCATTCAAGGGCAGATGCTTTTATTCTTGAGCGTATTCATGTTCAGGGAGCTTACCAGGCCGGTGTTTATGCCCTGGGCTTTCGTTTGCTGGATGCAGCCAATATGGTAGGTTACCTGGCCGCTTCATTCCTGGTGCCTTTTATTGCCAGGAATAGAGATGATCAGGCGCTGATAGAAAAAACGGTTATAAGCACCAGGCACGTATTGGTATTAATGGCCATGATCATCGCCAGTTTTGGTCTTATATTTTCATCGTGGATACAGCAGCAGTTGTACCACAGCGATTTCAGTTTTCATTCAGATGTGATCCGCTATTGCCTGGCCACCTTGCCTGCTTATTTCCTGATCCATATATATGGTTCTTTGCTTACCGCAACAGCAAGGTTTCGTCCTTTTATCATCATAATGGTTTTTGCCGTTATTCTGAACCTCGTCCTGAATTTTATTCTGATTCCCAGTTACGGCGCCTTAGGTTCCTGCATATCAGCGCTGGTCACACAATACTGCGCAGGACTCAGTTGTTTTTTTGTTGCATCTGGTAAATTGAAAATTCCTTTTTATAAGCGATCGTTGACATTATACCTGTTGGTGTTTCTTGTATTCACCGGGCTGTTTTACATCAGCAGGGTGGCGATAATAAATGTTTGGCTTATTTTAGCTTTTACAGTTTTATTTACGCTGGTATTCCTGCTAACCCAGGTAAAATATTTTAAACAACAATTTGTCTCACGTTAATTTCATTACATGCCCGATCTGTTTATCGTTTTTGCCAGGTGGTGGAAATTTATTTTGGGAATTTCCCTGCTTGCAGCCACCATTGCTTTTGTGGTTTCCCAATTCAGTCCGAAAGAATACCTCTCTGAGGCCACTGCGCTTCCGGCCAATAGCATGGTTGCAGACAAGGGAAGAATTTTTAATAATAATATTGAGGCGCTGTATTCAGATATTGGTACAGCAGATGAGTTAGACCGGCTGGAAGGCACAGCCGTTCTTGATACTTTATATATAGCCGCTTCGGATTCCTTTAACCTGGCGGCGCATTATAACCTGCCTGAATCCGGGGAAAGCGGTTTCAAGGCTGCCCGGAAGTTAAAAAAGAACAGCAAGATCGCGCGCAGTGCATTCGGTGAGCTTAAGGTAAAAGTTTGGGATGAAGACAGGAACATGGCCGCAGCAGTTGCTAATTTTTTAATGCAAAGACTGGGCTCCATTCACCAGCACCTGCAAAATGAGAACAGCCAATCAGTTTTAAGCAGGATGCAGGAAGATTATACCAGGCTTCAGCAGCAATACCGTTCTGTGGGCGATTCCATCCCAAGGATGCAACGTGCGGATGCTGAAATGATGGGGGCCAGCAAATCCGTCATATTGAATCAGTTAACCCAATATGAAGCCATGATCGCACAATACCGACTGGCCATTCAAACCAATCCACCAGTTTTACTGGTTGTTGAACATGCACGAGCAGGTTTGTGGGCCGATAAACCAAGAACATTTCAAAACGTAGCGTTCACCTTATTTGCAGCCCTCGCGCTCACGTTTCTAATGAGCCTTTACATGGAAAGCAGAAAGGGGCATTATTGAAACCTGTTGCTTTACATAACAAGCTCCCACTTATATTTTCCATCATGTTGCTGGCGGCAGCGGCCATGGCAAGTTATTTACATCAGCCCTTATGGTTGCTGGTTCCTGTTGCACTTGTTTTTGTTTTGTATGGCCTGCAGTTCCCATTAATGCTTTTTTATATTTTGCTGGCAACCATTCCATGGTCCATCGAATACAATATCACACCGTCGATCGGAACAGATCTCCCCGATGAACCTTTGATGCTGCTTTTATCTTTTGCAGTGGTCGCCTATATTTTTTATCACAGGCGCACAATAGCACCAGTGATCAAACACCCGCTGGCCCTGATCGTATTACTCCATTTTACCTGGATCATAGTAACCGTGATCTTTTCCAGTCACCAGGCGCTTTCCTTAAAATACCTTCTTGCAAAAAGCTGGTACCTGATGGCCTTTGTTGGAGCGCCTCTGTTATTGATCAAAGATGAAAAGCCCATTAGAACCTCCGCAATTGTTTTACTCACTTCCATGCTGCTGTTTACTTTTCTAACCATGGTGCGTCATGAACAGTACAACTGGACTTTTGATAAGATCAATACAGCGCTTGAGCCATTTTACAGGAACCATGTCAATTATTCAGCATTACTTGTATTTATGGTTCCGGTGCAACTGGCTGTGATCAGGCTTACAGATTCTAAAGGGTTGCGCACCTTTCTATGGATGGTGTTGATCGTTTCCCTTTTCGCACTCTATTTTTCCTATGCACGCGGTGCCTGGCTATCCCTGATCACCGGGTATGCAGGTTACTGGCTTTTAAAAAAACGACTGATCTTTTTTGGATTTATCCTGGCTATGCTGTTTACAGTGGCAGCAGTATTTTACTTAAAGACCAATGACCGCTATTTAGCCTATTCGCACGATTACAAATCAACCGTTTTTCATACCAATTTTAAAGAGCACCTGGTGGCTACTTACAAAATGAATGATGTGTCAACGGCTGAAAGATATTACCGGTGGATCGCCGGCATCAGAATGACCAAAGACAGTTGGAAGACCGGTCTTGGTCCAAATACATTTTACCATCACTACAAAAGTTATACGGTTCCGGCATTTAAAACCTGGGTAAGTGTAAACGAGGAACAGTCTACCGTACACAATTATTTTCTTTACCTGTTAATTGAGCAGGGACTCGCCGGATTGCTGATCTTTATTGCACTTGTTGGCGCAATGTTCTGGCACCTGCAGGCTATCTACAACAGAACAGTGAGCAGGTTCTGGAAAATTGCCTCCGCAACTATGGCAGCTATGCTGGTTATGATCTGTACCATTAATTTTTTGAGTGACCTGATCGAATCTGATAAAGTGGGCAGTCTATTTTTTATCCTGATTTCCATTATCATCATCGGGGATCGGCAGACAAAAAAAGCCTCAGATCTTTCCCCTTACATTCAGGGCATCTCTTAAACCATTGCCCAGCAGGTTAAAAGCCAGCACCAGTAACATGATCGCAAACCCGGGCGCAAGTGCCAGCATGGGATTTTGAGTGATAATGAAATTGTAATTTTCCTTGATCATTAATCCCCAGCTGGGTGTAGGTGGCTGAACGCCTACGCCAAGAAAACTCAGTCCGGCTTCAATTACAATGGCAGATGCAAAATTTGAAGCAGCGATCACCAGTATCGGTCCGAGAATATTAGGAAGTATATGACGGAAAATAATCCGCCAGTTTGAAAACCCCAATGCTTTTCCCGCTTCAACATATTGCATTTCTCTTGTAGCCAGCACCTGCCCGCGCACCAGTCGTGCTACATTCACCCACATGGTTAATCCTACAGCTATAAATACCTGCCAGAAACCCTTGCCCAATAATAATGTAATGGCAAAAACCAGCAGCAGGGTAGGAATGCTCCAAATTACGTTGATCAGCCACATGATCATGTTGTCCCATCTTCCTCCAAAATAGCCTGCAATAGCACCAAGGAAAATGCCTACTGTTAATGAAATGATGACAGTGATCAACCCAACGCTTAAACTAATCCGTGTTCCTATGATCAACCGGCTTAAAATATCCCGGCCATACGTATCTGTTCCGAGATAAAACTTTTTATGCACAACAGGATCTGCAGCAAGCGCCGAGCTGTGAAAAGAAATCGTTTCGGTGAGTCCTTCATCAATGAATTTTTCCACCACCATGCTATCTCCTTTTATAGTATAACTGCTGATGGGAACATGCTCGTAAGGATCGGGTCGGCCATTGATCAATCTTGAAAAAAGATTTACTTCAACAGGTGCTTCTTTTTTTATAAGCACAAAACTTTGCCGGTATCCTGGTTTTTCCCCGCCTATTTCAAGTAAAATGCGGTTGGCGTATGGTGAAGGATCGGGTGCAATGAAATAACCGAATAAAGCAACGAATACGGCTAAAAATATCATCACCAGGCCAGCCATGGCGCCTTTATTTTTTTTAAGTCTTTTCCAGGAAGATTGCCAGAAGGAAGGTGATGCGCGTTCCATAAAAATTCAAGATAGTTATTTTGTGATTCTTCCTTTCCATTCATATTTACCCAGCTGACTCCAGATGCCAATAAAGACGGTGTAAACAACATGCATAGGCTGGTATAAAAAAAGATATTTCAGTAATTTTTTTTCATTGAAGAATTGAGCCACAGGATACAGAAATATCATTTCTGATAATGCTTTAATCAATAAAAAACCCAGCGCCAAAGGAAGATAGGCCATTGAGAAAAAGGAGGCTACTGTTAATACAACCATCCAAAGGTTAATGAAATAAACAAATGCCAGGATGCCGATCAGCCGCTTGTCTTCGTATACAGGTGTTTTGCTTGCCCATCTTCTTCTTTGCATTAAGAACGACAATATAGTGGGCATTGGTGCGGTGGATACCATGGCGGTTTGATTTTTCAGGAAAAAGATTTTTCCAGGTGCTGATTTTTTTATTTTAAACATCAGCAACATATCATCGCCGGTAGCCACCGAATCAATTCCTTCGAAACCATTTACTTCGGCAAACCTTTTTTTCGGATAAGCAAGATTAGCACCATTGCACATATAATGCAGGTCAAGCGCAATGCCGGAGGCGGTAATACCCTGCAACATCATAAAATCCAAAGACTGGAAACGTTCAATAAAGTTTTGACCATAGTGCAATTTTACCGGTGCTGCAATAAAAGCTGCATGATGATCTGAATAAAAGGCTGCCATGGTTTCTATCCAGGTTGGTGGAAGTGTACAATCCGCATCCGTTGCAAGTATCAGTTCACCGGTGGCTGCATGAATGGCTTTATCAATTGCCTGCTTTTTAGAGAAAATACCTGCATCCTGTTTGATTAACCTGCAGTTGATCAATTGCCTCTGTAAAACTATTTCTGTTGTATGATCTGTGGAATGATCATCAACAACTATGATCTCAAAAAATTCTTTTGGGTAAGATTGCCTGTCAAGCGAGTCAAGAGTACGGAGAATGTTGTCTGCTTCATTCCTTGCAGCAATAACTACGGAAACCTTTACCTTACCTATTGCTCCTTTAGGATTGCCTTCTTTAACCTTCCGCCATCCTTTCCTGTAATACAGGAAAAGCGCAAGGTACAGGCATATGA
>MWWA01000028.1_pt1 | contig 57530 bp, 48 predicted proteins | sample 1047341 | NCBI WGS metagenome assembly MWWA01 (sample SAMN06349978, study PRJNA376086) | soil metagenome | isolation source: MS5-1 sample Antarctic (ecotone) soil | place: Antarctica | collected 2015-01-13
GGCAACTACACACCATTGACTATTGACCATTGACCATTCACTCCTGCCAATTGACCCTTAACTTAACACTAATTGCAGTTCATCTTCCAAACATTTTCTCCAGTTGATCTTTTTTAAATTCAAGGTAGGTGGGCCGGCCCGAAGGAGTGGTATTGGGTTGAGCGCATGCAAAAAGGTCTTCAATCAGCTGCTGCATTTCTTTGTTAGATAATGCAGTATTCGGGCGGATAGACTGCTGCCAGGAAACGGTCCTTAGCAGCATCTCCCTTTTGCTTAATCTTAATTCACTGCTGAAATGTTTGTAGTGCTCCAGGATCTTTTCAATCGATCTTTTTTCATCTCCTGTATCCACATCAGCTGGTGTGCCCTGGATCACAAACGAAGACTTTCCAAATGGTTCAACAGCATATCCCATGTTCTGCAGTTCAGGCAATAACTCTTGCAGGATCAAAGCGTCGGCCGGACTTAATTCAAGCGTGGCAGGAAAAAGACTTTGTTGGGTAGCAACAGGTTTTCCTTCCATTGCTGCACTTAATCTTTCATAGATCACTCTTTCATGTGCAGACTGCTGGTGCACCAGTAAAAAACTTTGCTCAATTGGAACCAGTATATAGGTTTGAAAGATCTGCGAAAGCACCGTATGTTCTGAAAGAAAAAGTTTTTTTTCTGAAGGGAATTTGCTTTGTAAGGGTTGCTGCGCCTCGAAGGAAATAAAATTCCGGCTGAGCGAAACAAATCCTGCCTCTCTTCCTTTTGTTTCTTCATTCATGTCGCTCCAGTTGCGAAAGCTGCTCCCTTCGATTTTGTGGGCCTGGTTGGCTTCAGAAAAGGTTTTATAAATAGAGGAAGACTGGGTCGATGATTTTTTTTCATCCGTAAAGGGATTCTGTACAGAATCGAGTTGCTGTATGGATGCATCCAGGTTGAAATCAAGTGTAGGAGTTATGCTGAATTGCGCCAGGGCATGTTTCACCGCCGCCTGAACAAATGCATAAACTATTTTTTCATCTTCAAATTTGATCTCCTGTTTAGTGGGATGCACATTCACATCTATCTGTGTCGGGTCCAGATCAATAAACAGCACATACATCGGAAAGCTGTCCGATGGTATCATGTCGTGGTAGGCATGCTGCAGCGCGTGGTTGAGGTAGGGACTTTTGATAAACCGGTTGTTTACAAAAAAATATTGGTCGCCCCTTGTTCTTTTAGCTGTTTCAGGTTTACCTACAAAACCATGAATATTCAGATAGTCGGTGTCTTCTTTCACAGCAACCAGTCTTGAATTGTACTGATTACCCAGCAACTGAACGATCCTCTGTTTCAGAGAACCGGCTTCAAGGTGAAAGGTTTGCTGGCCGTTACTGGTCAATGAAAAAAATACATGAGGAAAGGCAAGCGCTACCCTTATAAATTCCTCTACGATATGCCTCATTTCCGAAGCATTGCTTTTTAAAAAATTCCTGCGGGCAGGAACATTAAAAAACAGGTTCTTCATCGAAATGCTGGTTCCATCGGAGGTGGCCACGGGTTCCTGACGTAAAACGGCACTGTTTTCAATTTCTATAAGGATCCCTGTTGAATCTTCTGCTCTTTTTGTTCGGATCTCTACCTGGGAAACCGCTGCAATGGAAGCAAGTGCTTCACCACGAAAGCCCATCGTGCGGATATGAAACAGGTCGTCGATATTGCGGATTTTGGAAGTGGCATGCCGTTCAAATGCCATGCGTGCATCGGTTTCGCTCATGCCTGATCCATTGTCGGTTACCTGGATCAGCGATTTGCCCGCATCATTCACATAAAGCCTGATTTCGGCTGCGCCGGCATCAACCGCGTTTTCCAACAATTCTTTTACGGCACTGGCAGGTCGCTGGATCACTTCTCCAGCCGCGATCTGATTGGCAATGTTATCGGGAAGCAATTGAATTCTATCAGCCACATTTCTCTCTTGAACTTCAAAAATAAGCCCACCCTGCCAGATTAAAAAGATTAAGTGATTCTTCTTAGTTTTTTAAAATAATCCGCATGCGACATACGATCATCTTCACAGGAAGTGTTTATGAAATATATTCGTACTTCCAAACTAACTAATGAAAAACCTATTCCTGATCCTGCTTTCTGTTTGCTTTCTTTCGGGGTGCAGCAAATTATCTGAAACAGAAAACACCACCATTCCCGGCTTTATTAAATATACCATCGTAAAAGGAGGCCACTTTGCCGATAAAAATCCGGCAAAAAAAATAGAGACTACCTCCATGAAATTTCTGGTGAAGTTTGATGGCTCAGCTGAATACACGTCTTTGACCACCGAAAATCAATTCGATATCAATAAACTGTTTGGGTTTTCCGATAATGATTCCACGCATCACCGGTACAGTGCAAGAATTGGCTGGCGTTGGAGCGATGGCGCGCTGCGGTTGTTTGCTTATGTGTATAATTCGGGAACCGTGATCTCAAAAGAAATTACAACCGTAAATATTGGTGAAGAACTGGATTGCTCCATATCAGTGGCAGGAGATACATACCATTTTAAAGTGAACGACCATATCGAGGTGTTACCCCGCACAGCCACAACTCCTTCAGCAAAGGGTTACCAGCTTTATCCTTATTTCGGTGGCGATGAAGTGGCCCCACACGAGATCCGGATCTGGATCAAAGAAATTTTATAAAATATTCTTCATCGTCCTTATTGTTTCACAAGCTTTTAAGGAGCTTCCTGCCTATTTGTATTAAATTGTGCTTTCACTTTTAATGCTATGAATAAAGTATTGCTCCTGCTTTCCCTCATGTTAATTTCAATTTTTGGTTTCGGACAAAAAAAACTTTCGTCTGAGGGAAAACATTGGGTGGACAGCGTTTTCAATTCGCTTTCAGAGGAAGAAAAAATTTCCCAGTTGATGGTGATCCGCGCGCACAGCAATTTGGGTCCGGATCATATTGCCAGTGTGGTGGAACAGATCAGGAAATACAATGTGGGCGCGCTTTGTTATTTCCAGGGCGGACCAGTTCGCCAGGCCAACCTAACTAATATTTACCAGTCCATCGCCAAAACGCCACTTATGGTAACCATTGATGGCGAATGGGGTTTGGGCATGCGGCTCGATAGTGTTACCAAATATCCATTCCAGTTGACCCTTGGTTCAATGAATGATCCTAATATAGTTTACGAAATGGGTTTGGCAGTTGGCCGCCAGATGAAGCGTATTGGTGTTCACGTAAATTATGCGCCTGTTGTGGATGTGAATAATAATCCAAACAATCCAGTAATTGGTTACCGCTCTTTTGGAGAGGATAAATTTAAAGTTGCCGAATTTGGTGTTGCTTATACCAGGGGAATGCAGGATGCCGGTATTATGGCTTGCGCAAAACATTTTCCAGGTCATGGGGATGTGGATGTGGATTCTCACCACGACCTACCGCTGATCAGCAAATCAATCGGTGAACTGACCAACCTTGAATTATACCCTTTTAAAGAATTATTTCGTGCGGGTGTTGGAAGTGTAATGATTGCGCACCTTGCTATTCCCGCTATTGATAAAACGCTGAATCGCCCTACTTCATTATCGAAAAATAATGTAACGAAGCTGTTGAAAGATGACCTGGACTATGATGGTCTTACTTTCACAGATGCACTTGAAATGAAAGGTGTTACTAAATTCTTTCCTGCAGGAGAAGCTGCCGTGCTGGCCATTATTGCAGGAAACGATATGCTTTGTCTTCCGGAAAATGTTCCGGCTGCCATCGAGGCAATTAAGGCTGCCGTTAAATTAAAAAGAATTAAATGGAAGGATATTGACACTAAAGTGAAAAGAGTGCTGGCTGCAAAATATGACCTTGGATTGAGTAAGCCGCAGGTAATTGACACCACGAATTTACTTGCAGATCTGAATGCGGAAACAGATGACTTTCTGCAGCTCACGGCAAGAAATGTTGTTACCGTAATGAATAACAACTCAGGTTTTTTTCCTGTATTGAACCAGGGAAGGATCGCTTACGTTGGCATCGGTGCCGGACTGGGAACGCAAATGGGCACCTGGCTGAAGGATGAAATGAAAGCAGATACCTTCTTTTTAAGTTACCGTGATACAGGAGTAAAAATTCAAACCATCCTAACATCCATCCAATTAGGGCAGTACGACCGCGTAATCATAGGCATACATAATTTTTCCAACAGGATTGCCAACAATTATGGGATCTCAAAAGCTTCAATAGACCTCTGGAATCAATTGCAGCAATTCAACTCCGCAACTTTTGTGTTTGGAAATGTATATGCAACGCAGAATTTCTGTTCTGCAAGCAACCTGGTTGCCATGCACCAGGATGAACCACAGTTTCAACGCGCTGCTGTTGATTTTATCCAGGGCAAGCTCAATGCTTCAGGAAGAATGCCCGTAACTGTTTGCACCAATCCTTATGGAACCGGTATTGCCATTAAGCGATTTGTTCCTGTTGGAACTGCACCTTCCTGGCTGGTGATCGACAGCATTATGCAGGATGCCATGGCCAAAAAAGCTTTTCCCGGCGCTGAAGTGATCGCCGTTCAAAATGGAGAGATCAAATACCACAAAGCTTTTGGCCGTCACGAATTTGACAGCCGCTCCAAGCCTGTAAACCTTGAAAGTATTTTTGATCTTGCTTCTGTGACAAAAATTTCTGCTACTACGGTTTCCATTATGAAATTGTATGATGAAGGAAAGATCCAACTGGATAAAGGGATCGGTGCCTACCTGCCAGAGGCGAAGGGAACCGACAAGGAAAACCTTACCATCAGGGATATCCTCCTGCACCAGGCAGGACTCAATCCTTATATTCAGTTTTATAAGGAAACTGTAGATCCGGCCACAGGTATGCCTTCTCCGACGCTTTATAGCAAAACAGGTGATAGTATTTTTTCCATTCCTGTTGCACGCGATGTGTGGTTGCGCCGCGACTGGAACGATACCATGATGAAGCGTATTTTTCAAAGCAAACTCGGTCCTGCTCCAAAATATGTGTACAGCGATAATGATTTTATTCTTTTGGGTAAGATCGTGGAAGCGGTTTCAGGACTGAAACTGGATCAGTTTGCGCAACAGCATTTTTACAAACCTCTGGGAATGACCACCACAAGCTTTAAGCCATGGCAGCGTTTTGGTTCCGAACGTGTAATACCCACAGAGGAAGAAAAACATTTTCGCAGGCAGTTGCTGAGAGGTTATGTGCATGATGAAGGTGCTGCCATGTTTGGCGGTGTTGCTGGCCATGCCGGATTGTTTTCAAATGCTTACGATCTTTCACTTTTATACCAGATGTTACTGAATGGCGGTGAATTGAATGGTCACAGCTACCTCAAACCTGAGACCATCCGTTTATTTACTGGTTATGGAAGTGATATCAGCAGGAGGGCGCTTGGGTTTGACAAACCTGAAAAAGACAACAGCACAAGAAAAGAACCTTATCCTTCCACGCTGGCTTCTCCTGAAACCTACGGACATACAGGATTTACAGGTACCTGCGTTTGGGTGGATCCGCAATCAAAACTGATTTATATCTTTTTATCCAACAGGGTTTATAATACAAGAAGCAATAACCTTTTACTTCAGATGAATGTAAGGGGAAAGGTCCAGGATGCGATCTATAAAGCCTTGAAGGCTGAAGAACAGAACCGTATTTCGGGCACTCCGCCAAATGCTTCAGGAGGTAATAACTAAATAAAAGAGGCTGTCTCAAAAGTCTGAGACAGCCTCTTTTTATTCGGTTAGTTGATGAAGTCAAATTTTCATTTATGCAATGCTCAGCGCCTTCATTTTACGCTTGATCCCTCCTCTTTTCTACCCGTTTTTTTGCGGACTTCCAGGAGGTTTTCTCTGCTGAGGAGGCCTTTGCTGTGGATTATTTCTTTGTTGCGGCTTTTGTTGTTGTGCTCCCGGGTTCTGCGAATTCGGTAGCGACTTTGGTGCACTGCCTGGGGCTGGTTTGTGGGCCTGGATCTTTGGTCTTTGCTGTGGTGTATTTTGATCCTGGGCACCCTGTTGCTGTTGCCTTGGTTGCTGTGGCTTTTGTTGCTGTGGCCTTTGTTGCTGCGTTCTTCCCTGTTGTGGCCTTTGCTGTTGCTGCCGCTGATCCTTTCCACGCTGACCTCTTCTCTTGTCTGCTTTTTCAAGGCTTTTCAGGCTGATATGACCCACTACATCAACAAATTCCGGTTCAACCTCTTTCATTTTGGACGAAACCACTTCAACTGCTTCCAGTTCTTCCGGAACAATGTTCTGGTGGTTCAGCGACCTGATTTTTTGTACGCGTTCAATGGTCAGGGGATATTGCTTATTGCTGTCAGGCAACACATACCACATGAGATTTTTAAAAATATCTTTTTTGATGAGCGTAGCTGTGCCTCTTGCCACCTGGAGGATGTCTGCATTTTCAGGGAAGCCCTGCAAAGCATCAAGGTAGGTGTCCAGTTCATAATTCAAACAGCATTTCAGTCTGCCGCACTGGCCACTTAATTTGGTTTGATTGATAGAAAGGTTTTGATACCTGGCAGCAGTGGTATTTACAGATTTAAAATCTGTAAGCCATGTAGCACAACAAAGTTCACGGCCGCAGCTGCCGATACCGCCCACTTTTCCTGCTTCCTGCCGGGAGCCGATCTGGCGCATTTCCACTTTCACCCTGAATTCGGAAGCATAGATCTTTATGAGTTCTCTGAAATCAACCCTGTCATCGGCTATATAATAAAAAGTAGCTTTTTTGCCATCTGCCTGAAACTCCACCAGGCTCATTTTCATATTCAGGTTCAGTTGCCTTAAAATGGCACGGCTTCTAATCAGGGCTTCCCGTTCTCTTAGTTTGTTTTGTTTACAGATATCCAGGTCGCGGTCCGTAGCTCTTCTTAAAACTTTTTTCATTTCAGAGCTGAATTCATCAACTCCTTTCTTCTTTAACTGAAGTCTCACGATTTCGCCTGTTAGCGAAATTTCTCCAACATCAAAACCACTTACACCTTCCAAAGCCACCATATCGCCTTTTTCAAAAAGCTGCAGGCTGGTATTTCTGTAAAATTCTTTTCGGCTGCCCTGGTTGAAGCTCACTTCAACAGCGCGGCAGGCTGTTTCTATATCGCAAACAGGTAAATTAACGAGCCAGTCGTGGGTATTCATCCTGTTACAACCACCTGTGCTGCAACCGCCGTTACTTTTACAACCGCCAGGTTTTCCGCCTGTTGCTGTTCCGCAAGATCCACATCCCATATTTTAATTCCTTAATGGTTAATGGGGCAGCGAAGAATTGCTATGAAAACTGGTTCCAGGAAAGCCTCATATATATTCTGCAGGCATGACCATGCCTGGTATGAGGTTGATAAACAGAAACAATTTATCTTTTATAGTGAGTGTTCTATAGCTAATTCAATCCTTCTTCACAAATCAATCTACCCCGGATATATATTAAATGGCAGTTACGCCTATGGCAAATATAATTTTTTTATTCAGTAAGCGCTAATCGCTAAACAGATACTACAATATTATTCCTGATGATATGGTAGATCTTGATGGTAAGTGCGTGAAAAAGAATCTTTGAATTGGCATTTCTTTCAATATAATAACAGGCTTTATCAAGTTCTGAAGCAAGCGCTTCCTTTTGGTGCAGTCCCATGACCTTATTGAGGCGGAGCGAGAAATCCTTTTCTTTTTCGGACATTCCAGAGGTGATCTTCTGAAAAACAGCTTCATCTGCGATCTCCAGCCTCACAGCCGATTCGATCAAATGAATAAAATGCTTTAAAAACTGCTTTTGTTTTTCCCTGCCGAATTTTGCAATCTCTTCAATGATCTTCAGTTGGGCCACTGGCAGGTTTTTTATGGTTGCATTCAGCCATTCTTTTAAAAGATGATGAAAGTCTTCATCAGCGTGTTGTAAAAGATGGAGGGCTTCCCTGTAATTGCCCTCACAGGCACTGGCCAATAATTTTGCCTGTTCTTTTTCAACACCTGCCCGTTTAATAAGGGCTTGTTCCACATCTTCGTATTCAATGGAGGGAATTTTCACAAGTTGGCAACGGGAAATTATGGTGGAAAGAATGGAAGATTCTGATTCTGCTACAAGGATGAATAAAGTATCGGGCGGTGGCTCTTCGATCAGCTTTAAAAGCCGGTTTCCTTCTTTTCCAAGGTATTCCGGCAACCACATGATCAGGATCTTGTAACCACTTTCAAAGCTTTTGAGGTTCAGCTTCCTGATAATATCGCTGCATTCGTGGGCCGTTATATTTCCCTGTTTATTTTCAGCACCAATAAATTGAAGCCAGTCGAAAATGTTTCCGTAAGGATATAGACCCAGAAATTCCCTCCATTCTGCTATATAATCGCTGCTGAGCGGTGGTGTGCCCGGTTTTTTCGTAATTACTGGATAAGAATAATGAATATCAGGATGCACCATTGCATTGGTTCTTGTTGCACCATTTTTTTCTACCAGCGTATCGGCTTGATCGGGGTTTGAAGGCAACTGGAGTTCGGTTTCTGGTGCGCTCCCAAAAAGATCTGCAGGTGCCAGAGTTTCGCTGAATGCTTTTGGAAGGTTGATCACATAATTGGCAAATGACAGCGCAAGCGGTAAAGCTCCGCTTCCTTCTCTTCCCAGGAACAGCAGTGCGTGGCTTAAACGGTTGTGCTGAACCAATTCAACCAGTTGTTGCTTCACTTCATTCTGACCAATGATATCGCGGAATAACATGAAAAAGATCAGTTAAGGTATCTGGTGATCTCTTCACTTAAAGGATTTGTTTTGTGACTGAAAACCTTTTCAAGTAATCCCTCTTCGTTTATCAGGAATTTGGTAAAGTTCCATTTGATCGGGTCTGCATTACCAAGAGATGCGGATTCCTGTACCAGGTGTTTAAATAAGGGATGTATATCATCACCTTTTACGGAAACCTTTGAAGCCAGTAAAAAACTTACGCCATAATTTTTCTGGCAAAAAGCCTGGATGTATTCATTGCTTCCTGTTTCCTGGTTACCAAAATTGTTGGCAGGAAAACCAATGATTACAAGAGCATTTTTGTATTTCTGGTGCAATTTTTCAAGATCTGCATATTGAGGTGTGTAGCCACAGGCAGATGCAGTATTAACTATAAGGATCTTCTTTCCTTTGAATTCTGAAAAATCGATCTGTTTGCCATCAATTCCTTCAACTTTAAAATCATATAGGGAACCTGACAGCAACATGGAGCACATTAGTGTGATAATTATTGATTTCATAAATCCTGATTATGGTCAAAGCTAGTTCAGATCAAGTTAAAAACTATAATTTATTGAACTTCATAAGCGCCCAGATCGGGCAGGTTTACAGGCCTTGGCCTGCCGTCAAGGTCTATGGTTAATGAAGTTGGACCACCCTTATCTATAGCCGCAGAACCTGGTTTCAGCCTGAAATCAAAAATCCTTTGGGATGTATTCACAGAATCAAACCCCGGGTTTATGTTTTTAATATTGTTTCCGGTAACCAGGCTATTAACAGGATCATTCGTCATTTTCCAAAGCACATGATTAAACTGAAGCTGGAAGGGTGCTGATTCATTCTTAACTGTTGCTACTTCATTGTTTACCAGGCCACCACTTTCTCCCCAGAAAATACAGTTATTAAAATTTGCCTGAAGTGGTGCTGCCGCCAGCATGTTATTCTGTACAAGAGCATTACTGATGAAAAGTACAGGTTCTTTATGTTGAAAAAAACCTGTTGAATAGGAGGCCAGTGTGCAGTGTTCAAAAAGATAATTCCCACCTTTTGCAATTACGATGTTCTTACCGCAATTGCTCACCAGCAAATTCCTGGCTTCAATGCTCGTATTCACTGCTAGCAATCCTGCATCATAAGCATTATCAATTATTGTTTGTTCAATTTTTAATTTGATGCCTGCCGAAGGATCCACTACTACAATTCCCTGGTAGGCATTTTTGATCAATGCATATTGAATCAGGTTATTGTTACTGGATTGAGTAAAAATGAGACCCGGGTAGCTTGCAGGAAAATCACGGTAGGGAAGATCCAGCCTGTCGCCCGCAAACACAACTCTTTCATTTAGATCTTTACCTCCCAAAACCTGCAGACTTCCATGAACAAGAAAAGGGGCATCGGCATGAATAAATATGCGGCTTCCTTTGTTTATAGTAAGTGAGGCACCTGGTTGAATGGTGATGCGGTCCAGTATTACATAAGGCAGATCATTGTTCCAGATTTCATTGGTAGAAATGATCTTGTTCCTGAAGAAGTGCGCATTTTGTCCGAAAGCTTCCAGCTGCACCCATTTTTTATTTCCATTGTAGCTGATTTCGATGCTGTCACGGATAATAAATGGAAGATCAGCAGCTGTGGGATCGATACGCACAGATACATATATATATATACTATCGCCGGATAGTACATCTACATCATTAACCTGCGGTCCGGGAACACCATCCACATTTATTTTAAAGAATGAGGCGCTGCCGCCTGCCAGCCTTACAGCCTGAATCTTTATTCCTTTGTCATTTTCATTTATGATTTTTACAAACTGGGAAACAGAACCTGTTGAAGTAAATACCGTATCAAATTTGAGGGTGTCGGCACTTGCTATTAATAATGCAGCCTGACTATTGGTAAAGCTTTCTTTTGTGCAACTGAATAACAAAAGCAGCAGGGTAATAAAGGAAAAGGCTTTCAGAGGAACTTTCATAAAGTATAAAAATACAATTGTACCGGATAGTTTACTATTTCTGTTGATAATTCTAGATCTGGGAAGCATAACACAGTGTACAGATGCTTAGTTTAAGGCCGGGTACAGAAATCAGCGCTTTGCCGCAGGCTTCCAGGCTTGCACCCGTTGTAACCACATCATCTACAAGTAAAACATGCTTTCCTTCAAGATTGCATTTTGCATCGACGCTAAATCTGCCATCCATGTTCTGCCATCGGTCCACCCTGTTTTTCATTGTTTGTGTATCTGTAAATGATGTTCTGATCACTGCTTTTTCTACAACAGGTTTTTGAATTGTTTGTGCAATTCCAATAGAAAGCAGGTGTGCCTGGTTATAGCCTCTTTGTTTTTCTTTTGAAGGAAACAAGGGCAGGGGTACTACAAGATCAACATCGCTGAAACGGTTGGTTTCCTGGAGTGCTTTTCCCATCAATGTTCCAAGAAAAACCCCGAGGTTTTTATTTCCCCTGTACTTGAGTTGATGCATAAGATGCTGCATCATGGATTCTTTTGTAAAATAATATTGAGCGGATGCCTGAACCAGTGGGAGTCTTCCCCAGAAAATTTTTTCAATTGGATTGTTGAAGTAAAAATGAAAATTGGTTTTAGGCAGCTCCTTTCTGCATTTTAAACAAAGCAAGTCATCGCGATCAATCAAATCATTCCCGCATCCTTCACAAACATGAGGGAAAACCAGATGAAGTAAAGATGTGGTTACCTGTTGAAGGAACTGCTTCATGGTCTTAAAATAAATGCCTGTATAGTTCATCAACGCGGCCCATGGTTACTACTTCTATATTAAAGCCCTGTTTAGCCATGGACTTCTGGTTATATTTTGAAACGATGATCTTTTGAAACCCCAGTTTTTCTGCTTCGGCAATTCTTTGTTCTACCCTGTTCACTGCCCTGATCTCGCCACTTAAACCGATTTCACCTGCAAAGCAAAGGTCTTGTGGAAGTGGTACATCTTCAAATGAAGAAAGCAGAGCACATAATACAGCAAGATCAATTGAAGGGTCTTCCACTTTAATTCCGCCTGCAAGGTTTAAAAAAACATCTTTTACTCCGAAATGAAACCCGCCTCTTTTTTCAAGAACAGCAAGCAATAACTGTAGCCTGCGCAGATCAAAACCGGAAACGGTTCTTTGGGGTGTACCATATACAGATTGTGTTACAAGCGCCTGCACTTCAATCAACAATGGTCTTTGTCCTTCTATGGTTGCAGCAATGGCGGTTCCACTTAACTGCTCTTCTTTCTGCGTGATGAGGATCTCGCTTGGATTTAACACAGGCGACATGCCAGTGTCGCCCATCTGGTAGATGCCCAACTCGGCAGTGCTTCCAAACCTGTTTTTTAATGTGCGGAGTATGCGGTAAACATAGTGCCGGTCGCCTTCAAATTGTAAAACGGTATCCACCATGTGCTCCAGCACTTTTGGTCCGGCGATGCTTCCGTCTTTTGTTATATGACCAATAAGAAAAACAGGTGTGTTGGTTTCTTTTGCGAAGTCCTGTAGTTCTGCTGCGCATTCCCTGATCTGGGAAACACTTCCCGGAGAGGAATCAATTAATGGAGATGCAAGCGTTTGAATGGAATCTACAATGATCAGCGAAGGCCGCAGTTTTTTTATTTCCTGGAAAATGATCTGCGTGGATGTTTCAGTGAGCAGGTAAAAATTTTCATTTTTTAATCCCAGCCTGTCTGCTCTCATTTTGATCTGCTGGTTGCTTTCTTCCCCGCTTATATAAAGTACTTTCTCATTTTTTATTTCCAAACCAATTTGAAGAAAGAGCGTTGATTTTCCAATTCCAGGTTCACCTGCAACTAAAATAATACTGCCCTGAACAATGCCACCACCAAGTACCCTGTTCAATTCATGGTCTTTTGTTATGATGCGCGGAACTTTCTGGGCCTGCACTTCGTGCAATGGTAAAGTTTTTCTTACCTCACCTTCTTGATAATAAGATTTCCATTCCTGTAATGAATTCTTTTTCTGATCTTTTTGAATCAGTTCTTCAACAAAAGAATTCCATTGCTGACATGAAGGACACTTACCCACCCATTTTGTACTTTCATAACCACAGCTCTGACAGAAATAAGCAGTTTTAATTTTCGACATCAAATAAAATTAAGCGAATGCTCATGAAGAAAAAGTGTAGAAAAAAGATAAAAAAGGAGGGAAAAAAACCTAGTAAAAAGGGCTGATCCGAAGACCAACCCTTTTACTTACTAACCCATTAAATTCTGGCACTAAATTACAAATCTGCCCCAGATTACAAAATTATTTTTTATCCTTGTGTATAACTTTCGCTTCATTTTATATAAAGTGTTTTAACATTGATTTATTTACAACTCTTTGTAAATTAATTAATTATAAGGTAGGAATGGAAATTTCGGCAGATGAGAAAACTGCTAAACTGACAGCAAATGTTTTTATTAAAGCCTTTGTATGACATATTGGTAGAATATGACTATTTAAGTTATTTTATAGAGAAATGGTTTTAGATTTGAGCGAATATTAAAAACTTAAAAACGATGTATCCAATATTTTTTGTGTCTTTAATTTTTATAGGGATCAGTATGCTAGTTTCTGCCATACTGAAGAGCCGGTTTACTGCCTTCGGCAAAATTCCACTTGCCTCCCGCCTTACCGGGAAGGAGATTGCGGAAAGAATGTTGAAGGAAAATGGCATATATGACGTTAAAGTAATATCCGTAGAGGGTTTCTTAACCGATCACTACAACCCTGCTAATAAAACAATTAACCTGAGTCCTGAGGTATATGGCAGTTACAGTGTGGCGGCAGCGGCTGTTGCTGCCCATGAAACAGGACATGCCGTTCAGCATGCCACTGCTTATTCCTGGCTCACATTAAGAAGTAAAATGGTGCCTGCTGTTCAGTTCAGCTCTTCAATTGTAAACTGGATCCTGCTGGCTGGGGTGTTTATGGCGAGCTCTGGTAGTTCCACCCTTTTACTGGTAGGTATTGGCTTGTTTGCCATGACGGTTCTTTTTACTGTGGTAACCCTTCCGGTAGAATTTGACGCAAGTAATCGTGCACTTGCCTGGCTTCAAAATACCAATGTTACCAATTCGGAAGAATTTCCTAAAGCCAAAAGCGCTTTAAAGTGGGCTGCTTTAACCTATGTGGTGGCTGCGCTGGCTGCGGTGGTTACGCTTGTTCAATACATCCTGATCTACATGAACAGGAGATAAATGTATTTAAAAGATTAGAGACCGTTCCGCAAGGACGGTCTTTTTTATGGGCATTAACCTGGTAATGTTCAGCAAAAAAAACAGGCTGTCAAATTAGACAGCCTGTTTTTATAATTTGATCTCTTCATTATTCTTATTAAAAAAATGAAATTCCGTGAGATGGTAATTTGAATCTGCCTTGATTTTGATGTTTTGATTGAATTTTCTGTTCCATTTAGCAGCTTTTGAATTCCACAGCCATCCTTTAGTAAGATAAGCGTGAACAATAGGATGAACGGCTATAGTGAGGTTGTTGTGTTTATGGATGATCAGGTAATTGAGGTTTTTTTCAATGTCATCTTCCAGGATCATGGTAGACGCCACTTTTCCTGTTCCGTTACAGGTTGGACAAACTTCCTGGGTATTGATGTTCATTTCAGGCTTCATCCTTTGCCTTGTGATCTGCATCAAACCAAATTTGGAAATTGGCAATACGGCGTGCTTGGCACGGTCGGGGCGCATGAAACTTTCCATGGCCTCCATCAGTTTCCTCTTGTTATCCGGAAGCTTCATATCAATGAAGTCAACCACAATGATTCCGCCTATATCTCTTAATCTGAGTTGTCTTGAAATTTCTTCAGCTGCTTCGAGGTTGGTTTCAATAGCATTTTGTTCCTGGTTATTGCTTACACTCTTGTAACCGCTGTTCACATCAATTACATGCAAAGCTTCGGTATGTTCGATAATGAGATAAGCACCACTTGCAAGGTTCACAGTTTTACCAAATGAACCTTTTACCTGTTTGGTTACGCCGAACTGGTCGAATACAGGTGTGCCGTTGGCATGATAAGCAACTATTTCCGATTTTTCAGGCGCTACACGTTGTATATAATTCTTGCACTCTGAAAATATAGTTTTGTCGTTTGTAACGATGCGGTTAAAATCCTCGTTCAACAAATCCCGCAGAATGCTTGTGGTTTTTGTTTGTTCGCTCAGGATCTTTGCAGGTGCCACTGCGTTTCGAAGGTTGGTTTGAATGGCCTTCCACATGGAAGTAAGATCAGAAAGATCTTCATGCAGTTCTGCGGTATTTTTTCCTTCAGCAGCGGTACGCACGATCACACCAAAATTTTTAGGCTTGATGGATTCAACAATTCTCTGCAGTCTTTTTCTTTCTTCGGAAGAATGAATTTTTCTGGATACTGCAACGATATCATTGAAAGGTGTGAGTACAATGAAACGACCGGGAAGAGAAAGCTCGCATGATAAACGTGGTCCTTTTGCCGCTATGGGTTCTTTCAGGATCTGAACGAGCACATTGGGTTTACCACCCATTACTTCATTGATCTTTCCTGTTTTAATAATTTCCGGCTCCACCTGGAACTGGCCAAAGTCCATACCTTCCGGGGTCTTATCATTAATGGAAAGCTGGGTGAACTTTAACAGCGATTTCGCGTAAGGACTCAAGTCGGTATAATGAAGGAAAGCATCTTTTTCAAAACCTACATCAACAAATGCGGCATTTAAACCGGGGATGAGTTTTTTTACCTTTCCTAAATAGAGATCTCCAACCGCAAATCTTGCGTCTGTTTTTTCGTTATGAAGTTCAACGAGCTTTTTATCTTCAAGCAAAGCAATCTCCACACCCAGGGGAGTAGAGTTAATTATCAATTCCTTATTCACATTACTACAGCTTTTTGAATATGCTTATGGTATTGCTGATTGGTAATCCGTAATGCTGCAGTAATTTTTTTGGAATGAACGGAGCAATTTGATGGGATGTGCAAACGGGCAAACAATCAGCGAGATATAGAAATACCGGGAACAGGGAGCCTGCTCCCGGTAATGAACCTATTTTCTTTTTTTGTGACGGTTCTTTCTTAGTCTTTTCTTACGCTTATGTGTCGCAATTTTATGACGCTTTCTTTTTTTACCACAAGGCATTTTCGTTAATGTTTTTTATTAAAAATTATTTTTTCAGTTGGGCGATCCTCTTTTCTACTTCTTCTTTTAATCCGGGAATGTTGATATGAGGTAAACTTTTCTGATACCATTTAATGGCATCTTCTTTTTTATCCATCCTTTCATAAATTTCTGCAACCCGGAATACCGCTTCAAGATTAGCCGGTTGTATCCGGGCAACAGTAAGATAACGTTCGAGCGCTTTATCCAATTGTCCTGAGATCATACTGGCTTCACCCAACATCATTTGTGCATGTACATTGGTTGAATCTCTTTCAACAACTTTTCTGATCAAATTAATTCCTTCCATTGGTGAGGTTAATCCGCCATATAAATAAACGGCGCCCAGGTAAACCTGACTGGAATCATTTGAGGGGTTGATCTTCAAAGAACGTTCAAACAGATCTTTTGCCTGAACAGCTTCCCATTGCTTTAGTGCAGGATCAGATTCATTTCTGACACCTTCCAAAAACAATCGGGCAGCAAAAGTGAGGGATTTTTCTGAATTTTCCAACCTTGCGGCCTCAGCCGTGTACCAGGCATAGGGAGCAAAAACCCGGGCCGTATCGCGCCAGAAGCGCGCGAGTTCATGAAATACATGCAATTGCTGGCTTTGTACGTCACCTCTGGAAACCGAATTTTCAAGCTGGGCAAGACGATTTGCCTGCTCCTGCGTTAGCGGTTCTTTCGCATGATATAAAATGCTGTCGATAGTTAAAGATGAGGCCTGGGCAGGCGCGGAAACTGCAGCCCCGGTAATAGAAGGCTTAGCTCCAAAAAACTGGGCTTGTGTAACGGCATATAGCCCTAGAACGATGCATACGGCAATTCCAACAATGGTCCACTGGGATCTGTTCACTGGTTTTTGTGCAAAAGTACTATTACACAGCGGTTTTTTTCACCTCAGCCACAAACTCCTTTGCTGGTTTAAATGCCGGAATAAAGTGCTCTGGAATATGAACGGCCACATTCTTCTTGATATTTCTACCGATTTTTGCCGCTCTTTTCTTGGTGATAAAACTTCCAAAACCCCTGATATAAATGTTCTCTCCTTTTGTTAAAGAGTCCTTAATTTCTTTGAACATTGATTCAAGCGTTACAAGAACATCCACCTTGGGTATGCCGGTTTTTTCTGAAATCTGGTTGACGAGGTCTGCTTTTCTCATAGCAAAGTTTTTGGCTTATTTCCTCCAATATAAACCAAAATTGCATGATTGTCAATAAAATAGGAAATAACTTTACCCAACCACGATGGAAAAAATCCGGGAGCTTCACAATCATTACTTATCCAAAGGAAAAGATTTCCGCAAGCTGTTGCTGCTATGGCACCTCCGCGACAATCATAGAAAAATGCCCTGGAAGGGTGAAAAGGATCCTTACCGCATCTGGCTAAGCGAGATCATTTTACAACAAACCAGGGTAGAACAGGGCTTAAAATTTTATCAAAACTTTATTGATGCATTTCCCGATGTTCAGGCACTTGCTGCTGCCCCGGAAGAAAAAGTATTTAAACTCTGGGAGGGACTTGGGTATTATTCGAGATGCAGGAACCTCATCCATTCCGCTCATTACATCGTGCGTGAGCATAAAGGAAATTTCCCTGCAACATTTGATAGCATTCTTAAGTTAAAAGGTGTGGGAAACTATACCGCAGCTGCCATTGCTTCCTTTGCATTCGATCTCCCGCACGCAGTTGTTGACGGAAATGTGCACCGCGTGCTCTCCCGGATTTTTGGTATTGAACTGCCTGTTGATTCCTTAATGGGCAAAAAGTTTTTTGAAAAACTTGCTCAATCATTGTTACCAGAAAAGCAGGCTGGACTTTACAACCAGGCCATCATGGATTTTGGAGCCACTATTTGTAAACCCCGTCCAGCCTGTTCAATTTGTTTTTTTGCCATTAATTGTAAGGCATTCAAAAATAATTCGCAGGATATTCTACCGGTAAAAGAAAAAAAATTGAAGGTGAAGAACCGGCACCTCCATTATTTTTTCCTGCAATGCGGAAACCATATCGCGATCCGCCAGCGGCTTGAAAAAGATATCTGGCAGCAATTGTATGAATTTCCACTGCTGGAAACAGCAAAAGAGGAAGCTGATGAGGAAGTGCTTTCAATATTTCTTCAACAAAACCGGATTCAAAAATTTAAACCTGGATCCAACGTACAGTTTACCCGGCAAAAGCTGACTCATCAGCTGGTTCATTTCCACATTCAGAAGATTATCTTAGAAAAAAAGGTGGCCGTTCCGGGTTGTACCTGGATCGCACTGGAAAAATCCCGCAATTTCCCCTTCCCAAAAACGCTTGCAGCCTATTTAAACTTACACAAGTGAGGCTTTATTTGCTGGCAGAAAATTTGATTATGTTTAATATATTAAAAGGAAAGGCAGAAGAGTTAGTATAACAGAATAAATTTTAATCGTATGCGTGGAGTAAACAGGGTGATGCTCATTGGCAATTTGGGAAAAGATCCGGATGTACAATTTTTGGAAGGCAATATAGCAGTAGCAAAATTTCCTCTTGCCACTACAGAAACTTTTAAAGACAGGTCGGGAAAACTGATCTCCCAAACTGAATGGCACACCGTGGTGCTTTGGCGGGGACTTGCCGAACTGGCCCAAAAATACCTGCACAAAGGAAGCCTGGTGTATATAGAGGGCAGGCTGCGTACCAGGAGTTGGGAAGACAAAGAAGGACACAGAAAATTTGCCACTGAAGTAGTGGGTGATAACCTGATCATGCTTGACAAAAGATCAGACGGAGGGCACTCAGGCAATACAGAATCAGGAATAGAAGGCTATACAGGAGACGGACCCCCGAATGCTCCATCTGACCTTTCTTTCTAAAGAAACTATATTTTTACAAAAAATTATTCACTGGCAGGTTTTGACCTGCCTTTGTAATTTTTTATTTTTCACCAAAAGAATTGCAATTGGATTACCATTCGGTTTACACTTTTACAGATTGCCTTGCTTTTTTCCTACTTTCTACTGACCCTAAAAGCAGTGTATTCCTGGTTGTTTTGTTATTGGTGTTATTACTGTTAAGCTTTATCATCTCTGGTGCAGAAGTGGCTTTTTTCTCGCTTCAGCCGAGAGATGTGAACATGCTTAAAACCAAACAGCATGCTGCAGCCCGCCGCATAACCAACCTGCTGGACGAAAGAAAGGCCGTGTATACTTCCCTGCTCATAGCAGGCGGATTATTTAATATCAGCATCATTATCCTTGCAAATTTTTTACTTACACCGATTTTAAATTTAGGTAGTATCCATCTCGGACTGACAGTAAATTTTGATATGCTGATCAAAATTCTGATCATCGCTTTCATACTGGTACTTGTTGGAAAAATTCTTCCGAAATTATGGGCCAGTCAGAATACGCTGCGCTTTGCCTACAGTACTTCCGCAGTAGTGGAAGCCCTGCATTTATTGCTGCGCAGGATCAGTTTGAAAATGGTAGGCATCGCAGACAGCATCAGTGAGCACAGTGGCGCGAACGAATCGCAAGCTACCAGCCTGAAGCAACTGGATGACGCCATTGATATCCATAATGTGCAAACTTCTGTAGAGGAAAAGAACATTCTGAAGGGAATCGTAAAATTCAGCAACATCACGGTAAAACAGATCATGAAATTCAGACTTGATGTGAGCGGGATTGATTATAATACCAACATGGTAGGCCTGGTTCAAAAAGTAGAAGAGCTTCATTATTCCAGGTTGCCGGTTTACAGGGGAACGCTTGATGATATTGTCGGTGTATTAAACACAAAAGACCTTTTACCGCATTTAAATGAAAAGGAATTTACCTGGCATGGTCTGATCAGGCCCTCACTGTTTGTGCCTGAATCAAAAATGATCAAAGACCTTTTAAAAGAATTTCAAACCAAACGGATTCATTTTGCCATTGTAGTGGATGAATTTGGAGGTACCAGTGGGATCGTAACCATGGAGGATATCCTGGAAGAGATCATTGGCGATATCCGGGATGAATTTGATGATGAAGAAAATGCTGTTAAAAAAATTGATGACCAGACCTATATCGCGGATCCTAAAATAATGTTGTATGACCTGTGCAGGACAATGGGCCTTCACATCGATACGTTTGATGCCGTAAAAGGTGAAAGCGATTCCCTTGCGGGACTGGTTCTGGAAATTGCAGGTGAAATCCCTTCCATCAATGAAACCGTATCTACAGGAGATTTTGATTTTACCATTCTTGATATTGAAAAGAACAGGATAAAATCTGTAAAGATCTTCATCAACCAGTACAGAAATGAGTAAGAACATTTTTTCTATTTTATTTACTGCCATTTTATTCACTGCCTGCAACAGCGATTATGTACAAAAGCCCAGGGGTTATTTTAAAGTACACCTTCCAGAGAAATCATACAAAAAGTTTGAAGAAGCCGGCTATCCCTACACCTTTGAATATCCAGTATATGGCTCGATCATAAAGGATTCTGTTTTTTTTGAATCCACTCCTGAAAATCCCTATTGGATCAATATTGATTTTCCCGAATACCAGGGCAGGATCCATATCAGTTACAAAGAGGTTGGTAAACATAAATTTGATTCGCTTGTTAATGATGCCTACACGCTATCCTATAAACAACATACCTATAAAGCATCTTCCATCCAACCCGAACCTTTTACCACGCCACTAGGTGTAGAAGGAGTATATTTTACTTTGAAAGGCAATGCGGCCACTTCACACCAGTTTTTTGTGACAGACACTACAAAACATTTTCTAAGAGGGGCGTTGTATTTCGCTGCAACCCCAAATGAAGACTCACTGGCGCCTGTAAACCGATTCCTGTCCCAGGATCTCCGGCATCTGATCAATACACTTCAGTGGAGGAATTGATGTTAAGGAATCACCGTATTTTACTTCCCTGCTGTCCGGGGATAAATCCAACATCACTTTTAAATAAGCTATTTTGCCTCAGGCCGCGGGCCTCTTACCTGCCCCGCTGCTGAATTCCCCGTGGAGACTTAAGGCGGGCAACAAGAAAGGCCTCTCGCAGATTACGCAGATTTTCGCTGATGGGTCTTCTGCGTTCATCAGCGCGATCTGCGGGCAACAAAAGGCCTCCCGCGCAGATTACACAGATTTTCGCTGGACTATTGCAATTGTAAAATCTAAGGCCCGGTAGAAGTAATCATCAACAACGCAAGAACCATTGCGCGTTTTATCGAAATCAAATAATTTTCCCCCGACAACAGAGATTTATTATTAGCGAAAGCGCATCCATATTCAAATCAGGCGCTCTCAACTCAAAAACTTAATTTTGATAAAACTGAATAAGTGATTGCAATAGACAATGTTATTGTGAGTGATGATGTGGTGGAGGCGAAATTTGTTTGTGACCTGCATAAATGTAAAGGAGGCTGTTGTGAAGATGGTGATGCGGGTGCTCCTTTGGAAAAAGAAGAGAGAAAATATCTTGACCAGTATTTTAGTGCCATCAGTCCATACCTTACAAAAGAGGGCCTTGCTGAAATAGACAGGCATGGGAAATATCTTTATGATAGTGAATTTGGCTGGGTTACACCTACTATTAATGGAAAGATTTGTGCCTATGGTTACCGCGATCAGCAGGGCATCATTAAATGTGGTATTGAGCAGGCATATAATGATAAAAAGATCGCGTGGAAAAAACCCCTCAGCTGCCACTTATACCCTATACGCATCGCAAAAACCAGGGAGTTTACAAGAGTAAACTATGAACCAAGAGATACGCTTTGCAAACCCGGATGTGCGCTTGGTAAAAAATTAAAACTCCCCGTGTACCAGTTTCTTAAGGAAGCCATCATCCGTAAATTTGGTGAAGAATTTTATGATACCCTGCACCAGATTGCCATTGAACATTATGAAGTTGAAAAAAAGAAATAATGTCTGAACAATCGCAATATTTTAAGGCACGCAGTACCATTAAAGCACCTGATAAGGAACATAGAAGGAAGATCAACTTCAACATGTCGCGTTATAATGCGGTTGTGCCTTTGGGAAAACAACAGTTCCCCAACCTTGAACTGGCGCGCGAGAAGGCAAAAAATATTAAATGGCGTGCGATTGAATCGCTCGATAAGCAGCTGGAAAGATTTGAAGCGGAAATTTCTAAAAAAGGCGCAAAAGTAATCTGGGCAGAAACTGCTGAAGAAGCCCTCCGGGAAATTCTTAAAATATGTAAAAGCAGGAGTTGCCGCACGGTAGTGAAAAGTAAAAGCATGGTAACGGAAGAAATTCACCTGAACCCTTTTCTTGAACAGCATGGTATGGAAAGTGTGGAAACGGACCTGGGAGAATATATTCAGCAGCTTGATGGGGAACCGCCTTACCACATTGTTACACCTGCCATGCATAAAAGCAAAGAAGATGTGGCGAAACTGTTTGCTGAAAAACTGGGTACACCATCCAACCTTAATCCATCTGAACTAACCCTTGTTGCAAGAAAGAATTTAAGGGAAAAATACCGTGCTGCAGAAATTGGGATCACTGGTGCAAATTTTATTGTTGCAGATGTTGGTGGCATAGCGATCACAGAAAATGAAGGAAATGCACGGTTAACCATGGCCTGGCCAAAAACACATATTGTGATTGCAGGCATTGAAAAAATAATTCCATCCTTAACCGATCTCGGGCTTTTCTGGCCATTGCTTTCTACGTTTGGGACAGGGCAGAAAATTACAGTTTACAACTCTGTAATTACAGGTCCAAGACAGGTAAATGAAAATGATGGTCCTGAAGAAATGTTTGTTATTTTACTTGATAACGGAAGAACAAATATTCTATCCAATGTAAAAGCACGCGAATCTTTATACTGTATCCGTTGTGGTGCATGTTTAAATGCATGTCCTGTTTATAAAAATATTGGCGGACATTCCTACAGCACTACCTATAGTGGGCCGATAGGTGCTGTGATCACGCCTCATTTAAAGGAAATGGATGATTGGAAGCATTTGAGTTATGCTTCTTCCTTGTGTGGCAACTGTACCGAAGTATGCGCTGTAAAGATCAATCTTCATGAACTCCTACTTGAAAACAGGAATGAAGCTGTAGAACAGGGACATGGCAGTTTTTCAGAAAAAATGGCCTGGAAATTCTGGAAACAATCCATGATGAACCGGAAGCTGATGAATGCAGGTTCATCAAAAATTAAAACATGGGTGGTAAATAAATTTGTAAAGTCGTGGAAGGAGCAGAGAAGCAATTTGCAGTTCCCGGAAAAAAGTTTTAACCAGCTTTGGAGCGCACAAAAAAATAAATGATCCCCGCTGTACTAATTTATAGCCATACCATCACGCCCCGGTTAAAATACATAGCCGATTTTTTTTCTTTTTATTATGGTCTTCCCTTTCACCTGACCAGCAGCGAAGATGGTTACCGGAGTTCTGAATGCAAATGCAAGATCAATTATGGTTATCAAAGGCTGGAGCCCGGGGAAATCTGGATTCACTCACATGTGCTGTTATTTGAAACCCAGGAAAGGCCGGTGAAAATTGATTGCTTTGTTCACAATGGTTTTAAGGCTTTTTTTAAAGCAGAAGGCGAAGCAGGATTTGATATTCTGGCTGCAGTTTTTTTTCTTATGGTGCGTTATGAAGAATACCTGCCGCACCAGAAAGATGCATATGGAAGGTTTGCCTATCAGAATTCTGTGGCTTATAAAGAAGGGTTTTTAAGTCTGCCGCTCGTGAACATCTGGCTGGAAGATTTCAGGAACCTTCTTTCAGAAAGAGATCCTTCATTCAGAATGAATAAACAGCAATTTGTTTTTCTTCCAACCTACGACATTGATATGGCATGGAGTTACAGGAACAAAGGTTTTTTAAGAAACCTGGGTTCTTTGTTATTGTTATTTTTTACAGGCAGGTGGAATACACTTGGCAGGCGCATATCCGTTTTGCGCGGAAAATCAAAAGATCCTTTTGATGCTTATGAATGGATGGATGATCTGCACAAAATTTATGATCTCCACCCCCTTTATTTTTTTCTTGTTGCGCAAAGAACCGGGAAGTATGACAGGAATATATCGATAAATAATCCTGAATTTATTGAGCTGATCAGGGAACTTGATCAAAAATATGCACTCGCCCTGCATCCATCCTGGGCAACCGGAGAATTTCCCTCTCTTTTCAAAGAAGAGAAATCATGGCTGGAAAGTATTATTGAAAAACAGGTGGATGCTTCACGTCAACATTATATCAATTTTGAACTGCCCTCTACATACCGGCATTTAATTGAAGCAGGGATCAAGCACGATTATTCAATGGGATATGGAAGCATCAATGGATTCAGGGCTTCTGTGGCAACACCGTTTTACTGGTACGATCTGAAAGCTGAAAAACAAACGACACTGATGATTCATCCATTTTGTTTTATGGATGCCAATTCATTTTATGAGCAGCAACAAGACCCGGCAAAAACAATCCAGGAATTAAAATTATATATTGAAACCGTGCGTTCTGTGCATGGAACGATGATCACCATCTGGCACAACAGTTTTCTTGGTTCAGATCCTGCATTTTATGGCTGGAAAGAAATTTACAAGGAATTCATCGGAGAAGTTGCTGCGTCATCTGCTCCTCGTAATTGACCTGTTCACTAGAAAAACACCATAGAGTGTGATCAGTGTGCCTGTTATTATAAAGGCTGTAAGTTTTTCCTCAAAGATCATCCAGCCCAGCAACACAGCAACAACAGGATTGATATAGGCGTACAAACTTGCCTGTTCGGTTGAAAGATTCTGCAATGCATAGAGGTAGGCAATAAATGAAATAACGGAACCAAATATCACCAGGTATGCAATTGCTGCCCATCCCTGCCATGGTAATGATTCCACCGGCAAAGAAGTACCTGCCACTGATGAAATCATATTCAACAGCAAACCTGAAATAATCATTTGTAATCCAAGGCTGAAGTAAGGATTGAAATTCACTGCCTGCTTTTTTGTATATAATGTTCCAAAGGCCCATGACCAGGTAGAGGCAAGTGACAGGAAAATACCCAGACGGAACCGCGGGTCAAGAAAATCATGCAGGTGTTCATAAAATATGACGCAGATCCCTGAAAAACCCAATAGCAATCCAAATACGGTTTTTGGATTTGCCTTTGTGCTGGTACCCGCTAGTCCAATGATCACCAGCCAGAGCGGAAAAATGGCTCCGATGATAGCACCGAGTCCTGCAGAAATATATTTTATACCCCAGGTGGAAAGTGCATTGCTCAACATAAAGTTTAAAAAACTTAATACAAGAATGGTGATCCATTCTTTGCCTCTTGGCCAACGTGCTCCTTTAAAAAGAAAAAATCCCAGGTAACAAAGTCCGCCTAACAATTGCCTGATGCCGGCCATTTGCAGTGGGTGCATGAATTTTACTGCTTCTTTGGATGCCACCCATGTGGTGCCCCAGAAAAAACAAACCAGTGCCAGCGCAAAAAGCGCTTTACTTTTTGTGCCTCTTTGCCTGATGGTAAGCGGATTTAATTTTGCAAAATAGTGTGCCCCGCCGTCTTTTGATTTTTCTGATCTATGGTCTGCTTCGGGGTTCATGAAACCACACTATTGAATTTTTATTCTAATGCCTGAAGTGCCTGGTGCCCGTCATTACCAGCGCAAGGTTTTTCTCTTTACAATAATCAACACTGTCTTTATCCCTGATGGAACCACCAGGTTGTATGAAGGCGGTGATGCCTGCCTCATGTCCCATTACTACACAATCATTAAATGGGAAGAATGCATCACTTGCCATCACGGCTCCTTTAAGGTCAAGGTTAAATTGTTTTGACTTCTCGATTGCCTGCCGCAGTGCATCTATCCTGCTGGTTTGTCCGCAACCTTTACCTACAAGTTGAAGATCTTTCACCAGTGCAATGGCATTTGATTTAAGATGCTTACACACGATGTTGGCAAATTCAAGATCTTGTTTTTCATTGAGAGAAGCTGGTCTTCCACCTGCTTCATTCCAGGTTTGGTAATTGTCCTGGTCCGTTTCCTGTACAATAGTACCCACCACCAAAGATTTGGACTGCTCATTCAAAGAAAACGTTGTACGCTTCATTTTCAAAAGGATCCTGTTCTTTTTGGATTGAAGCAATTCAAGCGCCTGTTCTGAAAAATCTTTTGCGATCAGCACTTCAAAAAATAAAGTATGAATGGCTTCAGCTGTTGTCAGGTCAATTGAAGCATTCGTTACCAGCACTCCTCCAAAGGCACTTTCCGGATCACCTGCCAGTGCAGCATTCCATGCTTCAGCAACAGTTGCACGCAATGCAATGCCGCAAACATTTGTATGTTTAATCACTGCAAAAACAACCTGGCCTGGCTGGTTAAATTCTGAAATCAGCTGCAATGCTGCATCAACATCAACAAGATTATTATAGGATAATTCTTTTCCATGAAGCTTATCAAATGCATCATGGGTATTTCCGATGAGTCTTGCCTTCTGATGTGGGTTCTCGCCATACCTTAATGGTGTTGACGTACCATGCTGCTCTTCCTGTTTCATAAAGTAATCACTGATGGCAATATCGTACTGTTTTACGATTTCAAAAGCCTTTGCCGCAAACGATCTTCTTTGTTCAAGCGATATTTCACCACGCTGTTCTTTAAGAATGGACAGCAGTTGAGCATAATCTTCTTTTGAAGCAATTACAGTCACATCCTTAAAGTTTTTCGCCGCAGCGCGGATCATGGATGGACCACCGATATCAATTTTTTCAATGATCATTTTTTCTGCATCGGCTGCGCTGCCTTCAAAACTTCCGGAAGTTGCTTGTGCCAGCGTTTCCTCAAAAGGGTACAAGTCCACAATAACAAGATCGATCTCGGGGATCTTATGTTCCTGCATTTCCTTCAGATCGGTTTCATTTTCCCTTCTTCCCAAAATGGCTCCAAATACGGAAGGATGAAGCGTTTTTACTCTTCCTCCCAATATAGAGGGATAAGCAGTCAGTTCTTCAACCGGGGTCACACCTACTCCAATATTTTCAATATAATTCTGCGTTCCTCCGGTTGAGTAAATCGTGATATCCTGGTTGTGTAATTCCTTTACAAGAGGATCCAGGCCGTCTTTATAAAAAACAGAGATAAGGGCTGATTTGATTTTCCTGCTCATGGTTGCTGCTAGAAATTATTGAAATACTAAGGGCCACAAAGGTAGGGGCTGGAGGTTCATCACAAAAGCACCTTTTTCTGTAACATCATGGTAACTGATCTTCATTTTATCAAGGTCGGCTCTCCAAAATTTTGCTTTCCACTGAGGCACGGATGCATCTAACACGATCTGTGAAGGTGTAATAACATTCATAAGTTCCTGCATATATAATTTTGGGTTACCCGAAAGCACCAGTACATCCACAACAATTTTGTTTTTAACTTTTTTGGGAATGGTTCGATCAAGCACAAGTATTTCCTTCTCTCCAAAACTGAAATATTTGAGATGCGGAAAGAAGTTCCTGTGCTTTGTTCTGTAGATCGTGTACAGAGGTTTCAGGTGAAAATCATTGATAAAGGCATTCGTCAGTGCATTTGCAGGACCCAGGAAAACAGCATTTCTTCCTTCCACCAGTTCCATTGCACTCATTTTGGAAATGTTATACACGACCAGTTCCCGACGGTTGACCGCCTCAAAAAAGGAGATGGTTCGGAAAACAGAAAAAATAAGCAGGCTGATAAGGGATGTCCACAGCAGGATTTTTTTCTTCTCCATCAGCCATAAACATAAACCTGAGATGGTGATGGTAAGCAGGAGGCATTGTTCAAAGTTGATGAACAATTTATCTGACACAGCGAGGTGCAAATTGTTGAACCTTTCAATATAGCTGTTTAAAAAACCAATCATTATTGCAAGTCCTTTTCCCAGGAGCATTGCAGGAAACTGAAAAAACTGAACAAATAACAGCAGGATGCCGCCGATCAGGATCAGGCTGGAAAGTGGTACAGCAACAATATTGGTAAAGAGGAAGAAGTTAGGGAACTGGTGAAAATGATAAAGGCTCAGCGGAAGTGTCAGCAGTTGTGCTGAAAGCGTAACGGCTAATAATTGCCAGGTAAAATCCAGCAGGCGGTTTTTAAAATAAAATAAGTTGTAAACAGGCTTGAAAAATAGGACGATACTGGTTACGGCTGCATAGGAAAGCTGAAAGCCTGCATCCCACAACCAGAAAGGATTGTAGCATAACAGCATAAAAGCTGAAAAGGATAGTGTGTTGTAAATAGAAGTTTTGTGTGCGATGGCCTGCCCCGTGGCGAGGCAGGAAAACATGAGTGCAGAACGAACAATGGAAGGTTGGGCACCTGCCGTGATCGCAAACAACCATAAACCGGAAATAATAAGGATCAGGCGTAGCCAGGATACCGATCGTATGTTTTTGAGTGGCCGGGTGATAATTAAAAGAATCCAGTAGATCAAACCAAGGTGCATGCCTGATATCGCGATCACATGAATTACTCCGGTATTGGAATAGGCCTGAACAAGATCTTTATCCAGGTCAAATTTATAACCGATGATGAGTGCTTCGGCAAGTCCCTGTTCCTTTTTGCCGGGAATATATTTTTTTATAGTACCAAGCGTCCAGTTCCTGCAGTTGAAGATGAAACTTTGGAATGCACTTTTTTCCTTTTTTTTAATGGTTGTAAAATCTGTTAAGCGCAGGTAAACCTGGAAGCTAATGCCTTCAAAAAGACAATACCTTTCATAATTAAAACCTCCGGGATTGCCCCTGTTTTTGATAGGTTGTAATGTTTTCCTGAAAACCAGCCGGCTGCCATAGTCCAAACCCGGAGGAAGGCTGTCCTTACTAAAATATAAGATCACATTGGCTTCAGATATTTTTCCATTCTGGATGCTTTGAACGGTAGCAACTGACTTAAAAGACTTTTCTTTTTCTATTAGCGGTTCCTGCAGCACCGCGGTAACCACCTGTTCTTTTTGATCCAAATGGCCAATCCAGTTTGGATCATTGCGCAGGTCTTGTTTCCAAACCAGTAAACCACCCATAACAAAAATGGTGAGGTTAAATGCAAGTCCGCTGGCCATTCTGAACCTGTACCTGAAATGATAAGGTAATATTTCATAAAAAAAGATGAAGGTTCCGCTAATGGTTAAAAGCCACAGTAAGCGGTGTAAGTGTAGCGAAAAATACCATGAAGCCAGCATGCCTCCTGCCAGAGGAACCACCAGCCTTAAAAAAGGCGTTTTGCTCCAGGGCGGCGCGATCAATTGCATAAAGAAATTTATACCCAGGTTGATAGATCACATTGGGTATATCCACCATAACAACAAAGATTATCATCATAAAATCCGTGAAAATCTTTGGTAGGAGGTTCACATGTTGCATCAGCATTTGCAGGAGCAGTAACCGGCGACCAGACTTTCAGTTAAAAAGAAAGAGCAAAAAAGGTGTTGAATGATTGGAAAAAACATTTTCGGAAATTTACAATCGTATCCTTACTTCATCATTTCAGGATTCGTTTAAAGGTTGCAGTTAAATGAATAAAAAATCGCTTCCGGGATACTAAAATTCAGTGATCATTTTCCCTGTTATCAATTAAAAATGGTAAGGAATCAATTGCTGCTTGTCATTTATTTTGTTCATCTTCCTATTTGCTTTGACTTTTCAATTTATTTCCACCAACTTTGCAGCCAACGTCAAAATCTAAATCCAATACAGGAGCATGGGACTTTTTAACTGGTTCACGCAAGAAATCGCGATAGATCTGGGAACAGCTAACACGCTTATTATTCATAATGATGAAGTAGTAGTTAATGAACCATCTATTGTTGCCCTAAACCGAAACAATCCAAAAGAGGTATTAGCAGTGGGAAAACGCGCATTGATGATGCACGAAAAAACCCATGAAAGTATAAAAACGATCAGGCCACTCAAAGATGGTGTGATCGCGGATTTTAATGCTGCCGAGCTCATGCTGAGGGAGATGATCAAACTGGTTTACCCTAAAAAACCACTTTTCCCTCCAAGCTGGCGCATGATGATCTGCATTCCTTCTTCCATTACCGAAGTTGAAAAAAGAGCAGTTAGAGACAGTGCTGAACAGGCAGGTGCCAAGGAAGTTTACCTGATTCACGAACCCATGGCTGCAGCTCTTGGTATTGGAATTGATGTGGAAGAGCCCGTTGGAAACATGATCATTGATATTGGAGGTGGTACAACGGGCATTACCGTGATTGCACTTGCTGGTATTGTTTGCGATCAGTCGATCCGAATTGCCGGTGATGAATTTACGGCTGATATTATGGAAGCCCTTCGCCGTTATCATAGTTTACTGATCGGTGAACGTACTGCAGAACAGATCAAGATCCAGATTGGTGCTGCCATGAAGGACCTGGATATCCCTCCGGATGACATTCCTGTTAATGGAAGGGACCTTGTAACTGGTATTCCAAAGCAGATCATGGTGAGTTACCAGGAAATTGCAGAAGCTTTAGATAAATCTATCTTTAAAATAGAAGAGGCCATACTGAAGGCGTTGGAACAAACTCCTCCTGAGCTTGCTGCTGATATCTATCGCCGTGGTTTGTACCTCACTGGTGGTGGTGCCTTATTAAAAGGTCTGGACAAACGCCTTAGCCAGAAGATTAAATTACCTGTGCACGTGGCAGACGATCCGTTAAAGAGCGTAGTAAGAGGTACCGGACTTGCACTAAAGAATTATGACCGTTATCCATTTGTAATGAGATGATTTCTGACAATAAGCGCTAGCTTTTAGCTATTGTACAAATCCCTATGCTCAATATTTTTCTTTTCATCCGGCGGTACATTACCTTTTTAGCCTTCCTGTTCTTACAGATACTGGCTCTTTGGATGTTATTCAGTTATAACAGGCATCATAAGGCCGTAGGCATGGGCATGGCACACCAGTTTACGGGAACCATCAACAAACAGGTGGACAGGCTGGATGATTATTTTCACCAGGGAGTAGAGAACAGGCGTGTACACCGTATGAATGATTCTTTATTGAACCTGCTTCAGTCCAACTTTTCTATTCCCGACAGCAGCCGGCAAATGGTGGTTGACACTGTGATGGTAGACAGTACCAAAACCTACAGGCGTTATTTTTGGATGGGCGCTAAAGTGGTGTACAATACCGTAAACTTTGATAAGAATTACCTGCAGCTGGATCGTGGAAGCAAAATGGGCGTAAAAGACCAGATGGCCGTATTAAATTCAGACGGTGCCGTTGTGGGGCAGGTTGTGAATGTAAGCGCTAATTTTTCCCAGGTAATGAGTCTTTTGCACGTACAAAGTATTGTAAGCGCCTCACTAAAAACCACTGGTGAATCCGGAAGGATCAGGTGGGATGGAAAGCACCCGGGTCTCATCTCTATGGAAGGCATCGCACGTAATGTTATTTTAAAAGTGGGTGATACCGTTGTAACCAGCAAATACACTTATAATTTCCCCCCGGACAAGTTCATTGGAACCATTGCATCAGTTTCCAGCGATCCTGCAACTGGGTTTTACCTGTTGAAAATCCGCCCTGCCGTTAATTTCAGAAATGTTCAGCAGGTGTTCATCGTGGAGAACCTGATGCGGGATGAACAGGTGCAACTGGAAAAAGAAACAGAGAAAAAGATGGATCAACAAAGTAAAACAAACCGTTGAGCGACCTGGTAAAAAATATCTTCCGTTTATTTGTGTTTATACTGGTGCAGGTATATGTACTAAACAAGATCCCCCACCTGCACCGGTTTGTGATCCCTTACCTGTATTTTCTTTTTGTACTCTGGCTTCCTTTTTCCATGACCAGAATCGGATTACTGATTGCAGGTTTTGGTTGCGGATTGCTGCTGGATTATTTTACCAATTCGCCGGGACTTCACGCTGCTGCCTGTGTACTTCTGGCTTATCTCCGGCCATTTTTAATTACACTTCTCATTCCTAAGGACACTGCTGAATTCCAATACCGTGAACCATCTCCCAGAGCTATGGGATGGGCACCCTATTTACTTTATGTTTTTATTCTTACCCTGCTGCACCATAGCTACCTGCAATTCCTTGAACTGTTGCACCTGGGAACCTTTCTTGATTTCCTGATCAAGGTTTTGGCAACTACGGGAATCAGTATGCTCCTCATCATCATTGTAGAACTTCTTTTTCCAAGGAAGATGAGATTCCGTACAAATACTTCCTAGAAGAAAAGATTTTGGAAACTTTACTAATTTTTTGAAATCTTAGGATTTCCTTATTGTATATCAGCAAACCTTTAGCAAATTTGCAGCTGTATTCATTTACCTTTCCAAAAGTATTCCCCGTTTAATATATACCTGTGTTTAACCAGTCCAGAAGCTATATCATACGCCTCATTTTCATCATTGCATTCCTGATCATGATCGTGCAGTTGTTTAACCTGCAGGTGATCTCAAGTAAATACCAGCTGCTTGCCCAGGAGAATGCCGTATTTAAAAAGATTGTTTACCCGCCCCGTGGGATTGTTTTTGACCGCAACCGCAAACGGCTTGTCAGCAATGTATTGATGTATGACCTTATGGTAACGCCTTATGAAGTAAAAAACGTGGATACGGGTTATCTCTGTCAACTCCTGGAAATCGATACTGCAGAATTTAAATCCCGCATGCTCACCGCCATAATAAAAAATGGAAGGTATCGCCCAACAGCTTTTGAAAGTTTATTGTCTCCTGAGAAACATGCGCGGCTCGAGGAAAATATCTGGAGACTGGGAAGTGGGTTTTATTTGCAGGACAGGCCGGTACGCACCTTTCCTTTTGGTGTGGGTGCGCACTTCATGGGATACATTGGCGAAGTGGATTCTGCCATCATTGCCAGGTCGGATGGTTTTTACCAGTCGGGAGACTATGTGGGCCGCAGCGGACTTGAATCTTATTATGAATCGGTGCTGATGGGCCAGAGAGGTATTCAATACCTCATCAAAGACCATAGGAACCGTCTTGTTGGATCCTATGATAACGGGCAATTGGATGAATCGGCTGAAGCAGGCCGGGATCTGCATACTTATGTTGATGCCGAACTGCAACAACTTGCTGAAAAGCTGATGACCAATAAGATGGGTGCAGTAGTGGCGATTGAACCCAAAACCGGTGGCATACTGGCGATGGTGTCAGGACCTAATTTCAATCCGGAAGACCTTACAGGTGCTTCTTTCCGAAAGAACTATGGAAAATTTGTGCTCGATGTTTCGCGACCATTGTTGAACCGCGCCATCAAAGGACAATATCCACCGGGATCAACTTATAAACCCATCGGCGGACTGATTGCACTGGATGAAGGGGTAATTACACCCAGCTTTGGATTAGGTTGTAGTGGTCGTTATTATGGCTGTGGTCATAGCAAACCTGCCTGTACACATAGTAACCCGGGGCATGCGCGCAATCTTCGATATGCCATTGCAAATTCATGCAACTCTTATTTCGCTCATATTTTCCGCTTATCTCTCGACCATCCAAAATTTGGAGGAACAAAAAAAGGCTATCAGAAATGGAAAGAATACAATAATGCTTTTGGATTAGGAACAAGGCTTGGAATTGATCTTCCGAGTGAGGACAAAGGAAGCATTCCTGATTCTTCTGTTTATAATAAAGTGTACAGAAATTCATGGAATTCCTGTACCAACCTGACACTGGGTATCGGGCAGGATATGATGACTTCAACACCTTTGCAACTGGCCAATGCCATGTGCCTGATCGCGAACAAAGGATTTTATTATACGCCGCATTTTGTAAAATCAATTGCAGACGAAACAAAAGAGGATACCGTATTGAATCCTTTCCGTGAGCGGCATGATGTGTTGACGCACATTCCTGATACTGCTTTTCAAACGGTAATTCTTGGAATGCAGGATGTAGTGGAATTCGGAACAGCCAGGGTGGCCAAGTTGCCGGGAATTGATGTGTGTGCAAAAACCGGAACAGCAGAAAACTTTAAGATCATTGATGGAAGAAGAGTACAGCTAAAAGACAATTCTGTTTTCGTATGTTTTGCGCCAAGAGATAATCCAAAAATTGCTATTGCTGTTATTGTTGAAAACGCAGGTTATGGTTCTACCTGGGCGGGGCCGATCGCTGCGCTGATGATGGAAAAGTTTTTAAATGATACGCTGCGTGCAGAAAGAGTGAAGGAAGTGGAAAGAATAGCAGGATCGAACCTGATGCCAGGCTGGCTTCCAAGGGTACAGTACATTGAAGATTCTACAAGAGCTAGGTATTGGTTCAACCTGACCAATGACAGTAGTTATATTAAAAAGTATTTGCGGAGAGTATCAAATGCCCCCGCCACTCCAAAAGAAAAGCCGGCACCGGCGCAGAAAATTGTTAGAAGACAAAATGAAGTGATCCTTCCGGAAAAGAACCATTTAATTAAAAAGAAAACGGCTGCTACCTGATGGATCGTAATGCACCTGGCATATCAAAGGGAATTGACATCTGGCTGATCTGGCTTTACCTCCTGCTGGCAGGTATAGGCATTATGGCTGTTTTTGCAGCCACTTATAAAGAACCGGATCCCATGATGGCCAGTTTTTTTTCTTTTAAAACCGACTATAGCAAACAGCTATATTATTTTCTTTTTGCTGCTGTTGTTGGAATTTTTATTCTGCTCACTGATAGTAAATTTTTTACGGCTACAGCCAATATTTGGTATGCCGTAGGGATCCTGGTTTTATTGCTGGTATTCCCTTTTGGATCAAAAGTAAAGGGAACAGAATCTATTTTAAGGTTTGGAGGTATCCAGTTCCAGCCTGCAGAATTTTGTAAGGTGAGTGTATGCCTGGCACTTGCAAAATACTTATCACTGCCCAACATGGATTTTTCTAAAACAAGATCGCAGCTGATTGCCGCAGGCATTGCGCTTTTACCAGCGATCATGTCTATACTGCAAAGTGAAACTGGACTTGCACTTGTATATTTTTCCTTTTTTATTGTGATGTACCGCGAAGGGTTGCCGGCTACGATCCTTGTTGTTGGTTTTTCTATTGGTGTACTGGTGGTGGCCACCCTGCTGGTGGACAGTGATGTGCTGGCCATCGCACTCACCGTAATCACTGCCATTGCAGGTTATTTTGTTTATATGATGGCCAGGCGCAAGAGTGGTATTATCATGAAAGTGGTGATTGTCTGGATCATTTGTGTGGGGATACAAAGATTTGGTGTGCCAATGATCTTTAAAAATGTTATGCAGCCTTACCAGGTAGAAAGGATCTATTCCACCATCGGTCGGGATGTACCAGATGAATATAAAAAGGGCGAACAAACCGCACTGGTGCAGAAAAAGAAGCCGAATGCCAAGAGAGAAGAAACGGGCGTTGATTATAATGTAAAGCAATCCAAAATTGCGATCGGTTCCGGCGGGATCACCGGGAAGGGATTATTAAAAGGCACACAAACGCGTTATGATTTTGTGCCTGAGCAAAGAACAGATTTTATTTTCTGTACCATCGGTGAAGGATTTGGATTTGTTGGAACCACTACCTTACTTCTTATTTACCTGCTGTTGTTATTTAGGATGGTAACGCTTGCTGAAAGACAGCGCAGTGTTTTTAGTCGGGTATATGCCTACGGAGTTGTATCTGTATTCTTTTTTCATATTGCCATTAATGTGATGATGACCATCGGGCTTGCACCCGTGATCGGCATTCCATTGCCTCTCATCAGTTATGGCGGAACATCCTTGTTAACGTTTACTATTTTGATTTTCATTCTAATCCGGCTTGATGCCGACAGGCAGATGGTTTTGAGGTAAGGGAGGGGGAGGTTAGGGTTAGCTAAAAGCTAACAGCTCCAAAATCCATTCCTCCAATAATTTCCCTCACCTTCGCAACATGAAAATTTTTCCTTTATCTGAAGGTTCATTTACTATTGATAAATCCAAACTTTTTGTTCCATTCACAGACGGTAAAGATGAACTCAGGGACCGGCCAGGTAGCCTGCTGGTAGAGATTCAGCCCTTTTTGATTCAAACATCAAAAGACCTGCTTTTACTCGATGCAGGATTAGGTTATACCGTTGACAACGAATTGCAGATTTATAACAATATTAGAAAGGCAGGTTTTGAACCCGAAACGGTAACAAAAGTTTTGCTTTCGCACCTGCATAAGGATCACGCAGGTGGTATCGGCAGTGCCTCTAAAAAAGTCTTCGGCAATGATAACAAGATGAACTTCACAAATGCAACCTACTATGTTCAGCAGCGCGAACTTGATTTTGCATGGCAGAAAGGCTTTCCCTCCTTTATGCCTGATGAAGTAGAACCACTCATGCAATCTGGCCAGGTTGCATTTCTGCATGAAGACAAGGGTGAGATCGATGGATATATTCAATATGAACTTACTGGTGGGCATTCACCTTTTCACCAGGTATTCTGGATCAAAGAAGGAGCGGAAACTATTTTCTTTGGAGGTGATGTGACTCCGCAGCTGCAGCAAATGAAAATGAAATATAAAACCAAGTACGACAGCGATCCTGAAACAGCAATGGAGCTCAGGTTAAAATGGTGGGAAGAAGGCAATCAAAACAACTGGACTTTCTTATTTTATCACGATATAAAAACACCGACCTATAAGAAATAACTTTTGTTGAATCATCCTAAACAACAAAACCCAGTTTTCTTTCTACCTCTTTTGGTAATTGCGGAAGTTTTCTTCTTTCAATAAGAAAGGATGTTAACTGAGCTACTTCTTTAAATATATAATGTTTGTCAGCCGCTGCTTTTAAATAATCTTTTCCTGAACTTCCACCTGTACCGATCCTGGTTCCGATCATACGGTGCACCATATTCATATGACGGTGCCTCCAGGTGCTCAGTTGTTCGTCGATCTCCAGTAAATTATTCATAATCTGGAAAGGCACCTGTAATAAAGGATAACCTCTGTACAGCATAATAAAGAGAGCCGCGCGATTAGCACCGGCAGAAAAATTATAATGCGATTCTTTCTGATGAAAAAACACTTCATCAAAAGCCTCAATATTGTTTTTTTCCGCTTCTGCCAGGCTGTTGGTATAGCTTTTCTTATAAGCAAACCAGAAAGGATGTTCATTATTTTGATTTGCTTCCTTTCCCGCTGTAAAATTTTTCCAAAGTTCCCTATCGTCAAACAAAGGCATGCGTTCCAGCCATTCGTTTACAAGAAGAAGAAAGGAAGGACTGTTTTCAGCATTTTTTATAAGGTCAACATGTTCCTTCCGGAGTTGAGCGGTGTAATATTCCTTTCCATGCCTGTATTCGAATTTAAGTCCGAGTTTAGCTTCCAGCAACTTGAACTGCCAGCTTTGAAAACCAGAAGCCGGGCGCAGCATATCGCGGAAATCAAGAAAGTCCATGGGTGTCATGGTTTCCAGAATATCGATCTGGTGGATCAGCACCCTGAGAATGACCACCATGCGATTCATCCTGTGCACTACGGTTTGCAGTTCGGGTGAATTATCATTAATGGATGGCTTCTTCATGATATCCACAACAGAATCAGCTTCATGGTGCAGTTGTTTGAACCAGAGTTCATAAGCCTGGTGAATAATGATGAAAAGCATTTCATCATGAGCGGAAACATTTTGTTTCAGGCTTTCGGGATGTTGGGCATCCAGTATTTTATCCAGTTGCAGGTAGTCATGATAATGAACATCTGCCAGTGCTGTCTTTTTGGGCTCCTGGTCCATAAAGCATTTTTAATGATGGCGGCTTTCTTCAGAGCCGGCATGTGAAATAAATTCATAGCCGATATCACGCCTGAAGTATTTTTCTTCAAACTCAATCGATTCAACAATATCTCTTGAAAGGTTGATGGCCTCATCCAGTTCAGATGCAAGGGCGGTGGCGCAAACCACTCTGCCTCCATTGGTAAGAAATTTACCATCTTCCCATTTAGTACCGGAATGAAAGATCATGCAATCCTTCCATTTTGCTTCAAGTCCATCAATTACAAAACCTTTCTGGTAATCGTTAGGATAACCTCCGCTTACAGCCACAATGGTGGATGCAAATCTTTCATCTTTTTCAAGTACCGTATGCTTAAGTTCACCTTTTGCAGTTGAAACAAAAAGTTCAATAAGGTCATTTTTTATTCGTGGGATCACCACTTCAGTTTCGGGGTCGCCCATTCTGCAATTGTATTCAATCACAAAAGGATCATCACCGGTTTTCATCAGTCCAATAAATAAAAATCCTTTGTATTCAAGCTGGTCTTGTTTCAGTCCTTTAATGGTAGGTTCAATGATCCTGCTGACCACTTTTTGCATAAAGGCGTCACTGGCAAAAGGAACGGGACTGATAGCGCCCATGCCACCTGTATTTAAACCTTTATCGCCTTCACCAACCCTTTTATAATCTTTTGCTTCTGGTAACAGCAGGTAATCTTCGCCATCGGTGAGAACAAATACGGAAAGCTCAATGCCTTCCAGGAATTCTTCCACCACCACTTTTTTGCCGGCATCGCCAAATTTTGCGCGCTGGATCATGAGTTCAAATTCAGCCACAGCTTCCACATGGTGCTGGCAAATGATCACGCCTTTGCCTGCAGCCAGCCCATCGGCTTTTAAAACAATGGGAAGTGCATGTTGTTTGAGGTATTCAATTCCATCCTCAAAATTTTCCGCAGTGAATTCCCTGTAACTTGCAGTAGGAATATTGTGTTTTTGTAAGAATGCTTTTGCAAAAGACTTGCTTCCTTCAAGTCGGGCAGCTGTTTTGGAAGGCCCGATGATCATAAGATTAAGGCCGGATTCATTTACAAGGAAATCTACAATTCCTTTTACCAGAGGCTCTTCCGGACCAACAATCACCAGGTCAATGTGCTCTTCGATGCAGCAGGTTTTGATTGCTTCAAAATCGGTTACGGAAAAATCTTTATTTGTACCATGCAAAGCTGTGCCTCCATTGCCCGGCGCAATAAATAATTTTGATAAAAGCTTGCTTTGAGAAAGTTTCCACGCAATGGCATGTTCCCTTCCGCCCGAGCCAAGTAAAAGTATATTCATGGTACAAGAATGTGGAATGCGAATATCGGGAAGAATGTTAAAGAAGGAATCAAATATTATTGTAGTTAATTTTTAATTACTTTAGGCGGTAGAATTATTTTATAACAAAAACATCCTTATGGATATATCAACTGCAGAAAAGGAGCTCGTTAACCAGAATGGTCATCCTCCCTCATTATTTATACTGTTTTTTACGGAAATGTGGGAAAGATTTAGTTATTATGGAATGAGGGCCATCTTTGTGCTGTTTCTAACTTCTTCGATTATTGACGGAGGTTGGGGATGGGAAAGAAAAGACGCCCTTCAAACCTATGCGCTGTATACCGGTCTTGTTTATCTCACACCCATTTTTGGTGGACTGATAGCAGATAAATTAATAGGATACAGAATGGCGGTTATTGCCGGTGCTTTTCTGATGACACTGGGGCATGCAAGCCTTGCTCTTGAAACTCCTTTCTTTTTTTATGTGGGTTTGCTTTGCCTGATACTTGGAAATGGATTGTTCAAACCAAATATTTCATCAATGGTTGGGCAGTTATATACCAAAAATCCTGAAAAGAAAGACGCTGCCTATACCATATTTTATATGGGAATCAATGCCGGAGCATTTCTTGGTATTTTGTTATGTGGTTATATTGGTGAAAAAGTGGGTTGGAGCTATGGCTTCGGACTTGCAGGGATATTCATGCTTTTCGGCATGCTTCAATTTACGTTTGCCCAAAAAATCTTTGGCAATATAGGATTAGCGCCCAGGTCAAAACAAAATATAAACCCCGGGGCTACCAACTATGTTCACAACACCGCTTTCGATTTTGAAGAAAAGAAAGAGCAGGTTGTTGAACTTCCAAAAAATGTTGTAAAAGACCGACTACAGGTAATTGGGATCTTTGCATTCTTTACCATCTTTTTCTGGTGGGCATTTGAGCAGGCAGGTGGATCAATGACCATTTTCGCAGCTGATTATACTGATCGCAATTTAACCGGTGGCAGCGCATCGGCATTTAAAATTATCAATACGGTTTTAACGGTGGGACCCATGATCATCCTGACCGTGGTTTTATTAAGGTTGTTCAGGCAGACATTTAAAAAGTATGCTTTGTCAAATTTATTCCTGGGAACAAGTTTTACCATTATCTGGGGAATCGTTATCTGGATGCTTTTACGCGAGTTCAGAGCAGATAAAACAGAAGTCCCCGCTTCCTGGTTTGGTATATTGAATTCGTTTTTTATCATCTCCCTGGCTCCCCTGTTTTCTAAAATCTGGGAAAGCCGGTTGAACCCTTCAGGCCCGGTAAAGTTTGGGTTAGGATTAATCTTATTGGGTCTTGGATTTGCTATCCTTGCTTATGGCGGACTTGATATACCACAAGGAGCGAAAACAGCTTCTGTGAGTATGATCTGGTTAATTCTTGCTTATTTATTCCATACGCTTGGTGAATTGTGCATATCACCTGTTGGACTTTCCTACGTTAGCAAACTTGCGCCTGTAAGACTCGTTGGTTTAATGTTTGGAGTCTGGTTCGTAGCCAATTTTATTGCGAACTTTACTGCAGGTTTAACGGGAAGCTTTATTGATGACATTACTGCAAAATATTCAATGTCTACCTTCTTTCTCATCTTCACAGTTGTGCCTATTGTGGCTGGTTTGGTGATGTTTGCCATGAATAAATATTTAAAAAAGAAAATGCACGGAATCAGATAAATAAAAAAACCGCCAGATGGCGGTTTTTTTATTTATATACCATTGTTGCTATGAGCATGCCGTTGCGATGCAGCTACGAGAATGCATAATAGTTTTTAGCGTCTTACCCCTAACCATCCAACCTTCTAACCTTCCTCACCCCCTGTAATAAATCTCCGCTCCAGGGCCAATTGGCAGTCCTGTATAATACCAGATGATAAATAAAATGATCCATCCAAGCAGGAAGATGAGACTATAAGGCAACATGAGGGAAACAATCGTTCCCAGTCCTGCATTTTTTTCATACCGTTGAACAAAAGCAATGATCAGGGCAAAATAGGACATCATTGGTGAAATAATATTCGTTACGCTATCGCCGATACGGTAAGCAAGTTGCACAAACTCAGGAGATAGCGGGTTGCCCAGCAACATGAACATGGGTATAAAAACCGGTGCCATCACCGCCCATTTGGCTGATGCACTTCCCATTACCAGGTTGATCAGGGCCGTTAAGAATATGAATAAGATCATCATGGGAATAGTGCCCAATCCCGAAGATTGTAATGCAGTTGCGCCTTTCACTGCCACTACCAAACCTAAATTGGTCCAGTTAAAATAAGCCACAAACTGAGCTGCAAAAAACACAAGCACTATATAAGCCCCCAGGGTTTGCATGGCCTTCGACATGCCTTTGATCACATCTTTGTCTGATTTAATTGTTCCTGCTCCAATTCCATAAGCAATACCGGCAAGTGCAGCTACGATAAAAATTATAGCTACAATGCCACTCATAAATGGAGAATGCAGGATCTCTCCCGTTGCTCCATCCCTTAAAAAACCATTGGAGGGGATCAATCCCCAAAGAATAATTCCAGTGAGCGCCAAAATGGTAAATATGGCATTCCACAAGCCTCTTCTTTCTGAAGGAGTAATACCGGAAATGGGTTCAGCTTTTTCGTCACCCGTATATTTTCCAAGTCTTGGTTCAATAAATTTTTCTGTGATCCAGGTTCCCAGGATGGTTATAAGGAATGTAGATACTGCCATAAAGTAATAATTACAGGCTGGATTCACTACATATACAGGGTTGATGATCCTTGCTGCTTCCTGCGACAAACCTGATAACAAAGGATCAACGGTTCCCAGTAATAAATTAGCAGAATAGCCACCACTTACACCGGCAAATGCTGCTGCAAGTCCCGCAAGGGGATGACGACCATAGGCTAGAAAAATTACGGCGGCAAGTGGAACCAGTAACACATAACCAACTTCGCTTGCTGTATTTGATAATACGCCTGCAAAAACAACCACAAGGGTGATGAGTTTTTTAGGGGCACTCGAAACCAGTTTTTTCATGACCGCAGAAATCAACCCCGAACTTTCTGCAACGCCAATACCTAATAAAGCAACAAGTACAGTTCCCAGTGGTGCAAAACTTGTAAAATTTCTTACCATGCTGGTAAGAATGAAATCCAGTCCCTCTTTCGAAAAAAGACTTTTCACCGCCACGGTTTCTCTGGTGCCGGGATGTGTAACGCTTGTGCCAGCAAGGTTCACCAGCCAGGAAATGATCATTACAAATATGGCCAGTAAAAGAAATAGGGTAACGGGGTCGGGTAGGGCGTTCCCTACTTTTTCAATCACTTTTAAGGATCGGTCAGTAAATGAACGGCGTCTCGGAGAGGCTGGTAATTCACTCATGATTTAAATTGTGCGCTGAAAATAAGAAATGTAATGATTAGCAGCAGCCCTTTCAATACAATTCCTTTGCTGAAAATTTTTCAGCTGCCTCCAGATCCAAAATAAAACTTCAAGTTTTTATTCAGCGCGCAACTGAAATCAGTAGTAATTATATAAAACTTAAGTAATTGAATTTGCTTCCAAGGATGGCGGCATCATCAGCCCCGAGCCATTTTGAAAGTATAGTGGCATACACCGATTTAAAGTCCACATTGTATTTAAGGTCACCTTCGTCCAGGTCGCCTAGGTCTGGCATTTTATTGAGTAAGCCTTTTTCTTTCAGTCCCCCACTGATCATGAACATATTATTTGCAGTCCCGTGGTCGGTTCCTCCGCTGGCATTCTGGCTAACCCTTCTGCCGAATTCGGAAAAGCTGAAAAATAAAACATCATTAAAACGATTGTTTGCTTTCAGATCTTTAATAAAGGAACCCACAGCAGCATTCATCTGGTTAAACAATCTGCCCTGCTGCATTTCCTGGTTAATGTGGGTATCAAAACTACCAAGCGATAAATAATACACTTTAGTGTTGATCTCAGAATAGATAAGCGATGCAATTGTTTTTAAGCTTTTTCCGATTTCCGTATCGGGATAGGCAGTTGTACTCGGCTTTAAACGCGACTGCTGGAATATATGATCTGCAGCAGATATGGTTTCCGCCATAGTCTTATACAGGTAATCTGCAGGTGCTTCCTCGTGGTGATGCTGGTGTGCAGCCGAAATCTCTTTGAAAAACTGCTCATTACTGGTTCCGAATAAACGTTTAGGATCTTTAAAAGCAAGACCATTCATTTTTTCGCCTTTTAAGGCAAGGCTCAGTACATCATCAACTTCAAGTGCCTGCGTGGGCATTCCGCATCCATTGCATTGTGCATCGAGGTATCTTCCGATCCAGCCTGAATGCAGGTATTCATTACTCTGACTGGCACTGTGCCATATATCCATACTTCGGAAATGGGAGCGGTCCGGATTCGGATATCCTACATTATTCAGAATGGCGAGCGATCCATCGTTCCATGCATCTGCATAGGAAGTAAGAGAAGGATGCAGCCCAACTTCATCATTTAATAAAAGCGCTTTATTTTTTATGATTCCCAGCCGCGGCCTTGACCGGTAATAAATATCATTGGTTACAGGTATAACGGTATTCAATCCGTCGTTGCCTCCACTCAGTTGCAGGATCACTACAACTTTATTTCCCGGGGGCACTAGCTGCCCTGATTCAAAAGCTTTTAAAAACTTTGGAACGAAAACAGATGCACTGGCCAGTGAGCCGAGTTTTAAAAAATCTTTACGATGAATAAGCATAATGAATGATTTAAAGGACAGGATCTAACATAACTGGTATTCAGGTAAACTCATGATGTGCAGCGCCGCCAGTTTTGTTTTGCTGCTGCTATCACCCTGTATATATTTTTCAAACAGGGCTTTAGGTGTTTTCAGTTCGACCTGCAAGAGTGTACCGGCTAATGCAGTTAATCGGTCATTGTCATTCATTCCATTAAAATTTTTCAGGAATGCATCCCAATCAATGGTAGTCCTGATTTTTTTGCCTGTCTTACCCTGTCTTTTTCTTTGGTTCGTGTTCATTCCCATCATCTGATCATCATCTGTTTTTGGCTGAAAAACCAGGTCATCCATATCACACATCAGATGCGGAACGCGTAAACGGAACATCAAACTTGAACTGTCGATCCAGGCTTTTCCACCAGGCCATCCAGCTACATTGGGAGGATAAAATAATACCTGGCCCATGATCCTTTGCAAAACAAGCAGCGATTCAGGTTCCATCATTTCCATGGGCAGCATGCGCTGTATGCCAGCAAGCAATTCAATGGGTGATTTGATCCTGGTGCCCATATTTTTTGGTTCATAAAACCAGTTGCTGGTAAAAATATCATCCATCAATCCACTGATATTGTAATCGCTCTGGAAAAATCTTTTTGATAACATCCTGCATTTTTCGTCATCTATATTTTCATTTACAAAAAAGCTATAGATCTTTTTCGTAATATAAAATGCAGTGGCTTCCTGGTCGAGGATCATATCAAGTACGGCTTCTCCATCAAAATTTCCGGTTTTACCAAATATGGTTTTGTTGCCTTTATCATGCTGAAACCTGCGGAATATAAATTCCCCTTTTGCATTAGCACCCCATCCAGTAAAAGCGCGCGCCGCTTCTTTTATATCTTTCTCGCCGTATTTCCCTCTTCCAAGTGTAAACAACTCCATTACTTCCCTTGCAAAGTTTTCATTGGGATGATCCTTTTTATTCTGCTGGGCATTCAGGAAAAAAATAATTGCTGCAGATTTAGAAACTTCATGTAATAAAGTTCTGAAACTTCCAAGGGCATTTGATCTGATGATATCCAGTAATTGTTGCTGGTAAAATATGTTGATATTTCTTGAAGCGAAATGGTCATGCCAGAAGAAAGCCATTTTTTCTCTTAATTGTGAGGGGCTGTCAACCATTTCATCCAACCACTTTAGGTTGAGGCTTTTAATATCGTCGCGATGCTGTTCCCTTATCCTTTTCCTGCTATCAGCATCCAGTGATTTCTGCATTTTACCAATTTCACCGGCCCCAATGAACAGCCCTTTCAGGTAATTATCGGCTACATCCAGGGGCAGCGGGGCTTTCTGCGCTGCTTTTTTAAGAGCTGCGTACAGGTCATTTGTATTTATTGTTTGAATTTGTTTGAGCTGGGAAGCGGAAGGTCCGAAGCCGGCGCGCCACATTAAGTGCTGGTTTTTGGTCTGAAGAGCAATCATGCAATATTTATGATTTGCCCATAGACAGCATTTGAATTCTAAAGTTTAACAGTCCTAATAAATAAGGTCTTTGCGGCTGCTCAAATCATTTCACTTCCAAAATAACTGTGTAGTACCACCGGGATCTTAATGCCATTTTCATTCTGAAAATTTTCAAGTAAACAGGCAAGAATCCGCGGCAAAGCAAGCGCACTTCCATTAAGCGTGTGTACGAACTGGCTTTTTCCACCTTCATCTTTAAACCGGATCTTCATACGGTTGCTCTGGTAGGTTTCAAAATTGGAAACAGAACTGACTTCCAGCCATTTTTCCTGGGCTGCGCTGTAAACCTCAAAGTCATAAGTAAGTGCAGATGTAAAACTCATATCGCCACCGCAAAGGCGCAGGATGCGGTAGGGCAATTCAAGACTTTGAAGAATTTTTTCTATGTGCACCACCATTTCTTCCAGCACCTCATAGCTTTTATCGGGGTGTACCAGTTGAACGATTTCTACTTTATCAAACTGGTGTAACCTGTTCAGCCCTCTTACATCCTTTCCATAGCTTCCTGCCTCGCGTCGGAAACAGGGCGTATAGGCAGTCATTTTTACTGGCAGTTCATGCTCTTTCAACATTACATCCCGGTAAATATTGGTAACAGGTACTTCTGCAGTTGGAATGAGATAAAGGTGATCTTCTGAAACAAAATACATCTGTCCTTCCTTGTCTGGCAATTGTCCTGTGCCATAGGCAGATGCTTCATTTACCAAGTGTGGTGGCATGAATTCCGTATAGCCTGCTTTTGTATTATAATCGAGAAAATATTGTACAAGTGCTCTTTGCAACCGGGCACCTTTTCCTTTATAAACAGGAAAACCGCTTCCTGTGATCTTATTGCCCAATTCAAAATCGATCAGGTCAAATTTTTTGGCCAGATCCCAGTGAGGAACGGCACCGGAGTGTAGTTCTGGTTTGCTCCCTCCACTGCGGATCTCCTGGTTTTCTTCAGGAGTTTTTCCAGGAGGAACTAGAGGGGAAGGCAGGTTGGGTAATTGCAAAAGAAGTTCATGCACTTGTTTTTCTACTGCTTCAAGTTCCTCTTGTATAGGATGGTTTGCTGATTTTAAAGCTTCAACATCTTTTTTCCGAAGGTCGGCTTCTTCTTTTTGCCCTTTGGACATGAACTGTCCGATCTCTTTGGAAGCTGCGTTGATCTTCGCTTTGGTTTCGTCGAAACTGGTTGAAAGTTTTCTTCTTTCCTCGTCAAGTTGAATGATCAAATCCACCATCGCGGGATCTTTAAAATTCTTTATTGCCAGTCTTTGTTTTACTTCTCCGGGATTCATTCTTAAAGTGGCCAGTTGCAACATGTTGATAAATTAGGTGGGCAAAGATAAAGCAGGGTGGTGAACCGGGTTTACTTAAGCACATTGATGGAAAAATCAATAATTTTTTCTCCTGATCAACCTGGCTTTTATGATCCTTACATCATTTAGCGGCCGATCGCGGTCAATTGCTTTACTTGTTGTTGTGGCAGCAATGGAGTCCAGCACATCAAAACCTTTTACAAGTTCACCGAAGACCGTATAATTCTGGTCAAGATGCGGTGAGCCACCGATATTTTTATATACTTCCCTGTGTGCTACAGGAATTTTTCTTCCTTTTAAACGGTTGGTTTCCACTGAATCGAGTCCGGCATCTGTAAATACTCTGCCCTGCACAATATAAAACTGGCTTCCGCTGCTTTTTTTCTCAGGGTTCACATCATCGCCCGTTCTTGCAGCGGCCAGTGCGCCTTTTTTATGAAAGAGCTGTGGTTGAAATTCGGCGTCGATCAGGTATGGTACACTACTATTGCCCAGTGGCTGTCCTGATTGGGCGCGCCTGCTTTGATCATCTCCGGCCTGTATCATAAAATTTTTGATCACGCGGTGAAACAAAATGCTGTCGTAATATTTTGATTTAACCAGCTTCAGAAAATTGTCACGGTGCATAGGTGTAGCATCAGACAATCTTAAAACCATAGTGCCGGCTGTTGTTTGCATCTCAACATCGCGCGACCTGTCGTTTTGAGTAACCCGGTCTTTTTGACCAACACAACCGTTGAAAAGCATTAAAACGCTGAGCAAAAGAAGCTGTAAAATAACCTTCATATTGTAGAGATCTGGTGATTAACGTTTTGCGGATTCCTGTTGCTGAAAATATAATAAAACATGATCTTTCAGAAATGCTTCCTGTTCATGGGGCAGCATGGGCGCCATGGGTTTTAATTGCCTGAAGTGCGGCCATCCATCTTCATCTACCTGGTCAAGTTCATAATATCCACTGGGAATAAGCACTGTGCAAACGGCAAGGTGCATGAGATCCTGTTTTTGTTCTTTTGAGAACTTATTTTTTATATCACCCAGTTCCTGAACGCCAATTAAAAAAAGTATGGATTCCAGATCGGGCTTTTTTCCAAAGCGCTCAGTTAATTCCTGTTCCAGTTTCCACCATCTGACCTGCAGATCATCATTTCCCGCCATAGCATTATTTTGATCTGCGAAATTAGTTCAAGTTTTGTCAAGTCGCTTTTGGTTTCATTGGGCAAGGCGCACTGGTGATAAAGAATTTTTTAATCTTTCAATCCTCATTAATATTGCAGCACAATCAATTTATATGAATTTTCCGGAAAGCCTGCGCTATACCAAAGACCATGAATGGATTAGAATGGAAGGAGATATTGCCGTGATCGGGATCACTGAATTTGCACAACATGAGTTGGGCGATATTGTTTATGTTGAAATTGAATCCGTAGGTAAAGAGATGAGTTCAGGAGAAGTATTCGGTACGGTAGAGGCAGTTAAAACGGTTTCAGATCTTTACCTTCCCGTTAATGGCAGTGTGATTGAGGTGAATCCAAAACTCAATTCCAATCCCGAACTGGTGAATTCCGATCCCTATGGTGATGGATGGATGGTAAAAATGAAAGTAGCGAGCGCCGGGGATGTAAATGCACTTATGGATGCCGCCGCTTATAAGGCGCTGGTTGACTAATGCATTCGTTGATTAATAAAATCATAAGGTCCAAAGCTTTGGCGCTGGGCTACCTTATTTTTATAAGTTTCCTGTTTTTTCTTCCTGGTTCTGCCTTACCTAAAGAGAATTGGTTTGGCCGTATTCATCTTGATAAATGGATACATGTTTCCTTGTTTTCTATCTTGGTTTTCATTTTTTCCTTTGCCTTTAGAATTTTTAAACCTTCCGCACAAGTCCTCCTTTTTATATCTGCTTTATTGTATGGAACTGTCATTGAATGGGTTCAAGACAGGTTTATCCAGAACAGAGGGTTTGATGTATATGATATTCTTGCAGATGGGGCAGGTGCTGTATTGGGTCTTCTTTTAGCGGGATGGTATAAAAAAAATAAACCCCTGTAGAAACAGGGGTCGCAACCAAAACTAACTGCTTATGAGAAAATTGACTGCTTATGTGAGAAAAACTATATTACCTAACGCAAATTCGTTGCCAAAAGCTATTTTCATATTGTTAACGAAATGATAACTATAAAATAAGAACTTTCGCTACTGTTTGACAGAAAAAATGATGCCAAAGCAGCCAAAATTTAAATTTTTTCGCCATCTATAGCAGCATCAGTGGCTTCACAAAGGTGAGTTGGGAACCTTGTTTTATAATTTTAGTTATAAGAAGGGAAAAAGTTCTACAACTAGTGATAAGTCAATGGTCAATGGTCAATGGGTGCTGTCAGGGGGAAATCAGGCATCAGTTTTAAGATAATTGCCTCAGGCTGGCGGGTCTCGTACCTGCACGACAAGCTTTTTGAGCGTTGCCGGAAGCCTTTGGAACAGGCAACAAAAAGGCCTCAAGCAGATTACGCAGATTTTCGCTGATGGGTCTTCTGCGTTCATCAGCGCGATCTGCGGGCAACAAGAGGCAGGTACTGGTATCAAATAGATCCACACTCCTCACCAAAATGAAATTCCAGGCACATCATCTTATCACATTTGGGTGGTTGTGTGCGCATGATTGCTCCTGATTTTTCCTAAGAAATGTTGATACCTAAGGTGGAGCAATACAGCGCGGAGAATGCTTGCACAATCAGATCGCATGGAGTTGCACTTGTTTTCATTTTTCGGAGCGCTTCCTTGCGCAATCATCCAAAGGTATCTGGCCCACCGAAGCGAAGCGCAGGGGGGCTCCACCTTTTTTTCAAGAAAAAGGTGGAAGCCGCAATTAAGCATGGGATTCGTGTATCATCCTCAGGAATCAATTTCAGTATGGTTATGCCAATTCAGAAAATCTTTCCCCGGAAAACAGCTATTGACCATTGACTATTGACCATTGACTATTGACCTTGACCATTGCCAACCGAAACCTCATTCTACCCTTAACATAGCACTAGTTTTGTTTCGCCATTTTTTCAGCATTTTCAGCAAATTGCAAAGCATCAATCAATTCCTGGATGCCGCCTTCCAGCACTTCCTGGAGATTGTAGAGCGTCATCCCGATGCGGTGATCGGTTACACGACCCTGGGGGAAATTATAGGTTCTAACCTTTGCACTCCTGTCGCCCGAACTCACAAGGCTTTTCCGATGCCGGGAAATTTCTTCTTCCTGTTTTCTCACCTGCTCTTCATACAATTTCGTTCGCAGCATCTGCATGGCTTTTCCCCTGTTGCCCAGCTGGGTTCTTTCGGTCTGGCAAACTATTACAGTTCCGGTGGGAATATGGGTCAGCAATACTTTGGTTTCCACTTTATTTACATTCTGACCTCCGGCTCCGCCGCTGCGTGCCGTTTCCATTTTTACATCGCTGTCCTTCAGTTCAAAATCCACTTCTTCTGCTTCGGGCATCACCGCAATGGTAGCAGCACTGGTATGCACCCTTCCGCTTCCTTCTGTATCCGGAACCCTTTGTACCCGGTGCACCCCGCTTTCAAATTTCAGGGTTCCATACACATCTTCGCCTATCACTTCAATCTGAACTTCTTTATATCCGCCAACCGTTCCTTCATTTTCACTGAGCAGCGCGGTTTTCCATCCCCGGCGTTCACAATAACGCATATACATTCTTAAAAGATCACCCGCGAATAACGAAGCTTCGTCTCCACCTGTACCGGCCCGGATCTCAATAATGGCGTTCTTTTCATCCTGCGGATCTTTAGGGATCAACATCTGCCTGATGGAACTTTCCATTTTTTCTATTTTTTCTTCTGTTTCTGGAAGTTCCATTTTAGCCAGTTCCCTCATTTCCTCATCGGAGCCATTCAGGGCTTCGCGGTAGAAATCAATATCGTTCAACAGCTTTTTATATTCTGTAAAGGAGATCACGATCTTTTCAAGACTTCGGTATTCTTTCGACAATTGCCCGAATTTCCTGTTGTCGCCAATGATATCAGGATTGGTAAGCGATACCCCCAGGTCATCAAATCTTGCTTTAATAGCTTCTAATTTATCGAGCATGGTGAAAATTGGCTGGCAAAATTAGGTGATGCCTTCGAATATGCACGTGAATGGTTTATTTTAGCCCGGATGACCTATAGAAAATTTAAAGGAACGCGCATTTTCGATGGGTACAGGTTTTATGATGGCCATGCACTGGTTACAGATGCAACTGGCAGGGTGGAAGCCCTGATTCCATTGGAACAGGCAGGAGAAGTTGAAAATTTTGAAGGCATCCTTACTCCTGGGTTGGTGAACTGTCATTGTCACCTCGAGTTAAGTCATTTGTTCGGGGTTGTTCCAGAAAAAACCGGACTGGTTGATTTTGTTCTGCAGGTCATTTCAGCTAGAGCCGCCCCGGAAGCATTGATCCTGGAAGCCATTAAAAAGGCGGACCAGGAAATGTTTGAAAAGGGGATCGTGGCAGTTGGTGACATATCAAATACATCTTTTACCATTCGGCAAAAGGAGCAGTCGCCGATCCGGTATTATAATTTTATAGAAGCACTTGGCTGGGATCCTTCCGTTGCTCAACCTGTGTTTGAAAAAACAGTTTTGGTGTATGATGATTTCGGAAAATTAAATAATAACCTGCGCGCTGTTGTTCCTCATGCGCCTTACTCAGTTTCAGATATGCTGTGGGAAAAAATGGTTCCATTGTATGAGAACAAGGTAGTGAGTATTCACAACCAGGAAACAATGGAGGAAGCTCTTTTTTTCCAGGATGGAAGCGGAGGTTTCAACAGGCTTTTTGCAACACTTGGAATCAATAACGATCATTTTCAACCTCCTGGAACAACCAGCCTCCGCACACATTATAAAAAATTATTGCCAGCTCAAAATATTTTGCTGGTGCACAATACATTTATTACGGAGGAAGATATTTTGTTTATAAAAACATCCGGGGAAAGCAATTTGAAAAAAACTTTTTTCTGCATGTGCATCAATGCCAATTTGTACATTGAAGATCGGCGGCCTCCGTTGGAACTGTTAATAAAAAACAAGGTAAACATTGTGTTAGGCACTGATAGCATGGCCAGTAATTCAGCTTTGGATATCTATGGCGAAGTAAAAACTATTTTAAAAAATTTCCCTACCCTGCCATTAGAACAGGTGTTATCATGGGCAACCATCAATGGTGCAAAAGCGCTGGGAATGGAGGATACACTGGGTAGTTTTGAAAAAGGAAAACTGCCGGGCATCGTGCAGATCCACAAGGAAAAATCAAAACGCATACTGTAACATCAACCCAGGACTTCTCTGAGTACCGGAAGTGTTTTTAAATTCCCGAAATCCTGGATATGCAGCGCGTAATATTTTTCAATTACCTGGATAAGTCTTCTTCGCTGTTCCTGTTTTAAAACCACATCCTTTAACTCTGACGGCTGCATGATCTTTAAAATATGCGAAACAGATGCGGCCTCACTATCTGCAACATAATTCGAATGCAATGGTTGTTCAGATACAAAAACCCCTTCTTCAAGATCAAGAAAATTACGACTCAGTGTATAGTTATCTGTGATCCTGAATCCAAAGAATACAGCCAGGTGTACTGCAAAAAATAAAGGAAAATTTGCAGTCACGGTATCCTCTGCATCATCCAGGTGCGCTAAAGCATCTTCTGTAAAATAAAAAAGTTCAGGATGGGGTTCAGGTTGTTTCAGGCACCTGGTTAACAGTTCGATCATGAACAGTGCCACCGAATGTTTTTTAACATCGGAAAAAATATGCCTGTACAAAAAATTCCATTTGTATTCTTTCAGCCGTTGCAGGTTTTTTAATTCATTGTGGTAGGCCACCAGGTCAAGTAAAGAGACGGGTTGAAAAAAGGCGGCTTTATTGGATCCTCTTTTTGAACTGGACCGCACACCATTCACCATGTAAGATTGAAGACCAAAAAGTTCAGTGAAAATGGTGACCACCAGGCTTGTTTCTCCATACTTCACTGTTCTTAAAACAATTCCCCTGGTTTTATTCACCATTAGTGTAAATAAATAATTTAGAATGGATTTTTATTTAATACTCACCGGATTTACCTGCCAATAAAAACAATTTTTGCTACTGCTTTTTCTTCTTTGTTATCATTAACTGCCATAACAATATACACACCCGGAGCAGCCTTTCTTCCACGGTAATCATTTCCATTCCAGTTGGCCTGGCCACCAAGACTGCGTGTCTGGTAAACCAGCCTTCCATTGCTTTCCATGATCTTTACGGTGCTGTTTTCTGGAAGTCCCCTGATTCCGATCGTTCCGGAAAAACCAGGAGGAACGGGGTTTGGAAAAACCAAAACATTTCCTTTTTCCTCAGCGGCTTCGGTTGCAGTGCCACGAAAAGAAGCAATGCCTTTTGCAGTACCCAAAAATACTTCACCCGTTTTACCGTTAATGGCTATGCTTTTTACATCGTTGGAAGGGAGCGGACTGTTTGTTTCATTAAAATTTGCGATCACCTGGTTACCTTCAGCACTCACCAGCCAAACACCATTTGCTGTTGCGATCCATTTACGGTCAGCGCCGTCTACTGCTATACTTCTTACAGATTCGCCTTTAAATAAATAATTTACAAATCCACCTTCGCGAATGGTGGGCAAAATTGCTTCACATCCTGTAACAAAAACATCCAGCGGGCATTGGATCACAGCGATTCCATCAATGGTGGCCACCCAGATAAAACCCGATCTGTCTTTTGCAATTGCGTTGACTTCACTCGAAGGAAGATTGCCTGCGCCGGCACCTATTCTAAATATCCTCCATTTATCATCAGCCGGATCGTCAAGAGTATTGTTGTGATTGAAAACGATCAGCCCATTGTTCTTGGGCGAAACGATCCACAACTGGTCGGCATCATCAATTAGGATCTGGCTAACAGCATTTTCAGTAATAAAAAACGGAACGGAAAATGCGCGCCAACTGCCATCATTTTTGCGCACATGAATCTGCCTTGATGCACCATAATTACTAACCCATAAATTGTGGTGGCTGTCAAATGCAAGTCCGGATACACGGTAGCTACCCGGATCACCCTGTGCAGGTTCAAGCGAGGAATTCTGCTTATAAATATTCAGTTGTCCATCTGCGCCAATGTGTAAAAGCCCGCCACCAAATGAACCGCCCCAAACCGACTGATCGCGCGGATCCACTGCCACCGTAATAAAATCAAGTAAGGAATCCAGCTGAGGATAATTGTACTGGTTATAGGGCGACCAGTTGTTTTCCTTTAATTGAAAAATACCACTCCTGTTGTATAAATAATTCCAGGCATCATTCACACTTCCGGCGGAAGCATATAAAATGCCATTGGAAAAAACCATTTCACCCAATGCAATATTCTGAGGTGAATTGGGCCTGTACAATTCAAAACTGTTGCCAGTCCAGTGTGAAAGACCTTCAAAAGCATCTGCAACCCAAACTTCATTGTTTACACTGATGGCATGTGAAGGAAAGGCGATGGCGCCTGCCTGCTGGATCGTTCTTTCAACAACACCAAGATCATTCATTACCTGTACCCGGCCATTACCATTGTTATCGACCTGAGATAGAAAAAGTTTTCCTTCTGAAACATCCATGGCATTTACTTTCCAGCCATCACCATATAACACATTCCAATTGATTCCATTTTGAATATACACGGTATCGTTTACAAGCGCGAGCACTTTTCCCTGGAGGGCGACTACTGATTTAGGTGGGGATGCAGGTAATCCGTTACTGCCCGACAGATTTTGCCAGTGAATAAAATTGGCGGGATTAGGATGGTTAGCTGTGATTCTTTTCAAACCTTCTTCCGTAGCTGCATAAAAAAAACTTCCTGACCGCGTGAATCCGGTGGTCTTTACATAATTTCCACCACTTCCAATAAACCAGGAAGCTTTGATCTCAAATCGAACAACATCAAGAACCAAAACACCCAAACCAGTTGACAGGTAACTCAGTTCATTGTCTGTGTAGATGTCATAAATGTTTTTATCGCCGGAGATGTTGGCTCTTTTGAATCCGGGCACATTATGGATCCCTTTATCATCAATGATATCAATATTACTGTTTGAATAAGCTATGATGAGTTTTTTTGAAAGCGCATCAAACCTGATGCGGGAGATACCAGTTTCGCTCAGACCGGAGACTTTACTGATCCTTTCAATTTCTTTTGTTGACCGGTCAACGCTGAAAAGATTATAAGGCGTTGCCGCATAAATTTTATTTTCCGTAGCCGTAACATCTATCGTACTTTGATAAGGTGCATGTTCCCGCCACATGCCAATTGAAGGAAGTTGATTTTGTGCCAGGGCAGGAATTCCATAAAAAAAGAATAACAGGAAGATCAGTCTCACCCCTCAAAGCTAAGTTGAAAAATGGCCCACCGCGCCATTTCCGGGAGTTCCTGCTGTTAAAAACCGGGGATTTCAGTGAATGAAATAAAATATCTGCTGGCTTTCCGTTTCTTTGCGCCTCAAACTGCAGCTAATGTGGAACTCACTTGCCAGGTTTATTTTAAAAAACGGTATCCTGTTGATCGTTTTGCTTTTTGGTCTTACCGCTTTTTTAGGATGGCGGGCCAGCAAGGTGAAACTGAGTTATGAATTTTCCAAAGCGATTCCTACCGATAATCCAAAATACCTTGCTTACCAGCAGTTCAGACAGCAGTTTGGCGATGATGGCAACCTTCTGGTAATAGGTATCCAAAGTGACCGGATCTTTCAGCAGGATTTTTTTAATGACTATGCGCAACTGCAACGTAACCTTAAAAAGGTAGAGGGCGTAAATGAGGTGGTTGCATTGCCCGGGGCCATTAACCTGGTAAGGTCAGAAGAAAATGAAAAACTGGGAGCCATTAATATATTCCCTGAAGGTCCGCTTAGCCAGCAGCAGATCGATAGCAGCAGGGATGCCTTTCTAAATCTGCCCTTTTACCGCGGACTATTATACAATCCCGAAACAAATGCCTGGCTGATGGGCGTGAGAGTGAATTCACAAATTTTAAATTCACCGGGGCGCACAAAACTTGTAAATGATATTATAGAACCAGCCAATGCTTTTGGAAAAAAACAGCAGACAGAAATCCACCTGAGCGGACTTCCGCTGATCAGAACGGTAACCAGCGACAGGCTGCAAAAGGAAATGCGTTATTTTCTTTTGGGTTCCCTGCTTTTGTCGGCACTGATCCTTTTCTTCTTTTTCAGGTCTGTCAGCGCCATGGTGCTTTCACTGGTGGTGGTTTTAATTGGAGTGATCTGGAGTGTAGGGATTTTAAATCTTTCCGGTTACAAGATCACCATTCTTACTGCACTGATACCTCCGCTGATCGTGGTGATTGGAATCCCCAACTGTATTTATTTCCTGAATAAGTTTCATACAACCTACCGGGAAACGGGAGATAAAAAACAGGCCATCATCAATATGATCGCCAAGATGGGAATCGTTACCCTTTTCTGCAACTTAGCGGCAGCTATTGGCTTTGCCGTTTTTGCCTTAACAAGAAGTGCCATTCTGAAAGAATTTGGCGTGGTGGCAGGGATCAATATCATGCTGCTCTTTGTCATCTCCCTTATTTTGATCCCAGTTGCATTGAATATTTTGCCTCCTCCTAAAGCAAGACATACAAAATACCTTGACAACAGGTGGTTGCAAAACGGGCTGGTAAACCTGGAGCGTTGGTCGCTGAATCACAGGAAACTTATTTATATGGCTACTGCACTGGTACTGGCATTTTCCATTGCAGGTATCATGCGCATCAACAGCGTTGGGTTTATTGTTGATGATCTTCCTAAAAAAGATAAGGTATATACCGATCTGAAATTTTTCGAAAAACATTTTAAGGGGGTGATGCCACTGGAAATCGTGGTGGATACGAAGAAGAGGATGGGAGCCACCCGGAACCTGACCAATCTTTTAAAAATGGATTCTCTGGTGACCTACCTGGCAGCGCAGCCTTATATTGGGAAACCCATCACCATCACAGAAGGTTTGAAGTTTGCGAAGCAGGCATTCTTCGAAGGCGACAGCAGTTTCTATATTATGCCGGGAGATAATGACATGATTGCTCTGCGACCTTACCTGGCGGCAAACAACCAGGTGCAAGTGGGAGGCCCCAATGCGTTCAATAGCCTGATCACTTCATTTATGGACAGCAACAGGCAGAAGGTAAGAATTAGTGTGAGCATGATGGATATTGGAAGTTACCGGCTTCCTTTTGTGCTGGATAGTATTCAGACGCAAACAAATCTTTTGTTCGACAGTGCACAGTACCATGTTGAATTAACCGGCACCAGTGTCACTTTTCTTGAAGGCTCGCGATTTATCATCAATGGACTCAAGGAAAGTATTTTTTGGGCCTTTCTTTTAATTGCACTTTGCATGCTCTACCTGTTCAGGTCATGGAGGATTTTATTATGTTCCCTTATACCCAATCTGATTCCGCTGGTTATAACAGCAGGTGTGATGGGATGGGCAGGCGTTCCGTTGAAACCCTCTACAGTGCTGGTTTTTAGCGTGGCCCTGGGAATAGCCATCGACATCACCATCAGGTTCCTGGTAAATTATAAACAGCAATTAAAAGATTCGGGATTCAATGTAGAACAAACCGTAATTCAAACCATACACGCAACAGGGTTAAGTATTATTTACACTTCCATTGTACTGATTGCTGGCTTTGTAATATTCTGTTTCAGTGGCTTTGGTGGCACCCAGGCCTTGGGCTGGCTCACTTCCCTTACACTTGTGACGGCCACCTTTGCCAACCTGGTTTTACTCCCCGCTTTGATCATCTCCTTTTACAAATTTGGAAATAAAAACCAGAAGATATAATATTGGTTGCAGCAATTACTAAAATGCTGTTGTCTATTACCGGCACTCCCTACCTTTTGAAAAATTTATTAGGGCTTTATTATTTTAAAATAAAAATCAGCACATGAGAAAAATTCTATGCACAGTCATGGGGGTTCTCCTTATGACTCTTTCAGTTTAGGCGCAGCGCACCATTACTGGCAGGGTTACAGATGAAAGGGGCGTTCCAATTCCTAATGTTTCAGTTGTAATCAAAGGTACACAGTCGGGTACAGTCACCAATTCAGATGGAGGTTATTCAGTTTC
>MWWA01000029.1_pt1 | contig 52330 bp, 49 predicted proteins | sample 1047341 | NCBI WGS metagenome assembly MWWA01 (sample SAMN06349978, study PRJNA376086) | soil metagenome | isolation source: MS5-1 sample Antarctic (ecotone) soil | place: Antarctica | collected 2015-01-13
ACTTGTAAATAATGACTCTCCCATTCTCTTCCAAAGGAGGAGGAGAAGCCACCGCACAAGCCACAGTGCTGGCAAGTCCTGGCCTCTTTGGAACATGGCCCATGATAGATTTTTGCAGGGGCTATGCTTATCTTGTTTTTGTAAAAAATATGTTGGGAGAAGAAAGCGCGGAAACGCATTTGGAAATAAAGGAGGTTGTTGATAGGCAATTTCAATCTACTTGTAAATAATGACTCTCCCATTCTCTTCCAAAGGAGGAGGAGAAGCCACCGCACAAGCCACAGTGCTGGCAAGTCCTGGCCTCTTTGGAACATGGCCCATGATAGATTTTTGCAGGGGCTATGCCTATCTTGTTATTGTAAAAAATATGTTGGGAGAAGAAAGAGCGGACACGCATTTGGAAATAAAAAAGATTGTTGATAGGCAATTTCAATCTACTTGTAAAGATTGACTCTCCCATGCCTGTTATCAAGTGCGTTTTTTTAATGACACTTACTTATTCAACCCTTTCAGGGTTGCCCCTATCCGGTTGGTTATTTCACCGGGTTGCACCTGGAGTTATTCAAATTCAATCCCTTCGGAATTGATCATAAAGATTGACCAACCATAGCTTAAAAAATACTTTAATTGATCCATGAGTTCAATTGATCTATTAGTAATTGAATCCCGAAGGGATTAAATATGAATAGTTCCGCATGATATGCGGAGAAAATAATAAATCAACACATACCAGTAAAACAAAACTACCGGTGAATGGCCGGTAGTTTTTGTTATATTATACAATTTATTTAAAAAGTATCAGAAAGCCTTTTTGGGTGCTTCATCTTTTACCAATACTACGCGGCTGCGATCGGCTTTATAAATTTCGCTGTAAAATGCTGCCAGGTCGTTATAATCTTTTGCCGGGTAACGCCCGCTATTTTGCTCAATGCTGCGATAGTAGAATAATTTATTATCCCTGAATTGAATAGAGGATGAATAGTTTCCAAACTTGCTTTGAATAGCAATATCCTTAGGCATGGCTTCAACAGTATAACCTGCAGGTAATTCAATTTCAACTGAATCCATGTCCTTGTATTCATAGCCTAATTGAATATCGAATTTACGGGTTGAATCAACGTTTAATTTACGCCCGGATCGGGTCATTACATTTGGTAAAATGAATAATCGCTTACCCGTTATCGTTGCATAATTGCTCACAATAATATCCAGTGACTCATTAATGGATGGCAACGAGCTTTTCAGTTCCTTATAATCGAAATGATTAACCTCATAAGTTGCAAAATTTAGTTGCTTAACCAAAATCTCTTTTACCTTTTCTTTTGAGAGAGCATTGATCATGCCATGCATATCATCCTGCTGCATACCCGTATAACGGGTATGGATATTTGTAGAAAGTGTTCCGTTATCTCCTAATACAGCTTTGATATGTCGCACCTGCAAATTCTGGTTTATCCCATATTTTGGGGTGCGCACCAATTTGCCGCCATTTTCGTCGATCATTAATGCCGGGCGATCGGAAGTAAAATCCCCTAAATAACCTGCGGGCATGGTCTGACTGGTACATTCCAACCAGATGGTATCCTTTTGAACTGGTACACTTAAAATAACATGATTAAATTGTTGGGAAGGAAAATCTTCCGTAATATAATTAGCATTCTTACCTGCTCTTATCAAACTGTAGTATGATGGGATCCCCACTTCTTTTAAAATACTGTACATGTAGTTGGTCAATGCTTTACAATCTCCATAGCCCTTAGCAGCAACATCCTTTGCAGGAAAAGGCTGCCATCCACCAATACCTAATTGAATACTGATGTAACGGGTATTGCTTTGCATATATTCATATAAACGGGCAACTTTTTCAGCCGGGTTTTTAATACCATCTGCAATGGAATGAACTTTTCTCTTGACATCATCCGGCAATTCATCTCTTCCCATCCCAAGGGAATGAACAAATTTTCCAAAATCCTTCCACTCTTTCATATTGCCTTTGTATTCTTCCATCTGGAAATCGGTAGGTCCAAAAACAACATATGTTGTCATCTCATGCCATAAAGGAGAAAATGATTCCCTGGTAATAGCCGGCATATTTTTCGCTGACCAGGTCATTATTTTTTTATTTTTTTCATTAGTGATTATAGGTGAAGCTGCATAATTAAATGCCTTGTATCTCACTTTGTAATCAGGTGATGATATAATACTCATGGAACTTTTTTCTACGGACAGGGCTTCATTACCCTGGGGTGACCAACTCGGAAAAAATAATGTGCTTTTGCTTTTTGTCACGATATCATACTCAATGGTATATGGATAACTTTTATGGTAAAAATTATGTCGTTTATACCTGTTATCATCCATCAACGTTCCACCTGATACACCACTTAAATCCTGCAGATCTTTGTTCTTTATTTTTTTCAGCAATTTTCCATCATCATCATATAAAAAACCATCCACAGAAATTATTTCCCTGTATGTATTATAATATTCTGAAAACTCCGCCCAATGATCACCCTTCTCATTCAGAATGGTTATTACATAATGATTTTTTAAAGTAGTTTCCCGGGTGCCTGAAATTTCAAACCGCATTTCTTCGAAACGGAGTACTGCATTCGCATTTTTAATTAAAGCGGGAGCAATGTTTGCAACGGAATATCCTCCCCCATTTGCAAACAACATGACGGTGACTGACAAAGTCAACCCCATTAACATCAAATATTTTCTCATGGGTTAGCTTTTCTTTTGAATACAATTTGTTCACTGTGTTTTTTTACAACGAGGTTAAAAAATTCCCTGAGTGTGTCATATTCTTCCGGGTGGAAAAATGCCCTGCTGAGCCGGATGCGTGAACGCAGGGAAATTGCCCCTTTAGAATTAGATAAACGATATTCAAATGATCCGTCATCATCCTCATTCAGTTTTACCATTATTTGTTTGGGTAGTTCATCCACTTCATACCCATTCGGTATATCAATTCTTAATATATAAGTCTCATCGATGGTATAAGGCATTTCCACCGGATAAAAACGGTCGGCCGATTTAAATGGATTTTCTTTCCACGCCTCACTGAACATCGGGTTAAAATAAAGTATGTCTTCATTATCCGTAGTAAATTGAAAATCATAATTAATGCCCAGTGGATGATCATATTGGTCCAGGGAATCTATTTTAGAATCAAGAATTTCGATTTCCGCATTGAATTCTTTTTTGATATCGCTGAATAATTTATCCTTCCCATTTTCTTTAATGTTGTTTCGCATGTTGAAAGATTCGTAAAAACCTGGAACCTGCTGCATTTTACCGATTAACTTTCCTTTATCATTATTCACTATAAAAACCGATGTCATCTTTCCCTCTATAAGTGAGTCTGCTTTAAAGTCAAGTGGTGAGGCAGCTACATTAATCACACGTGCATGCCCGTTATATGATTCATAGCCAAGTTTCCCAAATCCAAGGCGGGGTTGGCTGGCGTCCAGGAAATAATGTTTGCCTCCCAGGTCCAGTCTTGATATCACGTAATTAAATTTATCCATCAAAGGATATAACTCATATGCATAACCGTGAGATCGGGTACTCAATAAAACAGGGTCAACCGTAAATCCGGCCCTGATTAATATGGCTGTCAACAGCAGGTTTAATTCGGCTTCATTCCCACTCTTATCTTTCAGGATGTTCTTTAATGTTTTCTCAAGATATAAACGACCATAGTTTGTGCAGGTCATATTATCGCGTACAAAAGCATATATTTTTTTCGCTTTATCCAAATCGTTCGTGGCCCCTTTTGTTGCTTCCTTAACCACATCGCCTAACCACCCGTTATCTTTACTAAGGTTAGCTCCAAAATTTTCACTTTTCAACAATTCTCCGCTGGCCTGCTCCCAGGATCCCATTATTTTCTTAGGCGTTAAAGGATACCGGTAATCGGACAATTGAAATTCAATTTTAGCTATATGATTATTCAATGTTGAAGTAAAACTTTCTTCTTTTAGCGCAGATACATCCTTCATCACCCACCGGAAATCGGTAACATTCGCATTTAATGAATAGTGTTCTGTACGCGTAGTGCCAGAGTTATCCATGATGGAGAATGTTTGCAGTTTATTTTTATTGTCTTTTATGTGATAAGGATGATATCCCTGCGAAAGAAAAATATAACCCATAAATTCCGGCATACGAACCACATATTCACTCCATAATCTTGGATACTCTCCCTGGAACTCCCAGGGTTGAAGGTTAAATAAAAAATCAGATTTTACGGTGTATTCAAATTCAATAATGGAACCTTCTTTGATATTGGGTAAGGTAAATTTCTTTACAACCAGTTTTTTACTTCTTTTGTCCGTAAAAACTGCTTTCTTATCCAGTTTAGTCTCTGCTACCTTATTATTTTCAAGGTTATAAGTAACTGCTTTTAAACCCTGCAACTCTTCCTCCAAACCATCATTTGCAAACAGGAGTACCTGAATATCGGCAGCATCATACCCATTTTTATTTAAAATATGAATCCGTTTAAAATGTTTAAACTCCAGCGAGAACCACCCTTTTGAATTACCAACAATTTCGGTAGATCCTTTGTCTGCAATGATCACAGCAGCAGCACCGCTGTCAATGGAATAAATAGTTGTTTTGAAATCATCCGGTGATATTTTTCCGAACTTTACGGCCGAACTTTCCTGAGAAAAAATGGGAAGAATAAAAAATAATGAAACCAGGAGACTGGCAAACAGCTTGACCTTCATAAGTGTTAGGTTTTGGTTTAAATGAATTCAGATCAATAGTACAAAAATTGTATTACAATTGTAAATCACCGCATTATGCATTTTCACAACTAAGTAATTATGCTTACTTCAAACCACTCATCTTTTATAAAACAACAGGCTAATCTGTTAGGTTTTGATTATTGTGGCATTGCAAAAGCACAGATGTTAGATGATGATGCCAAAAGATTAGAAAACTGGCTGAATACTAACATGCATGGACAGATGAAATACATGGAGAACTATTTCGACATGCGTGTTGATCCGGGGAAATTAGTACCCGGTGCAAAATCAGTGATCACTTTATTAAAAAATTATTTCCCATCACAGCAACAACAACCAGGAACGCCAAAAATTTCAAAATATGCATTTGGGAAAGATTATCATGAAGTAATCAGAACAAAATTGAAAACGCTCCTTCATATGATGCAGGATGAAATTGGAGAAATACATGGAAGAGGTTTTGTGGATTCTGCCCCTGTATTGGAAAGATCCTGGGCGCAGCGAAGCGGACTGGGCTGGATTGGTAAAAATGGGAATATGCTTACCAAAGAATCGGGTTCATTCTTTTTTATTGCAACCCTGATAACGGATATTGAACTTGAATATGACGATCCCTTTGCAAAAGATTTTTGCGGCAATTGCACCAGGTGCATTGATGCCTGCCCTACCGATGCCATTTTACCCGGAAGAGTTGTGGATGGGAGTAAATGCATTTCTTATTTTACAATCGAGTTAAAAGATTCGTTGATACCTGAAGAGATGAAAGGGAAGTATACTGATTGGGCTTTTGGGTGTGATATATGCCAGGATGTATGCCCCTGGAACCGGTTTAGTAAACCTACGGGTGAACTTGAATTCACTCCTATTCCGGAAGTGTTGAATCTTACCACCAAAGAGTGGGAATTAATGACGGAAGAAACTTTTAAAAGAGTTTTTAAACATTCACCCATCAACCGTACAAAATTGAAAGGCATGCAGCGTAATATCAAATTCATTCAAAACTGATCTGCGTTTTAAATAAAAAAAGGTTGCTTTATGCAGCAACCCTTTTTTTATGGTACAATAAAAATCAATTTAAAAACCAGGATCATCAGGTGTGTTAGGATTATTATCTCTTTCACGAAATGGGTATGGTAAAAGATTGCGTGTTCTTTCAGCATTTGGTCTGCCAAACCTTCGCATGTCTTCTAACTTTAACCCTGACATGTATAATTCGATACTCCGCTGGCGATAAATTTCTTCCAGGATTTGTGCTTGCGTCAAAGCGGCAACTGGTGGCAATCCTGCACCTACAACAAATGGATCACTAGCGGGCTGCTTGGTAACAACTTTATTTAATTCAATCAATGCATTGGCAAGATCAGGTGGATTCATTCTTGCATAAGCTTCTGCTTTAATCAACATAATTTCACCAGGCAAATAAATAGGGAAACCGGTTGTGGTGGAACCAGCAAATCCTTGCATTACAAAAGGAGCAGCAGTTGATCCACTGGGAGCCATATAAAACGGAATTCTTTGATCACAAAAAAATGCATAAATTATGTGCTAACTGGCAATTATCCACAATTAGTACCCGGTAAATATTGGCATAACAGACATTATGGAATAATTTCATGTCAAACAGACTAAAAAATATCTCGCATGAATAACAATATTTCGAATCTGTACATGATTTCAAAAAAACAAAAAAGAAACATTATTGGATTAATGTCCGGAACTTCTGTAGATGGCCTCGATGTATGCTTATGTAGTTTTACAGGTTCGGGTATGGAAACCAATTTGATTTTGGAAAATTTTGAAACCGTAGTATATGAAGATGAGTATAAATCGGAAATATTTTCCGTGTTTTCTAAAAAAGAGGTTAACCTGGAAAAACTTTGCTTATTAAATGGTTGGGTAGCAAGATACCATGCACAAATTATTCTTGATTGTTTAAAAAAATGGAATATTCAAACAGACGAAATAGATCTTATTGCCAGTCATGGACAAACTATTTTTCATGCACCTGAATCATTACATGGAATCAAAAAATTTGGAAATGCCACTTTACAGATTGGGGATGGAGATCACCTTGCACATAAAACCGGGATCATTACATTAAGTGATTTCAGGCAAAAACATATTGCCGCTGGTGGTGAAGGCGCCCCCTTGGCTGCGTATGGAGACATCCTACTGTTCTTAGATGAAAAGGAAAACCGGATCATGTTGAATATAGGCGGTATTGCAAACTTTACATTTCTTCCAGGAAAGAAAAATCCTGATGAAGTGTTCTGTACTGATACAGGTCCGGGAAATACAATCATGGATTCTTATATTCAAAAATATTATCCTGGAAAGTTTTATGATGATAATGCAGCCATTGCATCAAAAGGGACTATACATGAAGCATTATTAAAAACCCTTAAAATCAACTCTTTTTTTAATCAACCGTTTCCTAAAACAACCGGACCGGAATTATTTAATTTAAATTACCTTAAAAACGCACAAAACATATCACAAACAGAAAACTTGTCTGGTGAAGACATCATGGCCACCTTAAATCGTTTTTCTGCCGATACCATCTGTTTGGCTATTAAAGAATGTTCCCTGGCATACAAAAATGTGCATTGCTTTTTGAGTGGTGGCGGAATGCATAATCCATTATTACGGAAAAACATTGAAAGTCAATTACCAGGTTTCTCGTTTAGCAGCACTTCTGAATTGCATATTAATCCGGACGCTAAGGAAGCTTTATTGTTTGCAATATTAGCTAATGAGTCCATTTATGGAACGGGGGGATATTTTGGAAAAAACAGGAAAGGCATACCTGCTGTATCCATGGGTAAGATAAGTTTTCCATATTAGTATTTAAATTCCCAGCTTAAACGCGTACTGATATAATTTAAACCATACTCGTATTTAAATACATCACCCGGGCAGGGTGGCACTAAACAAGGATATACATATGTTTTGATATGGCGTACTTTTTTAAAATTATAACTACTGCTAAATAAAAGATTGTTCTTTTTCCCAAGCTTAAACCGAAATCCTAACCCGGCATCTGCATATAAACCACCCTGCCATTTTTCTGTACTGGGGTAAGACCTACTATCAAAGGTTTCCTCTCCTTTAGGAATATGATAACCGCCATTAATAAAACCAAAAAACTTTTTCCTTTCACCAAAATCTCTCCGGATATCTGCAAAAACAGGAAATGAATTAAAGCGATAACCATCATAACCTCCACCAATACCCAGTTTTATTTTTTGCAGGTCAATACCGGTAATTACATTAAATCCTGGAGATATATCAGATTCGCCAAACAAATAACCGGCTGAAATAATGCTGTAAACACCTGGTTTCGATTTTTCCTCTTTTTCCTGGGCACCAATAAATAAAGGGAATGAAACAAACAGGTATAACCCCATGCTAAAAATTTTCATAATTAGTTCTTGTAACTTATTTTACTTAATAAACGGATATCATTTGAATTGCTGTAATCAAATTGATATAAACCATCACTGGCAGACACGATTGCTTTTTGGTTCCATGCAATGACATCATAGGTTGTTAATCCTGTAAGATGTTTGATCAGATAAATATTTGAAGGAGTTGCTGCATTAAAAACTTTTAATCCATCCGATCCATCACAAATAAATAACAGGTCACCATCTTTGGATAAACCATGCGGGTTGGTAAGTGTATAAATTTTCACTAATGCAGGATCGGTGATCCCATTTAATTTCAATACTTCCAATTGATTAGTAAAACCCTGGCATTCTGTTCCAGAACGAAGTGTAACATATGCATATTGATCATCTGCAATAACAGGATCGCAACTGGCCACATGACCAAATTTGCCGGTAAGTTTTGGCTGATCCGCATTACTGATATTATAAATGAACATTCCTGAAGAAGAACCGATAAATAAATTATTCCTGAAAGGATAAATGGTTTCAATGCTCCAACCCACATTCACTTTACTGGCATACAAAGGATCTATTGCGTTTTGAATATTAAAGACCGTCAGGTCCTGGTCAGAAACCGTATATAAACGGTCCTGCACAACCGAAAAACGAGCCATTGAGCCACCCATGCCAAATGGAGAAGTTGCTTTTGTTCCAAAACTTTCAGACGATCCTGAATTTGAAAATAACATCATGTCCCTGTTCCCCCATATTCCGAAATTGTTGTCGCAATCTTCTGTAATAGTTGTATCCCTGGTAACCCAGTCTACAATCACTTTTGAAGAATCCATCATAAACCCCGAATCATAATAGCGAAACGGGAAGACACCTTCTACCACTTTTTTCAATGAAACGTTTTCCGGATCAGAAATATCCATTGCAACCATATCTGTGTACATATCTGCATACAAAATACTGCCCTTTACAGCAAGGTCTACGTTGCCTGGAATATCAATAAATGAAACATTGCGCGGACTGGCAGGATTGCTGTTATCAATTACATGAATGCCCTTGTCTATTTCATTCAGGAAAATATAATGCCCTTTAATGAATAATTTACCCGGACGTTCCATTTCCTTTGCGGGATTGCTTTTAATATTCAATCTTACTTCTTCATTCGTCTTATATACGGGAACATACATGGTGTATGAACGTGATTGACGACAGGTATCTTTAATGCATCCGTTTAAAAATAATATTGGCGTAATCATCAACAGGAGGTAAAGTGGAGATAAAAGCTTTTTCATAATGTTTGTTTAATGATGTGTTGACAACCCTTATAATAAAAACGTTGCAGCTTAATCAAGGAATAAATTTACCCGGAGTCCACCTGAAAGAAGATATTGGTTTTGATCATTGGAAGATTTACGCAAACTGGTAACTCCCGCTTTAATTTGCGGACCTATACTCCATTTTATTTTTTGTTTGCTATTTACCTGGACAGATAATCCACTGCTTATACTCAATGAGGATCTATTGAATAGTTTTTTATCATGAAAATATATACCGGATAACGCAGGGTCATACACTAATCCATTCGTAGATACCAGCTGACTAAAAATTAATCCACCCTGCCATTGAACAGGTACTTTGCTATTTTTATTAAGTTGATATTGGAAATGAATGGGCAATTCTAAAAAATGATACCTGTTTGTATACCATTGATCATTTCCACGATAATAATTATTCACCGCGCTGCTAAAAGAATTTTGCAACCTCAGCGTACTGTCATACCTGCGGCCTGCAAGCAACCGGTCACTGGAATAACAATATTGTAAACCAGTAAGAATGCTGCTTCTTGGTGTTAACTGTTTTTGTAACACAAATCCTGTTTCAAAACTAAAACCTGCCCTTGATTGTTTTGGTAGAGAAATTAAAATAGGACTACCCTGACCGGGTGAACTGTTATAATCCATGGCTTCATTGACTGGTATAATCCTATTTCCCGTTTTTGATAAACCAGCTGCGAAATGAAATCCAAAATTCCATTTACCAGATTTTTTTTCATTAGCAACTATCAAAATTGAATCACGCTTTATTTCCAGAGTATCTTTTGCTTTTTCCTCCTCCTTAAATGACAACTTTAAAGGAAGGGAATCAGTGAAATTCTCTGCATCTATTGTATCAATAGAAACGGTTGCTTCTATATTGTTATTGATAACTTCCTGATGAATGATCCGGTCATCTACCTTATCGCTCACCCGATTATTATTGGAGCCCGAAAACTGGCTGTCAGTTATTACTTCGGCAACATTCATATTAGTATCAACAATCTTCATTACAGAATTGAATTCGGCAGATTTATTCCCATCATTTATTAATGGCGTATTAAAAATTTGCTGACTGGTTTTTTGATCATGGTTCTTTTCCTCTTGCAATAAGTTGGCAACAGGAAATTGATCCTTATTTAATTTTTCGGAATCCGGTGAACCAGCATGATGAATTGTATCATTTTCTTTTACTGGATCCGGAGTTAAAACCGGCGTATGTATGATTTTGTTTTCAGTTATGTTTGAGGTTCTTGTGTTTTGATAATAATAAACAGCACCCAAAATTAAACCAGCTATGATTGGAAGAAAGAATAAGATGAAACGTCTTTTTCTTTTTTCTGAGATCCTTTTTTTAACTGCAGGCCATACTTCTTCTGATGGAGTCAATTTTAATTCATCCATCAGGTGCTGCACCTGGTTTTCAAATTTATTTTCGGACATACTTCATTTTTTTGTCTTCTGAATGTTTTTCAATCCAACTGATCAACAGACCCCTTGCCCGGGCATATTGAGAACGGGAAGTGCTGTCTGTGATGCCAAGCATTTCCCCTATTTCTACATGAGAATAACCTTCAATGGCATGCAGGTTAAATATGGTTTGATAACCTGCAGGCAACTGCCTGATCAATCCTGCAATTTGTTTTGCTTCCATTAAAACTGCAGGATCCTGGTTTGTTATCGGGTGCAGGTAATTATCCGTAAAAACCAGTTCATCCTGGTATCGCTTATTCTTTTTTAAAAAATTCAATGCTGTATTTACCATAATTCGCCTGATCCAGGCTCCCAGTTCTCCCTCATATTTATAACCCGACAGGCTGTTGAATACTTTCACAAAACCATCCTGCAATACATCTTCAGCATCTTTAAATGATTTTGTATACCGATAACATACGCCCAGCATAGGCCCGGCGAATTGTTTATACAAAAGCCATTGAGCCTCTTCGTTACCACTGAGGCATTCCCTTACCAATTGTTTATCGTCCATGGAGTTGAGTCAGGTAGTTTGACAACGGGATTTATCATATCGTTGCACCTAGCAAAATTTAAAATTTTTATCCTGTTATTTCCGTTCATTAAAACTAATTAATAGTACCTGTTAGGGTCCGATGCTAACCCAACATCGCTGCATAAATTGAAGCAGTTTAGCGAAAGTTGATAATTATTTAATGGCAGATCCATTTTGAAAATCACATTAAAAAAGGCCGCACAGAGGGCAGCCTTTTTTAATTATAAAGATTCTTCCTGAATTAACCCGGTGTATTTGGATTTCCATCTTTTTCCTGTTGAGGATAAGGATAAAAATCCCTTGTGCGTTCCGGATCAGTGCTTCCCGGGCCGGGACGTCCAAACCGGCGACTATCCTCTAATTTTAAACCACTTAAATAAAGTTCTATGGCCCTGTTTTTATAAATCTCTAATAATAAAGAAGCTTGATCTACAACGCCTGCATATGGCGGCAATTCAGCACCTAATCCAAATGCATCCTGTGCCGATGTTTTAGTCAAAACCATGTTTAAGAATATTACAGCATTAGCTAAATCATTTTTTCTTGCATAAGCTTCGGCCTGGATCAACAACATTTCACCTGGTAAATAAATAGGTATTGCCGTCGCATCATTTTGAAAGAACCCAGATCCGTTGGCCGCATTTTTAGTCAAATGAAATACGATCCTTTTATCTGCAGGATCTGGCGCCAAAACACCCGTTAAACCGAAATTGGTTTTTATACCATACGTATTATTATTTGTAAGTGCGGACCTGAATACAGGATTGGGATGCGTATTATTATAAAAAAATACAGACTGCTTAGTCAAATCAACTGCGGAAGCTTTAGCAATTGCCGCATCATTATTTCCCAGCATATTATTATACCGGGCAGATAATGCCAGTAAGGTATTTTTTAAATCAATTTCAGCTCCTACTGCTGATAAAAAAGATGCTGGTACTGTTGTATTTGCTAATAAAGCAGAACCTTCATCCAACAACTGTACTGCTTTAGTCAATGCTTCTGCTCTTGGACTAAAAACAGCATTTACGCCTGCATTTATAGGAACTTGTTCCCAAAATGTGGCCAGGGTTCCCAATGCCATGGCTTTATAAAGGTGACCATAAATTTTGATTGAATTTTGCAGATTTACATCACCCACTTTCCCTGAATTATCAATAAGTTTTTGTGCTTCGCTATTGATAATGTTTGTTGTTGTCCATAAACTGGAGATCACGCCATTATTTGGAGCTACATTACCTCCTCCAATTTCTAACTGGGCAAGATCTGCGTTACCGGCATTTAATACCGTTATTTCTTTCGCAGATAATCCACTGGCAGAAATAGCAGAATATACTGATGCAACACCGAGACCATTTACAGCGAAACGTTGTTTGAGACCGACTATAACCCTTGTCATACCATCAGCTGAATTAAAAACCTGCCCTTCTGTAGGCGCATTAGGATTATCATATTCTTTTTTACAACTGAAACTTGATACACAAACAAGAATCAGGAAAACGATATATAGCTTTTTCATATTTGTTTTATTTAAAGTTCGTTATTATTGAAAACTGTATAGTTCTTGGTATTGGAAATGCTCCAAAGTCATTACCTCTTACGATTGACTGACCTGATGAATTAATTTCAGGATCAAATCCTACATAATTATCAAAAGAAAAGAGATTACGACCTACTAAGGATAACTTAACACTTTCAGCAAATTTTAATTTACTCAGTGAATAACTTAATGCCACTTCCCTGATTTTTGTAAATGAACCATCCTGTACATGTTCTTCCTGAATTCGTGGACCAATAAATCCTCCTATTGCTGCTACCCAACCTCTTGGTAATTCTCCTTTTAGTTCTTTTTCAGCCAAAGGTCCGTTACCTACATTATTCCGGGTTATCCAATCCCAGTTATACACTTCAAAACCATACACACCGTCAAGTTGAATTCGTAATCCAAAATTTTTAAAGTTCAATTCATTGATTATTGTACCTGAGAAATCAGGATTTGGATCGCCAATTACTTTACGTAAAGGAGTAGCACTTGGAACTACACCCCCATTTGGATCCCGTGCAGGAATATTGGTATTAGGATCTCCTCTCTCAACCTGAGGTAACATATAACCGTTTACATCTTTAAGTATTAAATTGCCATTAGCATCCCTGGCAAAATAATTAATATAATAAACACCCACTGGCTGTCCGAGTAATACACCCTGTGTATTACCAGCATCAAAACCTATAAATGTTGCGTTTTGATATAACTCTGTTATCTTATTTTTATTTTTGTTATATAACAATGACACATCCCATTTAAAATTGTTTTTATTCACAGGAGTAGCAGTCAACATTAATTCTATACCCTTGTTGTTCATTTTTCCTAAATTATCTACCAGTGAAGCTGCACCATTTGATGGGGCAAGATTGAATGGCAGAACCAGGTCTGTAATTTTTTGATCATATATGGAAAACTGTAGACCGACTCTTCCTCCAAAAAATTGCATATCCGCTCCTGCCTCCCACTCTGTTTTTATTTCAGGCCTTATATTAACATTCCCGATCTGATTACGTGGAGCAAAAGCGCCTCCAGTATAGGTAATGGGTAGATAAGTAATGAAACGATCATATGCCCCTATTCCTGTTAAGTTACCAGCTTTACCATATGAAGCACGAAGTTTTAGTGTATTAAACCAATTTGAAAAATTGCCGCCGCTCCAAAAGTTTTCATCAGATATATTATAACTAATACTTGCTTTAGGATAAAAAATATTCTGCGCATCTTTCCCAAACGCCGAGGATCCATCGAACCTGCCAGCACCGGTAAGGAACAATTTATTTTTAAAACCAAATGTTTGTTGAAAGAAATATCCAAAAATGGATTGTTCAGTCCTGTTATCAACAGGCGGGTTGAAAAAGTTTTGAGCAGCGGATATAGTTTTTACCAATGGTATCAGATCTCTACCCTCCTGCGCACTGTAAGCTGTTTTAATATATTGTACTGAGTAACCTACCGATGAAGTAGAAATAAGCTCATCAAGTAAATTAAATTTATAGCTGGCAACAGCATCCCCTGTCCACTGATAATAATTATATTTTGCATTGGCAACATAACCATCAGGAAAAAATGATGCTGCAACAAATGGATAAGGCACTCTATCATGAAATTCAAAGCCTTGCTGGGCATATGTATCAAACCCAGTTGTCAGATCAATATTTAATCCTGTGACCGGGGTAAGATTAACTTTAAAGTCAGTTAAGGTGCGGTTAGTTTCTTGCCTTATATCGTATGTTTCAAGTACCGAAAGTGGGTTTAGCCTTACTCGCTCAACATGTTGCAAATTTCCTAATGCATCCCGTTCATTTATATCCCATACATTATCAATAATGGTCATTGTGCTAATGGGGGAAAAGAAATTATTCCCATTTGGCATATCATTGGATCTAGAATTCGTGAATAGAATTCCACCAGTAAGTTTGATCCAATTATTTAAAATGAAATCGGTTCTACCCCGAAAACCATAACGTTGAAAATCTGTATTGCGAACAATACCATTATTTTTTAAATAAGAACCAGAAAAATAATAATTAGCTTTTTCATAACCACCAGTAACTGAAACATGATTGTCGGTACCTAAAGAACTTTCAAAAATATCATCCTGGTAATCATAACGGGTAACCGGATAGGTTGTAACATCTAATGGACCACCAAGTGCTGCAGGCCCTGTGCCTGGGTTTGTAGCCCTATCAGGTCTGAGATTCGCAATGGTGGTTAATCTATCTCCTGTTTCAAACAACCGGGGATGCTGTTGAATTCCAAATCGAAAAGGATGATCATTTAATTCTAATCTTTTTCTTAATGAATTATGTTGAATACTGGTAACTAAATTTACTTTTGGCTCGCCTTTTTTTCCTTTTTTTGTAAAAATCTGAACAACTCCGTTAGAAGCTCTTGAACCATAAATTGCTGCCGCTGCTGCCCCATTTATTACTTCAATTCTTTCAATATCATTTGGATTAATATCAACAATCCTGTTCGTGCCTGATTGTATACGTGCTCCTTGCGCATCAGCGCTCAAATTAACCACATTTGCTGATGAATTATCAATAATAATCCCATCAACAATATATAACGGTTCAGAAGAACCGAAAATAGAACCCACTCCCCTGAGTTTAATAGAAGTACCTCCGCCCGGATCTCCTGAATTCTGAGTTACCTGAGCACCCATAACTCTACCGTTTAATATTGTACTTAAGTTTGAAGCACCTGTATTCTGAAGTTGCCTTTCATTAACAGTAGAAACTGAATTACCCAATTGCCTTTTTGAAGTTCCGCCTAATGTTCCGGTCACCACCACTTCATCGAGCCCCAGGGCATCGAGTTCCATGGAAACATTCTGGGTTATAGGACTGCTACCCACCTGAATGATTTGTTCCATTGTTCTAAAACCAACACCCGAAAAAACAAGCGTATGCGAGCCGGGTTTGGCTGTTGTATTAAATTGGTAATTGCCATCCGCATTGGTGGCAGAACCTTCTCCTGTACTTTTCAGTGTTACAGAAATGCCAGGAATACCGCTTCCTCCTAAGTTGGAAACTTTACCGCTGACACTTACCTGCGCCATTGCTACAACTGCTATAAGTTGTAAGAACAGAGCAAAACCTGAGGTTTTGTAGTAACCATTTAATTTGAATGAGAATTTCATAACTGCAGTGTTTGGCTGGTTTTTAATGATGAATAAGTTACAATTGTTTACATAGATACTATAAAGTTCATGTTATTTGACCATAAAACATGCAAAATTGCTGCAAAGAGCAGAAAAAAGCGGCAAATTTAGACCAGATATGGGTGAATTGCCGCACAAATAAGCATATTTATTTTATTCTATTTCAAATTCTACCAAATGATTGCCCCACATTAGTTTTACTTCACCATCTTTCTCAATCATAAAACTAAGCTTCTCGGCAAACTCTTTTGTATCCTCATTTTCAACTTTCACCCTAAGCGCATCATCAGCTTCTTTATAATTGTATGCGCCCCATTGGTTCCAGGTTTTATTAAAAATGATGGTCCAGTCCTCCCCATTTTTCATAGTGAACAATGCATATTTACCCGCTGGTAATTTCTGATCTTCAATTTCCACATCGCGATCCACTTCAAAGGTGGTTGCTTCATTAGCTCCTGTACGCCATATTTTTCCTTCCATAGGCTCCAGGTCTTTGCCGATTGTGCGGCCTTTAACTGATGGCTGACCGTAATTGATGGTAACAATAGCTCCATTTTTTAATGTTTGTGTAACCGTTACCGGCGGGCTGGGGCGATTGGCTTTATCCTGGGCAATTACCACGTTAAAAAAACAAATAGCAGCTAAAAGAAGTAAGTATTTCATAAATAATTTTTAGGTTAAAATTGATACCGAATATAACACTTCGATTCCGGAAAGTTTTTAATTGATTGACGAGCGGTTTCGTTCCGTTAATTCTTTCAAATTCGTGAGGCCCTGTTCCATGTTAGTACCGTACATTTTTTCATATAACATGCTTCCGAATTTTTCCCATGGATACCATTTTAAATTAAAATCCATATACCATTGCAGGGTAATGGAATCGGTTTGTGGATGAGTAATAGCATTAAACCCATTTTGAATTTTTTTACCTTTCGCTCCTACCAGGTCTGCTAAAACCTGGTGTTCATTTATAGTTTGGATGATTACTGTAGATCCGGGAATTGACATAACTGGCTTACCTGCTTTCCGTTTAAAGTTAATTTCGTTGGGTGATATTGTTTTTAAGCCAGGGTACCAATTTGGCCACTGGTGAATATTCTTAACGGGATCTAATACATTTTTGGGGTTGGAATAAACATTTATTGCTCTTGAAATACGAACAGAAGATGGAATGAATAAAGAGATCAGTGTTATCAGAATGAAGAGGAAAAAAAAACTTAATAACGCCAGTTTGATTACACGCATATATTTAAGTCAAAATTTGAAAATAAAATGTAAAATTCAGATTTAGCGTTTGGGTTCTTAAAACCTATTAATCTAAAATCTTAAAGTTGTTTAATTGTTACGCCCCAAAAATTCCCAATCCCAAATTCCTAATTCCTGTTTAAACCAATCATGTTATCAACCATTCATCTTATCAACCAACCCTTCACTCCCACCTGAAAAATCTGATTGCTAATAAATACACTATAATTCCCCAAATACCAAGTATTCCTAATTGTTTCCAGCAATCTGTAAGATGTGAACCTTCGAAAGCAACATTCCGCATGGCATCATTAAGATGCGTCAAAGGTAAAATGTTAGAAACAGGTTGTAACCAGGTCGGAAAATTATCGATTGAAAAAAAAGTTCCTGCCAATAGAAATTGAGGTAATGTTATAATGTTTGCTATTGGTGGTATTGTGCTTTCATTTTTTGCCACACCGCTAACCACAAAACCAAAACCCATAAAAACAACCAGCCCGATAAAACTCAGGACCAGCAGTTCTAAAAAAGTTAGCCAGCCATTTACCAATGTAAATTGAAAAAAGAAATAACCAATTGCCAGGATAACAACGGCAGTGATCATTTGAAATAATATACGACTCAAAGCTTCTCCAAATAAAATATTAGAACGTTTTATTGGAGTTGCAAAAAATCTTTTTAGTACCAATGTTTGCCGCATATTAAAAAAAATAAAGGCAACACCAAACACTCCTGAACTTAATAAGGAAAATCCCAGCTGGCCCGGTAAAATAAAATCTATGGTACGATAAATACGTCCGGGAATTTTCACTATTTTATCACTCACTATAGCAACGGATGGTGATTCAGGATAAGTTTGTTCATTGATGTTTTTAATGACCCCGTCAATGATGGACCGTAAAACAACCAGGTTTTGCGGATTAACGGCTTCTGAACTTTTCATACTCACCAGGTATTCTGAAGCTCCTGTATCTGCTGAAGGTTGAAAGTTTAAAACAGCCGTTATTCGCCCTTTTTCAAGGTCTTCATATTCTTCCTTTTCTGCTTTATCTACAATAATGATCGCTGGAATATCTCTGATAGCCCGGAACACTGCATTGGTTGTGTCAGCAGCAGGATCAATTGCAATTTTTACAGATACCCTGGAACCACTACCCAGGAAACCAAATACCAGGATGAATATTAATGGAAAAAGAAAACTGAAAATAACTGCAGATGGACTTCTGAAAATAGCGCGGAAGCTTGCCCTGGTAATAGCAAGCATACCTGTAAGTTGGTTATATGATTTCGGCATTCATGTGTATCCTAACAGGATGGTTTAAATCACTTATTAATGATAAAAGTAAATGGAAGCCGGGCCTGAATGTTACCGGTCATTTCCTGGACTTTCATCATTTCCTGGTAAATCCTGAAATTAGTTTCCCCAACCTGCTTTTTAATTTTATTGCTATAATCTGGTGTGGTTGATTTGCCAAGTACCCGTTCCAGTAAACCTTTGGATTCAGGATATTCCCTAATCCGGTAACCTGTAAGATCGGCCATCCCTGCGGCACAATCAATCGCATCCTGTATACCACCAAATCTGTCTACCAGCCCGATATCCAATGCTTTTTTTCCACTCCACACTCTTCCCTGTGCTATACTATCCACGGCTGCAACATTCATGTTCCTTCCATCGGCTACCCTTTGTTTAAAATGTTCATAAATCCGATCAATTTCTGCTTGCACCGTCTTTTGCTCAAATTCAGAAAGGGGTTGATATACAGCACCCATATTTGCATGGGGAGCGGTTTTAACACCATCGAAGGTTATACCCATTTTATTTTTGAAAAACCCCTGCATATTTGGGATGATACCAAATACCCCGATACTACCGGTAATAGTTACAGGACTGGCAAAAATGCTGTCTGCTGCACTGGCAATATAATAACCGCCAGATGCGGATACATCTCCAAAGCTTACAACAACAGGTTTCTCTTTGCGAGCTATGGAAAGCTCGCGCCAGATATTTTCACTGGCCATAACACTTCCACCCCCTGAATTGATCCTGAATACGATAGCCTTAATGTTTTTATCAAGCCTGGCCTGGCGAATCAGTTTTAAATAGTCTTCGCTTCCTATCACACCCTGATCTCCTTCTCCATCTACGATATTACCTTCCGCATAAATGAGAGCTATCCGATCACTCCCAGTACTTTTAAAAGTTATAGCCTCTGCATAATGATTGATATCAATGAAGGATATCTTATCATACTTATCAATTTCAAGCAGTTCTTTGATCTCATTCTTCACTTCATCATCATATTTTAAACCATCAACCAGTTTATGATTCAATGCATCATTGGCATTTGTTATGCTAAGATTGGATGCTAAATTGATCAAAGTAGTGGTGTCAATTTTTCGCACCGCGGAGGTATTCAATAAAAAGTGGCTGTACATATCACTAAGCCATTCATTCGTTTGAAGCTTATTTTCGGCAGACATTTTATCTGCCCTTAAAGGTTCTGTGGCGCTTTTAAATTTGCCGGCATAAAATATTTGAGGAACAATATCCAATTTTTCCAAAGTTCCTTTTAAAAAGGCCAGGTCCACACTATAACCAACCCATTCCAATAAGCCCTGTGGATTTATATATACCCGGTCCGCTATATTAGCAACAGCATATGCATTCTGTGTCATATAGTCGCCATGAGCAAGAATAAATTTATCTCCTGCTTTAAATTCAATTAAAGCATTTCGTATTTCTTCACTAGCCGCATAACCATTTGGACTTGACTGGGCTTTTATCAGGATACCTTTGATTTTCTCATCTTCCTTGGCATGCTTAATCAACCTTACCACATCAAAGAGAGCGGGAACATCAGTTTCTTCCCCGGAAAATGCGGAGAAAATATTTTTTTGTTCCTGGTCTTTATATTGTTGTCCCAGATCAATTACCAGCACTGAATTTGCTTCTACTCTTGGCTTATCCTTTGATGCGAGGCCGCTAACAATGGCTACCAGTATAAAAAAAGATATTAAACAAAAAATGATCAGGGCTAAAAAAGAGGCAAAGAATATTTTAAAAAAGCTACTCATGTTCAATAATAAAATTTAAAACGACAAAAATAAAGATATTTGATGCTACCGAAGGAATTGAGTTTATGAATACAGCATTTTTATTGATAGGAGGCAATATAGGTAACAGATTCCATAATCTTGAAAAAGCAAGATCACTGATAAATCAGCAATGTGGAAATATAATCAAAACTTCCTCCATATATGAAACAGCCGCCTGGGGAATGGTGCAACAATCTCATTTTTTAAACCAGGTTTTATCATTAAACACGAAACTTTCTGCTTCAGAACTACTTAAATGTATATTAACATCGGAACAAAAAATGGGCCGGATAAGAAAACAGAAATCAGGACCAAGAATTATAGACATTGACCTCCTTTTTTATAATGATGACATGATTACTGAACCGCGCCTGGTGGTTCCTCATCCCCGGTTACATCTCCGAAAATTTGCATTGGAACCCATGAATGAAATTGCCCCGCATCATATTCATCCAGGATTTAGTAAAACAATCAGTGAATTATTAGGTACTTGTGAAGATGAATTATCTGTGCAAAAGTTGTAAAAGCTTTTACGGTCATTTACTATTTCTTTGCAATCCAAACTTGCTGCGGTATACTCAAAAAAAATGAATTACCAGTTTATAACCATAGAAGGAAATATAGGTGCCGGTAAAACTACTTTAGCTCATTTACTTTCCAAACATTTTAATGCCCGCCTGATCCTGGAAGAATTCGCTGACAATCCTTTTCTTCCGAAATTTTATGAAAATCCAGGCCAGTTTGCTTTTCCGCTGGAACTTTTTTTTATGGCTGAAAGGTATAAACAATTGAAAGAACTGTTACAGCAAAAGGATATGTTTCAATCAGTAACTGTTTCTGATTATCTTTTTACAAAATGCCTGTTATTTGCTAAAGTGAACCTTCCGGATGATGAGTTCAGGTTGTATCAACGAATATTTGAGATCATACACCAGCAATTGGTTCAACCAGATATATTGATTTACCTGCATGCCCCCATCAATAAATTGCAGGATAATATCCGGAAAAGAAACCGCATTTATGAACAAAAAATCCCGGATGAATACCTTTTTAATATCCAGGAAAAATATACACACTATATAAAGGAACATCCCATAAAAACTTTGTTTGTAGACAGTTCCAATGCAGATTTTTTGGGAAATGAAAAACAATTGCAGGTTATTATCAATGCACTTGATAAAGAATACAAAAACGGGCAACATTTTATAGCGCTGCCCGATTAATTAAAAATTGAAATGCTGAAATTTAATCCTCCGGCTCATTTTTCCTGCTGCCAGACCCGGTAAATATTTTTTTAACATAGTCACCAGCTTTATTTAATACATCCAGGTTTTCTGGCAATGGATTCAGCAATGTATTATCCATGTGGTGGGTTTCCATGTCGGTACCATAATCCAATTGTCGGGGATAAAGGATGATAAAACTATTATCCTTAAAATATTTTACTAAAAGGTGCGGAATTTTTTCAAGATCATTATTATAAGAAAGATAACCTTTGCGGGAAGTAATGATGATAAAAAGATCATCTTTTTTAATTTCCCGGCTGAACATCAAAAACTCACCCCATTCTGAAAAAGGTGAAAATCCAATTTTTAATTTGACCGTCTTTTGCTCATTTAACTGGCTAATACTTTTAAGAGAGTCTTCATTTCCATAAAATTGAATGGGTAATCCGGTGCTTTTTGCCAACGTATATATTTTATCAAACCAATGATAAAAACCTGGTTCATATTCTGCTTTTGGAGGCACCACAACCAGAATTCTTTTTAGCGTATTGAGCGGCTGGCTAGATTTGTATATAAATATATTTTCCGAAACACGCCGGACAATTTTTTCAACCACAGGCCCTAAAATATGATAGCTGGAAATTGATGCTTCACGATGAAGCCCGATCACCACATCTGTGATATTATGTTCTTTGATGGTATAAATGATTCCGTTACTGATACTCATATCAAAACGGGTAAGCGGTATTAATGTATCATCTGTTGCAGCTGCATGTTTGGTTGCATGCTCCATCATTTTTCTACCTGCAGAATCATTATGAGTTTGCGATGAATCTTCTTCCACTACATGCAATGCAAAAAGTGGCGATTTATTATTTGCATGTTTTATCATTCTGGCAAAATCAACTAATTGGGGTACAGTTTCGGGGTATGCTAATGAAATTAAAATATTTTCTGATTCTTCTCCATCTGGTAAATTAGTTGAAGCATCTTCTTCCAGCGCCATTTTTCTTGAAGTTTTTTCAACGGTAAGTGAACTGGCCGTGCAGGATATCAGAATAAGAATAATAGTGCCATTTAAAATATCTTCATTCAATAACCTGAGTGGTTCGCCGGATGGTGTTTCCCCAATGATCATATTATAACCGACCAGCACAATGGCCAATGTTGCTGCCGCTCTGGCATTACTTAATCCATAGATCATTTGTCTTTCATTGGCACTCAATGAAAATGATTTTTGCGTAAGCCAGGCAGCCAGAAATTTAGTGGCAAAGCCAACAACCAGCATAAAACCTGCAACCTTTAATGCACCCAAGCCCTTAAACAATACAGTGATATCAACCAGCATACCCACACTGATCAAAAAGAAAGGAATAAAAATTGCGTTTCCCACAAAATCAATCCTGTTCATTAATGCAGATGAATGGGGAATAAATTTGTTTAGTGCAAGACCTGACAAGAATGCACCAATAATTGCTTCTAATCCGGCAATTTCTGCAAGGAAGGATCCTAAGAAAACCATTGCCAAAACAAAAATGTATTGTGAAATATTGTCGTCAAATCTTTTTAAAAACCACCGAGCAATCATTGGAAAAACAAAAAAGATGGTAATGGCGAATGCTGCCGTCCCAATCGCAAGTTTTATCCAAAGTGAAGCGCCCTCTTCTCCTTTTACAATTCCTTGAATGGCCGCTAACACCATTAATGCTAAAATATCGGTAATTATAGTACCGCCAATCGTTAATGTTACGGCCCTGTTGCGTGATACGCCATATCTGCTGGCTATAGGATAAGCAACCAGCGTATGGGTGGCAAACATCGCCGAAAGTAAAATAGATGGAATGAGATCAAATCCAAGAATATAATAACCTCCAATTATACCAAGAGAAATAGGTAAAATGAAAGTGTATAACCCAAATACAAGACTTTTATATTTATTCTTGGCAAATTCTGCCAGGTCAATTTCTAACCCGGCAACAAACATGATATATAATAATCCTACAGTACCAAATAGTACGATACTGCTATCCCGTAACAATAAATTAAAACCATATGGTCCTATGATGACGCCTGCTACAATTAATCCGATGATGTGTGGAATTTTAAATTTATTCAACAGAATTGGAGCAAACAGTATAATAAACAAAACCAGTGAGAAAATAATCACCGGGTTAGTTAATGGCAACCTGAAATCAAAATCAGACAATAAAATCATTCTTCATTATTAATTTAATCTACTGTTTTCTCATTTCCAGATCATATACAATCTTACATTGATTAACGCCAACGATCTCCCTTCTTCCACTTATCTTACCTTCTACAGGTTTTTGAAGTGTGATGGTAATATTTCTGTTAGCATCCTTTGGTTCACTTTCCGGATGATAGGTAAGAATGGCTCCGTTTTCAGTAAACTGACCGGTATAAATCCTGGCTAATTTTTTATTATCATATGCTTTTGCAATCAGGTTTCGGTCCTGTACAGATATTTCCCAAACAATTGTTCTTACATCCCCCACTGCGGATCCGGGACAATTTGTTTCTGTACATTTCATTTGCACGGTCCATGTTCCTAACATACTGCTGTCAACCGGCAATAAAGTATCAACCAATAAGGTGCTGTCAATTAATTTTTGCTGTGCCAATAGTTCCTCTTCTTTCAACTGCAATTGCTTTTCTTTCAATAACAACTGCTGTTCTTTCTGATTTAATTCATCGGCTCTTTTTTCCAGGGCTTGCTCCCTTTCCCTGATGCTGCAGGATGTTGTTAAAACCAAACAACTTGCAAGCAGAACATACATCAATTTCATATGGTTTGTAATTTGCACTTTCTTCAATATAATGATTATAAATTAAGCGAAGCAAAAACAAGGCCTCGTATTCAACATTATAAAAATATCCATAGCCCTTTACAATTTCTTACATTTATTTTATAAATATAGCCATATGCTTCGTCGTATTTTTATAAAGCATTCAACATTCACCCTGGGTGCACTCACCATCGGTCAGCATTTATCATTAAAATGGCTGATCCAGGATCCATTCAAAATTACCATGTTAAGAAATGATGTAGGAATTTTCACCGAACGGGGAGGCACAATCGCTTTTTTATTATCGGGCGATGGCATTGTTGTAGTTGATTCCCAGTTTCCGGATCAATCCAAAAATCTCATTGGCGAATTGAAAAAAAAATCAGAAAAGCCATTTCGTAAATTAATCAATACACACCATCACGGCGATCATTCTGGAGGCAATATCGCTTTCAAAGGATTAGTTGATCATGTTCTGGCACATGCAAATTCTAAAGCAAACCAGGAACGGGTGGCGAAAGATCAGAAATCAGAAGACAAACAATATTTTGCTACACAAACTTTTACCGATACATGGAGTGAAAGTATTGGAAAAGAAAAAATAAACATGCACTATTTTGGAGCAGCACATACTAATGGTGACAGCCTGGTACATTTTCAACATGCCAACATTGTGCATCTTGGTGACCTGCTTTTCAATCGCCGCCATCCTTTTATTGACAGAAGTTCTGGAGCTAATATTAAAAACTGGATGACTGTGATGGATAAAGCGGTTAAAACTTTTGATCGCAAAACCATGTATATATACGGACATGCGGCAGAAGGATATGAAGTAAGCGGGAACCAGGATGACCTGGAAAAATTCCGTGATTACCTTGGCAAACTTTTACATTTTACAGAAAGCGAGATCAAGTCAGGAAAAACAAAAGAAGAGATTTTGAAAAATACCACATTACCTGGAGAAACTGAATGGAAGGGGGATAGATTTCAACGGCCATTACAAGCTGCCTATGAAGAATTAACGGTTGGCTGATATTATTGATAAATGAGTATCGTGAATTATATATTTTCACTGATCCTTTTATCAAAATAAATTTTTCGTTTATGAATGATCTTCACTTCCTTCATTTTTAAATGTAGGGGATTGATCAACAAATTATGTTCTTCCGGCATTATTACACTTGGCACAGATAATAAAAGATTGTTTTGCTCCATCAGGAATTTATCTCCCGTTTTTTGAGTAAACAAACGAATATCCGGCGCATCCCATCCAATTGGTAATTTACTTACTTCGATTTGTAAAGGAGCGATAGTAACCGGAACCTTGAGTGTTATCAACAGATAAGTCTTTTCCTGCAGTATTTTAGCCGGGGCATGCGCCAATATTTCAAGCAAAGCCAAAGAGCGGGATGATGCTGAATAAATCATAAAAAAATCTTCGCTGTTCCAGCGCCCGCCAAATAATCTTGCACCATTTCCCGAAAGATCATCAGCATATTTTTCCTGGGTGATGCGATATACTTCCATAATTATGAAAATACACCTTGCTCCAGGCGGCCTAAAATTTTGGTTAACATTTGTATACCAAAGGACGTATCTAAAAAATCTATGGGGCGTTTATTACCTAAACTTAATAAAGGACTTTGCAACCACTGGGCAAAAGCATCCGGACTGCCAATAACATCAATACCTCTATGTGCAAACGCCGCTAACTCTAAAACTTTTTCTGATTTTAAGGAATCCAGATATTCATCATCGCCTTTTCGTTGAATATTTCGATGAGATGTATGTAACAAATTACTCATTGTTTCCATGGTGATACCAAGATATGAAGCCAGCGATTTTAGCGTTGATTTTTTTACACCCTTACGTATAAGATCAATCAAAGCAAAATCTCCTGAAATGGACTTCCTCGCAGAAATATTACCGCCAAGGATAACACGCATATTCTCGTACTTAACTGCTGCTTCTTCAGCAACGGTCATGGTTTTTTTTGCTGTTTTATAATTGCTGGGGATTTTGGAAGACTTTTGCATCAATTATTTATCTTTTCACAAAATACGACATTTGGTCGGTTTTATATCCATTTTGTCGTAATTTATTTATTTTCCAGTAACCTTTCCAATACATAATAAGTGATGGGACAAAAAGTGGAATTTTTTAAAGTAAGTTGCGGCCTCTTCAAAAGAACATCCTCATCGGTATAAGGAAAACGACGGCAGTCTGAGGGACGGTCATCATAAATGCCGCAATAATTATCTGAACCAAGAAAAGGACAAGGTGTGGATTTTACCACAAAATCTCCTTCTAAATCTACATTCAGGTAGGTATCTATAAATTCACTTTCACGCATTTTAAGTTGTTTACTGATGCGCTTAATATCCGGGGTCTTGAACCGTGGAGAATAATTTTTACAACATTGGGCACATTGTAAGCAATCAACGCTTTTGAATGCCTCATCTGTTAATTCAGGTAACTGTTTTAATACGTGTTTTTTATTTGCCCGATGCAAAAATCGTTTATAATCCTTTTGCCTGTCTGCAGCTTTTTTGCCCCAATTACTTTCCATATTAAAATCAAAATCCAAACGCTACTATTATTTGTTATAAAAATTTTGTGCAAATATCTCAATTATTTAATTCTTTTTATAACTTTATAATGGATGGAGTTAGTAATCATGGTTTTTGACACATACATCACGAATTTTTCTTTTTGAATGTATAACCTTACCTGCCAATAAGGTATTAAAGCTGCATCTCCATTTATCATCCAATTGGCTTTCATTTTCTTTTCCCTTTCACTTACGAAATAAATACACTGATTCCCCGTAAATTTGCACGCCAAATAAATGGCAGGGAAACCAGAACAGGTATCCTTAACCCTTAACGACAAACATAACATCCCCCGCTAATATGAACATTTTTGAACAGCAACAAAAGGAATTTCAGCAAAGGCATATTGGACCTGATACCCATGAAACCAAAAAAATGCTAAAAACGATTGGCGTTTCAAATTCTGATGAATTGATAGATCAAACGGTTCCTCCTTCCATTAGAATGAAGGAAATGTTGCAGTTACCTGAAGCCATGAATGAGAATGAATACCTGCAACACATTAAAGAAATATCGCTAAAAAATAAAGTTGCAAAATCCTATATCGGCCAGGGTTACTATGATACTATTACCCCAAGTGTTATCCTGCGAAATGTATTTGAAAACCCCGGATGGTATACCCAGTATACACCGTACCAGGCAGAAATTTCCCAGGGAAGGCTGCAAAGTTTATTAAACTTTCAAACCATGGTAAGCGATCTTACAGCCTTACCAGTTGCTAATGCTTCCTTATTGGATGAAGGAACTGCTGCCGCTGAAGCCATGACTATGTTCTTTAATTTATTGAACAGGGATCATGACCATATTTCAAGACCTAAATTTTTTGTTGATCAACATGTTTTTCCTCAAACAATGGACGTACTGATCACAAGAGCTATGCCGGTAGGAATTGAGATTGTTACGGGAGACTATGAAAAAATATCTCTTGACGAAACTTTCTTTGGTGCACTGGTTCAATACCCTGATAATCTTGGTTCGGTTACTGATTACCGTGAATTTATCCGGAAAACCCATGAAATAAAAGCTTATGTCGCAATGGCAACCGATCTGCTGGCTCTAACCTTATTGGTTCCACCTGGTGAATTGGGCGCTGATGTAGCAATCGGATCCAGCCAAAGATTAGGTGTGCCACTTGGCTTCGGCGGACCGCACGCTGCTTTTTTTGCAGCTAAGGATGATTTCAAAAGAAGTATTCCCGGCAGAATCATTGGTGTTAGCGTGGATGCAGAGGGAAAGCCTGCCTTACGCATGGCTTTACAAACAAGAGAACAACATATAAAGAGAGAAAAAGCTACTTCAAATATTTGTACTGCCCAGGCATTACTGGCTAATATGGCAGCTATGTTTGCAGTATATCACGGTCCGGATGGACTAACCAATATCGCAAAACGAATTACGATTTTAACCCGTGCATTGGGTGATGAACTGGAAGCTGAAGATTATGAACTGGTCAGTCGAAACTTTTTTGATACGATAGTTATCAAAAATGTTGATGTAAAATCCATTCGTCCAAGAGCAGAAGAAGCAGGAATAAATTTCAGGTATCTGCCTGATAACCTGGTGGGAATTTCTATAGATGAAACCACAACATTTTCGGATGTACTGGATATTCTTCTTTTACTGGATAAAGAAAATGATAATAATGTTGCTCAATTTGGTATTGATGAAGATGCTCCCTTAGATCATATTCCAACTGAATTAACCAGAACATCAGATTTCTTAACGCACCCGGTATTTAATACGCATCACAGTGAAACGCAAATGATGCGTTATTTAAAATCTTTAGAAAATAAAGATCTTTCACTCAATACGAGTATGATTTCTTTGGGCAGCTGCACCATGAAATTAAATGCAGCATCGGAAATGATGCCGCTTAGCTGGAGTCATTGGAGCCGCATTCATCCTTTTGCTCCAAAGGACCAGGTAAAAGGATATTTACAAATTGTAAAAGAGTTATCTGACTATCTCAATACAATTACAGCATTGGATGCCTGCAGCCTGCAACCAAACAGTGGTGCGCAGGGTGAATATGCCGGCTTACTCGTAATCAGAAAGTACCATGAAGGCCGTGGCGATCATCACCGGAATATTATGCTGATACCGATTTCAGCACATGGCACCAACCCGGCCAGTGCTGTGATGGCGGGCATGAAAGTAGTTGTGGTAAAAGCGCTTGAAAATGGTTACATAGATGTTACCGATTTAAAAGCCAAAGCGGAACAACATGCGCAAAACCTGGCCGGAATTATGATCACTTATCCAAGCACATACGGCGTTTATGAGGAAACCGTAAAAGAAATTACATCGATCATACATCAACATGGCGGACAGGTTTATATGGACGGTGCTAACATGAATGCACAGGTTGGTTTAACTGCCCCGGGATTTATTGGAGCTGATGTTTGCCATTTGAATCTTCATAAAACATTTGCCATTCCTCATGGTGGCGGCGGCCCCGGAATGGGACCTATTTGTGTGAAAAAACATTTGGCAGAATACTTACCAGGGCACGTATTCTTTTCGAACGGCAATAGGTCAGAAGGCGCTGTTTCAGCGGCACCCTTCGGATCTGCAAGCATTTTATTAATCAGTTACGCGTACATAAGAATGTTAGGAAGAGATGGTGTTAAATCAGCAACCGAATATGCTATTTTAAATGCTAATTACATGCGGGCAAGATTGCAAAATGATTATGACATTTTATACACGAATCATAACGGTCAGTGCGCACATGAATTTATTGTTGACCTGAGACCTTTTAAAAAATCCGCGGAAGTGGAAGCCGAAGATGTAGCAAAACGTTTGATTGATTATGGTTTTCATGCACCTACCATGAGTTTTCCGGTGCCTGGGACGATTATGATTGAACCAACAGAGAGTGAAGACAAAGCCGAATTGGATCGATTTTGTGATGCGTTGATCAGTATTCGCAGGGAGATCAAAGATATTGAAGATGGAAATGCTGACAGGAAAAACAATGTATTGAAAAACGCTCCGCATACACAATCAGTGATATGTAATAATGAATGGAATAAACCTTATAGTCGTGAACAGGCTGCTTTCCCATTGACTTATGTAAGAGAGACTAAATTCTGGCCATCAGTGGCACGGGTTAATAATACGGTTGGTGATCGTAACCTGATTTGCACTTGTCAGCCCATTGAAAGTTATATGGAGTCGGAAGCCTGATAATAAAAAATCTTTAAGCAGATCCCAGGTAATAATACCTGGGATTTTTTTTAATGAAGATTAGTAATTTATTTCCATATCACTTCGTAGTATTTTGATTTAAACTAATTGTTGTAATTTAATGAAACAAAAATCTGCTGTAGCTCCTACCCTGGTTTCCTGCCCTAAGGATCATTTATTAAAAAATCTAGCTGCATGAAAAATTATCAACCAGTAGAATTGATCATTTCCCCTGCAAACACTTTTGCAAAAAACAAGCCCTCGGGTTCTATTAAAAAACTGCTGAAAGATTCCGGCATTCCTGTTGAAGAAGTCATTGAACCAAAAACTAAAATGCCTGTTTCTAAAAAACCAATGGCCAAATCTGCATTGCCCAAACAAAACACTTATGTAAAAACGAAGTTGAATGGCGCAGAAATGAACCCCTGGGATGTAGCGCATACAGCTGCAAAAGCATTGGGTTCACAAGCGGCATTTGTAGAGCCCGATCTGTTGAACGAGTATGCCGCTGATCAGAACATTGATGTCCCTTATAAAAAATCACCAAAAAATAATAACAAAAAAAGTAATACTGTGAGTGGCTTTGACCCAGACTGGCAACCACATAAAAATATAATCTGGCACCTGGAAGATGGGTTTTCCCAATTAGCTTCCGCAAGAAAAGAAGTTGAGGATATTGATTATACTGTAAGAATTGCGCATATAGATACAGGTTATAACCCCACACATGCCATCATTCCTGAATCGGCTAAAATAAATAAACTGCAAAGAAATTTTGTAGAAGATGAAGATCCGGCGGATGCACATGACCGCAATACTAAAGGAACACTCCGGATGCCGGGACATGGTACCGGAACTTTAGGGATACTGGCAGGGAATAAAATGCGTATCAACACTGACAATGGCATCTTCAATGATTATATCGGGGCAGCTCCATTTGCAGAAATCGTCAGTTGCCGCATTGCATCATCTGTCGTTTTAATTAAAACCAGTGCATTTGCTGAAGCGTTAAATTACCTGACCTCGCTTTGCCAGCGTGGTTATCCCATTCATGTAGTGAGTATGAGTATGGGTGGCGCCCCATCCAAAGCCTGGGCTGATGCAGTGAACGCAGCCTACGAAGCTGGAATCACCATTGTAACGGCTGCAGGAAATCATTTCAATGGTTTACCAACAAAACATATTATTTACCCGGCCCGGTTTAAAAGAGTGATAGCTGCATGTGGCGTTACTTATGACCTTAAACCATATGCACATTCCAAATTAGGCGAGATGCAGGGATGTTGCGGACCTGAACGGCATATGGAGAAAGCAATAGCCGCCTTTACACCCAATACTCCGTGGGCAACAGGTAATAGTAACCGCATTTCATTTGCAGGAGCCGGCACTTCATCAGCAACGCCACAGGTAGCAGCAGCAGCGGCTATATATTACCGTAAGTACCACAAAGAACTGGATTCGCTGCAACCATGGCAACGGGTGGAAGCCATCCGGTATGCCTTGTACAAAACTGCTGGTAAAAATGGACAAGCTCCCGGATCGTTCAAAGCACATTTTGGAAATGGAATCATTAAGGCTAAATCAGCATTGAATATTCCGGTGAATGATCAATTGCCTAAAACTGCACCTGACAAAGTTCCACTTTTTCCTATTCTCGCTACCATCTTTAAAAATAAACCAGGTGCTTCTGCACAATCCAGGCTGGATATGTATAATACCGAACTGGCACAACTACTTTACGATAGCCCTGAGCTTCAGAAATTTATTGATAATGAGGAGAAACCCTTTGAAAAGATCAGCAAAAAAAAATGGAAGATGTTTAAAGATTATGTGATAGAACATCCCGATGCATCGATTTCATTAAAGCAATACCTGATGGCAACACCTTGATCATTTTTTAAATAAATATTATGATACCGATCAAACTTGTACTTAGTAATAAAAAAAACCTGGTTTATAAATACGGAAAAAATGCACCAGGTATATTCAGGTTATTAAATGACTTAAAAAAAGCAGATAAAGCTAAAAACCTGGATACTAAAATTGTTTTTGTAGATGATGCTGCATCCTGTAAAGCTGCCGGAGTTAAAAAAATTTCCATTTTTACGGATAAGGAATATAAAAGAATTGTTGACGACCTGTATAAGAAACATGTACCTGTTTATATCACACTTCTCGGCGCCCAGGACGTTTTTCCTTTCCAGGAAATCGATAACCCGGCAGAAGATGAAGATGTCAGCGTGCCATCTGACCTGCCTTATGCCTGTGATGCACCTTACAGCCGAAGCATCAATGGTTTTATAGGCCCTTCCAGGGTAGTTGGCCGCATCCCGGATATTATCGGGAAACAGGCTGATATTAATTATTTAAAAACGGTTATTGGCCATATTATAACGCAAAAACCACAGGCTTGTGAAAACTACATGGAATATTTTGCCGTATCCGCTCAGGTGTGGAAACGAAGCACTGCCATGAGTCTTCAAAGGATATTCAGCGATAACAAAAAATTATTCCTATCACCAAAAATAAAAGAGACTACTGCTGCCAGTTATACAAAAACACAATTAAAACCAAAGATTCATTTCATTAACTGCCATGGTGCAAAAACGGATCCAGCATATTATGGACAGCGCGGACAAAGCAATTTTCCAGAAGCATTAAAATCTGCCATAGTAGAAAAAAATATTACCAATGGTACTGTAATAGCGGCCGAATGTTGTTATGGGGCGGAATTGTATGATCCCACAAACTTGCAACCTGCAAGCATGGGCATAGCAAACACTTATTTACAAAATGGTGCAATAGCCTTTTTAGGAAGCAGTACTATCGCATATGGCCCCTCTGATTCAAATGCTTTGGCCGATCTCATCACCCAATATTTTTTAAAAAATATTTTAAAAGGATCCTCCGCTGGCAGAGCCTTGCTTGAAGCACGTCAGCAATACTTAAGCGATACAGGACCCCAACTGGACCCATATGAATTAAAGACATTAGCACAATTTTATTTATTAGGCGATCCCAGCAATCAACCGGTGATTTGGGCCGAGGAAAAACAAAATAAAACAACCAGTGGTGGAACCATAGAAAATAACCGGGTTAATCTATATCACAAAGGAGTAAGTTTGAAAAATTCGATTTCGCCATCTACCAGGCAAAGAATTGTTTCTAAACCTTCTGATGCTAAAAGATTAAAGGAAATAATCCAGGCAACACATTTTGAAGATGCGGAAAAAGTACTTTATTACGTAGTAAAACCTAAATTAAAGGGATTAACCGGTATGCAAAAGAAATTAGCCGGACAGGATTCACGCTTTCGTACATTTATAAAAGAAGAGGGTAATGCAATATTGCACCGAATAAAAGTTTTGGTTGTAAAAGAAGATAAAGAACAAATATTAGGATACAGAGTTTATGAAAGCAGGTAGCAACAAAACAAATGAAATTGAACTGGAAGGAAAGGTAATAATGGCTCCATTTGGAAAAGGTTCTAAAAGTCAACATGAGTCTGTATGCCTTCGAACGGACAAGGAAACCTTTAAATTGCGCCGCATGCAAGGCAATGCATTTCATGACCCGGTATTGTTGGAATGGGTAGGAAAAGAAGTTATTGCTTGTGGTATATTGGCAGATTATCTTTTTATTGCTACTGATCTGAAAGAAAAAGAACTCATTGAACCTGAAGAAAAAATAAAAAAAAAGAAGAAGAAGAAAAGTTAGATTAATAAAAGCTGTACACAAAAACAGTTAAACAACAACTAACGATCATAGATCAACGAATAATTAACCTCTATGATGAATATACGCATGCACCCCTTAGTCTATGCTTGCCGGGGGAACTTCAGCTGCAATAGCCTTATTACCCATGCTGGAACTTAATTATGCGAAAGCTGCAACGGTTAGCGAAGATGAATTATTTACGGAAAGGATTTCATACCCGGGAGCCAAAGGAATGATGCAGGCGTATATTGCCCGGCCCAAAAAAGAGGAGAAATATGCAGCCGTTATGGTCATTCATGAGAACCGGGGATTAAATGCACATATAGAAGATGTTACCCGGCGGGCAGCAAAGGCCGGTTACCTGGCTATTGCTCCAAATGCACTTTCACCGTTAGGGGGAACTCCGGAAAATGAAGATGAAGCAAGAAAATTATTTACAAAACTGAATAATGAAGATAATCTTCCCAATTTCATGAAAGGATTCGATTACCTGCCAACCCGAAATGATTTATATTTATGAAGGTGCTAATCATGCATTTCATAATAATACATCGCCCGCCCGATACAATGAAGCCTCCGCCAAACTTTCCTGGAACAGAACATGATCATTTTTTGAAAAATATTTATAAATAACATTTCCCTTCTATTTGTTAGTGGCAGAATGATTGCAATGATATAAGTGAGTATACTTTGTATAAAACTTAAATTATTGGATATGGCTAAGAAAACCCTTTTTACATTAATAACATGCTGCCTGACTGTGGTAGTTTTTGCCCAGGTTGATAATTCAAAAACTCAAGAAAGAGTGAACCGCACTATCAACAGTAAAATGTTGGATAAAGCGGCAGTGATAGATCAGCGTGATATAAAGTATTGGGGCAATGGTCAAAAGTCAACAGCCACCGGAAGACAAGCCACAGGTATTGGTAGCGGATACAGTGCTCTTAGAAATGACGGACCCGTAGAAATAGTTAATCCCTCATCTTTACCAGCCATAAATGGTATTCCGGAAAACAGGACAATTTACAAGTGGGAAAATGGACAAACAGCAACTGTTACCGGGTACCAGGCAACTGGCATTGGCAGTGGTTATGCTTCACTTAAAAAAGATAAAACTGTAAGAAAGGCCATCATAACACCCGAAAATACACGGTGGCCTGACAGCAATTCTTCAGCAATTTTAGAAAACAGAATAATAAAACAATGGCCTGATGGACAAAAAGCAACAGTAACCGGCCACCAGGCGGCACCCATCAATGGAGGATATAGTGCTTTGGGGAAAAAAGAAGCGAAGTCTTCAAATAATAAACAATAAAAGGTCGCTATTCAATATATTTAAAAAATATTTATGTTTAACTTATAAACATGAATGGAGTTGATCTTTTCCTTATCATCATTTTTCTTTTATCTGTCTGGTCCGGCTACAAACAAGGTTTTATTGCAGGAATTTTTACTTTGTTTATTTGGATTGGAAGCCTGGTGATCGCCCTTTTTCTTTACCAGTATTTATCAGAATGGCTTCTGCGAATATTCCCAAGCCTCGGGGCATGGTCAATGCCACTTGCCTTTATTATTATACTGTTCATCAGCCGTGCCTTACTATCGTTGATCACTGACCGCTTTTTACGTTACATTCCAAAAGAAAGCCATCAAACTCACATCAATAAATTTGGAGGTTTAATACCAGGCGCTATAAACGGGTTTGTTTGGGCCACCATTCTTTCCGCATTAATATTAGCTATTCCGCTATCCGATGGAATTACAAAAGAAGCCAGGGAAAGCAAAATAGCCAACCGGCTTTCAGCATATATTGAATGGCTGGATGAAAAATTTGCGCCGGTTTTTGATGAGGCCGTAGCAAAAACCATTAATAAAGTTACGGTTGATCCGGAATCAGTAAAATCTGTCAGGCTACCCTATACCGTTAGTAACCCTGATCCACGGTCTGACCTGGAAGCAGAAATGCTTGACATGATAAACGAAGAAAGACGCAAACAAGACCTGGACCCATTGCAAGCAGATGAAGAATCAAAGGCGGTAGCAAGGAACCATTCAATGGATATGTTTAACAGGGGATATTTTTCACACATCACGCCGGAAGGACAAACTCCGGGAAACCGTATGCGTAAAGGTGGTGTACGATTTATCACTTCCGGAGAAAACCTTGCATTGGGACAAACCTTATTAATTTGTCATAATGGGCTAATGAATTCGCCCGGTCATCGCGCAAATATTCTTAACCCGGCTTATGGACGGGTTGGCATTGGTATTTTAGATGGAGGTAAACATGGATTAATGATCACTCAAAACTTCCGGAACTAATCAAAATATTTACATTACTCCTTTTTGATTACTTTTCAACGAAAAAATTTATAATATGGCTTCATCCACCTTTTTGTTATACGGTGCAAATGGTTACACTGGCAGGTTAATTACTGACCTGGCAGTTGCTTATGGACTCAGACCGGTTTTGGCAGGCAGGAATGAAAAAAGTATCCGGCAGATGGCAGATAAATACAGCCTGGATCATCGCATATTTGATTTATCAGAAAACTCAAAACTTATTGATGCTTTAAACGAAGTTCCACTGGTTTTGAATGCGGCTGGCCCTTTCCGTTATACAGCCGAACAAGTGACCGAAGCATGCCTTCACACCAAAACACATTATATTGATATCACCGGTGAAATTGAAGTTTTTGAAATGATAAAATTAAAAGGCCCTGCCGCCAAGCAAGCAGGTATTCTTTTATTGCCCGGCGCAGGGTTTGATGTAGTACCTACGGACTGTATGGCTCTCTGGTTAAAGCAGCAATTACCAATGGCTACAAAACTTCAACTGGCATTTGCCAGTGCAGGATCAGGTGTATCTCACGGTACCGCTCATACGATGATCGAAGGATTGGGAATGGGAGGTGCAGTCAGAAAAAATGGGAAGATTATTTCAAAACCTCTTGGACATAAGGGTATGTGGGTTGATTTTGGACCAAAAAAATTATTTGTAATGAGTATTCCATGGGGTGATGTGTCCACCGCTTATGATACTACCGGCATTCCGGATATTGTAGCATTTACTTCAGTTCCAATAAACATTTACAGAAGTTTAAAATTTCAGTCCCTGTTTAATTGGATACTCAAAACAAAGCTGATTAAAGATTTGGCAAGAAATAAAATTAATTCAGGACCAGCAGGTCCTTCAGCAGAAAAAAGAAAATCTTCTGTAAGTTATATATGGGGGAAGGCTGAAGATGCAAACGGAAACATTGTAACAGGCCGGATGGTTACTCCAGATGGTTATACATTAACAGCACATAGCAGCTTAATAATCACTAAAAAAATATTGAATAATAATCTCGGAATCGGCTACCATACACCTGCAGGATTATATGGTGCCGACCTGGTACTTGAAGTTCCCGGCACACAAAGAATTGATTAACCTGGCAATAATGTTTTACTTTCCTTAATAATGCATTCAACCACCTTCATAAATTTTTCACGATCAGATTCACGGAGATGGAAATCATATTGCTTGTTACTTCCTTTAAAACTGAAAGATTCTATAGGATGTGTTGATAACCGGGTTAAGGCGGATGGCGTTGTAGCTACATTCCGGAATGTGAAATGAAACAATCCCTGGCAATTCATGCTTCCCGTATTTCGACTTGTACTCTTTAAACGGGTACCTGCAAACTGTATTATAGCTGTGGATGAATTATCAAAACACCATCCTTCTTCTCTGTTAGCTATAGAAAAGAAAAAATCAATTTCTTTATTGGACGTACTCATTGAAACTAAAAACTTACTTTTTCCTTCATTGAAACTCAGGAAGCCTGTAGAAATTTTTGTTTCATTGGTAAAATCATCCGTAGTTTTTGATAAGGTACAATCCTGTCCGAAAAATAATAAAGGGATCATCAGGAAGGATAGGAGAAATGTTTTCATAAGTTCATTAATATTTCTATAAAAATAGAAAGCTATGCTTACAAAACAAGCTCCCGAATGTTAAAAAAAATCCTAATTAGATGAATGTAAAATGATAGTGTTAACGAATAAACGGCGATTATCTGAAATTGCTCTTTCAGCACTAACGATTTCTTTACTGAGAACTTTAGCTTCGGAACAATTAAGACAATTTAATTTAAAACCGGTTGATTTAAAATCAATATTACCATCAGTCTCAGGAACTATAATTCCAAAAAAAGGAGATTGATACCCATAAAAATTAAAATCCTTGCCGTTCTTTTTAATCAAATCCTGGATACTAATGCCGGTACGCAGACCACTTTTTAAATGCCAGGTATTATGACCAATTATCTCGTTAAAACCTTGTGCGCTTTCACCCTGCAATCCTCCCCCAATTAAAACAAATGATAACCGGTAATAATTAGTCGTATCATCCCATAAAAAAATGGCCTGCTGGCTGGTATTAGGATAAAGTACACTACAGGGAGAAGAACTCTCTTCAGAAAAAAAGTAATTTTCCTTTTTCACATTCCGATCTCCATAAACATATCGAAGCTGTTCATGGGATTGTATTACTAATAAATCCTCTGCAAACCTGATGGCTGCTGCAGGTGGTAAATTATTCCGGTTTATACGGAAACTATGGATCTCATCCTCATTCTCAAAAAAAGAAGTATAAACTATGCTTACATCATTCTTTTGAAATAATTGAGGCCAATCCTGTTTAACCTGGCGGGGTTTAATAAAACCCATGGCGGAAATTTCATGAACAATGCTTTCCGCTTCTTCCTTAGAAGATGTTTGATAAGTTAAGCCCAGATGGTTTTTTACTGCGTAAAAATTTAAAAAACGGAAGGTTGAATCGATTGTCTTTTTCTTTCTTTTGGCGATGTAAGAATAATTAGTCACCAGTGTATCCTGAACATTATCAACACCGGAATAATTAAAACCTTTACGCGACAAATAGCTATTAACCTTCTTTTCATTTTGAAAAGTTAATCCAGCAAGATCACGAATGCTCCATGTTTGGGTCTGAGCCCAAAAACTGGAAAAAATAAAAAAAATAACCAGGGTAAAATTTCTCATCGTTAATGTTTTAACGGTTCTTCATAGAACGATGAGGTCTTCCAAAGAAAAAAATGGATAGAAGTAGAGCGGGCTTTCGAGGTAAAGATCAACCTGTAAGCCAACAAAATACAACAATATCTTTAATATCAAAAAAATCTTGCCAATTAAGCCCAGATTAGGGTTTGGCGCCTATTAAACGCATTCTGTAAGCATTCATGGCTGTATTTCCTAATTTTTTAATGAGACGGTAGTTTACAACTACCCCAACAACTGCCCCTATTCCTGGAATTAACTGAGCCATTTTTGCCAGATCAATGTGATCCCGGTATTCCTGCTGAAAAGGTCTCCAGTTAAATTCATTGATGTCATTAGGAAGTTGTTTACTCAATTGCTCCCAACCCTCCACTTCTTTATATACTTTTTGCCTGTGAACCTGGCTGCTGAATGCCAATTGAAAAATATACAAAATGAATAATCTTTCTTTGTAATCTTTAATATCAAAGCCATACATAACAGCTATATCGAATAAAAGCTTCATCTTAATCCCTAATAAAACAGGGAAATCTACCATGCCCATTAATATGCCACCGGCACCGGTCACTCCACCTTCAATGGCAGCTGTTTGCTTATAACTCCTGATCCGATCCAGAATAGCTATTTCAGCTTCCTGAATAGATGTATACGACTTTTCTTTAATGGCAGTATACCGGGAACCAAATAAAACCGCTTTTATCATTTCCTTCATAGTTTTTGTTATAACTCCATGAACCTTTTCAGGAATCAGCCTGTTCATCCGGTCTTGTAAAGATTTGGATAGATTGTCAACTAACGATGGATGACTTTTCATTTTAGTCTGCCATTGATTAAGCTCTTTCCTTATTTGCTTTTGGTAAAAGATTTCCACAATAAATAATTACGGCATGTTAACAGATGATAATTCAATTCACAAAATAACACTACAAATTTCCTTAACTGCAAAACTTTGCTTAAACCTGCTTTCAAAATTAATTCTATAATTAGTAAAATACTTATTTACCTCCATTTGATAACATGGTTTCCTTTTTGTAATAATTATTATAAAAAAAGAATTATGCAAGAAGTACAACACAGGATAAATTTATTAGTTGATGGTGTGCCATATTTGGTTGAGGTTACACCGTATGAATTTAATACTGAAACAAGATTTAAAGTAAGTTATAACGGAAGTCCGGAATATATTTTTACATGGGATTCAGAATTAAAGAGATTGGCTGCAATTGGTGATGATGCAGCTACCCTGCCAGACCCGCTTGAAGTTGCTATTGCAGAAAAACTCCAGGCTGGAAAATATTAATAATTAAGTATACTGTCCGACTTTTTTTGGGCCAGGATCACCAGGATTTTAAAAACCCTGCGGAAATATTTTTAAGGTTACGATAAGCATCATTGAAAATTCAACAGGCATATGTAATTTCAAATAAATTACTTTTCATGCTTACTACCGAAATGATTATTATTCGCATTATCCTGGCTTTGGTTGCAGGTGGCATCATTGGACTTGAAAGAGAATACAGGGATAAAACAGCGGGGTTTCGCACATTAATGCTGATCTCTTTGGGGTCCTGCCTGTTTACCATTATATCGATCTTATTGGTGAGCGATACTATGGATCGAATAGTAGCGAATGTTGTTACCGGTATTGGTTTTATAGGTGGCGGTGTGATTTTTAAAAGTAAAGAAGGCGTAAATGGATTAATTACGGCAGCAACTATTTGGGTTACTGCCGCCGTTGGAATGGCAGTAGGTGCAGGCTTTTATTATGCAGCAGGATTTACTGTGTTAGCCACATTTATAATCCTGGCATTCTTTTACCATATTGAAATGCTGATAGACCGGTTTAATAAAGAAAAAATATATATTGTTAAAGCGTCACTTGAACCGGGAATATTTTCAAATTATGAAGACGTTAGGCAAAAAAATAATTTGAAATTCATTGTGGGTAAACGTACCCGGTTGGCTAAACCAAATAACTGCAACCTATATAACACAAGGCGCTCAAAAAGACCACGAGAAATTTATAGACTTTATGCTAAAAGATGAAAACGTAAAGGAATTTGATTTTTAGAAATTAAAGGGAGGATATTAAACCGGTTTCCTTACTATGTGCTATAGCCTCACTGCTATGGGTAAAATAACAACAGGGCACATTCATTTTTCTAATAAAATTTACACTCTCCATTGTTTTTTCTTCATTAGGGCCATGAATGCGTCTCAGGTAAACAACCTGAATTCTTTCTGGAAAATGTTTTACAATAGAAGAATATATATTAGGATCCTCCTGGGAATCGTCACCTGATAAAATAAATTTTTGATCGGGAAACGCTTCCATTATTCTTACAATCTTCATGAATTTAGCACTGTGCTTCCCCTGGCCCGTATTTAACACCTGGTGTAGTTTTTTTAGCTGGCTCAGCAGATAAATTCCTTTAGGTAATTCATTCCTGATTGAAAATTCAACAATAAAATCATACAGGTTCCATTCACTGCTTGATACATAAAAGAAAGGATTAGGCAGATCATGCAAACTCCCCGCACCCGCCAAAAGCTGGTAATGTTTTACCACACCTTCGAACGGTTTCCTGGAATGTGCATTTTTAGTAAGTAATACATATAATCTCTTTCTGAGTTTAGCAGAATGAGAAATTAGAAAAGTGTCATCGATATCAGAAATGATCGCATATTGGTGCTCGTGAGGAATAAATACAAGCCCCTCCCCAGCTGAAATAATCTGGCCTGTTTCAGGGTGCAGGGCCTGCACCTGCACGGGATGCCAGCCTTCCTTCACTTCTAAACCAGGTGCCCATTCAAATTTAAAAAATCCATCCTGCCCGGAACTACCCTCTATAACCTGACCATCCCAAACCAGTTTCAATTTTACATTTGACCATGGTTTCACCATAAAGGATCGTATTAACGCAAATGCATTAGTTACATAAAATCGCCTGAATTTTTTACGGGGAACCGGGCTGAATTTAAAAACATGTCCATAAATAAAAACATGCCTTTTATTACCATACCCATTATAAACCTGTACCACAGGGTGATTGGTTAAGCGAAGTCGCCACAAGAGCTTTTTATATAATTTTTGAAAAAATCCTTTCACTGGCATATTTATTACTATGTTACATCAATCGTTTATTAATTAAAAAAATATGCCCCTTAATTCTTACAAAATTTTATTTGTAATAAATCCATTTTCAGGAAACCAGAATAAGCCTGACTGGGAAGATGAAATCCGGAATTACTTTTTAAACAGTGAACATACTATTTACTTTTTTCATTTAAGCAGTCAGCAGAATGAAAATTCAATAAAAGAAGAGATTTTTAAAATCAAACCCCAACGCGTTATAGCGGTGGGTGGTGATGGAACTGTAACCACAGTGGCAAAATCTGTTATGGGCACTGACATTGCCATGGGCATTTTACCAGCTGGCTCTGCAAATGGAATGGCAAGGGAACTTGAAATTCCCATGGATGAACATGAAGCAATGGAACTTATAATAAAAGGTGAAATTAAAAAGACTGATATGGTGAAAGTGAATGATGAAATGAGTCTTCACTTAAGTGATGTTGGAATGAATGCCGAGTTGATAAAATATTTTTCAGAAGGAAACCGAAGGGGCAAATGGGGATATGCCAGAGTGCTGTTGAAAGTATTGGTTAAAAGAAGTTATTTACAGGTATTTGTTGAAACAGAAAAAATGATCGTTCAACGAAAGGCACTGGTGGTTATTATTGCCAATGCCAGCAAATATGGCTTTGGTGCAGTTATTAATCCTGATGGTAATTTACATGATGGTTTATTTGAAGTTGTCGTTGTCCGGAGATTAGCAGTCTCAGAACTTTTTAAAATGTGGTTCAGGCCCCAACCTTTTAATCGCAAAAAAATAGAAATCTATAAAGCAAAATCCGTAAAAATTGAAATGAAACATAAAGCACATTTCCAGGTAGATGGTGAATATCTTGGCAAAGTTGACCATGTTAGCGCCAGGATATTACCAGGAATTCTGCAACTGATTTTGCCGTCAGTTACTGAACCCGTAAAATAAAAGAGCTATTCCTGGGAATAGCTCTTTGCCAGTTTTTATAGATTCAAATTAGTCGTTCTTTACTTTCTTCTCACCTGTTTTACCATCAATCTTAATCTTTGTGTCACCGTCTTTAATTTTTATATCACCATCTGCATCCACCTTTTTCTTATAATCACCATCCTTTATCTTATAATCACCATCGGCTTCTACTTTTAACTTGTAATCTCCATCCGTATATTTAAAATCCCCATCCGCATCATATTCCCACTTACCACCATTTTGTGCAACCTTCCCATTTATTACGCTACCTGTTCTGCCATATAAAGTATCATTGGCTTCAGTGTCCACATAAATATATAATGGCTTACGAGTTTCAGCATTCACCATATAACCGGTTTCAGAATCTTTCTCCACTTCTACCCGGTTTCCAGATTCAAGGTCAATATAACGGCCTTCTGATTCACATCCCATAAAAAATATGGTTGATGCCAAAATCAGAATAGCAAATTTTGTCTTTTTCATATACTACTTTTTTTATTCCTAATACAATTTTCAGGCCTTTTCGCGTTACATTCTAACTTATTGTTTTTGATCTATTTAGAATAAAAAAAATGGGGTGTCAATCCCTCTTAAGCGCCACTATTTGGGGTATGATTTTTTATCACCAATATTAAATTTTTAATATGAAGAAACCATTTCAATCAATTTTATTATTAACGGCAGGTGCCATTGCAGGCATATTTCTCATCATGCAACTATCTTTTGATGAAAAAGATGAACTCATTAAAGAACAAATATCAAACGAAGATAAAAATGTCTGGATTGCTCCCAGGGTTCCGGATCAAATAGATTTTGCTGGTGAAAATGTACCACTTGAAAGATGGGATGTATATGAAAGGTTTGACAGGGAATTGCTTTATAATTATTATTATCAGAATAATATTATTTATATCATGAAATTGGCTAACAGGTATTTTCCTGTTATTGAAGAGCGATTAAAAGCTAATGGTGTTCCTGATGATTTTAAATATTTATGTATTGCAGAAAGTAATTTGCAAAACCTAACCTCACGGGCAGGGGCAGTCGGTTTTTGGCAATTTATGCCAGAGTCTGCTCCTGAGTATAATCTGAATGTAAATAGTCTGGTTGATGAAAGATATGATTATATAAAATCGACGGACGCGGCTTGTCTTTATCTGAAACAAGCTTATCAAAAATTTGGATCCTGGACTGCAGCGGCGGCTTCCTATAATTGCGGACAAGGAGGTTATAATGGACAGGCTACTTTCCAGGGTTCTAAAAACTATTATGACCTGCTATTGCCTGAAGAAACCAATAAATATATTTTTCGGATTCTGGCTTTCAAACATATACTAACAAATGCTGAAACCTTTGGATTTAATATTGAAGAAGATAACCTGTATAATCCTCTAAATACGAAGCAGGTGATTGTAACCAGCAGTATTCCCAACCTTGCCACATGGTCTCAGAGCCAGGGTACTTCTTATAAAATAGTAAAACTGTTGAACCCCTGGTTGAGAGGCAGATCATTGCCCGTAAAAACAGGTACCGAATATAAAGTTTTGATCCCTGCACAATAATTGCAAAGGGCGGCACAAAAATTTTATAGATTAAGGAAATGATTATCAATGAAAAAAGATCAAAAAAATAAACCATTTACTACAAGGAATGTAGACCAGGAAAATTATACTGATTTACCCGATTCGCCACAGGACCAGGAAAAATTAAAACCTGAAGTGGTTATAATGGACTTGCCCGATGTAAAAGATATTCCCGGCCAGGAGCATATACATGTTCCACCCCTGGGTGAATTAGCAGACACTACTATTTCTTCTGATGATGAGGAAGGTGCTTCAGTTTTTGATGATGGTCATGAAGAAGATTTTCCAGGTGAACCAGTAATGGACATTGCTGTAAGTGATGAACCTGAAGAAGATGAAACTAAACCGGTAATGGGAAACGATGCAGACGTAAGTGATGAAGAAAAAGAGATTTTAAGACGTGCTGATCAGGATATGCCTACCACAGATGATATAAATTTAAGAAGATCCGCTTTAGATAATAAAGATGCGGAGGGTGAATTGCTGAATGAAGACAGCCAGGATGTTTCTGGTGATGACCTTGATGTACCCGGCTCCGAATTAGACGATGATAATGAAGTACTGGGTGAAGAAGATGAAGAGAACAACCCGTATAGCCTTGGAGGTGATAAGCATGATTAACAATTTGGTGCCGATAAATTGAATTTATTAAATAACATTTGCAGCAAATTATTATTGTAAATCATTAATTATGCCTGAAGACTTGTTGATTATTAAAGGAACCAAAGAGGATCAATATAAAAACCTGGTACCACAAATAGCAGCCATTATAGAAGGAGAAACTGACCTGATAGCTAACCTGGCAAATATTGCCGCAGCATTAAAAGAACAATTTGACTGGCTTTGGGTAGGTTTTTATTTAGTAAAAAATAATGAATTGGTTGTAGGTCCTTTTCAGGGGCCCGTTGCCTGCACCCGTATCAAAAAAGGAAAGGGCGTCTGCGGTACCAGTTGGGAACAGGAAAAAACCCTGATCATAGAAGATGTAGAACATTTTCCAGGTCATATTTCGTGTAGCAGCCTCTCAAAATCAGAAATTGTAGTTCCGGTTATAAAAAATAATGAAGTAGTTGCTGTTCTGGATTGTGATAGCAGCCTGCTGGATGATTTTGATGAAACCGATAAGTTTTACCTGGAAGAAATTATAGCAGGAATTAACTTTAATGAATAAGGTTATTCATTACCGTTATATAATCTTCTGAGAATTATCCATTTTCAGAAGATTTAATTATTGTGGAATAAAATTCTAATAAATACTTTCAACATCTGATTTTCGTTGAAACCTGCGGCAAGTGTATGTGGACTGTACTGGATTCGAACCAGTGACCCCTACTCTGTCAAAGTAATGCTCTAAACCAACTGAGCTAACAGTCCTTTGTAATCTTTTGAGAAAAATAATTTCAAAACAAAATTACTATTTCTCCTTTCTTCTCTTTAACTCTTTTTTGATCAATCCAAGTTCCCTGCCTGTTTGCCCTTTTACAGATGAATTTTCCTGCGCTCTTCTCATCAGGTATGGAATAACATCTTTTATAGGACCGAAAGGAAGGTATTTGCTAACAGAACAACCTGCTTTAGCCAGGTTAAAAGTAATATTATCGCTCATGCCATATAGCTGACTAAAATGTACACGTGGATGATCCAGAGGTAAGTCTTTCTCCTGTAGTAATTGAACGGTATATAAATTACTATACTCATTATGCGATGCAACAACCAGGGATATACGATCCAAATGTTCCATGCAAAATTTAATGGCAAGGTTATAATCTTTATCCGTTGATTCCTTATCAGGCTGTATAGGTGAAGGATATTTTTTTTGCACGGCCCTTTCTCTTTCCTTCTCCAGGTAGGCGCCCCTTACCAATTTAGCACCCAGTATAAAATCTTCTTCCACTGATTTCTCAAAACTATCTTTTAAAAATTGCAACCTGTCGTGCCTGTATAATTGAAATGTATTGAACACCACCGCTTTTTGCCGGTTGAAATTTTTCATCATTTGCATGGTTAAGGCATCTACAGGATCCTGTATCCAAGAATCTTCAGCATCTATTAAAACACCCACATTGGATTCATAAGCGATAGCTGCAATCCGGTATAATCGATCAACAACTCTTTCCCATTCCCCAACTTCACCAGGCGTTAAAATTTCCGTATGCACTTTACCGTTATAACCGCTGTTTTCAGTTGCGGCTGCATCTAATTTTTCCAGTAGAGCAAAGCGTGCAAGGCCGGTAACCTTTACACTCATATAAGGAATCCCGGGTTGTAAAGCAGCATGTTTTATTACCCGGATAAATTCTTCACAGGCCTGGTCAAAATTTTCTTCACCATCTTTTCCTTCCACTCCATAATCAAGAATAGCCTGCACATTCGATTTGCTTAATTTCTCAGCCACCTTAACGGTTTCAGATAGCGTTTCCCCACCTACAAAATGTTCAAAAATGGTTGCCTTTATCAGTCCTTTAACGGGTAATTTATTATTGATAGCCCAGGGTGTAATTTTTAAACCCAGGTTAACGAGCCAATCCATATTCATGGAGGCAAATAATAAATGTGCAAGCTTCAATTGCCTGTCCGACATATAGGCAAAGGCTGTTTTTGTATCATCAAAATCAATCTTTTCCAAAATTTTCATACGACATTAATAAGTGCAGCAAATTTAGTTGAAACCCATTAATTGTTATGCACAGTTTATCAATCATATTAAGTAAGGGACAGGCATTACCTTTGCCCAAATTAAAAAAAAATGAAGGGGAAAAAGGCGAATGAAAGTTTTACTATGATGACGGAAATTGTTTTACCAAACGACACCAACACTTTTGGTAATTTAATGGGTGGAAGATTGATGTACTGGATGGATATTGCCGCGGCCATTGCGGCTCAAAAACATTCAAATGCACCTGTGGTAACCGCGTCTGTCGATAATATATCTTTTGAAAATTCCATAAAGCTTGGAAACGTAGTTCATATAGAAGCAAAAGTGACCCGCTCATTCAATACATCCATGGAAGTTCACCTGCGGGTTTGGGGAGAAGATATTATACAGAAATATAAATATAAAAGCAATGAAGCTTATTATACTTTCGTTGCATTGGATCCAAACAGCCGGCCACGCTCTGTTGAACCATTGATACCAGAAACGAAGGAGGAAACAAACCTTTACGAGGGTGCATTAAGAAGAAGGCAATTAAGATTGATATTGGGTGGTAAAATGAAGCCTGACGATGCCCTTGAATTAAAAGCGCTTTTTTTTAAGGATTAATCACATTTTTATTAATTATTTATCTATGGATTGCCAGTGATGCGGACCCTGCATCATATGGAGTTTGCTTTGTTCAATAGCAATCATTACCTGTGCGAGTATGTTATCGAGACTATCATCATAATCAATTTGTAAAGGCTCTTTAAATTGCACAGATAACAGAACGCCTTTCTTTTTAAACTTAAGACCTTTTTTATTAAATGCCCTCCAGAAGCCACTTATTACAATGGGCACAACAACCGGTTTATTTTTTTTGATAAGAAAGGCAGTTCCTTTTCTTCCCGGTGCAAAAGGTTTGGTGGTTCCCTGCGGAAAAGAAATAACCCAGCTGGATTCTAATGCTCTTTCAATTTTCCGAGTATCGGATGGATCCAGGCCTCTTTGTACTTCTGTCCCTTCTGCACGCCAGGTGCGTTTTATGGTTACTGCACCACCCAGGGAAAATAAGCGGCTCATCCAACTGCCTTTCATGGTTTCTTCAGCGGCCACATAATATACATTCGAAAATGGGTTCAACAAATAATATGGTATGCCCAGCCTGTTCACTTTACCCCACTTTACGGCACAAAAAATATGAAGGAAAGTAATGACATCCGCAAAATAAGTCTGGTGATTGCTGACAAATAATACATTCTGTTTGGGGAGATCTTTGAGGTATTCTGTACCTGAAATTTTTAATTTATTGATGATGGCAATACCCGGGTAAGAAGCAAAACCTACAATGGCATACACCAATTTTCTAACCAGCTTTACATTTTTTAATCGATCTGTAAATGCGCTCATTCTTTTCAGTTAGTTTTTTCAATGAATCGTTCTCAAATGTATGATATTAGAAAACATAATCACCACCACATCAAAAAACCAGCGCATAAAAAAAAGGTTGCCGGTGGCAACCTTTTAAGGATTTATCATTGGGAGTTCTTATTCTCCGCTTTCTTCCTTCTTTAATTTTTCCTTGATCTCCGCTAAAGCACCCAGGTCACCAAGGGTTGATTTTTCAACCTTGCTTTGCATGGTCTTAATTGTCTTTTTAGTTTTATCGGATTCAACTTTTGCTTCTTTTTTAGCAGCTTCCTTTTCATCTGTTTTAACCTGTTCCCAGATGCGTGAATGAGAAACCACGATGCGCTTTTCGTTGCGATCAAATTCGATAACCATGAATTCCGCATTTTCTTCTGCATTTACCGAAGTACCATCTTCTTTAGAGAGATGACGGTTTGGTGCAAATCCTTCCAACCCGTATGACAAATGCACAATAGCGCCTTTATCATCTTTGCGGCTCACAGTACCTTCATGAACAGAGCCAACTGCAAATGTATCCTGCAATGTATTCCATGGATCTTCTTCCAGTTGCTTGTGGCCTAACTGCAATTTGCGATTTTCTTTATCGATACCTAAAATGATTACATCAATATTTTCAGCCACTTTAGTGTACTCACTTGGGTGATTGAAACGCTTTAACCAACTCAGGTCACTGATGTGAATCATACCTCCAATACCTGGAGCCAGTTCAACAAAAACACCATAAGGTGTAATGTTTTTCACCAATCCTGCATGACGGCTGTTTTCAGGAAATCTTGTTTCAATATCATTCCAAGGATCATCTGAAAGTTGTTTAATGGATAAGCTCATTTTGCGACTTCCTTTATCAAGTGTCACAATTTTAGCCTTATGTTCATCACCCAATTTGAAAAACTCCTTAGCATTAATTGGTGTATTGGCCCATGTAATTTCACTTACGTGTACCAAACCTTCAACACCAGGCATAATTTCCAGGAATGCGCCATAATCTTCTATATTCACAACTTTACCACTCACTTCCAAACCTTCAGCAATTGTTTCCGGTAATATATCCCATGGGTGTGGTGTTAATTGTTTCAGACCAAGGCTGATTCGTTTTTTCTCATCATCAAAATCAAGGACCACCACTTTAATTTTTTCATCCAGTTTCAATACTTCTGATGGATGAGAGATACGTCCCCAACTGATATCAGTGATATATAATAAGCCGTCAAGACCACCCAGATCCATAAATGCACCAAAGTCAGTGATATTCTTCACGGTTCCTTCAAGTACTTGTCCTTTTTCCAGCTTGCTCATTATTTCAGCACGCTGTGCTTCAATATCGCTTTCAATTAATGCTTTGTGAGATACTACGGCATTCTTAATGGTTTCATTAATCTTAACAACTTTAAATTCCATTGTCTTACCTACGAACTGATCGTAATCCGTAACAGGTTTCACATCTATCTGCGAACCTGGTAAGAAAGTTTCCATTCCAAAAACATCAACGATCAATCCGCCTTTGGTTTTTGAAGTTACCGTACCGGTGATTACTTCACCTGTTTTATGCACTTCAACAATACGTTCCCAGGCGCGGGTAATACGGGCCGATTTACGGCTTAAGTTCAGGTGACCATCACGGTCTTCCTTTTCTACCACCATTACTTCCACTTCATCACCAACTTTTAAAGTAGGTATGTCGCGGAATTCGTTTAAAGAAACAAGTCCATCACTTTTAAATCCGATATTGATTACAACATCAGTTTTAGTAACACCTACTACAATTCCATTCACTAATTCACCGTCCGTAATAGCAACAAATGTGTTATCATAAACATTGTCGTATTTTTCTTTTTCTTCTTTGGAGTAACTGGCTACATTGCGTTTGTCAATGCTCCAATCAAAATCATCATGAGGGGTTTGTTTGGGGTATTCTTTTGCCACAGGTGCAGTTGTTGTCGCTGTAGTAGTTTCTGTTCCGATATCAACGGAATCAGAAGCATTCTCCTGTGCATCAGCGTTTGAGCCAGCCTGTCCGGCAGGCAGGTTAAGAATGTTGTTTTCGTCAGACATAATTAATAATCCCGTGGTTTTTTTATCGGGGCAGCAAAGATAGGATAAATAGGTCTTTTGGCTAGGCGAAAAGGTAGTTTTTTCAGGATTTTAACCCGTTTCAGCTTAAAAAAACAGGTATCTAAAATTAAAAGGGTCCAGGTGGTGTTATTATTTAATTTATATTGAACACCAGCTTTTTTGCTTAACAAAATATTGGTCATTTGTTATACCAGACATTAAAAATACTCGTTGGCCTTTTTTTGAAGATATTTTGCAGGCATATAGAAATCAATAAACCAGAAATTTTAAAGATCAAAGGACCTGTATTGTTAGCCAGCAATCACCCCAATTCCCTTCTTGATGCAATCATCATTGATGTTCTTTTTGAACAACCAGTATATTCTTTAACAAGAGGCGATGTATTTAAAAAACGTTTTATTGCCGACATTTTAACCAGTTTAAGAATGTTGCCGGTGTACCGGGCCAGCGAAGGAAATGAAAATCTTTCAGCCAATTACGAAACCTTCGATGCCTGTAAATCCATATTCAAAAAGAATGGTATTATCCAGATTTTCAGCGAAGGTTTATGTATCAATGAATGGCGGCTGAGACCTTTGAAAAAAGGAACTGCCAGGCTGGCCTTAAGCAGCTGGGAAGATGGTATCCCATTACAGGTTATACCCGTTGGAATTAATTACAGCAGTTTCAGGCGATTTGGGAAAAATGTATTTATCAATTTCGGGAATTCGATACACATGCAAGACATCAATCAAAGTGATGCTACGGGTTTAAAACACATGGCATTTAATAATCTGTTAAACGAGGAATTGACAAAGTTGGTTTTTGACATTAAAAAAAATGATATTGAAAAACAGGAACGATTGCTGAAAATTCCAAATTCAATTTTAAAAAAATGCGTGCTGTTTATTCCTTCTGCTATAGGTTTTCTTATTCATAGTATATTATATATCCCGATAAAACTATTTGCCCTTAAAAAGGCCGGGCACAATGATCATTTTGATTCTTTGGTAATGGTTTTATTGTTTTTTCTATACCCGCTTTTTCTGTTGTTAGTATTCCTGGGTTTATATTTTTCTGGATTTTTGTATGCAGGCTTTTTAATCCTTTTTCTGTTGCCTTTTACAGCCTGGGCGTATGTACAAATAAAACCTCAGTTAGACAAGCAGTGAAGTAGTCTTGGCAATTTCATTAGCTGCTATCCATCCACTCGTCCATGCATGTTGAAAATTATAACCGCCGGTTATTCCATCCACGTCAAGGATTTCACCTGCAAAAAAAAGATTATTTACTTTTCTGCTCTTCATGGTATTTGCATCAACCTCCGTTAAGCGAATACCCCCCGCCGTCACAAATTCTTCTTTAAAAGTAGTTTTACCTTTAATGTCTGCTTCATATAGAAC